>Ga0302244_1000255_pt1 | contig 44157 bp, 32 predicted proteins | sample AAG_UR_Phe_MG_FD_193513 | JGI IMG/M metagenome (GOLD analysis project Ga0302244, IMG submission 193513) | Enriched activated sludge microbial communities from anaerobic digester in WTTP, New Holstein, Wisconsin, United States - AAG_UR_Phe | ecosystem: Engineered > Bioreactor > Anaerobic >... | reverse complement strand
ACCCGTTCTGTGGCTCGGGCACCACCATGATTGCGGCGTTGCGGACGGGCCGCAATAGCATCGGGATTGAGATCGACCCCGAATACTGCCGGATGACCGCCCGCTACCTCAAAGCGGAGACATCTGACCTCTTCGCCACAGCAGAGCTTCGATTCGAGCAGGCACCGACGGAAACCGCCGGCCTGCTTAAAGAAAATCCCGTCCTGTATGAAGTCCGCCCAGCCAAGCAGAAACTGGAATAGGCGAACCAGACGGTCCAGCGAGCGGGAGCCAGCGGTGGCAGCGATCGGAATCCCTCGGCGTCAGGAAGATTCAGGTCCAGGCTCGGCCGCGCTGCATCACGGAGTTCGCAGAAGCCTGACAAAGGCCTCGTAGATTTCCCGAGTCCGTTGCGTCGGATCAGCATCTCGATATCATCGGCATCCTCGGACGTGCGACGCGGCAACGCCTGTTTGAGAACGTGCAGCTTCAACGCCGGCAGGTGATCCAGGCAAGGGACGCGCGCCAGGGTGCCGCCAAAGTCACGCTCCTCGGAGGCCTGGACCATGCGATCGAAAGTCGAGTCTGAATCGGTGTGGAGTCCGTCCCTCACAGATTCGGGCCGGAACACAGATTGTCCGGCCATAGCCTTCTCCGTGTCCTCGGCGTCTCTGTGGTTCATTCCGCGCGGTGACATTCGGCGAGGGTGATCAACCACAGAGGCACAGAGAGCACGGAGATGGGAGATCGGAGATCGGAGATCGGAGATGGGAGATCGGGTATCGACTGCCGGAGCTGATTTTCTCGCTGACGCACCTCCGTTGAAGCGGCTCGTCTTGCGGCGGAGGTCTTTGGCCGCAAAAGAACGCAAAGAGCACAAAGCCGACACGTTCACTTCTTTGTGGTCCTTGTGTTCTTTCGCGGCTGGAAACCGCGCTCAATGTGGAATGACAGTTAGTTAAGGCCTCGCAGAATTGCCTCATCTAACCTCTTCGCCCTCTATTTGTCAGACGTGTCCGTTCAACCGCTGAATGATCTCAACCACTGGCTCCAGCAGCCCTGCCTCCGGCGTTTGATTCAACGCGCGCGCCAGGCGCTCGTACTCCTTTGCCAACCACCCCATGACCGCCAGGTGAGCATCTGGCAGGGCTTGGAAATGCGGCGTAAGGATACGAACAGCCTCGGCGAAGCTGACCAACGCTTCTCGGCCCCGGTCGTTTCCTTCCAACGCCTGTCCAACCGCCACAAGCGCCCTCGCCAAATACGGCTGGAAGGCGTCGGGATTCTGCCGGGCCAGCGCGCGATACAATTCCACGGCTTCCTGCGCCGGGGCCAACGCCTCCGACTGCCGGCCCAAATCGCTCAATAACACCGCCAGGGTGTTCAGCGACATCGCCAAATCCGGCTCGAAGGCGTCGGGATTCTGCCGGGCCAGCGCGCGATACAATTCCACGGCTTCCTGCGCCGGGGCCAACGCCTCCGACCGCCGGCCCAATTTGCTCAATAACGCCGCCAGGTTGTTCAGCGCGCGCGCCAAATACGGCTGGAAGGCGTCGGGATTCTGCCCGGCCAGCGCGCGATACAATTCCACGGCTTCCTGCGCCGGGGCCAACGCCTCCGACCGCCGGCCCAAATCGCTCAACCAGTTCGCCAGGTTGTCCAGCGCCCCCGCCAAATACGGCTGGAAGGCGTCGGGATTCTCCTGGGCCAGCGCGCGATACAATTCCACGGCTTCCTGCGCCGGGGCCAACGCCTCCGACTGCTGGCCCAACGCGCTCAACCGGTTCGCCAGGGTGTTCAGCGACATCGCCAAATCCGGCTCGAAGGCGTCGGGATTCTGCCGGGCCAGCGCGCGATACAATTCCACGGCTTCCTGCGCCGGGGCCAACGCCTCCGACCGCCGGCCCAATTTGCTCAATAACGCCGCCAGGTTGTTCAGCGCGCCCGCCAAATCCGGCTGGAAGGCGTCGGGATTCTGCCGGGCCAACGCGCGTCGTAATTCCACGGCTTCCTGCGCCGGGGCCAACGCCTCCGACCGCCGGCCCAATTCGCTCAATAACGCCGCCAGGTTGTTCAGCGCGCTCGCCAAATACGGCTGGAAGGCGTCGGGATTCTGCCGGGCCAGCGCGCGATACAATTCCACGGCCTCCTGCGCCGGGGCCAACGCCTCCGACCGCCGGCCCAAATCGCTCAACTGGTTCGCCAGGTTGTTCAGCGACATCGCCAAATCCGGCTGGAAGGCGTCGGGATTTTCCTCGGCTAACGCGCGTCGTAATTCCACGGCCTCCTGCGCCGGGGCCAACGCCTCCGACCGCCGGCCCAATTCGCTCAACCGGGTCGCCAGGGTGTTCAGCGACATCGCCAAAGCCGGCTGGAAGGCGTCGGGATTCTGCCGGGCCAACGCGCGTCGTAATTCCACGGCTTCCTGCGCCGGGGCCAACGCCTCCGACCGCCGGCCCAATTCGCTCAACCGGTTCGCCAGGTTGTTCAGCGCGCCCGCCAAATACGGCTGGAATGCGTCGGGATTCTGCCGGGCCAGCGCGCGATACAATTCCACGGCTTCCTGCGCCGGGACCAACGCCTCCGACCGCCGGCCCAATTCGCTCAACTGGTTCGCCAGGGTGTTCAGCGCGCTCGCCAAATCCGGCTGGAAGGCGTCGGGATTCTGCCGGGCCAGCGCGCGATACAATTCCACCGCTTCCTGCGCCGGGGCCAACGCCTCCGACCGCCGGCCGGCCTCTGACAGCCGCACACCGAGGTTGCCGGCCAACCGGGCAAGCTCCGCGTGCCAGGCCGGATCAGGATCGGCTGGAGGATTGTCCTTGAGATGCCGAAGGCGGGCTCCAGTCACCCGGGCCGCAACGTGGCGCAGCGCCGTGGTGGCCCTCGGCATCGAGTCGTCCAGGGCCGCCAGCAGCGCGAAGTCACGGTTGGCCAACCCATCATCGACCAGAGCCTGGGCCCACGCAGCCAGGGTTTCGGCACAGGCTGAATTCGACTGAAAATTGTGAAACGCACGGAGGATCAAGCCGGCACACGTGCGCTCGTGCGTTTTCACCAGGCGTCGCACCGCCTGAATGCCGTCCTTGCGGTTGAGGCGCTGGGCCAGGTTTCTCAGCACAAACGCCTCGGCCACAATATCAGGTTGCAGGGCGGCCACTGATCCCTCCGCTCCGGGCCACGCGGTGGCCAGCACATCCCCCAGCCGCCGATGGTATTGATCCCAGCCGTAGCGCAGCAGGTCGGCCTCGGTATCTGCCAACCCTTGGACCTCTTCGCGTCCCAGCCCGCCAGCCAGCACCGTCAGTCCCGCCACGTGGCGTAGCAGACATTCCTCGCCTGGCGGTAACCGGCGCCCGGCAAACTTTACCAGGCGCGCCCCTTCGGCATCGGCCAGTTCGAAAGCGAGATCGGCGCGCTTCAAATTCCGTCCCGCCAGCAAATCCTGGCGCTGATGCGCGACCAGCGCCGCCATCATCAAGGTCAGCGGATCGCGCCATTCCGGCTGAGCGATCAGACCATCGAAAACGACATCGGCCCCCGCCTCCGGCACCGGCAGCGGCGCACGCCCCTGGAAACGGGCCACCCGTTGGAGTGTGGCAGCGAACAAGCCGCGGCGCAGGTCAGCCGAGGTCACCGCAGGCAGCGGCACGGGCGCAGGAGGATCGAACAACTCGCGCACCCGCGGCCCGCCATCGGTCGACTTGAGCGGGAAGAGCGTCTCCAACCAGTTCTGGGTACCAATCGGGGTCCGCTCAAGCAAAATCAGGCGGAACGGATGCAGGCCAGGATCGTGCGCGCGGCGGGCGAGTTCCGTGAGCAGCCGGGCCAGCGCGTCGTGCGAGGCCCGCGCGTAATCGAGCATGACCAGCGTGGGCCGGTCCCATTCCCACTTAGCGGAAAAGCGATCCTGCGTGAGCTGCCGCAAATCGTCGCTGATGAGGCGACCGGCCTGCCAGGCATCGCCCTCCTCGATTGCCAGCCGCCAGATGAGCTCGAATGCGAGGCGGGTCTTGCCTGCGCCAGCGTCGCCCGTGATGAGGCGGACCGAGACCGGTTTCTCGCCGTGCACCCACTGCCAGAGCGCATCCATCTCGGCCTCCCGGCCGACGAGATCGATCGAGCGGTACTTGGCCTCGATGATCCACAGGTCGCTGCTGCCGGGCTCGGGCTCGTGCGGGACGCTGGGGCGCACGAGGGGCAGGCCAAACAGCCTCCGCTCGACCCGTTGAAAGGCCATCGTGAGCCGCTTGATGTGCTCGAAGAGGGCCTCGTGTGCGGCGCGGGCATCGGGATGACCGCGCCTCAGCTCGGTCTGCACGGTCGTGATCGCGACAAGGATTTCGGCCTGCTGGCCGGCCATTTCGAGCTGGCTACGGGCGACGTCGTCGAGCTGCGCCTTCGCCTCTTCCAGCAGGTCTTGAATCGCACCGAGTTGGGGAGTGAGCCATTGCCCAAACTGAGCGGAGTTCGGCAGATTGGTCGCCACGGCGGCAATGCCCGCACGGAGGGTCGTGAGTTCACCTTTCACCTCCCCGCCCAGTCTGTCGAGTCGGGCAAGCATCTCGTTGAGCGTGTCGGCGGTGAAGATGCGAAAAACCTCTGGTCTGCGTTTGACGTGCTCGCGGAAAAAAAGGCAGTAGGCGTGGGCGAGGGTGATGCGACGGTCGGCGCCCAAGTGGTGCACTGCAACCCCCTTGGTGGCCAGACCTGCGGAGAGGGGAGGGGGATTGGCCTCCGCTCGTTCGTCAACCCGCCAACCGTTGCGGACCAGATTCTCGAAATCGGGATGTTCCGTGCCTGCGGTGACGTGGAACCGGGTCCACTCCAGCAGCCTGTCGGCAAATGCCGTGCCCAGGACCATGCAGAGGTTGGCTTCCTTGAAACACTCGCGCATCTGGTCCTCGCTCAGATTGAGGCTGTTGTGAAGGCTTTTGAAGTGCCTGCCACCGACGGCGGTACGGAAAGCGTCCAGCCATTGACGGTGCGGCTGGTCAGTGCCCGCAAACAGGTCCTTCGCCAGGACACTGGCCCAACGCCCCTTCTCAGCCCATCGGGTTAACCACGAGCGCTTGGGGTCAATGCGCCCGGCCAGTTCAAGGAGCAGCAGTTGCACCGCGGCCTGGAACGATGCCTCGCTGGCCTCCCGAAGGTCGTGATTTCGCGGGAGACCCGTCTGCGGGTCCATGGCCGCCTCGCGCCAGTGCTCGATGAAATTCCCGACAAGATCGTACGCCGCGCCACCGACCACGTGGTAGTAGATGTGAACCCCAGTTGCGGCGAGGAACGCGGCCATGGTCAGCGGCTCAGCCATGCGGGCTGGAGGCTAGCCCCGGAGGTGGCAAGCTGACAAGCCGTTTCTCGGCCTTTTCCTCCGGGCTGGACTTTGAGCTGATGGCCGATGAGCCACTGGTGGGCCAAACAATCGTCTGGCTTCATCCATCAGCGGATGTTCAAAGGCGCTGGCGTAAGTGTCGAGGGTGGCTGCTTTGAGGCGAAGTTGTCGTCCGGTTTTGCGCCAGCCAGAAACAGCCGTGCAAACTACACCGAGGATTTGCTTTGCCTCAGAAGTTTTGAGTCCAAAGCGCGGCGCTGCAGCGAGCGCGCCGGCTATGGTTGGTTCTTCCTGATCTTCGGTGACTGACCCCTACGAGCCCTGTGAGGCGTAGTAGGCGTCGACTTTGGCGGCGACATCGCGGTAGGCGATGTCGCTTTCGTAGATAAGCTTGAACTGCTCGATGGCCTCGTTGCGTTTGCCCATCTTCTCGAGAGCGCAGCCGAGGGCGTAGATCAGTTCCTTCTTCTCGTCGTCGAACACCGCCTTCTCCTTGATCGCATTCTGGAAGGTGCGCGCGGCCAGATCGTTCATGCCGCGGCGGGAGAAGCACTGGCCGAGATAGAAGAGAGACTGGATGCGTTTGTGGGGGTTGTTCTGGGATTTCTGAAACTCCTGGATGGCCTCGCTGATGCGTCCGGCTTCGAAGTAGAGCTGGGCCAGTTCGAAGCGCAGTTGGAGGTCGTTGGGATAGCGGTCCACCCTCTTTTTGCAGGCATCCAGCATGAAGGCCTGCTTCTCGGCGTTGAGTTTGGCTGACTGCTCGGCATGGTCCGGCGCGGTGGGATCAAGGTCGAGGAGCGCTTGATCGAAGCGCTTGACCGTGAGGTCCGCGATTGTGCGGTCGACGACCGGATCCCCCGCCTCGCTGCCGGTCAGGCGCTTGTAGTATTCGAGCGCCTTGTCGTAATCCTTCTTTTCGGCGTAGAGCTCGGCGATCGAGCGCACGAGCCTGAGATTGTCCGGTTCGGCGGCCAGGCGGGCCTCGTATTCGGCCAGAAGCCGGCGCGTGACGTCTTCGGTCTTGTGCTCCCGCTTCTCCTGTTCGAGCGTCACGGCCTCCTCCTCGTTGCGGAGGATGTCGCGGTAGGAACCCTTGCCGTCGGCCAAGCCCTCGTAACCGCCTTCGGTCATGGTGCGGCTGGCCGACATGTCTTTGAGGGCCTGGGCGATCTCGGGGTCGCGCGGGTGGGCGCGGCTCAACTCGGCGATGAGGCCCTCGGCGCGCCGGGCCTGGCCGGTTTTGACGAGTGCGCGCGCCAGTTTCATGACGACATCGCGGTCCTTGGCGGACTGTTTGTAGACGATTTCGAGGGAGAGAACGGCCGTCTTAGGGAAGTCGAGCGCCATGGCCGCATCCGCCAGCACTCGATGGGCGGCCATGTTGTTCGGGTCGTGATTGAGGACGTCCTCGACGAGGTTCAATGCGTGGCGCGGGTTGTTGCGCAGGGCGATTTGGGCCTGGACCACCTTGGGATTGGTCGAGCCCATGATCTTCTTGAACAGCCCGCCGCCGCCCACGCCGCTCTTCTTGAACTGGGCGGCGCGCAAGGCCTGGCGGCAGTCGAAGAAGGCCGGCTCCTGTTCGACGACCTTGCTGAGAATATCGATGGCGTAATCGAGGTTATTCCGCTCGAAGGCCGCCAGGCCTTTCTCGTATTGCTCGCGCCATGCGCGTGTGACTTCGTTGATGGTCTTTTCGGGCATGGTCTCCCCCCCGCCTCGTGCTAACGGCCCATCAGATGTTCAAGGACAAGTTGATCGAGCGCCGCGTAGTTGCGGTCGGCGATGAGTTTGTTCGCTTGTGCCTCCGGGTAGGTGCGGGCCTTCTCGACCAGCTTGAGGAAGGTGCGCCGGCTGTTCTCGAGGTGGGCGGTCCAATGCTCGACCTTGGTGGTGCGGAAGGGGTGGACATCGAAGGCGACGTACTCGCCGCGGGCGCCGTACCGGTTCCGTTCCAGGGCAAGGACCTGATTGAAGGCGACGCGGAGGTTGGCGCTGCCAAAGGGTTTGTCCTGGTCGAATTTGAGTCCGTTTTGGTCGTTGAGATGCAGCGACCAGAGCTTGCCGAAGGAGCAGGCGAAATCGATCTCGTCCGCCGGATCGAGTCCCGCGAGCAGGGCGTGCGCGGATTCGATGAGGCAGCCCACGCGCTTGGGGTCGCGGGTGAGGCTCGCCAAGGCCAGGGCGTGGCCGATGGTCGGCACGTAGGCGACGTCCATGGGCTCGTTGGGTTTGGGCTCGATGGCGATTCGGATTCGCTTGTCGTGGGCGAGCATCTTGTCGATGGCCGCGACCAGATAGTCCATCGAGCGGCGGGCGTTTTTGCTCTCGCGGATGTAGCTGCCTTCGCGGGCCAGCCACAGGACGATGAGGTTACATCCGAGGTGGTTGGCGATGTCGATGCAGCGCAGCGAGCGGCGGATAGCGAATTGGCGACACTTGGGATCGTTGCTTGTGTACCCGCCGTCGATTGTCCTCGGATCGAACCACAGGCGCGGCGCGACGATTTCGGCGACCACGCCGGCGTCTTTGAGTTTCTTGCGCAACTCCTTCGATTCCCTCGCCAATTGCGCGTCGGATTTGCCGTCGACGTCCGGGACGGCGTCGTCGTCATGGAACATCATGGCGTCGAAGCCGAGCCGTTTCAGTTGGCCGAGCTTCCAATCGAACGTCTGGACGGGGCGGGTTGGGGGGCCGTAGGGGTCCTGACCTTCGCTCAAATTCCAGGGACCAAAGCAGAACTTGTAGGTGATGTCTTTCGGCATATGTGAATCGAGGTTAGAAGAACAGAGGGATGACTGAAAAGAAAAAAGGCGGCATGCGCTTCTCGGGTCAGCGCTTGTCCGCGGGCGGGGATTCGGCAGGCTTCATCGAGGTGAAATTGCCCGCCTCACAGCACCGCACGAAGCCTTCGGTGGCGGACTTGAGTTCCTCCCAGCGGGTGCGGATGGCTGCGGCTTCGGGGCGGGAGATGTGGTTGTCGTTGGCAGCCTTGGCGATCACCGCCAGGAGGTCGGCGAAGTCCTGGACGATCAGGTTGGTGGCGGGGACAAGGAGCAAGGGGTGCGGCCAGAGGCCCTTGGGATTGCGAATGAAGAAGCCTCCGGCTTCCTGGCAGATCCACTGCACGATTTGGGAATCGCCCGTGCTGCGAATCAAGGCCACAACGCGATCGAGCGGATTGGTCGTGCCGCTGCCCATGTCGTTCGACGGTTCGGCCCACTTGTAAATGAGCGACAAAGACAGTCCGAGATCGGCGGCGATCTGTTTGACGTTGGCCCGGTCGTAAACCTCGCGAAGCAACTCGTGCGACTGCATGGCATCAAACATGGGCAACCCGCTGGGCATTGACAAGCGGGAAGGCGGGCGGGAAGGCGGGCCGTGTATCTGGAGGTTGTCGGCGGGCGTCGAGTTTGCGCCGCGTGGGGCCTGCCTGCCGCGCCTGCCTGTGCCGTGCCCGACACGGCAGACAGGCCGCAGCGCTTTGCGGCGCAGGCAGGGCACGCGGCCTGCACCGGGAGTCTCGATCCAGTGTCGGCCCGGTGCACTTACCGGGCGGCATCGCGCCGACAACCAGCAGATGCACCGAAGGCGGGCGAACGGCTGACTACCTCGTCGCGTGCCAGTGTCCGAAGCGGTCGTGCGGCAGGCGCCAGCCCTCGGGATGGATCAAGTAGACCGTGTTCTTCGAGTTGGCCCAGGCGCGTGCGAGGTTCTCGCGCGGAAACGTCTTGCTGACGCCTGTGAGCGTTCCCGGATCGTTCACGATCGCGTCCCCCTCCTTGGTGAAACCGACGCAGACGACCAGGTGTCCGCTGTCGCGGTTGCGCGGACGGCCTCGCAAGAGGTCGTAGCAGACCGAGACGACGACGGGCACTTTGCGCATCACCCAGTCTTCGAGTTCGGACAGATCGGTGAGGCGAGTCACATAGGCCCGCAGGCCGGGCAGCGAGCCGGCGTAGGCCGTATTGAACGACCAGTTGCCTGTGCCGGGCCAGATTGGGTCGTATACACCTTCCACCACCTCCGGCACGTCACGGTCCAGTTCCGGTTTGCCCAATTGCCGCGACCAATAAGCGAGCACCATCGAGACGCTTGTGGGGCTGCACCAGGCCTGGGCGCCGCCGGGGTAGCTTGCCTGGGAGCGTTCGGGGACATCGATCGACCGGCCCCACGCCCGGGTATTGGGCGGGAGTGGCTGTGGCTTCGTCCGCGTGTTCAGGCAGCAGAGCCCGACGAAAGTCAGCACGGGGCGCGCGCCTTGCGGCGATGCCGTCAAGGTCACCCGCAGTTGGGCGGTTTCCGCGGGCCGTTTGAGCACGAGGGTGTCGGTTTGGACTTCGGCATCGGCATCCGACTGTCCGGAAACGCTGGCGCGCCGGTGCTGCTTGGGATCAGCCGACCAGAATCCGAGGCTGTAGTAACCGGTCCATGCATCGGCGTGTCCGGCTCTGGCCTCGATGTGCAGTCCGCTGCCCGAGGGCGTCTGGACGTTCCAGGACGCGATGAGTTCATCCCAGGAATTGGGCACCCGCACAACCGGTGAGGTCCACACTTCTTCGGCGGAGAGGGCTTTGGTCGTGCGGTCCCAACTTCGAAAGTCGTGCCAGCCGCGAAACATGCTTGCGTGATGGTCGGTTGTGCGCGGTTGTGCGATCGCAGGCCGGGCAAGGACGCCGCACAGGCTCAAGACGGTTGAGGCGCAAACCAAGCGCCATGTCTTAGTAGCTACGTGGCAGATCATGGTCAAGCAGGGCGTTTTGGCCGAGAACGATCGCCAGCGTCCAGGTGACGCAGAAGAGCACCAGGGCCAGGGCTCCAGCGGTTCGGTTGGCGGTGGCGCGGCGGTTCGAGCGCGGCGGCACGAGTGCAATGGCAGCTCCGAGCAGAAGACCGGTGACGAACCCGCCGGCATGGGCGATCACGTCGCTGGCGGGGTTGAGTCCCACCAGGACAAAGAGCAGAAAGCCGCCGAGCAGTCCCGAGATGATCTGGCGGATGGCCTTGGGGCTTTCCCAGAGCAGGAACAGCGTCTGGCCCGTCAGCATGCCCAGGCCACCCATCACCATTCCCGAAGCGCCCAGCCCGATGAAAGGCTTGGCATGGAAGACCCAACCCGCGGCGTTGCCTGCCGTGCCCGCGAGCAGGCCGATGAGCATGGCCCAGCCTGCGCCGAAACGGGCCATGGCGAGCCCGAACACGACCAATCCGGTTGCCGCGTTGGCGGCCAGATGTCCGACGTCGGCGTGCAGACTGACCGCGGTGGTCAATCGCCACCACTCGCCACGGGCGGCGGCCTGGCTGCTCATGGCTCCGATGGCCTCGAAGCGGTAGCCGACCGCCTGATCGAGCCAATGGATCAGAATCAGAATCCAGCACCACAGAAGGGCGCCCCAATGAAACAGAACGCCGGGCCATACCAGCCGGCGCTGCCAGGCCCATCCACGGTTCTCGAGTCGATACAACCGGATCGATCCCACCGCGCGCTCGTGTTCTTCGGGCGCCACCCAGAGCCTCCACACGCCGGTGTCAGGATGGCGTTCGATGACAGCTTCGATGCCCTGGCTGGCCAGGACCAGGCTCCAGTCCATCGCCTGTCTTTCCGAATGGGCTCGGATGCAGGCCAGAGGCGGGCTCGGGGGGAGCTCCGATTCGGCAGCATTCATGGGGGCGTGGCGATGCGGAGCTGTTCGCGCAAAACGTCGTCAGAGCGCCGCATCCGCATCGAGCAATCCGGCGGCAGCGACCGCGGCCCGCGATTGTTCGGGTGACCGATGCAGCACAGCGCGCCAACCCCGGCATCGCGCTGCCTCGACATTCTCGGGCCAGTCATCGAGGTAGAGGAGGTCGGGGCCGCGGTGGCCGGCCAGCGCCTCGGCAATGGCATAGATTTCGGGCGCCGGTTTCATGACCCGGTGTTCGTAGGAGAGCACGTAGCCATCGAACTGGCTGAAGAACGGGTAGTGGCAAATGACATGGCGGATGGCCAGCTCATTGGTGTTCGAGAGAATGTATGTGGGAATCCCGAGTCGACGCAACTGGGCGTGCAAGGCGATCATCGGCTCGATCGCAACGAAGATGTCCGCAAAGGCCGCTGCGAACTCATCGAGTGTACCCCGATAGCCTGAAGCCGCCTGGACACGCGCGAAAAACTGGTCGGTGTCGATGGCCCCGCTCTCGTAATCATGGAGCAGTCCCGACTGATTAACGAGGGTGTGGATATGGTCGGTCGGGATTTGGACCTTGGGCGCCAGCCGGCGAATTGCGATCCCGTAGTCAAAGTCCAGGAGGACCTTGCCCAGGTCAAAGATCACCGCCTTGGGCTTCGAGTCAGTCATGGTGCTGTGCGGGGTCCGATTCAGTGCCCGGCACGGCACGGCGGCCTTCCAGAGCCCGGCTTAAGGTCAGTTCATCCGCATACTCGAGGGCGCTCCCGACCGGCAGGCCGTGGGCAAGCCTTGATATTCGAACGGAGCGCCCAGCCAGGCGTCGGGCCAGATAGGAACTGGTCGCGTCGCCCTCGACGTCCGTGGGCAACGCGAGAATGACTTCGCGGATTGGCTCGATCCCGAGCCGTTTCTCGAGTGCGGGGATCGACAAGTCCTCCGGCTCGATGCCTTGGAGCGGGGAGAGCTTGCCGCCGAGCACGTGATAGAGTCCGCGATAGCTGCCCGCCTTCTCGAACAGGAGGATATCGACCGGCTTCTCGACCAGGCAGAGCAACGAGCCGTCTCGAGCGGGGTCGGCGCAGACGCGGCACGGTTGGTGTTCGGTGAACCCGCCGCAGCGTTCGCAGGAGCGCACGCGCTCGCTTGCTGCGACGAGGGTCTGAGCCAAGTCGCACACCTGACGCGAATCGGTCTGCACCAAGTGGATGGCGAGGCGCTCGGCGCTACGCGGGCCGATCCCCGGCAGCCTGCCCAGCGCCGCAACCAGGTCAACCATGGGGCCGGGCAAGTGCGACATCCTGAAATCCTCGATCGGATGCAAACACGATCCCGGACTACATCAGCCCCGGCATGCTCAAGCCGCTGGTGATCTTGGCCATCTCGGCGTTCGCGATCTCCCTGGCGCGCGCCAGGGCGCTGTTCGCGGCGGTCAAAACCAAATCCTCGAGGAGGGTGGCATCGGCCGGGGTCACCGCCTGGGGATCGATCTTGATCGAGACCAACGTCCCGTCGCAGCGTGCAACGGCCTTGACCACGCCGCCGCCGCTCGTCGCCTCGACGGTCTGTGCGGCCAGTTGGCCTTGAGTCGCCTCCATCTGCTGCTGCAGGCGGGCGGCCTGTTTCATGAGTTTGCTGATGTTCGCCATATGCGGGGAGTGAGTCTCAGGACCGGACTTCAACGATCTGTCCTCTGAAAATCTCGATCGCCTGTTTGATGAGCGGATCGTCCTTGAATTCGGATGGATTCCGTCGTGCGGGTTTGGTCTCCCGGGCTTCGGGCTGCGCGCTGGACGCCTTAGGAGCGGCAAGAGTCGCAGGGGATTCTGAGGGAGCCGCAAGCGCGGGATCGGGCGCCGCGGGAGACGATTTGCGTGTTTGGGGAGGAGGCGCGCTGAGCTTGGCAAAGCGCACCTGAGCCTCTGCCAGGCCCATCTCGCGAAGCTTGGTCTGCAAGAGCGCCTGGTTCCTTGCGTTGTCCACAAGAGGCAGGTAATCGGCGAACTCGGGGTCGAAACCGATCACCAGGACCCCGCGTTCGAACGAGGCCGGGAAGGCCTTGAGCAGATAACTGCGCGTAAAGGGGCTCACACGCCCAACCGCATCGAGAAGGCGGTTCCAGAGCGTCTCGAGATCGTCGCCGACAGCCGCCGGCCGCGCAACGTCATCGTCAGCCGACGCCGAAGCCGACGGTGCATCCTCATTGGCCGAGAGCGCGAACGCGCGCGATGCCGCGGGGGCGGCAATCGACTCTGGGGCGGGACTTGCGACATCGGATCGAGGCGGAGCGGCCGTTTCCGCGCGTCCAACCGGGGCAGGGTCGTCTTGCGCGGCGCTTTCCTGACGCAGTTGGTTGAGGCGCTGAAGGACTGCATCGAGGCTCAGAGCGGACCGGGCCTGGATGGTTTTGAGCAGAGCCACTTCGAGGGCGATCTTCTTGGACACCGCATCGCCGAGCCGCGCCTCGGTGTCGGTCAGGGTTTCGAGCATGCGCGTGAGCGGCTCGGTGTCAATCCGGGGTGCCTGCTCCTTGAGGGCCGCGGCCTCGGCCTCCGACACCTCCAACAGATCGAGGTCCCCACGCGACACCTGGTAGACCAGCAAGTTGCGGAAATGGCCCAGAAGGTCGGTCAGCAAACGGCCCAGATCCTTGCCGGCTTGGGCCAGCGCATCGAGTTCGCGCAACACAACATCAGCCTGTCCGCCGAGCATGGCATTGGCCAGGGCCAGAATCTGGGCCTGGGCTGTCAGACCGAACATCGTAAGCACATCCGCCTCCCCGATGCTGTTGCCGCAAAAACTGATCAACTGATCGAGCGTCGACTCCGCATCGCGCATCCCGCCATCGGCGCCGCGCCCGATGGCGTACAGGGCCGCACCCTCGACCTGCACGCCTTCAGCGCGGGCGATTTTCTCGAGATGCCGGACGATCAGGGCGGTGGGAATGCGGCGCAGATCGAATCGCTGGCATCGTGACAGGATCGTCGGGAGGACCTTTTGCGGGTCCGTGGTGGCGAACATGAACTTCACGTGCGCCGGCGGCTCTTCGAGGGTCTTGAGCAGGGCGTTGAACGCCGCGGCCGAGAGCATGTGCACCTCGTCGATGATGTAGATTTTGAATGTGGACGAGGCCGGGGCGTACTTGACCGTCTCGCGAAGTTCGCGCACCTGTTCCACTCCGTTGTTGCTGGCGCCGTCAATCTCGAGCACGTCAATCGAACGTCCCTCGGCGATCTCGATGCACTTCGAATCCTCATCCGCAAAGTCAACGGACGGCCCGTTCGTGCAGTTGAGGCACTTGGCGAAAATGCGGGCGATGGTGGTCTTGCCCGTGCCGCGCGGCCCGCAAAACAAATACGCATGCGCGATCCGGTTCTGCCGAACCGCATTGGCGAGCGTTTGCGTCACATGCTCCTGCCCCACAACATCCGCAAATCGCTGCGGACGGTACTTACGGGCTATGACCTGGTAGCTCATTCGAATGCCTCGGGGCGGCGGTAATCCGCGGACACTTCCCCCCCGCGCCTGTCTGTCGGAATCCACCTGCACCGCACTAAAATGAAAATGCCAGGGTGACCACGGCAGATGCGGAGCAGACTGCCGTTGCTGCCTTCCGGCCCTGGCGGGGTTCGTAAGTCCACATTCCGTGGGCCCTGGCAAAAAAACCGTGGTTGCGATTTAGACCCACAGCCACCGACACAGCAAGCAGAATCCGCGACATGCGACTGCAAATCCACGGTCTTTTCATTTGGAGCGGTGCTTGACGAGTATCTGGATCTGGAAAGGGATTTGGGGATTGTTCTGGCAGCGCTCCTGCAGGGCGGGCCAAGAAGCCTCGGGGTGAAGGTCCGCCTTGAGCGCGATCAGGCAGATGCGCAGGGCCGAGAGGTTGCAGTTGAGGTTGTAGTTTTTTCAGAAAGGAAACGGGCGGATCGGCACTGAACAGTTCGTGGTTTGTCGAGATCATCACACGCCAACCACGCACCAAACCACGCCAATTGATAAGCGTTATTTCTAACCTCAACAACAGCAACCCTTCAGGAATTTAAATGAAATAACCGTGGGGACCACCGCACTCTCGGCCAATCGAGATTGACGCACACGCGCGCTGCGGACCAGATGCGAGGTTCATGGGCGGAGCTCCTGCTGTCCGCGATGCGCCTTGCCGATCGCGTGTCCTTCCGGCTAGCGTGGTGTCCGACAATTGGCTGGTGCTTCGCCCCCGACCGCCTTGGGCACAAGGAAACACCGGCCAATTGTCAGACACCACCTCAGCGTGCGCCCGTGAAGTCCGCCAGAACGAACGAGAAGAAAAGAGCCGTGCCCGGCCCAGGGAAGACAAGAATGCGGCACACTGTTTCCACAAGAGACGGCCTTCAGGAGCGACGGGCCTCTCACAGTTCCCTATCCGGGCGCGGTTTGGCCGCAGGCCGGACATCAGACCGGACGCAGTGTCGCGAAATGTCGGGGCTGGCGGATGTGATTCGCGCGGAGATCGAAGCTGCCGGGCCGATCAGTTTCGCGCGATTCATGGACCTGGCGTTGTACCATCCGGAGTTCGGCTACTATGAAAGGCGATCCCCGGTCGGACGGCATGGGGACTACTACACAAGCGTGAGCGCCGGCGGCCTTTTCGGAGAGTTGCTGGCCTTCGCGTTCGCGCAATGGGGGGCGGGACTCAATGACGGCCCCCTCCAGATCGTTGAAAGCGGGGCGCACGACGGCCGGTTGGCCAGGGATATTGTCGACTGGTTCAGGCGGCGCGGGGGCGGGCGCAGCCAAATCGAGTACTGGATTCTGGAACCGTCGATCGCGCGGCGCGCCTGGCAGAAGGAGACACTCGGGCCATGCGCCGCTTCTGTTCGTTGGGCAAGTGACTGGGATAGTCTGCCCGACTGTGGCGTCCAGGGCGTCATCTTCGCCAACGAGTTGCTGGACGCCATGCCAGTCCGGCGATGGGCTTGGGACGCCGCAGCCATGAACTGGCGCGAGTGGGGCGTTGGCAGAATCGGGGATGCGTTTGCCTGGGTGCGGCTGGATCGGCCCCAATCGACAGGCCCGGACAGCAGCCCTACGGGGATGTCAGACCCGAACGAGTTCTTTCAATCGGATGCGAGTCTGTTGGCGGTGTTGCCGGACGGGTTCATTGTCGAAACCTGTCCGGCGGCGTTGACCTGGTGGCGAAATGCGGCGACGCGTCTGCGCCGCGGTTGGTTGCTGACGTTCGATTATGGTCTGACGTTCGAGGAACTTCTCTCGCCATCCCGAAGCCAAGGCACCCTGCGGGCCTATCACAGCCACCAAGTCTCGAATGCAGTTCTCGATCGGCCCGGAGAACAGGACCTGACTGCGCACGTCAATTTCTCGGCCCTTCGCGCCGCCGGGGAAGCCGCCGGCTTGAAGACCGAGCATTTCGAGAGTCAGGGCAGTTTCCTGGTCCGTGTGGTTGGCGAAATCGAGCGTCAGTCGGGGCGGTTTGGGGACTGGACACCCGGCCGGCGGCGCCAGTTGAAAACGCTGATCCACCCCGAGCACCTCGGACATGCCTTCCGCGTCCTGGCCCAGAGCCGCCAAGCGCGATTATGAACACCGTGGGCCAACGGCTCTGCCTGTTTGCTGTCGCTGAGGAAGCTAAACCCTTCCTTCGGACGGCGCGTGGGATGCCTGGTCTGCGCGTCGAAATCACCGGCATCGGACCGCGCAAGGCGCGTGAGGCGGCGCTTCTGGCCCTGGAAAAGAGCCGCCCGACGCTCGTCTTGAGCTGCGGCTTTGCGGGCGGGCTCGACCCCAGCCTCCCGCGCGGCACAGTGCTCTGCTCCGTCGATGACGGCTTCCCTCTCGAATCCGCCCTGATCGAGGCCGAAGCCATTCACGGACGCTTTGTCTGTTCCGATCGTATTGTCGTAACCGCCGCCGAAAAGGCCGCGCTGTGGCAGCAGACAGGGGCAGACGCAGTCGAGATGGAGTCCGGCGTGATCCGGGCAATCTGCCGGGAGAGAGGCGTGCCCAGTGCGACCGTCCGGGTGATTTCAGACGCTGCCGACGAGGACCTGCCTCTGGACTTCAACCGCCTCTCGGGCCCGAACTTCGAACTCAGTTATGCCAGATTGGCGGCCGAACTGTTGCGTCGCCCGGGCAAGGCGCTCGAACTGCTCAGATTTCGGCGGGTTCTCCGCCAGGCCGCATGTTGCCTGGCCCCTCCACTGGTAAAAGCCCTGAGCGACAACTCCCGCACACAGGCCCACCCGGGCTCCGGTTAACCCGCATATTAGCCAGCGCGGCAAAGCCGCAACCGAATTGAGCCACAACTGACAGCCAGGGCCAATTCATGAAGTGGAGCGGCGACGCCTCAAGGCACGCAGGCCGCGGATTGCCCCTGGCGGCGCGGTCCATCACTCATGAATGCGGAGTGGCCGACTGCCCCGTCTTCGAATGATTCGATGAGAATGTGCGCGCGCCAGTGTGGGAGCTTTGCCACAAAGGGGTCGCGACATGGTGCGGGACAATATACGGGCTATTGCCGCAGGGCGGTCAGCAGGCGAACGGCCGCCTCGACCAAGGCCTCCCCGGACCCGGCGGCGCACCGGGCGCTCTCGGGTTCGTAGTTGCCCTCGGCGTAGCTGCGGCGGTCGGGAATGTAGCCGATGTTCTCGTTGGCCAACTCGACCACGTAGGTGTGGGAGAACGGAGACCGTTTCTTGATGGCCAACCCCAACTCGACAAAGACCTCGCCCGGCAGGCTGACCCAGGCCACGTCGGCGCCCAGCGCCACCGCCTGCACCTCGACCCGATAGGGCCGGCCCGCGCGTTCGGCAATGTCCAGCACGCGATAGGCCCGCACCTGCTTCATGAAATTGGCGCCTCGATCGTCCTTGATGACGGCCAATGTCTGCCGAGCTTCCTCGACCTGGGCGGGTGTCACCTCAGGCAACGCGAGTTCCACCGTCTCGGATAGCACGCGCAGCGGCCCGGCGGCGACCGGTTGAAGCTGCTTGTAGGCTCGAAAGACGGACGCGCCCAGCACCGTCCCGATCCGATGCGGCTCGATCGGGGTGCCTTGCGGCCAGTCCCAGCCAAAGTCCAGATGATTCAAATTGCCGCATGTGCCGAGTGTGACCAGGCTGAGATGATTCGTGCCGTGATAACCGTCCAGCACCCGGCTCAAGGCCCCCGGCCAATCGGATCCGATCTTGCTGCCGCCGGTGGTGTCGGCGTGCATGGCGAAGTTCACACAGGTCGCGATGGCCTGCGCCGGTCCGGTCGCACCGGATTTCTCGGCATAGAGTATCCCCACCTCGTCGTCGCTCGGGCCGGCAGGCATCACAATGTTCGGGTTCAGCTTCCCGGGATTCCACCCCACCGTCCCATCGCGCAGGTAATAGCGGCGGTTGAAAGTCAGATCGTCGCAAAGCCCCTTGGCTGCGCGGAGTTGAGCGGGCTCGAGACGCTCATTGGCCAGACGGACGCTCTCGGCGATCTTGGCCGGCAAACCCTCGGTGTAATCGACCGATAATTGCCGCTGCCCGCCCATATCCCCGCTTCGCTTGCCCCTCCCGGCCAGCTCGGGCCCCGTATGGGCGTGGGTGGCTGAGATCATCACATGCGCCCCCGGTATGCCGGTTGACTTCTCGATCTCCGCGCGGGACTGGTCCGTGACCTCGCGCGTCACGGAAATCAGATCCAGTGCCACGAAGGCTGCCCGAGCGCCGTCCGCTTCGATGACCATGGCCTTGCTCAACAGCGGGTCGAGGACGCCATCCGCACCGCGCGCATGGTAATAACCTGCCATCGGGATGCCGAGCGGCGGCGTGATGTCGACGGCCGCCGCGCCGACACGAAGTTCGGCGGCGCGCACGACTGCGAGGGTGGCAGCCAGAGGCAGGATCAGGATTGATTTGACGATCGCATTCATGACTCGATTGAATTGTGTCTCACGCATTGTTGTCCCAACTCGCCCACCCAATCAAGGCCCGCAACTCAGTTCCGATCGTTGGCAACGAGGCAATGGGGACGCATCTGGAATCCTTGACCGGTGGAACTTGTTGTAAACAAGTCACACTTTTGTGCTGCAATCGAGGGGTCGTGAAACACGGGAACTCCCCATGAACCGTGGTTCCGTAGCCGCGGACGTGAGTCCGCGCCATCTCGCTCCGTCAAAAGCAGAAATCAGCGCCGACTCACGTCGGCGGCTACAAATCGGTTCATGGTCCCCGTGCGCATTCGACCGCTGAATGTCAAAACTCCCCATGAAGACGAGGACTGGATTTGGTCTGAGGCGCGCCTCGTTGAATAGTTGACAAATGCCATGCGTGCCGCCGCGTCTTCCGGACCTGCCTTGGAAGCCACCTGTTAAGATGCGACCCCATTGTCTCTCTCCCACCGTACGCAGAAGCATGCCTATCCGTGCCATTTCTACTCCCACAAGCACACGATGATGCCTTACGGAAACCCCGTCGTCGCCGACGAGGGTGCAAGAACCTAAACCGTCGAACTGGTTCCTTTCGGTTGCACCACCCTGCGACTGACGTGTTCCACGGTTTGCCGGCGAAAAGGGAGGGAAGAGGAGATCAGCAAACAGGCGATCATGGTTTTTGTGGCGACGTACATCTTCCACGATGAGGTGGGGCGGTGGTGTTTGCCACATTCGTTGTTCCATTCCGCCTTCACCTCTCTACTCTCTCTGCATGACGATTGACAGACCACTCGACGGCGCCGATGGACTCATCCCCTGGCTTCGGCGGCTGCATACGATCGACGACCCCACTTCACGCGCAGGGACTCGACGGTCGGGCGATTGCAGGCCCCACGCGATTGGCAGCGCCCTGCTGGGAAACTCGCGTCTGAGCGCGGTGGGGTCATTTGTCCTGCTGTTCTGCGCGGCGTGGACCCTCGGCGCCGTGGCGTCGGAAACGCCCGCGATTCGCGTTTGGCCGGTCGATCCGCTGGTGAAGGTCTTCCCGGACGATCCCGTTGGCGCCGAGTGCGCCGCCCGGGCCGAGGTGGCGCGGGGAGAACACGCATCGCTACAGGTGGTCGTCCGTGCCGACACGCCGATCCGATCCTTGCGGGCGGCGATCCGGTCTCTGGATGCGTCTGACGGTTCGGGTCGGTTGGACGCGATGCCCGCGCGGTTTGTCGGGTATGTGCCAGTCGATCGTCCCACGCAGAAACCGTCGCAGGATCAACTGCGCAAGCCGCCCGCCGACTATCCGGACCCGCTGCTTGAACTCGAGTCGATCGACGTTGCGGCCGGCCGGGCCCAGGCGGTATGGATCACGGTCCCCATCCCGCTCAGTGCGGTCCCCGGCATGTATCGCGGGGCGCTCGAGATCACGGGTGTCGTTGCCGAGAAACCCGTCCGCCTGACTCAGCGGCTCGAAATACAGGTCTATCCGGCATCGATCGCGCGATCGCGGCTGTGGGTGACCGACTGGTTCGCCATGCAGTGGCGGCATCTCGAGGTCTCGCCGCAACCCGAGTCCGAGGATTACTACGCCCTGCTCCGGCGCTACGCGCGGAACCTGGCCGAACACCGCCACAATGTCGCTCTGATCTCACCGCTGAACCTGGCCACATTCACCGTCGGCCCCGGTGGCGGGCTCGGCATCGACTTCGCCCGATTCGATCGTTGGGTGAACATCTTCCGGGAGGAAGGCGTGATTGGCCGGATCGAGGGGGGCCACATTGGCGGGCGCAAGGCGGGATGGGATTCGGATTTCGTGGTCACAATCCATCGGGTCGAGGATGGCAAGGTGGTTTCCGCCAGCGTCGATCCGGCCGGGGCCGATGCGGAGCGCTTCTATGCGCAATTCTTTCCCGCACTGGTGGCACATCTGAAGGAACGCGGCTGGCTCAGCGATTATCTTCAGCACCTGGCCGACGAGCCGACAGCCTCGAATTTGGGCAGCTACCGCGCGATGGCGGCCCTGATCCGCAAGCACGCACCCGAACTCCGGGTGATCGAGGCCTGTCACACGAAGGACCTGGTTGGGGCGATCGACGTCTGGGTGCCGCAACTGAACTTTCTGCATGACGATTTCGCGCACTACACGACCCGCCGGCGGGCGGGCGACGAAGTCTGGTTCTACACCTGCGTCTTTCCCCAGGGTGAGTACGCCAATCGCTTCATCGAGCAGCCTTTGATCAAGACCCGGCTGCTGCACTGGATCAACTTTCGCTATGGGGTGACCGGGTATCTGCACTGGGGCTACAATCACTGGACGGAGAACAGCCCCTTCACCCACACCACACGCCCCCATGGCGGCCCGCCCTACTTGCCCGCAGGCGATCCCTGGATTGTCTACCCCGGCAAAGACGGCCCGCTCGATTCGATCCGCTTCGAAGCCATGCGCGACGGCATCGCCGATCACGAGTTGCTGAGCCTGCTGGCCCAGCGCGATCCCGAGGCAGCGCAGCAGATCGCCGGACGCCATGTGCTGGCGTTTGACCGCTACAACACCGATGTGGTCGCCTTCCGCGCGGCCCGGCGCGAGTTGATCGAGAGGCTGTCCGACCGCGTTTCGATGCCGGAGCCGTCGGCTTCAGTGACTAAAGCGCCCGAGGCCGGTCTCGAAGTGGAACTGACTGCGATAGGGGACTGGGATGTCCGCGTCACAGTGACCCGGCGTGAGCCGGGCCAATCCGCGGCTCGCACCAACACCGTCGTGCGGATTGCGCCCCCCGAGGCCGTCGAGGTGGCCGCCGAGCGCCACGATTCGCTGCCTCTGTTCAACCCGAATACCGGCGGATGGATGAAGGGCGCCCGACTCCGGCTGGTCCAGGCGCAGGAAACTACCACGCCCTTCCTGGTCGATCCGGGGAGCGTTGTCTTGCGCGCGGGACCCGACTTGAACGCGCCTGTCTTCAAGCCGCGGATCGACTACGATGCCGATTTGGTTTGGGGAACGATCGGGCGCACGGCCCAAGGCGGCATTCGGGAGGGACAGCCCGTCTACGCGGCCTACCGCTGTTATGCGCTGCGGTTGGACGCCCTGGTGCTCCGGCCCGACGGAACCATCGATGTGCGGCGAGGCGAGCCGCGCGCAGCCGCGCCCAAGCCGGGGCCTGTGCGTGCGGGCGAGGTTCACCTGGCGAACATCTGGCTGCCCGGACGCGTGGCCAGGCTCGGTTCGGCCAATCTCCTGCCAATACGCGAGACGAGCTATCCCGAGCCGGCGCTTTTGAGGCCGACACCCATCGAGCAATTCCTGCCCAAGACACTCGCGCGCCTCGAGACCGGTCAATTGCTGCGGGTTCTTGCCTGGGGTGACAGCGTCACCGACGGCAGCTATCTATCCGGTCCGGACCGCGAGCGCTGGCAGGCGCAATTTGTCGAGCGTTTGCAGGCGGCGTTCCCGAAAGCGCGCATCGAACTGGTGACCGAGGCGTGGGGCGGACGCAACACGGCGAGTTACCTTGCGGAACCGCCGGGCGCTCCGCACAACTACCGTGAAAAAGTCCTCGGCGCCCAACCGCATCTCATCGTCTCCGAATTCGTCAATGACGCCGGTCTGGACGCCGCCCAGGTCGAGGAACGCTACGGACGGCTTCTCGAGGACTTCAGCGCCATCGGGGCGGAGTGGATCATTCTCACGCCTCATTACGTGCGGCCCGACTGGATGGGTTTGGATCGCGAATGCGACATCGACAATGACCCGAGACCGTACGTTGCCGGGCTGCGGCAGTTCGCCGGGCGACATGGCGTCGCCCTGGCCGACGCGGCCCGGCGCTACGGGCGCCTTTGGCGCCAGGGCATCCCGTACACGGCCCTCATGCTCAATTCGATCAACCACCCCGATGCCGACGGAATGAAGATTTTCGCCGACGCCCTGATGGCGTTGGGATGGACACCGGAAACACCGTCGACGCCCGGGCTTTCCAGTCAATAGCCCGGTTGATTCACAGAGCTTCGTCGAGTCTGACTGTCTAGTCGGCAGGATACCATACACAGACCCTTCACCCCGGCCTTCTCCCATCCGACGTGCCTGCGGAAGCCTGGGCGCAGGCAGGTGGGAGAGGGGCTCGAGTCGAAGGATGAGCGTTCCAGTGAATGCGAAATGGCCACCTGATGTATCGGCGCCGGGAAGGGATTCTCCCCCGCCCCGACCTTGGGGATGGCTGCAGCGCCAGAGTAGAGCCTGTCCAGAAGTGAGCGGGGGTGCATAGGGCTTGATGCCGAGGGCTGAGGGAGGCTCGAGATAGGGGGTGGATTTCTCCAAAGAGCCGAAAATCGTGCCTCTATGATGGGGGCAGCCGCTTACTTGCGCACCCTGGATTTGGAGTCGAGGGATCCGGACGGTTGGTGCGCAACAAATGAATCTCGCCGCGGTCGAGCAGTTTCGATTGCACTTCTTCGTCTGGCTCCAGGCCGATGGCTGCGGCCAAGGCCAGCGGGAAACTGACATAGAGCCGGGGTTGCTGTCCGCGCGAACGAATCGCTTGAACGCGCAAAGGAAAGGAGGTTGGCATTGTCTTTTGATTGAATGGACGGTCAAGTTGGCACGAGATAAACTATCTATCAGACTAGCTCTATGCCGTGCTCCATCATCCCGTTCCCTCAGGAACTGCGCCCGCAGCTCCCCACCATTGCCGGGAACGTTGACTACCTGACTCTCCGTCAACACCTCGAACAAATCGACATTCTTTTGTGCGACGGGGCGTGGAGCGAGATTTCGTCCAACGGGCTTTGAAAGGATGGAGCGTGGCGGCCAAGCGGGCCGTGAGCGCCCGTGAGCAAATCAAGTTCCAGCAGCGCTCGCGTCGAGCGCTGCGCTGCACGATCCTGCATACCTTGTTGCAGGAGGACTATCGCGGGTTCAGTTGTCAGTTGGCGAGCAATCCGCTCTATCAATGGTTCTGCGGAATCGATGCGCTCGACGCGGTCCGTGTGCCCTCCAAGAGCCAAGTGCAACGCTTTGCCCATTGGCTGCCGGCAGGCGAAATGCGCTCGGTGATCGAGGGTCTGCTCCGAGGGGCGATCGAGAAACCCAGCAAGCTGGGCCTGCGGGAGGCGCTGGACCTGGAGGAGTACCTCTTGGATAGCACCTGCCTCAAAGCCAACGTCCACTTCTCGGCCGATTGGGTCCTGTTGCGGGATGGGGTGCGCACGTTGATGAAGGCCACGCTCCTGATCCGTAAGGCTGGCCTGCGCAGACGCATGGTGCCCACCCGAGGAGTTTCTGCGGCGGATGAATCGGCTGAGCATTCAGATGTCCCAGCAGACGCGGCGGACGGGCAGCAAGAAGGGGCGCAAGCGAGTGCTGCGCCAGATGAAGAAGCTGGTGGGTGTGGTGCGCGGACCTGCGCGGCGGCATCGGGAATTGCTGGACCGACACTGGGAGCAGACAGAGTGGACGCGACCGCAGGTCGACCAAATCTTGCGCTGGCTCGACGGGGTGCTGGAGCTCTTGCTCCGGGCGTAAGAGCAGGCGCACGAGCGGATCATCGGCGGGCGGCCCGTGGCCAACGCGGAGAAGATCTTGAGTCTCTATGACACCGACGTGCGAGTGATCGTGCGCGGGAAGGCGGGAGCGAAAGTGGAGTTTGGCAACAGGGCGCTGATCGGGGAGAACAGGCAAGGGGTCATCCTCGATCACCAACTGTTTCAGGAGTCGGCTCCGGCCGATAGCCAATTGCTCTTCGGCAGCCTGCTGCGGGTGTGGGAGGGCACCGGGCGTCATGTGGGCTCCCGACGGGCCACCGTGGTCTTCGACCGGGGCGGTTTCAGTCCGGCCCTCTTCCAGAAGATCCTGGAGGCGGGCTTTGACTTGCTGACCTATCGCAAGGGCCGCGTCCGGCGTATCCCGGCCCGCTGTTTGCGCGAACACCGCACTCGTGTCGAGGGCCGCACCTTCACCTATCGCTTGGCCGATCAGCAAGTGCGCCTGCTCAAGGGCAAGCTGCGCCTGCGTCAAGTCGTCCGCCAGAAGGACGACGGTCATCAAACCCCGATCCTGACTTCCCGGCGCGATCTCTCGCCCGCTCAGGTCGCCTACCGCATGTTCAACCGCTGGAGACAAGAGAACTGCTTCAAATCGAGGATCGGCACTCGTCACCGCCGATGTCCTTTCCGCAGATTTCCGTATGCCGTGCTTTGCTCGCAAACGAGGGCTGAGATTAGAGTAGCTGGGGTGATGGATCTGAGAAGAGACCCTCAGCACATCGAGCGGAGGAGGAAGACCACATGACAGCGAACTGACCAAAGGAATGTAGAGAACGGAGGAGGCGGGGCAAGGGCGTGATTTGGTCTGAGAGTCAAAGCGGCGAAAGCTCCGACGAAAGAGCTTGCCCTTCACCCGGAAGCCGGCACAATCCCCTTCATTGGGTTCGGGGCGTAGCGTAGCCTGGCTAGCGCGCTTGTTTCGGGTACAAGAGGTCGTGAGTTCAAATCTCACCGCCCCGACCATCCTTCCATCCGCAATGGCCTCGAGTTGTGTGATATTGGCCAACGTCGCGGCCGACGGCTTGGTGAGCAAGGTCGAGCATCTTGGTCTGGGCTACCTGGCGGCCACGCTCGCAAGACACGGTTTTGCGGCCCGGATCGTGGACGCGAGTTTCCATCGCCTGCGTCCGCGTGAGACCCTCGAACACCTGACGGTCGAGGCGTCCGATTTGATCGGCTTCACGGTCTATTACAACAACATCCGCCCGACTCTGGCGATGATTCGCAAGCTCCGGTTGGAGGGGTATCGAGGACACGTCACACTCGGAGGGCACCATGCAACGTTCCACGCGGAGGATATTCTTGCCCGCCATCGGGAGATCGATTCCGTCGTGCGCGGCGAGGGCGAAGGGGCGCTGTGCGATTTGGCGGCTGCGGTGGCGACGGGGTCCGAGTGGCGGGGGATCGCGAACGTCGCGTGCCGCCAGGCGGGGGCGATTGTTCTCAACCCGTGCCGGCCATTGATCGGCGATCTGGATGGACTGCCCTTTCCTGCGCGCGATCCTTACATCGAGTTTCTGCGCGAGCACGGGATTGCGACGGTGATTTCGACGCGCGGCTGTTACGGCCGCTGCAGCTTCTGCAGCATCCGCGCCTTTTATCGGCTTGCTCGAGGGCGCATTTGGCGGACCCGGAGCTGTTCGAGCGTGGTGGATGAAATCGAAGGCCTTGTCCGCGCTCATGGCGTCCGGCGCATCAACTTCGTGGACGACGAGTTCATCGGGCCGGGTGCGCAGGGGCGGGCCCATGCGCTGGGCATCGGGGAGGAAATGAGGCGGCGGGGCCTGGGTCTGCAGTTCAATATCGTCTGCCGTCCCGACAGCGTCGACGCATCGGTGCTGGCCGAATTGCAGCGAGCGGGTTTGTTTCACGTGAGCCTGGGCATCGAGTCCTGGGTTCCCCGACAACTTGCCCTTTACGGCAAGGGCGTCACGCGCGAGCAGAATCTGCGGGCCGTCGAAACCGTGCGTCGGCTCGGTTTGGACTACCTTTATTTTCTCATCCCGGCAGATCCGCATCTCACGATCGAGGAACTGAACGAGAATCTCGACCAGATCGAGCGGGCGGGGATTGAGCATGCGGCGGAGGGTTTCACCTTCAGCCAGGTCATGGCGTTCCGCGGCGCGCCCCTCAAGGCGCAGTTCGACGCCGCCGGCTTGAGTCGTCGAGATTCGGGAGAGCCCGAGTATCTCGGTCCGGTTGCCTTCGAATTTCAGGACGTCCGTGTGCGCGAGGTGTACCGGCGCTGGCGGGAGTTGTTTGGCGAGTTCATCGCGTTGCGCGTGAGCGTCGGCCGCTCACCGCGCACCTGGCTGCGCGGCGCCCCTGAGGAACTGCTGAATCGGCACTGGCAACGCGCCCTGGCGGTCAGCGGGTTTCGCCTGTTCCGCGAGCTTGTCCGCGCCTGTCAGCCCGCTCCCGGGGCGGCGGCCCTCGATGAATTCGACCGGATGCTCGAGGACGAGCTCGACCGGCTGGTGTTCGGGCGCGCGCTGGCGTTCGACGCTGCTGTCGAGTCCGATCGCGGCGAGGACAGTTTCCTCCCGTCAGAGGCGCGCGAGGCCATTCGCCCGGTGTGGTCGGGTGTGGTTGAGGCGTACCGCGCTCTTGCAGACCGCACGGAGACTCTCCTACGTTCCAGGCTCGACGGCCGAGGGATTCGGTTGTTCGCGCGTCGGGCACGCTGCGCGTTGCGGGACAGCGCGCTGCGCCTTTGCGACCGCGTGGTGTCCTTGTGCCAGGCGCGGCGCTTCGAGTGCGCCCGAGCCGCCGTCCGCCGCGAACTGAGCGCGTTGCGCGCCGGAGTGGCCAGGATCGAGAAGGCGGCGGCCCGAGGCGACTTCGCGAACAGCGTCTTCTTCACGACTCGGATGGGGCGTACGCGCCTGGTCTACCCCGACCCGGCAGTCCGCCGCTTGATCCGTCGCTCCTTGCGGACATTGGCGGGTGCATCCGGGGGGTCGCGCGCACCACATCGAAACATCGAACAGGCTAACGAGAATTTCCTTGGCATCGGTCCGATGCCCGTCTAGCGTCTGCCCGTATTTCCCACAGTATGGATTGTCCAAAACGACGAGGCGGTTTGCGTCTCGAGCACGCGGCCACCCCATGCCTGAACGGTGTGCACGGGGCAGCCGCGGGCCGAGGCGAGTGCGGTGAAACATCAGAACCAATGGAGTGAAGCATGAGTCCAAAGAGTAGGCGACCGACACGAAAAGCAGGCGCGAAGTCTAGCCCCAAAGCCAAGCCTCGTCTGACCAGGCCGACGCGGGCCAAGATGCAGATGTTGATGGGGAAGGCCTTAACCGACGAGACCTTCCGCACGCTGCTGAGCAAGGACCCGGAGGCGGCGGCGGCGCAGGTGGGCATTCGGTTCGGGCCGACCCAGGCGCGGCAGATTCAGGAACTCCAAGGCAAGATCAACAACCTGGCCAGGGAACTCCAGGAGCAGGAGACGCCCGGGGTTGCGGTGCTGATTCCGATCGCCGACGTGGCCATCGTCTCCGCGTTCTCGTGAGTCGACGCGTGGCTGCCGTTGATGGACGTGTGATTGTCGGGCCGTGGGCAGACGGAGTTCGGGCGTTGGGCGCGGCTGGAGCGCGTCGCTTCAGCGCGCCCTGCGTCTGGGACAGCGGCCTGCTCGAAGGCTATGAGCGGCTGAACGAGCGGTACGGCGACCGGGCTCGGGTTGTCGAAGTCTATGGCTCGCATGCCAGCAGCCGGTTTGGGTCCGGTCGTGCGGCCATAGTCCTGCCCCGCGTGAGCGATGCCGCGGTGTTCCGATGGATTCGCGCGGCGCGCCGTCGAGGATTCGCCTTCAGCTACCTGCTCAACGCCGCCTGTCTGGGCGGGGACGAAGGCACCTACACGGGGCAACGGGAGCTGCGGGCCTTGCTGGGGCGCCTGGCCGACGCTGGCGCGGAGCGGGTCACGGTCACGTCGCCACTCCTCATGGAGTTTGTGCGGGCGTGCGAGCCGGGCCTGAAGGTGGGGGCGTCGGTCATCTGCTATGTCGATTCCGCGCGCAAGCTCGAGTTCTTCGCCAGTCTAGGGGTCGACCGGGTGACTCTGGACATCGACGTGACGCGCAACTTTCCGCTGCTACGCGCTCTTCGGGCGTCCAGCGGGCTCGAATTGGGGTTGATCGTCAACAGCCTCTGTCAGTTGGGGTGTCCGCTCAAGGCTCACCACTACAATCTCAACGCCCATTTCTCGCAGCCGCAGGAAGCGGGAGCCGACGCCGGCTCGGCCCTGTCCCACGTCGGCGCGCGGTGCATGATTCAGAATCATGAAGACAAAGTCCGCGTCCTGACGTCGGCGTGGATTCGGCCCGAGGACCTCGATCTCTACGCGCAGACGGGCATCGACCATTTCAAGATTCAGGGGCGTGGCGCGCGCCCCGAGAACCTCCTCAAGACCGTGGAAATGTATCTCCGGGGGGAATCCCCACCGGGCGCTGTGCCGTTGTCGGCATTCGCGGGCGGGCGGACCGGATTTCGAGTCAATGCGCGTGCGATGACCGGCTTCCTCGACCGATTCATGCGCACGCCATACCGGTGTCAGGAAGGATGCGGTTCATGCCGCCATTGCCACGACTGGGCTGAGCGTGTGGTGACGGAGGAGGAGGACGGCGACGTGGCGCGCCAGGTCGTCGACGGCGCCCGGACCATGGCGGCAGCGGCGGTTGATTACCAGGCGCGGATCGACGCCCTTGCGGCAGGCGTGGTGACCAAGCTTCAAGCGAAGCGCGGGCCGGTTCGAGCCCGGACGGGGTAGCGTATTGCAGCCTATGCCTGAAGTCGTTCTGGTCAATTGTCGCGGGCGGATCGTGCCGGAGCGGCGGGAGCACCTGGGGTTGGGCTGCCTTGCGAGCTACCTCCGCGGCGAGGGAATCGACACGCAGATCGTGGACGGCCACTTCGATCGCCTTGACGCGCGAGACATCGCCCGGCGCGTGAGCGAGTTGCGGCCCACGGTCGTCGGGTTCACCATCTTCTTTAGCAATCAGGCTGAGGCCCTCGCAACCGCCCGGCTGGTCCGCGGTTTGCCTTCGGTGCGGCACATCTGCCTGGGAGGGCATCACGCCAGCTTTCGTCCCGGCTCCCTGCTGGCGGACCCGGCGGTGGACGCCGTGGTGCGCGGGGAGGGAGAGTTGACACTCACCGAACTGGTGCGGCGAGTCCGGCACAAGCAGGAGTGGCGGGACACGCCAGGCCTGGCCTTTCGGGATGCCGCTGGGGGTGTCCGGCACACCGGGGCGCGCGCATTGATACCCGACCTCGATGCCCTGCCGTTTCCTGATCGGTCGGTGTACCGGAGGCGGCTGCGCGAAGAGGGTGTGGCGGACGTCGCATCGAGCCGGGGCTGCTATGCGTGTTGCAGTTTCTGCAGCGTGAGCGCCTTTTATCGCCTCGGGCAGGGAACCGGATGGCGCGCGCGCAGCCCGCGCCACATCGTGGACGAGATGGAACGGCTTGCTGAAGAGGGAGCGCGGCATATCCACTTTGTCGACGACAACTTCATGGGGCGCGGCGAGACCGGACGGGAGCGCGCCAGGGCATTCGGACGCGAGCTTTTGCGGCGCAAGCTCGAACTCACATTCGATTTGGATTGCCGCCCCACCGACGTGCACGAGGAGACTTTCGCTTTTCTGCAGACCGCGGGGCTCCGTGCGGTGGGAACGGGCATCGAGTCCATGATCCCCCGCCAGTTGAAGCTCTATCGGAAGGGCACGACGGTGGAGCAGAATCTGCGGGCGATCGCGACCCTCGAGCGCTTGGGCCTGGACTACCGCCTCTACTACATTCCGCTGGACCCCTACGCCTCTGTCGAGGAACTGATCGAAAGTCTGGACTGGATGGAGCGGATTGGACTGAGCCACTTCATCGAAGGACAGATTCCCGCCTGGCTGGTGGTGTTGGAGGGGACGACCCTGATCGAGCGTTTGCGGCGCGAGGGAGTGCTGTGGACGCGCCCGGACGGGGCGACGGAGGACTTTCCCTGGGGGCAGCCCTACGTGGTGCGCGACTCGCGCCTCGGGCCGCTGCTTCCGCGTCTCTACGAACTGCATCATCACTACGTGGGCCTTCGCGATGGGCCCCTCGAAGAACTGGCCACCGACAACCGCCTGGTCCAACGCTTCGTCCAGCAGACGGACGAAATCATCAAGCGTCACAAGTTCGACTCGGTGCGGCTGCTCTTGCGGGGCGCCAAGGACGGCGAGGTCGAGAAGGCGTGGCAGGGCGTCCAGGAACGCTTGACCGAGCTTCGGCATGGCATCGACCGAATCCGCAAGGCGCAGCGCGCCGGAACGTTCCGCCGATTCGCCACATGCAGTTTCCGTTTGGGGACGGAGACTGTCTCGTTTCCGCCCCGGGAACTGGCGGTGCTGGTTGAGGCCCTTGCACTGACGCAGACCGCCACAAAGCCCCCGCGCAAGGCGGCGGGGCTCGGACGCCGCGGCCACGGACGCGTCGTGAAGCCCTCGACGCATAAGGCCGTTGTTCCTCCTTTGGTCGCCGGAGGCTGCTAGCCCGCATGTTTCGTGGACTTATGACCCCGGCGAAGCCGAAAACTCGAGAACGCGGATCGCAACGGGGCTCGACGGCGCATGCGCGGTTCTCGCGCGACGTGATCCTGGTCAACGCGCGCTGCGCGAAGTTTGGCAAGCCGGGCAAAATCGAGCACCTGGGTCTGGGCTACTTGTCTTCGACCCTGTGTGCGGCGGGCCGGCGTGCGGAGATCGTGGATGCCCACTTCCACGACCTTCCGAGCGAGGCGGTGGTCGAGCGGCTCGAGGCGCTGCCTTCCCGTGTGGCGGGATTCAGTCTCTTCGTGAACAACGTCGAGGAAACCAAGCGCATCGTGCGCGCCCTGAGAGCCGCCGGCGATCGGCGGCACATCACGCTAGGCGGCCACCATGCGACCTTTAACAGCCGCGAGATTCTCGAAGCCTGGCCGGAGGTCGACTCGATCGTGTTGGGCGAAGGCGAGGAGCCGCTCGTTTCATTGGCGCGGTGCCTGGCCTCCGGCGAGGACTGGACGCGCCTGCCCGGGCTTTGCGTGCGGGGACGCGACCGGATTTCGAGCAATCCGTGTCCGCCGCTGGTGTCCGACCTCGACGCCCTGCCGTTTCCGGACCGCCGTCCGTACCTCGAACACATGCGGCAGGAGGGCACGGCGACGATCCTGTCCAGTCGCGGCTGCTATGGGGCATGCAGTTTCTGCAGCATCCGAGCCTTTCACCGCCTCTCACCCGGTCCGGCCTGGCGGGCGCGCCGCGCCTCCGGTGTCGCTGACGAGATCGAGGAACTGGTACGGCGCCACGGCGTGCGGCACATCGAGTTCGCTGACGACAATCTGATTGGATACGGTCCCGCGGGGCGGGAACGGGCATGGGAATTGGGCCGGGAAATCCTGCGCCGAAAGCTGGCGATCACCTTCTTCTTCATCTGCCGCGCGAACGATCTGGATCCGAATCTGCTGAGGTTCCTGCAGGAGGCCGGGCTTCGAGGTGTGGACATTGGGGTGGAATCGTGGGTGCCCAGCCATCTGCGGCTTTATCGCAAGGGCCTGCATGTGGAACAAAACCGCCGGGGCGTTGCACTGCTCAAGGAACTGAAACTGGCCAACCGCTTCTACCTCATCCCGTCCAATCCCTACGCCACACCCGCCGAACTGCTGACCAACCTCGATGAACTCGAACGCGTCGGCCTCGGGCATTTTCCCGCGTCGGCCGCGTTCAATCGGCTCACGGTGTTCAAGGGCAGCCCGATCGAACGTCAGTTGCGCAAGGCCGGCCTCCTGACCACACCCCGGGGCCGGGCCTCCTTCGAAGGGCCACTGCCCTACCGATTCGTCCATCCGGCGATGGCGGGGGTGCATCGCCAAGGGGAACGGCTTTATCTGGCTCAGGCGCGTCTGGTCGAACGGCTCCGCGCCCGTCTGGCGGGCCCGAACCGCAACACCTGCGAGCGCCAGTTCGTCGATGCCGCCAGCCAGGCAGTGTACCGAGCCGCCTTCGACCTGTTCAAAGCGGTCGTCCAGCGCGCAGCGCACGCCGGGCGGGCGCCGACGGTTCTCGGCCTTGCCCCGCGCCTGGCCCGGCTCCGTCGACAACTTGCGCGCATCCACGCGCGCGAGCGGCGAGGCGATTTTGCCCGATTCGCCACCATGACGTTTCGCATCGGCAGGTCGGCCGTGCGGTATCCGCCAAACCCGGTGCGTCGCCTTGTCGCCGAAGCCAGTCAGGCTATGGGGATGCGGGCCTCGCCTGTCGGGGTGCGCGACGTTGCGGAGGTCTGACCATGGGCGAGGTGGTGCTGGCGGATTGCAGGGGGCGGCGCAACGAAGGGCGCAAGCGGATGGAGAACCTCGGGCTGGGCTTTCTGGCCGCGGCTCTCGAACGCCGGGGGCACACCGCCGAGGTTCTCGACGCCAGCTTCCACGGACGGAGGGTGGATTGGCTGGCGGCCCGCCTGCGCGGGCGCCAGCCGTTGCTCCTGGGTTTCTCGCTCTTCTTCAACAACGCGGACGAGACGTTGCGGCTCATCCGGCGGTTGCGCAGAGGCGGGCTGCGCGGCCACATCACCCTCGGCGGCCATCACGCGACGTTCACCTGCCGCGAACTGCTCGCCGACTGGCCCGAGGTCGATTCGGTCGTGCGCGGAGAGGGTGAAGAGGCTCTGGTCGAATTGACGGACCGGCTGGTTCGGGGCCTCGAGTGGCGCGACGTGCCCAACGTGGCATGCCGCGCGCCCGATGGGCGGCTCCGCCTCAATCCGTGCCGTCCCCTGGCCGAGCTGGACCGGCTTCCGCCGCCCTCGAGGCGAGCCTACGCCGACGCGATCCGGGCGGACGGCTGGGCGAGCGTCAGTTCGAGTCGAGGGTGCTATGGCAGTTGCAGCTTTTGCAGCATCCGGTCCTTCCTCGCCCTCCAGCCGGGCCCCTGCTGGCGCGCGCGAAGCCCTGCGAACGTCGTGGACGAGATCGAGACGCTGGCACACGAGTACGGAGTTCGACACGTGAACTTCGTCGACGACGACTTCCTGGGTCCCGGACGCCGGGGAAAGGAGCGGGCGCTGGCCATCGCGTCTCTCCTCGAGGCACGGCGCCTTGGCGTGACCTTCATCATCTCGGCGCGTCCGGACAACCTCGATGAACCGACATTGCGGCGGTTGAAAGAGGTTGGCTTGATTTGCGTCGATATCGGTGCCGAATCGTGGCTGCCTCGCCAGCTCGAGTTCTACCGCAAGAAGACCACCCCGGCGAAGAACGACGCGGCCATCGCGACACTCGAACGAGTCGGCGTCGAGTACCGCGTCTACCTGGTTCTGTTCGATCCCTACGTCGCGCTCGATGAACTGGAAGCCGCCGTCATGGTGGCGCAACGCCTGGGGTCCCGTCATCTGCTCGATATGTGGCTCTTCAGTCGAGTGCAGGCCTTCCCGGGAACACCGCTGGCCGAGTCCCTCGAGCGGGACGGCTTGTTGCGTCGCCCGTTCGCCGGAGGCACGCACACCCGCAATCCGGAGTGCCGGTTCCAGCGCCCGGAAGTGCGTCGCCTTTTCGCGGCCTGGCAGGCATGTCAGCCGGCCTACGCAGCGTTGGATCGGCGTGCCAAGAACCTCGTCGATCTCAAACGGAGCAATCCGGCCGAGACGCTTTATTCCTTCGAACTCCAGGCCGCTCTGAAGCGCGCTGCGCTCGATCTGTTCCGCCGGTGCCTCCGGCTCTGTCAATCCGGACGCGCGCTGCGCCCGTTGCTCGAGCGCGGCTTCGCCCGGCTCGATTCCCAGATGACAGCCATCGAGGCGGCGCAGGCGTCGGGGCGCTTCCGCCAGTTCGCCCCGACGCGCCTGGGCCTGGGGCGCGAAGTCCTGCGCTTTCCTCCGCCGGCGATTGCCGTGCTGGGCGAACGGCTTGTCGCCCAGATACAGGAGACCGAACCATGACGGACGTGCTGCTCGCCTATGTGGGGACCCCACACTTCGCCGCCCCGGCTCAACGCGAGCACCTCGGCCTGGCGTATCTGACCTCTTACCTCACCGCCGCGGGGCATCGCTGCGGTTTCATCGACGCCGCGCACGAAGGTCTCGCCGTCGACGCCCTTGTCGCGAGGATCGCCCGCGAGCGTCCGACACTGGTCGGGTTCAGCCTCTTCCTCAACAACACGACCGTAACGTTGCAGGCAATCCAGGCTTTGCGCCGCAGCGACTGCAGGGCGCACATCACCCTCGGCGGGCATCACGCGACATTCCATTGGCGCGAGATTCTCGCGAACCACCCGGAAGTCGACTCGATCCTGCGCGGCGAAAGCGAACTCGCGCTGGCCGACCTGGCCGCGCGCCTCCGCCAGGGGAGGCCTTGGAAGGACACCTCGAACCTCGCCAGCCGCGACCCCTCCGGCGCGCCATACGCGAATCCCTGCCGCCCGTCGATCGCCGATCTGGACGGGCTGCCTCCGCCCAATCGCGAGCCCTATCGCGACGCCATCGAGCACAGCGGAGTCACCACGATGGTCTCGAGCCGCGGCTGTTACGCGCACTGCGGGTTCTGCAGTGTCCGCGCCTTTACGCGGCTCGCCGCCGGCTCGCTCTGGCGTCCTCGCTCTCCGGCGGGCGTGGTGGCGGAGATCAGCGATCTCCGACGCCGTTTTGGCGCGCAGCAGATCATTTTCGTGGACGACAACTTCATGGGACCCGGGCTGGCGGGCCGACGGCGGGCCGGTGCGATCGCCGACTTGATCCGGGCGTCCGGTCTGCGGGTCCAGTGGACCTTCGCCTGCCGGGCGAACGATCTCGAGGCGAGGACCTTGGCTCGGCTTCGCGAGGCGGGTCTGGTCCGGGTGGACCTCGGCGTGGAATCGTGGGTGCCGCGACAACTCGAGCTTTACGACAAGGCCCTGACGCCCGAGCAAAACGATCGAGCGATCGACCTGCTCGAACGGCTTGGGCTCGACTACCGTCTGTACCTCATCCCCATCGATCCGTACGTGCAGGTGCCCGAACTCGAACACACCGTGCGGCAAATGCAGCGGCGCGGCGGACGGCACGTCACACACCCATTGTTCAACCGGCTCGCCGCTTTCGCGGGCACCCCGCTGGCGGAGCGGATTGATCGGGATGGCCTTCTCTCTCGCCGCGCTGGCGTGTGTGCCTACGAGCATGGAACCCCCTACCGATTCACCGATCCGCGAATGACCGCTGTAGATCGTGCGTTGCGGCGTTTGGATAAGTCCCTGGCGCGCACGGCGGCTGCCGCCAAGGCGCTGCTGCCCTTGGCGGACGCGCCGCCGCCTGTCCTGGGGTTCGCGATGGACTGGATGGCGGCGATCAACGAGGCCGCCCTCGAAACTGCCCGGCAGGTGCTCGACGCCTATCGGCGGGGACGCCCCGGCGCCGCAAGCGAACGGCTTCGACGCGGCAATCGAGCGCTCGCCGCCGGTGTGCGCCGCGTGCGCCGGGCGCGGCAAGAGCAATCCTTCTCGACCTTCAAACCGTTCAGCGTCCGCGTCGGACGCCGCATGGTCCAATTCCCTCCGCCGGCATTCGCCAAACTGCAGCGGTCCCTGGCCAACGCGGCCTTCCGCGGTCGAGCCCGAAGGGCGTCATGACGCGCATCGTCCTGGTCAACTGCCGTGGCGCCGGATCCGCAACGCGCCTCGCCACCGAACATCTCGGGCTGGCTTCGCTCGCCGCAGTCCTGGCCAGAGACGGTTTTGGCGTCACCGTGCTCGATGCGAATTACGAGCCGATTTCCCGGCGGGTCCTCCTGCGTCGAATTCAGGATCAGGCCCCCGCGCTTGTCGGCTTCACCCTGTACTACAACAACGCGGACGCAACCGTACGAACCATCGAGGACCTGCGAAAGGCTGGATGCCGCGGCCATGTGACCTTGGGCGGCCACCATGCCACCTTCAACGCCCTCGAGCTTCTGGCCGAATGGCCGTCCGTCGATTCGGTGGTCCGCGGCGAAGGCGAAGGCGCCCTGCTCGATTTGGCGCGCGCGGTATCGACCGGGCAGCCCTGGGATGCGCTGCCCAACCTCGCGTGCCGACGAGACGGCCAACCGCACGCCAACCCGTGCCGCCCGCTGATTGCCGACCTCAACCAATTGCCCCATCCGCACAGACAGGCGTTCGCCCGCACCCTCCGCCGCACCCGCACCGCCACCGTCCTGTCGAGCCGCGGTTGTTTCGGTCGCTGCACCTTCTGCAGCATCCGCGCCTTCTACCGATTCTCCGACGGCCCGTGCTGGCGTCCGCTCGACCCATGCCGCGTCGTGGACGAGATCGAAGCCCTCGTGCGCGCGCACGGGGTCAATCGGATTCGCTTCATGGACGATGAATTCGCCGGGCCAGGCGAGCGGGGCCGTCGGCGCGCGCGGGCCATTGCGGAGGAGATGCTCCGGCGCCGCCTGGACGTCCGTTTTACCGTGGTGTGCCGGCCCGACAGCCTGGATGCGGATTTGCTCGAAGACCTGCTGAAGGCGGGTCTCGAGTGCGTGGACGTCGGCGTCGAATCCTGGGTGCCACGCCAACTGGCCCTCTATGGCAAAGGCGTGTCGGCCGCCCAGAACTGGGCCGCCGTCGAAAAGCTCGAACGCCTTGGCATTCCCTACCGGCTCTATGTGATGCCCATCGACCCGTACGTGACTCCCGACGAACTGCGCCAGAACCTCGAAGCGGTGGCACGGATCGGTCTGGAACACTTCTACGACAATTCCTTTCTCACTCGGCTGATCCCCTTTCGAGGGACGACGATCCACGAACGCTTGCGCAAGGAAGGCGTGCTCAGTCCCTCGAGTGGCGGGATCGCCACGGGGCGCCTCGGTTACCGCTTCCAGGATTCGCGGATACGGCGGCTCTACCCGCACATCCGCCAGCTCGCCCGCGGCCTCCACAAGGCCTCAGAGCGGCTGCGACGGCTGTTTCGCGCCCCATTCAGCGATGCCGAAGCCATGGCCTTTGGGGCTGAAGTCAAGCAGGCCTTGACCCGCGCAGTCCTCGATTGTTGCCTCGATCTTCTGGCTTCTGACCGGCCCGATGCCGCCGGCCCAAGTGTCCGCGCGACCCTGGCCGAACTCGAACGCGCGGCCAATGCCATGGCCCGCGCCTGGCAGCGCGGAAAGTTCGAGCGTTGCGCGCCGGTCGCCGTGCGAATCGGCCGCCGCAAGATCGTGTTCCCGCGTCCGGCCGTCCGCGAGGCAACGACCCTGCTGGTCAATGCCATGTGCCGTTCTGCGCTGCCGAGAGTCCCGCGATCCAAAGGCAACCGGAGTTGTTGTGAATCAGGTCTTCCTTGACTCGTCATCGAGAGTACTTTGCCAGTGACTGTGAGGAAAACAATGAACCGCCAACGCATGAGATCCACGGCCCGGAAATCAATCTCCTCGCCCCAGCATGCAATTCGCGGGCTAAACGCATGCGCGAGGCGCAGACGGCACTTGATCCTCGCCCTGGCGATCCTGTCGGCCTGGCCGGCCTTGAGCCACGCGGCCAATTACCTGTCCGATATCCGGCCCGCAACCAATGGTTGGATGCGCGTCGCCGGGCACATGGCCACCAACCAGGCCGTCCAACTCGAGTCGTCGCCTGACCTGAAGAGTTGGGAGGGCCTGGCACTGCTGGACTTTCGGCAACCCAAGCCGGACGCATACAACGAGTGGTGGGCGACCAACGACACATTCGCCTTCCTGGACCTGGCCGCGCCCACACAGCAGCGACGCTTCTATCGGTTTTGCACCGCGCCGTTTCAAGAGACAAACGACTGGAAGAACCAGGTGCTCTTTACGGACGATGCGTTTGCCCAAAGCGGTCTGAATTCGGACCTGGACGCAATCCGGTGGGTCAAGTTCGCCGTGCTTCTCAGCGATCCGTACCGGGTGGTGTATCAGGACGGACGCGTGTATTTGCTTCATCACCAGTTCGCCACGAACCGCCTGGCGCCCTTCCGCGGCCTGTCGGCGGATGAATTCGACCGGGTATCGCTCTTTCTGCCCAGCCAGAAGGTGCTCCTCGGGACGGTCCTGTTCCCGCCGCGTCCTCAAATCCGCGAGTACGGGATTCAGTTCGCCGGGCGCGACCCGTATCCGCGCGAACTGGTGCGGACCTTTTTCGAGCGGGTGGTCTCGACGGTGGTTGCGCCGCCAGACGTCACGCCGTTCTACCTGCCCGCTTTCGAGCAATCCGAGACGGCCCTGATCGACAAGGCTTATTTCGAGGCGCACGGCATTCGCGTCAGCAGCGTCACCCGCTGGGTGACCTCGGACCAGGTGTACGCTGCGGGGTGGGCCTTGGGGCGCCTGCGCGTTCTCCCCGCGGCGCAGATCGACGCGGCTTACGCCGACGGACGTCTGTCGCCGCGGAACATTCTGGTAACCGATGGCGTGCCCGCCGAGGTGCCCTTTCTGGCAGGCATTCTCTCGACCACGCCCGCGACGCCCAACTCGCACGTCGCCCTCCTGTCTCAGGCCTACGGCATCCCGTTCGCCTTCGTTGCCGACGCAGCCGCCCAGGCGCGCCTGGCGCAACTCGACGAGCGCGAGGTTCTGTTGCAGGCCACGCTGCGGTCCGGTTTCGCCCAGGTGTCGGTCCTCGAAGCGGAAGAGGTGCTCACCCCGGCGCTGCGGGAGGAGTTGCTCGACTTGAAGCGCCCGCCGACTTCGCAGATTCAACCGATCAGCGCGTATGGGGCCTTTGACGCTTCGGCCGACCAACTCCGTCCGGACGACATCCGTTACTTTGGCGGCAAGGCAGCTCACTTCGGCCTGCTGCGGCGCAGCATCCCCGCCGATTGCCCCGTGGCCATCGCCTTTTCCTTTGATCTGTGGACGGCGTTCATGAGCCAAACCCTTCCCGGCGGCCGCCGGTTGGCGGAGGAAATCCAGACGCACCTGGCGGCTCACACCAACTACCCGCCGGACATCGCGCGGGTGCGTCAGGACCTGGCAGCGGTTCGCGACCTGGTGACGCGGACGGCGCGGTTCACGCCTGAGCAACAGGCGGCGATCACCAATGCGCTGTCGCGTTTCGATCCGCTCCGCCGGATTCGCTTCCGCAGTTCGAGCAATGCCGAGGACGGAGAGACGTTCAGCGCCGCGGGTTTGTACGACAGCTACAGCGGGTGTCTGGCGGATGACCTCGACGAGGACACCCAGGGCCCGAGCCACTGCAACGCGTCCGAGGAGAACGAACGCGGCGTGTTTCGGGCGATCCAGAAGGTCTACGCCAGCTTCTACAACGACAACGCGTTTCTCGAACGGCTCCGGCATGGTCTTGAGGAACGCGACGTCGGCATGGCGGTGCTGGTGCACTATTCGACACCCGACGAGTTCGAACTTGCAAATGGGGTAGCGACGGTGTCGCAGGAGGCCCAGCTCTGGGGCGGCGCCCGCATGAAAGCGAAACTCGTCACGCAGAAAGGGGCCGTGTCTGTCTCGAACCCTGATGGCAGCGCTTTGCCCGAGATGGTCGAGGCTTCCGAACCGGACCAGGTCGAACTCCTTGAGCCTTCCGGCCTGGTCCCGCTGGGGACCCACGTGCTCGATTGGCCCAACGAGTATGTGACGCTCGCCGGCCTTTTGTTCCGCGTATACAAGGATTACGTCGACGAGGCGGGCGGTGGGGCGCCGACGAACCTCGTGCTGGATTTCGAATACAAGAAGGTTGAACCGGGGAAGCTCCTCGTTAAACAGGTGCGGCCCGTGCCGCAGCCGCCGCCCGCTTTCTCGACGCGGTATCTGTTGAGCGAGGCGGTGACGTACGGGGTCTATCCGCGCGAAGGCTCCGATATTCTGGCGAACCACAGGCTCAAGTGCCGGCTCGACCTGCGGACCTATGGCGGACGGTTGACGGACACCAACCTCGCCGAGGCACTCTATACGCACGCGCGCCTCGAGTTCCGCCAGGGTCCTGCCTTCCATACGATCGAGGGGATCCCGTCCGAATGGCCGGACGCCACGCACGCCGTGAGCCAGGACCCCCGCCGCGGCACCATTGTCGAGGACGGCTGGACGTTCGGCACAGGAGGCAATCGCTGGACGTTCTTGCTGACCTCGGTGGTCCCGGCCGCGTCAAGCGAACGCACGCCCTTCCTCGCCCAGGCGGAAATCCGGAAATGGCTGCGTGTCACCTATGCCACGCCCCAGCCGGTCTTCGGGACGGCAGGTGCGCCTCGAACAACCACCTCCGAGGAAGTGCAACTGGTGCTGTTGCCCGACGCGGCCACATTGTCGCCCGATACGCCCGAGACTTTTGATGGGCCGGGCAACCTCCGCTTCAACATCCGCTTCCTGATCCCGACCAATCAACTGGGACCGCCGCTGGGGGTGGACCAGAACTTCTGGGGAACCTACCCCGCCTCCTACTCGACCTGGCTCGAATCCGACATTGAAGGTGCGACGCTCGAGCCCCTGGCTTTGCGCGCCTACTACGCCCAGTCCGCCATGCCGACCCACAAGTATCTGTGGTCGTATTATTTGTTCGAGCCTTCCCTGGACCCGGGCCTGTCCCCCGAGCAACGCATCGAGTGGCAAGCGAAAGGCATTCAGTGGATCCATGTCACCCGGTCGTTGATTGGCCCTCGCGACGTGCAGGTGACGTTCTACGGCGCGGACGGTCTGCCGCGCGGGCCGTGATCAGTTGGCGCCCGACCCCCGGCACGCGTGCGCGATCGCTCCAGACAGGCCATGGTTTCGCGCCAAGGCGCCGGAAAGTAAGCGCCCTATCTAAGCGCCATTCGGGATCGACTCCTTTACGCCCCCCTCCGGCCTTTGTGCCAGAACCACCTCCCGGCGCCGAGCGTCCCCAGACCGACCAGCAACAGCGCCGCGGTCGTCGGCTCGGGCACCACGATCCCTTCCTGAAACCAGAAGTCCAGCCCAGGCACGGGGGTGCTTCCATTCCAGGCCATGCCGCGCGGGTATTGAAGACGGAAGTCTCCGTGCCAATAAAGCGCCGGCTGAGGCGAGTATAAGTCGCTTCGTTGGCGCACCTCGATGAAGTAAGTGGTCTCAGGTGTCAGCGGCACCGAGTTCTGGAAACGAAACACCACATACCTATGCCAGCCCTTTGGGATCTCCTCCAGTTCAGACACAGCGAGTGGTCGGCCATCCGGCCGACCAGACCAGACAGACCAGAGACAGACATCCACGCTGGCAGGGGGGCTCAGGTCTCCCCCGAGCACGGTCAGCTTCAGTCGCACGAAGTCGATCGAGGCGAATGCCGGAGTGAACGATTGCGCCTGCGGCAAACCCATGTCAAGCAGCCTACCGATCTCCAAGCGACTGCTTTCGTCCCCGGATTGCTGGTCGATAAGGAAGTAATCCTGTGAACGTGCATTACGGGTGACTATCGTCACCATGAGCAGAACCAGAAACAATCGCGTTCTCATAGGTTACGGTTCTGGTTGATAGGAATCAGTTTCTTAGCGTTGTGGGAACGTATGCCCACGGCTGGGGTCTTTCAAGCGAGACGGGGCGGTTGTCGCGGTGACGATTCTTGAAACCGGAACTCTGTTTCAGAAGACCGGGCAGTGGAGCAGGACGACGGGTTGGGCGCTGGAATCCGGGGCGCAGCGCAGAAAGACGAAGTCGCCGTCAGGTCGAAAACAACGCATGACCGTCGAGCGGTCGGTCCCGGAATTCAGGAGAACGATCGGATCCCCTCAGCCGTCTGGCGCCTCTCGAACTCGGCGCGACCGGCGGCTCTCCTCGTCCGTAGGCGCCGTCCTTCACGATCAGACGGCGTATCGACCACCTCGCTGGAGCCGCTGATTCCTGTATTCCGGGACTAATGGGTGGGCGCTAATGGGCGACCCATTTACTTTCCCGAGGCCTTCGCTCCCGAAGCCGTCCCCCAGGGCCTGCCCATCGCGAATGCGGCTGATACTGGCGAGCGCAACGCCCGCAACAGCTACTTCTGGGACCTGGCCCAAGCCGCCCAACTCTCGACGACCAACCTCTCCCAACTCAACGCCCAGGACTATCGTCTGGCCCGCACCCGGCACTGGCTACTGGTCCAGTACCCGAAGCCGGTGAGCACGACCGCGTCCTGGGAGCAAGCCCCCAGCGCCGATGGCCAGTGCGAGGGCGGGATTCTCTGGTATGGGCATGACGACAAACCTTCCATCTCTGGGCGCGGATCGAGCAGTCTGCCCAACCTGGTCGCGCGCGTCATACCCGATGGCACCACTTGGTACAAGTGGTTGGAGCGCAACGCCCTCGGCCATCCCACAAACATCACCGAACGCTGGATCGATCCCTCGGATGTCGAGCGTTTCCGTACGGAGAGTTCCGTTTATGCCGCCAACGGCATCGACCTCGTCGCCCACTTCGGTCCCGACGGCCTCCTCAAGAGCGGGTACGCCTACGACCCGAACATCCCCCACCTGCCGGTCGCTCAAACCAACGCGCTGGGTGAGGTCACGCGCTTCTTCTACGACTCGGTCCACAACGGGCGCCGCCTCCTCGGGGTGGCTTACCCGAGCGGGCTGGCCCTAACCAACGTCTACGACGGCGCCTGGCTCCAGGACGAGGTGATGTTGATCGGCACCAACCCGCTGCATACCAACCGCTACACATGGCTCAACGGTTACGTGCTTACCCATCAGGACCCGCGCGGTCTCACCCGGACCTTCACGCATGACGCCCTGGGCCGCCTGACGCGCATCGACTACCCCGACAGCACGTATGTCGAGCAAGTTTACACCAACGGGGCCGGGGTGATGCTGCTGGAGCGCACGGGCAGCCGTGACCGCCTCGGCAACTGGACTCGTTACGAGTACAACGGCTTGCGCCAGATCACCCGCATCCTCGATCCCTTCCTGCGCCAGACCCGCTACACCTACTGCGGCTGCGGCGGCCCTGAGAGTATCACTCGCGCTTACGGTACTCCGGTGGCCCAGACCACACAGCACCAATACGACTTCGCGGCGCGCCTGACCCAGACGACAGCGCCCGACGGCACGACCGTCACCAACCTCTACGACGCGCTGGGCCGGCTGGCGATCATCAGCCAGGCGGTTGGCACCGCCACCAACTACTATGACAACCTGGGCCGGCTCTGGTTGGTCGAGAATGCCGGCGGGGTCGTGGCCGAGTCCGCCTACGACCTCGAAGACCGCGTCCTGAGCCACACGGACGCCAACGGCGTCACGGTCACCAACGCTTATGACGCGCTGGGCCGCCTGACGGTGAGGGTGACTCCCGCCAACGGCGCAACGGAGACCTGGGCCTACACCAGTGGCGTCAGCGGTCCCACCAGCTACGTCAACCAAGTCAGCAACGTGACCCTGTACGCCTACGACGCGGCCGGGCGCAAGACCAACGAAGTGCAGGTGGGCGTGTTCACCAACCGCTTCACCTACACCGCGGCGGGCGACCTCGCCACGTTGGCCGATGGCAAGGCCAACACAACCGCCTGGAAACACGACTCCGAAGGACGCGTCATTGAGAAGTGGTATCAGGGCCAGGCCACGGCCGACCTGCTTCACGGGTACAATGCCAACGGCTGGCTCACCTGGCGCTTCACACGCACCGGGACGGGCTCGGCCACCAACGGCTTCTTCGCCTCCTACGCTTACGACAGGGTGGGCAACCTGACGAACATCACCTACCCGAGCGGCACTGCCTCGATCACCAACTGGTTCGACGCGCTGGGCCGGCTGACAAACCGGCTGGACGGCTTGGGGGTGACCCTGTATCAGTACGCCATGCTCGGCAGCGGCCTGCAG
>Ga0302244_1000245_pt1 | contig 44893 bp, 35 predicted proteins | sample AAG_UR_Phe_MG_FD_193513 | JGI IMG/M metagenome (GOLD analysis project Ga0302244, IMG submission 193513) | Enriched activated sludge microbial communities from anaerobic digester in WTTP, New Holstein, Wisconsin, United States - AAG_UR_Phe | ecosystem: Engineered > Bioreactor > Anaerobic >... | reverse complement strand
TCGTCAGAACATCATCAGAAGAAAGAAGGCAATGGGCAAGGCGCTGCCCCTTTTTGCAAACGAGGTTGATATGCAGAATTACCGCTACAGCGTATGGATCACCAGTTCACATGAGTCTCCCTATGAGATGTGGACCCTGTGCAAACCCAGAGCAAATGATGAAAATACCATAAAAGAGCTCAAAGAAGATTTTGCGCTGGGTGGGTACTCAATGAAAAAGTTCTATGCTGTCGAAGCTGCAATGGTCTTGAGGGTTCTCGTATACAACCTCTTTGTGCTTTTCAAGTATGAGTTCCTGGGAGAAAAAGAAAAAAGGCAGCATTTGAAGACCCTTCGATATAAGTATTTTGTATTACCTGCTCAGATTGGCAGCGACGGAAGAGATGACGTCCTCCGGATATCTATACATAGCAGAAAGACATGGGCAAGGCTTTACTTTCTGTTTGCCCGCATTAGTCAATACATTCCAGGAGGTAGTCTAAACTGCAGTGCAGTTGGAGTAACCTGAATCTAAAAAAAGAGGAGGTGGGTCAAAAAACCGCACTAATAGTGATATTTTATGATGCAATTGAAGAAAAGTCTTGATAGGCTTTATACTATAGCTGTGTCGATTTTAAATGCAGTTTTTGGGATAATGTCGGCGGCCCTGCCGTAATGAATATCATAAGGTGTTAACAATCCCAGTCCCGAATGATAATGTTCTGTATTATACTAGGGAAAGAAGGTCAGAATGAATGACCGTGCATACTCGACAGACCCGAATTTGTCAGGGAATTCGGGTCGGTATTTCATGGTTTTAAACTGTGATTCAGATTAGGGATTATCATTACTGACAGAAGGCCTTGAATGACTTTTGGTAACACAGAGATTGGCAAGGAGAAAAGCAACTGGTTTTGATGTCATGGAAGATCCCCTGTCTGCCTGCATCAAAAGCTGCCCCGGCAATTTCTTTGATTTTCTTCATCGATGTATTTCTCCATTTCTTTTTCATTTACACGTCCTCCGGTCTTTTTTGGAGGCAGCGTATAATGTGCAGCACGGAGAAAAATCATAATCCGTTTTAGCTCTAACACCTAATCCAGAAAAGATATAAAAAGTGTTCGATGAAAACTGGATTCAGTGTTCGGTTGTCACTGGATTCAGTGTTCGAGGTTGAGCGGATTTTTTTACACTTTTATTTCTCCTTCTTTTTCCAGAACCCCGTACATTGTTCTGATGAAACAGATATATCTTTTTTTATTAAGAAGTGTTGCATAGATTTCCTGGGGCGCTTTATCTATTAACCTGTCCTCATGCAAAACATTGAGAACTGTCTTCCTTATCTGAAGGTAGGAGCGCAAAAGAAGGCAGAGAACGAACCTTCTGCTTTTTTACAGGCGATTTCCACCTGTAGAAACCGGTACGGGATACATTAAGTACCGCACAAGCTTTTTTAATGCCTACCTCATCCCCCAATGTAGAAACAGCACTCATATTTTCTCTACGGTTAAAATGGCTGCCACTAATTTCGGACATCAATGATCAGCTATGCCTGCTTAAGTTTACGGGCAAGTTTTGCATTATCTTTTTCCAGTTCTATAATACGAAGGACATTAGCATCAAGTTTTTGCGGTCTGCTCTTTTTTGAGACTATATCTTCTTCAGCCATTACCTCGACCTTGTCAGACTTGAATGATAGAGGCCTTTGCGTCCTAACAGGGCTCTGAGCTGACCTAGCTTAGAACAAAATTCTGCTTCCTTGAGGATACGGGGCTTATATTTTGCTGTAAATTTACGTCGGACTGCTTTTTCCGTCAGTTCAGGGTCCGGGACTGCCCTTATATCTGCTTTCACTGATGCCGTTACTGCCAAATCTTTCTTTTTCATTATCAATCTCTTTCCCGCCCTTGTAGTCTAAACTATTGGGTGTAACGTGTTCATATATTGGCACAGATGGATATACGCGGGGGTAATTACGCTCTTGTTCATTTCGTATGCCGGGGGAATTTCTCCCCCCGGCATCCTCATTAATCTCACCCCAAGAGCCTCAAGATGTGCGTCTCAATAGACTGCCTTAGCTGCGCTGGCAGCGAATCATTCATTTTCATCTCGCCTTTAAGCTCTTTAAGCCTTATCGCCTTCACCGTGTTTAAGTTGTCCACAGAGAGCACGGCATCCGGGTTCGTGAAAACAACAAGGCCGTTTATCCATGTCTTTATGTTGTGTCTTGCCAGGTAGCCCTTAAGCCACTTGATGCTGTTTATAAGCTGTCCGGAGGGGTTTTTGAGGCTTCCCGCATAGTAGCCGTTTCTTCCCTTTTTTACCTGCCTCCATGTGTTGTCCGCATAAGTTATAACCCCGTTGTGGTTTTTGGCCTCTATTGCGTATATGCCGTCAGGCCCTATTATTATGCAGTCTATGTCCCCTTTTTCCACAGGCACGTTATAAAGGACTGTGTGCTCGTCCGTTAATATCTCCCTGAGATGACCCCTTAATGTATCCTCGCCTTTAAGCCCTATTTTGTATAAGCTCCTTTTCCTCATATAGATGCCTGCCATTAAGCTTGCCGCCATAACAGGCACGATGCCCGTTATGGGGTTGGCAAGGATAACGCCCGCAGCGGCCAGTGCGGCTGCCCCTACCCCTATCACCCCTATCATCCTTTCTTGCCTCGCTATGGTGTCCTTTAGGTGGTTTGACATATATATCTCTTTCATAATATCTCCTTTAATTGTCGTTGATGTGTAGTTAATTATCACTACGGGAGATATAGTATCCTTAACTGATATTGCTGTCAAACTTTACGCACATATCTTGATAATTATTTTCTTTAGGTGATATATTTACGAATATGCTCATATTTAACATCAAGGGCCTCATTGAAAGAAAAAGCGCAGTAGAGAGAAGAAAGATCACCTACAGGGTAATAGAGCAGGAGACAGGGATAAAGGTGCTTACCTTGTCCCGCATTGCAACAAACCACAACTACAACATATCGAGGAAGGACATAGAGAGGCTTCTTCTGTACTTCAACTGCAGGCCTGATGACCTTATGACGCTTATACCGGAGTAAGGGGGGTATGGGTATAGATGTTACCGGCTATCCGAGCCCGTTAATCTGCTTATAACCAGATGAAATGGGCAAATACTTTGCGGTTTGTTTTCTGTTCCTGCAGAGTCCGGACGTTCTTCCTGAAATCCTCATGCGGTAAGTTTTTTGAAACTGTGAAGATTTCAGATGGCATTCGATTGTCGCCTTATTAATTTTCTCGTTGAAATCTGCCGACGATTACGGGAAAATGAATTCATGGACAGAGAAATCAGGAAAGTTAAGGAAGTGATCCCTGAGAAGTAGCTCGCTTTTAAGCAAATCTTCGCAGAATGCTGTATCTAACATGCTGTAAATACTATCGTCCCTGACTGTTTCTAATTGCAATCATGCGGTTTTATCCTCAGAGTTCTGTCATAACAAAAACATCATTGTCCTTGACAAGGACTTTACGTTAATCATAATATTTTGTAAATTATAGTTAGTGGCACATTTATTATTAGGTCTTTCACAAGGGTTCTTCAAATGTTTAGAGAAATTACACTAATTTTGTTTATAGCTATCATTGTCCTTATGACAGGTTGCGCCTCTGGGCCTCCCGTGATTGATCTTTCAGAATCCGTTTACAAGGTAGGTTCAGCCAACCAATCCGAACGAAAGAAGATTGGCAATCTAAGAATAATTAACAAGGCGGATGATGGTAAATCCGACTTCGGTTTTCTATCAAATACGATCATGCAGATCAAGCCCGCGACACCGACAAGTGTAACCATCGAACAAGATTTAAAACTCTTCTTTGAGAACACTGTGAGCGTTGACAAAACAGCATCTCAAGATCTTACAGTCACTATTTCAAAGGCCGACTCCTACTATGTTGTTGGAGGGGTGTCCCAGATCCCTTTCATTGGATTTGCTCTGGTTGGTATCGATAGAGAGTTTGGCATAAATTTGCGAATTCTTTTTGAAATTGAGAAAAAGGGGAAAGTCACGGCACAGTACCTGTTCGATGAAAAAATTACGATTCAGGGCAAAACCGCAACGCAAGGAGCCATCATTCAGTCATACCAGATGCTCATTGCCGAGTACCGTACACGTTTTTTTGGTGAGATCGAAACACGCTTTTTTGACCGGTATTTTTGAGTGTAAAGCCTAACCAACCGTTCTACAGGATTGATTATTACGTTCCAGGTGAACCCCGTGTTATGTAAAAAAGAAAACAGCCCAAAAGAGGATGAAGAATGAGTGCAGGACCAGGAGAAACAGGGAAAATAGATCTTCATTATGGTGAACCTAATGTTATCAACTTCAATAAGCCCGTTCGTTGGGTCATCGAGACAAGTGCAGGGACACTAATCAAGTGTGTTTCAACTCCCAATGATCCTTTTGAAATAACGCCGTTCGGTGACATAAAAAACATCACAGTAACCATTGAAGATGACTCCGTCGCTTCGGTACATCTTTTGGAAAAGCTCTGACATTGATAAGAAGAAAATGGGGTAAGTCAAGTCTTGTTTTTTTTACACCTATAATGCTGCTTATATAGCCAACATTTCTTTCCGTAATCCACGATCAAACCAAAAAGACCATATACTTGACTCGTAGGTGTTTACAATAACTGGCAAATTCAATGTTTTCGATAATGGTTTATGTTCATTTCAATGTGAAATATACAACGATTTGATTCCAGAAATATCAACCAATCTTCATCCTAAAAGACATTCCCCCACAATTTCCTTGACATAATTGATGTTTATGTTAATAATCCACACAGAAGGCAGTATCTACAGAGTCTTACGCAACAGGCAATGCGTAGTTGCCTGATAATCATATATAAAACACACATTACAAGGAGGAAGTTTAGATGAACAAGGCAGAAGTTGTATCAAAGGTAGCAGAAGAGGCAAAGATCACTAAGGCTGCAGCAGATAAGGCATTCCAGGCGGTAATAGGCTGCATTCAGGGCGCTCTTACAAATGGTGAGAAGGTCTGTTTTGTTGGTTTTGGAACATTCTCCGTAGCCGAGAGAAAGGCAAGAAAGGGCAGAAACCCCCAGACCGGCAAAGAGATAAAGATTGCCGCGAAGAAGGTGCCCAAATTCACCGCAGGTTCAGCATTAAAGGAAGCAGTCAGCGGCAAGGCGGCAAAACCTGCCAAGAAGGCTGCTGCAAAGCCCAAGAAAAAATAGACGATACCAAGCGGGGCTTTTAAGCCCCGCTTCTTCTTTCAAAACACAATGCATGTTCAAATATATCGGAACAGACACAATAAGTGATATGCAGGAATATAGCCAAGCAGTGCCGCAAAAATCCTTTGAATGTTTTGCTAAACAATATTAAAATAGATAAATAATGAGCGGTATTGAAGAAAAAATTGAGATCCTGAAAAGGCTTAAGCCGGAGCTCCAAAAACAATACGGGGTAAGCTCTCTGGGAATATTTGGCTCCTTTGTGCGAGGAAAGCAAAAAGGTAAGAGCGACCTTGATATCCTGGTTGATTTTGAAAAGGCTCCAACGCTTTTCGGGTTTATCCGTCTTGAGAGGTTTTTGAGCAGCGAACTTAACATTAAAGTCGACCTCGTGATGAAGAATGCTCTAAAGCCGGCTATCGGGAAACACATCCTGAACGAAGTCGAGCAAGTATGAGAGAGAAAAAAAGACTATACCGATTACCTGTGCGACATAGCAGAGTATGCCGATAAAGCCATCCTTTTCTGGATGAAGTAAGTTTTGACTATTTTGCAGCAAATGATGAAAAAACATTGGCAACCATACGCTCCCTCGAAGTGATAGGAGAAGCAGCAAAACATATCCCCAAATCTATTAGGAAGCAGCATCCTGATGTGCCTTGGGAAGACATGGCTGGGATGAGGGATAAACTCATCCATGACTATTTCGGGGTAAACCTCGAAGTTGTGTGGCGTACCGTAAAAGAAGACCTGCCCCCTCTGTTGAAAACGATACGAAATGTGCTGAACAGCATTTAATTCCCCGCTGCATCATACTATCCTATATATCAACACCATCGAAATTTATGCCGGTATGATAGTTGCGGTCTTCCCTTCCGCTGATGCGGTTCATTGTATCCTCTGCTGTCCTGATATCATAATCGCTTAATATCCCTGCCTCCCAATTTTCCCAGAGGAATTTCCAAGTAATATCAAATAATGCCAGTTCTTCCACTGATTCGTAATGATTGAAAACCCCCAGTTTCTTTTTTATTTTCTTATCTTCATACGGATATTCAAGGGTCTGACGAACGAATTCCTGAAGTTGATTTTTTGACAAGGTAGCTGCTTCACAAAGAAATTCCAACACATAGTTCCCCTTGTCTATTGAGTAATCGTAAATCTTGACCCATATCTTGTTGTCTTCGAGCGGCTCGCATTCGAACCACCAGAGGGCTGAATGGTCATTGCCGTCTATGTTGCGCTGGATGGAGCGCTTCAGCCACTCGACTTCACTTTTTGTAAACGCCTCCCCAGTCGACTTCATTAGGATGGAGGTCTGGCAGGGATTTCCTGCGCCTATCGAGCCTTCATACCAGTCGTCGTATGCAACCCGTGCCGGGTATTCTGCAACCCATAAATCGTCCGCATCCTCATCAAAAAGGTCAAACGGTGAGCCTTGATTCGACCGGAATATGACATACTCGCAGCTAACCAGCTTTCTCATGAATGCCTCCTGCTCTTTCGGTTCATCCACATTATTCTTTATGGCGTATTCGATGGCTTTTGGGAGATAGCAGGAGAGGTTTTCTTTTATTGCTTCTACACTGAGAGTAGCCATCTTCCTTGCGTGTTCAATCCCGTAGAACCTTCTTGCCAGTATCTTCTGCCTTGCATATGTGTCTGCCTCGAAGCACGGGTAGAACTCACTTACATAATCTTTTCTGCCATCTTCAATATCTCTGACAATCTTTCGCCAGCGTTTCCTAAATGCCTTAACTGCGGTATTTGTAAGCCTTTGTTCATCCGTCATTTATCCCTCTTTATCCTCCCCGGGTATCACATACCTTACATCCCAGCTTGGTTCATAGACCGTACTGCCGAGCACCCACCCCCTGATGGCGCCATCCGTATCAAGGATGGCGCCGCTCTCGGCAACACGGTATGGATCGTAGCCCAATATGTCGCGTTCTGTTATCTCTGGCGCATGGAGGTCTGAAACCATAAGGCATAAGGCAATTGCCAAAGACAATATAATTACAGTTCTCTTTTTCATCTCGTCCTGTAGCCCCTTCTCTGCCTGAACCCGGACATCCTGCCTATCTTCTCGCTCTCGGATAATGAGAAAAACGCCATATGGATGACATTGTCTTCATGGACAAGTGCGGAGCCAACCTTTTCGGCGCCTTCAAACCTGTAGTCCATGCCCAACCCCACTGATTTATGCATCGTGTAATCGCATGTTGTGATATTCTCAAGAAACCCCTTTGCAATTGCCGCAATGGGAGCTATCGTCTTTTTCTTTTTATCGAGCAGCGCCTCCATTGCAACGCTCTTTAAGAGCTTCGGGTGAAGCATCTTGTAGGCTGATGCGGAGGATATTATGTCAAAGCCTAAAAGTACTCCGTTTATCATCACCATCATGCCTTTCTGGTTGGGTATGATGGATATGGATTTAAGATAATCGTCGAGCTCCTTTTCCTTTGACTCGAATACATCCTTCATGGCGCCTGTATTGGAATGAACATTTGCTGCACCCGACATGGCCTGTATGTCATCCCAAACCTCCCCCTGGTCTGAATCATATCTTCCTGATTCACGGATGTTTCTTGTGACGGATCTCGCCTTTTTCCTTTTGATGTTGTATGCCATGATTACATCCGAATCCATGAATTCGGATGTGGTATATGACCACCTGCCATGCTCCGTGCAGCTCACCGGAATGATTATTTCACTTCTTGCTGCTACAAGTACCGTAGTGTTTAACACCCTGTTCTGCTTTGCTCCGAAAAGTTCCTCACCGTCAAGTAAAAGCACAGCATCATCGCCTTTGTTTATCACCTTGAGCTCAGGAACCATGCCTCCTTCTGATACCTCTTTTACAGTTAATGTGCCTTTTTCGAGCGCCTCCTTCAGCGTTATGTAAGATGGGCCTCCGTTTCCGTTAACGCATAGCGGTATTACTGCAAGGTTGTCGTGAACCTGCATGTCCTTGGGCTCAATTCTTAATATAAAATCTTTGATGTGCTCATCCATGATGACCCCCTGGTATGATTTATTTACTGCCATAGTATAACGGATGGCGGTGACAGCAGTATGTCATCGGGAAAAATAATTTTGAAGTTTGAGTTAAAACAGAAAAACGAATAATCCCAGAGATGTCGTTGGAAGCGGCGTCGGGTTGTCCTGAACAAACCGTCGAGAGGCGAGGAAGCTTGGTCTTTTGCGTATGCAAAAGTTCCGAAGCCGAACGCGAGTGATTGAAGCCGCCGGAGCGTAATGAGCGTGTTTGCAAGGGATTACCCGATGCCAATGCTGACCTTAATGGAAAATCCGTTATAAAAGGCTTTACGAATGGGTTGCGGCAGATACGGCGAGTTCCTTCTTTACCTGCTGCCTGAACCACTTAGGCTTTATGACCTCGGCATGGGGAAGCCAGGAGTATATCCAGCGCTTTATCTCATCAACGCCGGCAACTGTGAATGAGAGCTCAACATCGCCGTCGGGGAGGATTGTCCTTTTTTCAGATGTGTGCCACTTGTCTTTTCTTAAAATATAATCCGATATCTCCTTTTTGAACCTGACCGTAACGCGCGCCTCTTTGCCGTCCACTATGCCCCATGGGGTGGAAAGGTACGTCTTGAGGTCGAAATCAGGCTGTGTATTGAAATAGAGGTTGCGCTCCTTTATGTCTATTATCCTGTCCAGAGCAAAGCTTCTTATGGTTTTTCTTAAATGGCAGTAGCCGACCATAATCCATATGCCTTCATAGAGGACTACGACATAAGGGTCTACTATGCGCTTTGTCTGCTCTTGTGATAGCCTTTTCATGTAGGTTATCTCGACAGCCCTTTTTTCCTTTATGCAGGCAAGCAGAATCTTTATTATGGATTCTATCTTTTCGCTGAATATCGCATCGGGGGCCTTTACAACTATCGGATGATCCTCGATGCCCCTTAATGTAAACGTCCTCATTACGATCTTGAGGAAGTTTTCCTTGAAGACTGAACCAAGATGGGCAACAGACTCTTCTGCGGCAAGCAGGGTTTGGAGCTCTTCGTCGTTTAGTGCGGGCTTTTTTATCCTGTCGCCTGTAGTGAACTTGTAGCCATCCTTTTCTTTGTCGTACTCTATAGGGTCAATTAAGTTTATAAGCTCAAGGTAGCGGAATATGGTTCTCTTTGAGACACGGAAGCGGTCCATCAAAAGGCCTAACGAGGGGAACTTGTTATGGGCAATAAGCGTGTATATTTCAAGGAGCCTTATGACCTTCTCCGATATGCCGGCAGGGTTATCCTTCTTTTTATCAGGCTTCATAGTGGGATTGTATCACGGCGCATAATAATTGTTAAGAGAATATGTTAAGCGTTATATAATCAGTTAAGATACTACAAAAAAGTTGCAGCCTGTAAAATATATTTTTATCGATGACATACTGCTGTCATCGGAATATGGTATAGTTGAGAAGACGGTTGAGCAAGTTGAGTATGTTAAGTAGTTGAGCGGGGAAAAGCGGAAGGCTACAAGATATGGTGGTTATGAAACTGAGAAGCGGAGAACTAATGAGATTTTGCTATCAGCTATCAGCCATGAGCTATTAGCCAATAAGGGGGTGTGCTATGCCGCAGTGGACATTCAAGATTAACGACGAATACAAGACAGTTGATGCCTTTGACTTTGATGACGCTTTGGAGCAGGCAGGCATCGATGAGAACGACGACTACGAGCTCATAGAAGGGGATGAGTTCAAAAGCAAGCTTTTCATGTCGGCGATTACCGATGAGATACTCTTTGGTGAATAAAGAGGCGGCGATGCTAAAGGCCTTAATCTTTTTCATATTATCATGCATATTTATATCTTCTCTTCATGCAGAGACCAGGATTTACGACAAGAACTATAACCTCAAAGAAAGAATCGACGACACTGGCCGCATATACGACAAAAACTACAACCTCAAAGGCAGGATACAGGACAACAAGGTGTACGACAAGGACTACAACCTCAGATACCGCATAGACGGGAACAAGGTATACGACAAGGACTACAACCTGAAGCACAGGATAGACGGGGATAAGATATACGACAAGAACTACAACCTCGAAGGAAGGATAGAGAAGAAGCGCTAAGCCATGGAATATAAGAAAGAAGCAAACCATGTATCAGACACGATAGGCCTCAGCAAATCCCTTTTCATAAGGGGGCTTCAGTGCCACAAGTCCCTCTACCTCCACAGATACTACCCTGAGCTCAAAGACGCAATCCCGCCTTCTCGCGAGGCAGTATTCGAAACAGGCACCGAAGTGGGCATTGTCGCCCAAAGCCTCTTTCCCGGCGGAGTTAACGTGCCGTATGAACAAAGCCTTGAAAACCAGACGGAGCTTACCAAAGATGCAATAGAAAAGGGCGCAGAAACCATCTACGAGGCATCATTCCAGTATGACGGCGTATTCGTCAAAATAGACATACTCCGCAAAGGCAAAAGAGGATGGGAGATATACGAGGTGAAAAGCTCCACATCGCTAAAGGACATATACATCCCCGACGCAGCAGTCCAGTATTATGTGGCAAAGGGCGCAGGGCTTGACATCTCTCACGCCTTTCTGATCCACATAAACGGCCAGTATGTCCGCAGAGGCGAGTTGGAGGTTGAAAAGCTCTTCACCATAAACGACATTACATATGAGGCAGCCCGCATGCAGGAAACGATAGAGGGCGAAATAGCCGCCCAGAAGATCATGCTTCAAGGCGGCATCCCGAAAGCGGACATAGGGCTCTACTGCAGGGAGCCTTACGACTGCGATTTCATAGGCCACTGCTGGCGTCATATCCCCGAAGGTTCGGTGTTCGAGTTAAAAGGAAGCAGGGCATTCCCCTTCACCCTGTACAAAAACAACATACTTTTCATGAAGGACGTGCCTGTCTACATGCTGTCCCCTGCCCAGAGGCTTCAGGTGGAAGCAGCTACAGAAAAAAAGACTATTGTATCAAAGGAGCTTGTCAGAGAATTTATTACATCCCTCTGGTACCCCCAGTGCTTCCTCGACTTCGAGACATTAAGCTCCCCCATACCCCCGCTTGACGGCACAAGGCCCTACCAGCAGATACCTTTCCAGTATTCCCTCCATATCGTTGAAAAAGAAGGCTCAAACCCTGTCCACCGAGAATACCTTGCAGACCCCAAAGAAGACCCGAGAAGGAAGCTTTCGTCAAAGCTTTTAAGCGAGATCCCCGAAGGCGCATGCGTTATAGCATATGTGGCCAGCTTCGAAAAAGGCGTATTGGAAGATTTGGCGGAATACCTGCCCGAGCTCAGATCCAGAATCAAAATAATAACGGAGCACTTAATAGACCTTGCCCTGCCTTTTCAGAAACGCTACATTTACGACTGGCGCTTCAGGGGCTCATATTCATTAAAGGTTGTCCTTCCTGTCCTTGCGCCCGATCTCAGCTACGACGCAATGGAGATACATGACGGAGGCATGGCGATGCAGGCATACGAGAAAATGAGGACATCTGAAGACCCCGTTGAAATACAGAAGATTAGAAACGCCCTTCTCGAATACTGCATGCTCGATACCCTGGCCATGGTCAGGATAGTAAAAAAGCTTAAGGAGATGCTATGAAAGACAAGATCTTAGGCGGCCTCTGGGGCGCAATCACAGGAGATGCCCTCGGCGTGCCCGTTGAGTTCAAATCAAGGCAGGAGGTAAGAAGAAACCCTGTTGCCACAATGAGAGGCTACGGCACATTTAACCTTCCTCCCGGTTCATGGTCAGATGACTCATCCCTTATGCTCTGTACGACAGAAAGCCTTCTTAACGGCTTTGATACAGGCCTTATGGGGAAGCTCTTCATCAGATGGCTCAATGATGCCTACTGGACGCCCTGGGGTGACGTGTTCGATGTGGGAGGAGCAACACACTCAGCCATAAAGCGCATGATAAGAGGCATTCCCCCAGAAGAAGCAGGCGTTGACAATGAGCGCGATAACGGCAACGGCTCACTTATGCGCATACTCCCAGTAGCCATATATTTTGCGTCATCCCCTGACCTATTAAACAACATCCACAGGGCATCTTCTCTAACCCACAGGCATACAAGGTCTCTTGTTGCCTGCGGCATATATGCGCTTATGGTATCAGCCCTGCTACAAGATAAAAGTCCTTATGACTCTTACATCCATGCGGTAGAGAACGCTAAAAAAAGCTACGATAAAAGACCTTATTCCGATGAGCTTGTCCACTTCAAACGCATCTTAACCGGCAATATCCATAGGCTGCCTGAAGATGAGATACAATCAAGCGGATATGTAGTCCATACGCTTGAGGCAAGCATATGGTGCATGCTTAACTCTAACACATTCACAGAAGCAGTCCTCAAGGCAGTAAACTTAGGAGATGATACAGACACCACAGGCATAGTCACAGGCGGCCTTGCAGGGATCCATTACGGCGTTGATGCAATACCGGAAGAGTGGATTAACACGATAGCGAGGAAAGAGGATATTGGGAGGTTGTTTAAAGGCTTTGTAAGTGCTTTGAAAAAAAATCAACAAAGATAAAAAATATGCTATACTTCCAGTATACACTAAAACTCGGTGATCATAACAATAATAAGAGGGGTTATTGTTGCGGATCAATCATTTTTGCTCACGTTTAGATATTCTGGATACTGGAAAAGCTATCGCAGCGCTTAACGATGGGGTAAGGGCATATCGCTCTGACAACCATCATGAAGCTTATGGACGGTAAGACATTTTCCATCATGCACAAGATAAAGAAAGAAAACTTAGATGCAGAGCTATATTTGCTAATAAGTATCCATGGTTTGTGTTTATGAATAAAACGAAAGAAAAAAACATACCGCACTATACTGAACATAGAACGAGATTAAGGCAAAGGTTTCTTGCTCAAGGGATAAATAGCCTGCAAGATTATGAAATAATAGAGCTGTTTCTGACTTTCGTAGTTCCTCAAAAAGATGTGAAACCGGTGGCCAAGAAAGCAATAGAGAAATTTGGCACGGTTAAAGGTGTCTTTGACGCTGATGAAAGCGAGATTAGAAAGATCCCTTTTTTTAAAGATAAGGCTTTGGCGCTAAGACAGTTTATTAAAGAGATAGCGCTTTTGTATCAGAAGCAGCAGGCGGAACAAGTCCCTGTTTCAGTTTCCAAGGCGGAATTAATTCATTACTGCAAAAATAAACTGGGATTTGAAAAAAATGAAGAGTTCTGGCTGATATCGCTTGACAGCAAGCAGGCAATTATAAAGGAAAACCTGATTTCAAAAGGGCTTACGGATAAAACAACCGTTTATCCAAGGCAGGTTCTGGAAACAGCTCTTAATAACGGCGCACACTCAATTTTACTCTTGCACAATCACCCCAACGGAAACCCGAAACCATCAGAGCAGGATATTGCTATTACCAAATCCATTGATATTCCTTCGAGAATACTGAATATTTCCGTTTATGACCATCTGATAGTCGCCGGCACAGAATATTTCAGTTTTAGAGAGAATAAATTACTGTAATGAAGGCTCTGCAAACGAGATTCATAGAATTATTTAACCTTGGCTCCGATAAGGAGAAGCAGAGGGCTATTTTTGAAACTGACGGACCAACTTTGATTATTGCAGGCCCGGGCACAGGCAAAACTTACATGCTGGCACTGCGGACGTTGTATTTAATTCTATCGGGAAGAGCAAAGCCTTCTGAAATTGTGCTGACAAGCTTTACCGAAAAATCTGCATTTGAATTGCGCGACCGCTTGAGTCTGTTTTCAAAGAGACTGGGCGAAAAATTAAACCTGCATGAACTCACAACGGGCACGATTCACAGCATATGCGACAAATTCAACGCTAAATTTGTTAAAGAGACACCCCTAAAAAAGAATTACACCGTTCTGGATGATCTAACCTCTCCCCTCTTCATCAATGAACATTTTGCAGAGATCATTGAGCCATTTCATGATGGTGAAAAATACTTTGGCAGGTGGAAAGGGAAATGGGATACCATCGGCAGGATTAAAAACTTTTTTGACAAAATCACTGAGGAGCTGATCGATCCAGAGCAACTCATTAAGAGCAAAGACGGTTTTCTCTCACAGCTTGGTGAATCATACATCGCATATCGTGATTTGCTTTTTGAAAATAACCGTATCGATTTTTCTTTCCAGCAAAGGATTTTTTATGACCTCCTTCAAAAGGAAGATACCCGCGAAAAGATTGCGACCACGATTAAATACATGCTCATCGATGAATATCAGGATACGAATTATATTCAGGAGCAGATTGCCTTGACGCTGGTGAAGCCGCACAATAACCTCACGGTGGTCGGCGATGAAGACCAGGCTCTGTATCGTTTCAGGGGTGCCACGGTCCGTAATATCCTGGAATTTGAAAGCCATTTTAAGAAGGTCAGAAGGATAAAATTGCTTGAGAATTTCCGCTCTCATAAAACTATTATTGAGCTCTATAATACATTTATGCAGCAGATTGACTGGACAAACCGGAACGGGCCCCTTCCGTTCCGTTATCCGGACAAGAAAGTAATTCCGGCAGCATCAACTGTTTCTCCTGACTATCCGGCGGTATTTTGCATCTGGGCGGATAATCCGACGGCGGAGGCGGAGAGATTCGCTGACATGTTAGAGTATCTCTTGAAAAATAAAATAATCAATGATCCAAGTGATGTTGCATTATTGTTACGGAGTGTAAAACTCGACTATAGCGGCCCCTACATATCAGCCCTTAACAGGAGGAATATTAAAGCCTTTTGCCCAAGGGCAAAGGCTTACTTTGAGAATGAGGAGATCAGGCTGCTTATCGCCTGTTACGCCCTGATATTCAATTTCATCGGCGACGACCTTGACAGCTATGCCCACAAAGACATTATCGATGAAGGCATAAAGATTCTCGGCAAGTATGCAGGCAAGCCTCTCGGTGTTTACATCAGAAAGATGAATGAAAAAATAATTGGCCTGAAAGACAAGGAAAGTCTGGATGAACTTCCCTCGGATATACCTTTCCAGCTTTTTGCTTATGCTCCATTCAGCGATTATCTCAAGGATGAGAACGCTGCAAGAAATTTATCGCAATTCTCTGCCCTGATAAGTTCTTTCATGACCTATTACCACATGAATCTGATAACCGCAAGGAACAGGGAAGTGATGAAATACAAGCTCTTCAACAGCTTTTTTAATCTGCTTTTTAATACCGGACAGAATGAATATGAGGATGACGATAATCCCATACCCAAGGGATATGTTCAGATTATGACCATTCACCAGTCTAAGGGGTTGGAATTTCCTGTGGTCGTGGTCGGTTCCCTCGATAAGCAATACAGTGTAAACAAACAAGTTGACAGGTTTCTTTCTCCATACTACAAGCGCGGTGTTTTTGAGCCGGAAAACCGCATTACGCAGTTTGATCATGCCCGGTTGTTTTATGTAGCCTTTTCCCGGCCTCAAAAAATGCTGGTTCTTACGACCAGTAGCGAACCCAAAGATATTTTTGATGTTGTGTGGGAAGGGCTTGACCAATGGCCCCATGTTAAGAAGCAAACGCTGAAAGCCCAGCGTTTTCAATCCAAATCGCCTTATATTCCCAAAAAGTCCTTATCGCTTACGTCGCATATCAACATATACGAAACCTGTCCGCGGCAATACCTTTTCTATAAAGAATATGAGTTTACCCCGAGCCGTTCAGGTCAGGTATTATTCGGAACGCTTGTCCATCAAACCATAGAGGATTTGCACCGCAGGATTCTGGATTCAGAAAAGGTTAATGAGAAGGTAATAGCCGATGATTTCGAGAATAATTACAAAGGGCTGCTTGCGAACGGCTATCGTCCTCTCGGGTTGCAATCGAAGGAAGGGGCGTTACGCCATGTCATCAACTATTTCCAAAATAACAAAGACTTAATGAAAAGGGTAATCGAAACAGAGATTGATGTTTCTTACGAAAAGGATGATTATATCATCAGCGGCAAGGTTGACTTGCTTCTCGGCAGGGATGACAAATTGGAACTCCTTGATTTTAAAAGCCAGCAAAAACCTGTTAAAAATGATGCCATGCTTGAAAAATACAGATACCAGTTGCACGTATATGCCCATATCCTGAAAGAGAGATACAGCAAGGAGCCTGAAAGGCTGTATATTTACTGGACAGGGGAAGAAAACCGCAAAGACGCCCTTATGGAAATTAATTACAAAGAAAGCATGGTTGAAGCGGCGGGCAAACATTTCGATGCCGTCGCAAGATGCATCATCTGCAAGGATTTTGATATAAAAACAAAACCGGATAAGACAAAAGTATGCAAGGAATGCGACTTTAAATATTTCTGCAGGACGCACGTATGAATAAGCTGAAGGTTTTTATAAGCAGCGTCCAATCAGAGTTTGTTGAAGAAAGGCGGATGCTCAACGACTATCTGATGACCGACGCCCTGCTCGGACGTTTTTTCGAGCCCTTTATATTTGAGAATCTACCTGCTGTTGATAATAATGCAGAGATGGCATATCTGGAACAGTTAAGACGTTCGGATGTGTACCTGGGTATTTTCGGAAGGGAATACGGATTCGAAAATGCGAAAGGCGTCTCACCCACCGAAATGGAATTTGACCTTGCAACGAAAGAGCACAAGACCCGCCTCATATTTATCACCCATCATCAACCAAAGGAACGGCACCCGAAGGAACAGAAACTGATAAAGAAAGCTGAAAATGTAGTGGTCAGGAAAAGGTTTATTGACGCTGCGGAATTGAAAACAGCGGTCTATGCGGCTTTGATTAACCTGTTGGAAGAAAAGGAACTCATCCGAACGGGTCCCTTTGATGCAACACTTTGCAGGGATGCGACACTTGATGATATTGATCTGGAACGGTTACAGTGGTTTGTCCGAACAGCACAAGGCAAAAGGGGCTTCCCGTTATCACCTGGAGACCCGACCAAAAAAATCCTGGTGCATCTCAACCTGATTAAAAAAGACAGACTTACAAACGCGGCTGTTCTGCTTTTCGGCAGGCAGCCACAGCGTTTTTTTATCACTTCTGAAATCCGTTGCGCTATGTTTCACGGAAATGAGGTAGCAAAACCTATCCCTTCCTATCAGGTTTATAAAGGGGATGTTTTCCAAATGGTAGATCTTGCAATTGATTTTGTGCTGTCCCGTATTAATCTCTCAGTAGGAGACCGCAGCCGCTCAGTTGATGTGCCGGTAAACTATGAAATACCGCGCACTGCTATAGCGGAGGCTATTGTTAATGCTGTAGTCCACCGTGATTATACCAGTAATGGCTCGGTTCAAGTGATGCTTTTCCGCAACCGTCTCGAAGTGTGGAATCCCGGACAATTGCCGTATCACCTCTCCATTTTAAAACTAAAACAAGACCACGGTTCTTTCCCGCCAAACCCACTGCTGGCAGAGCCTATGTATCTAACCGGGTATATTGAAAGAATAGGCACAGGTATCCCCGACATGATTAAGGCTTGTGTAGAAGCTGGACTAAAGGAACCTGTCTTAATGCAGGATGAATCATTTAAGGTTATTCTTTGGAGAAAAACGGAAGTTGCCGGACAATCCAGTGGGGAAGTTGCCGGGGAAGTTAGTGGGGAAGCTACCGAAGAAATGCGAAGGATTATTCTGGTGCTCCGTAATGATATGAAAAGAATAGATATTCAGAAGGCTCTTCAGTTAAAACATGATGATTATTTCAGGCTTCATTACCTTCTGCCTGCTATGCATGCCGGATACATCGAAATGACCGAACCCGATAACCCTACCAGCCCCAACCAGAGATATCGCCTTACTGCCAATGGGTTGGAATTGCAGAATAAATTTCTTGTTGCCGATCAAGCCTCTAGAGTTACCCAGCAAGTTACCCAGCAAGTTACCCAGCAAGTTACCCAGCAAGTTGAGCAACTGTTGTCGATATTGGAAGGAGAAAAATCAAGAGATGAGTTGCAGGGATTGCTTGGATTGAAAGACAGGGAGAGTTTCAGAAAGTTGTATGTTAACGAAGCTATGGCGCTTCAATTAATTGAGATGACCATACCGGATAAACCTAACAGTAAAAACCAGAAATACCGCCTTACTGAAAAAGGCAGGGCTTTGCTGATTCAGATTAAACAACAGAAAGAGGAAAGATAATATGGGTAAAATCGAAATCAAAAAGACAGAACTTGTCTGGCGGGGAAAATACGATGATGAAGGCAGGCTGGTGCCAGTTGAAAAACCAGGCCCTTATCCGTTTCAAATAGTCGAAAGCATTAATGAACCCCGCATAGAAAAAGGAGATGCCAGCAAGCAGGGGACTCTCTTTGACTACTGGAAGGGCGATGAAGGCAGCACTTTTGAAGACGGCTGGAAGAACAAGCTCATCTGGGGCGACAACAAGTTTGTCATGAGCAGCCTTCTTGAAAAATTTGCCGGCAAAATCGACCTTATTTACATCGACCCGCCCTTTGCTACAGGGGCAGATTTTACGGTGGATGTTGAGATTGGGGAGAAAGGGAAGGAAATACACAAGGAACATTCGATTTTAGAAGAGAAGGCATATAGGGATACGTGGGGACAGGGGATAGATAGCTTTATTTCAATGATGTATGAAAGATTGATCCTAATGCGAGATTTGCTAACCGAAGAAGGTAGCATTTATGTCCATTGCGATTATAGGGTTTCAAGTTATATAAGGCTATTACTTGATGAAGTATTTGGAACTGATTCAATTCGCAATCATATTCTTTATTTATATAGCGGTGGTGGTATACCACAAACAGAAATGCCAAAAAAACATGATGACATTTTCTGGTATTCAAAAGGCACTAGATGGATTTACAATCCAATTTACAGAGAATATTCTGAAGGAACACAACAACGCGGAAGAACAGCCATAAAAGGAGATAACGCTCAACTCCGTCAAGAAGGAACGCCAATAAACAACTGGTGGCCTGATGTAAAAAAAATTACCAGTCCAACAGACTTGGAGAAATTATATTACCCAACCCAAAAATCAGAAGAATTATTAAAACGAATTACAACGTTATCCTCAAACAAAAATGATCTCGTTGCTGACTTTTTCTGTGGTTCTGGCACTACATGTGCCGTTGCTGAGAAACTTGGCAGACGCTGGATTGGTGTGGATTTGGGCAGATACGCGATCCACACCACCCGTAAACGCCTGCTTGAGATTGAGCATAGCAAAAGCCTAACAGAGGAGGGTAAGAAGTACGGCAGGAAAGCCCGCCCCTTTGAAATCCTCAACCTCGGCAAATACGAAAGGCAGTTCTGGCAGGTGAAGGCATTCGGCAGAAAAGACGAAAAACAGGCGATGTATGAGTATCTTGCTTTTATTCTCAAGCTCTATGGCGCAGAACCCATTGCCGGTTCGTCGTTCATCCACGGCAAGAAAGGAAATGCCCTGGTTTACATCGGCGCCGTGGATTCACCGGTTACGATTCAGGAAGTTACCGACGCATTACACGATACAAGAGAGATGGGGCAGAAAGAACTGCATGTCCTTGGCTGGGAATGGGAAATGGGTTTGAATGATGCCATTCAGGAGGTGGCAAAGCAGATGGGGGTGCGGCTCAAACTCCGCATCATCCCCATGGATGCCATAGACCCACAGGCAGCCGGCAAAGGCGACGTAAAGTTCTTTGAACTTGCCTATTTCAAGGTTGATATTGAAACAAAAGGGCTGAAGGTAAAAGTGAAGCTGGAAGATTTTGTCATCCCGCATACCGATTTAATTGATGCAGAAACCAAAGCTAAAATAACTGTGTGGAGCGACTGGATTGATTACTGGGCAGTGGATTTTGATTTCCAGAACGATACCTTCAACAACGGCTGGACCAGCTACCGCACGAAGCAGGAGCGCAAGCTCCGCCTTGCTGCCGACCACGAATACAAGACGCCCGGCACATACAAGGTATTCGTAAAAATCATCGATATTTTCGGCATAGACACATCCCAAGTTTACGATATAAAGGTGAAATAGCCATGCCGCAATCAATTGTTCCTTACGACAAGACGCTTCCCTACATTGAAGACCGCAACCCCTGGGAAATACCAATAAGCTATCTGAAAAAGAAAGCAGCCAATGAATACGAACAGATTCCGGGGCGCAGACCAAGCAAAATGCTCCTTGTAAACAAGCTCCGTTCAGAGGTAGACAAATGGCGCAACGACGGTTACCCCGGAGCAACCGCTACTTCACAGGAGCTGCTGGCTTACTGGTTTGAGCAGTCTCACCCGCCTGTTTTCGGAAATGAACCCTTCCATTTCTATTTCTGCCAGAGAGAAGCCATAGAAACTATTATCTATCTCTACGAAATCAGGCGATTTACCGATGTTGTTCCGCTGATTGATGACTACCATGAAAAATATACAGCAAATTTATTTTCTGGAATGGTTGAATTCAGTGAAGATCTCACCGGCAAACGAAAAGTAAAAAGATTTTTCCCCGAGCTTAATCAAGAAGGGGAACAGGAACTGCCCGAGAAAGACCTGCTGCGCTATGCCGTCAAAATGGCAACCGGTTCGGGCAAAACCTTTATCATGGCTTTTGTGGTGGTGTGGAGCTACTTTAACCGCCAAAGGGAAAAAGACAGGCGTTATGCCAACAACTTTCTGGTGGTTGCGCCCAATGTCATTGTATATGAGCGCTTGGCAAAGGATTTCGCCAATGGAAAGGTTTTTGAAGAATTTCCCTTTGTCCCTGCGGCATGGAAAGCAAATTGGAAGCTCAACATAAAACTGCGCGGCGATGAAAGTCCGCTGGCCGCTGAAAACAATTTTATCCTTAACAATATCCATCAGTTATACGAGAGCCGCATCAAAGAATTCAATCCCAACACCATCATAGAAGCCATCCTCGGCAGAAAACCGCAGGCCGATCCGGGCAAATCGCCCCAGACGCTTTTAGAACGAATTAAGGAACTGGACAACCTGCTGGTGATGAACGACGAAGCCCATCACGTCCACGATGATGAATTGAAATGGAATGAAAGCCTGCTTTCAATACACAAGAACATCCCCGGCGGGTTGAAGATGTGGCTCGATTTTTCAGCAACCCCCAAGACCCCAGAAAATACCTATTATCCTTGGATCATATGCGATTACCCACTTGCGCAGGCAGTGGAAGACAGGATTGTAAAGGTGCCTTTGATAGTCCATTCCGTAAACAAGAAAGAACCGGATAAGGTAACAAAAGACAACGTCGTTCAAAAATACGGCGACTGGATATCGGCTTCGCTTTCCAGATGGAAGGAGCATTTTGATGCATACAAGGACGTTCAAAAAAAGCCGATCTTATTCATCATGGCTGAAAAAAACGTTTTTGCCGACAAGATTGCCGAATCAATAGCCAAGCTTGGTTCTTCTTATGGAATAGCCAAAGATGAAATCATGGTGATTCATACCGATAGTTCCGGGGATGTTCGAAAAAGCGATTTGGAGAGTTTGCGGGAGGAGGCCCGTGACGTGGACAATCCGAAAAACAAGATCAAGGTGATAGTCAGCGTGCTCATGCTCCGTGAGGGCTGGGACGTCCAGAACGTAACGATAGTTCTGGGATTACGGGCATTTGACTCGGCCATACTCCCCGAGCAGGCAATCGGAAGGGGGCTTCGTTTAATGCGGGATATCAGTCCCGACCGAACGCAAACACTTGAAGTGATAGGCAACGAAAACTTTGAAAAGATTGTAAAACAACTCGAATTGGAGGGCGTCGGGATTAACACAACAACGACACCTCCACCACTTCCGGTGACCATTGCCCCTGAGAAGAAAAGGCTGCAATACGATATTGAGATACCATCGACGGATTTTTCATACACAAGGGCATACAAAAATCTGAAGGGAATTGACGGAAAAGGTTTTCCTTCTTTATTTTCGACAGACAAACTGAATGAAGATAGGAAAACACTGCTGAAAATGGAAGTAATGAATCTTGGTGTTGAAATCCATCAGACAGAAGTACAATCTGAATTTCTGGAACTCGGCAGGGATCTGACTGCATATATTGTTACGCAAGTGATGAAAAAGGCAGGCCTGACAGACTGTTTCCAGTTCGTTTATCCGATTTGTGAGGAGTACATTCTCAACAAATGCTTCGATGTGAAAATTGATGACATAGAAAAAGAAGATTTGCGAAAGGTATTGAGAGATCTTTCGATACAGGAAGCGATTATTGATCTGCTGTCCAAGGAAATCGGAAAAGCAACCGTTGAAAAGAAACAGATTAAGGTGAAAGGGAAAAGCATTAAATTATCTGAAACACCCAGATTTACCTGGAGACGGGGACACATACGCTGTAACAAAACAGTCTTCAATTTTGTTGCCACCTACAATCCTTTTGAGGCCGAATTTGCCGAATTTCTTGATAGAGCGGGCGATATAGACGCCTTTGCGGCCTTGGCTGATATCTTCCGGATAGACTATCTGTCTGGCACGGGTGCAATACGTTACTACTTCCCTGACTTCGTTGCCGTGCAATCGGATGGAAAAAAGAAGGTATTCTGGATCATTGAAACCAAGGGCCGCGAATACCCTGACCTGGAAAACAAAAACAAGGCTATTGAACGCTGGTGCAGCGCTGTCTCAAGACAAACAGGGAGCGAGTGGAAATACTTGTTAATAAAACAGCCTGTTTTCAACAGCCACAAGAAAACGGTTACAACCTTTAAACAGTTAGAGGGAAAAATAAACGGTCAAACTAAAATTTTGTAACTGGATAAGAACCGCAAAGTGTTTACAAAAAAAGTGGTTGGTTTTCGGAAAGATTGGGCATTCCATATAGAGCAACAGATGCCCGGCAAATTTAGTTCCTGTTGGCGAGGCGATATATAACCAAAGTGCGTCAAGCTGGGAGCTGCTAAAGGGGTCTATGATATGAGCAATGATTGCCAAGCTTTATTTTCTAAAGGCGATGCAGTAAGACTTAAAAGTCGACCCGATCGTAGCGGAGTAATAACTGCTATGCCATCTTGCATCTCTGGACAGTTTTGGTATCCCATCTTTTTTGGGCCAGGGAAGGTGTCACGTCATCCTGAAAGCGACCTTGAACAGGACCAGTTAACGACTGATGTAGCAAGTATTTTTCGTGCTCAAAAATTTGCTTCCAGGGACGCTTTTACTAAACTTTATACGCACCTGCGACTTGCAACCTCTGTTAGATCCCAGATTTATTCCATGGGATCCACAAAAACAGACTTTCTGACTTACCAGTTCAAACCACTTTTAAAGTTCCTCGATTCGCGTGGCCACAGACTCCTCATAGCCGATGAAGTAGGTTTAGGAAAGACAATAGAAGCAGGACTTATCCTTACGGAGCTGAAGAAGAGAGGTCAATTAAGAAGAGTGTTAATAGTACCGCCGTCACATCTGGTCATTAAATGGCGAGATGAATTGCGAAACAGATTTCAAGAAGATTTCAATATAATCTCTCGGGCAAATATTGAACAGTTTTTGACAGATTTCGAAGAGTATGGAGATGAAGCCTCAATGAAGGGCATTCTCTCGCTTCAAACACTTCGATCCAAATCGATTATAGAGCGATGGGAAGCTGTTTCTCCTCACCTGAATCTTGTAATTTTTGACGAAGCTGGTAGGCTTCGCAATTCCGACACTCTTTCGAACCGTGCTGCCGCAAATGTCATCGAAAACTCTGATGCTGCTCTGCTTTTGACGGCGACTCCTGTTCAAACGGGAGACAGAGATCTATTTAATATATTGCGCCTACTCGATCCGGAAGAATATGATAGTTATGAATTGTTCACGGCTCGCTTGAAAGCAAACGAACCAATTCTTATCTCGCTGAGAACTTTGCGATCAACCCCCGTCGATACGAAACTATGCCTGGAATCATTAAGAAAAGTCGAAGATACTCCGTTAAGCCGTCGTTTTACTGAAAACCCTATTTATAAAGATATTGTCGACAGACTCTCCGTGTCCACTGAGTTAACTCGCAGAGACCTTATAGAACTTCAGCAAGATATTAATTCTCTCAGCCTTATGGCCCACACTGTAAGTCGTACACGAAAGGTAGAGGTACAGGAAGCACGGCCAGTTAGACAAGCGAAAGTTGTTCTTGTTGAGCCGACTGAGGAAGAAATTAACTTTTATAACCTTGTTACACTTCAATGCTATTTTGCATATTCCACAGCCGACCAAGGCAACATAGGAAAATTAGTGGCGGTAACCCGCCAAAGACAAGTGGCAAGCTGTATGTCTGCCATGGTTGATCATTACTGGGGCAAAATAGAAGAGCTTTTATCTGAACAAGAGATCTCTGATATCAGGATTGAAGATCAGGAGATGGAAACCGCCGAAGAAAATAAAATATCTTTTGAAAATGAGAAAAGCATTGATATCGCACATTGGAAAGAAGCACTACTAAAGAAGGATACCAAATTAGCGAAATTTCTGGATCTTATTATAGAATTGGACCGTGAGGAACCAAACCGTAAAATAGTGGTTTTCTCCTACTTTAAGAAAACGCTTTCTTACCTACAGGAACAACTGACCATAAGAGGCATATTATCTGAATTGATTAGCGGTGATGTGCCCTCGGATCTATTCAATCCAGCCGCAGATATAAGAGGTCAAAGAATCAATCGTTTTCGAACCGACCCCAATATCAGATTGCTCTTAACTACAGAGGTAGGAGGGGAAGGCATAGATCTACAATTTTGTCACATTCTTATCAATTATGATCTCCCCTGGAATCCAATGGTTGTTGAGCAAAGGATAGGACGGCTTGACAGAATAGGGCAGCCCTCTGACAAAATACTTATTTTTAATCTGTCAATGAAAGGGACAATTGAGGACCGTATATTAACCAGATTGTATGACCGCATCAAGGTATTTGAGCGAAGCATCGGCGATCTCGAGACCATATTGGGTGAGCAAGTACAAGAACTCGTTCGAGACTTATTCTCAAGACGGCTTACACCGGAGGAGCAGGAAGATAGGATCGAAAGGGCTGCCAACGTAATCTTAAATCGACAAATAGAGCTGGAGCATTTTGAGGAGCAAGCATCGGCACTTATCGGACACGATGAATTTTTTATCGACCAGATTAATCAAGCCAAGGAATACCGCCGTTACATTGGAGGCGATGAGCTTATCCTATACCTTGGAGACTTTTTAAAGCAGCATTTCAGAAGCTGTCAGCTTCGGCAAACCGGTGAAGAAATTTTCACACTTGATGTAAATAATGAACTGAGGGAATTTGTCAGGGATCGAAATAAAATGAATGATCTTGCATTGAGGTTATTCCTTGTACGTTCAGCTTACGGTCAGATTACGATTACAACAAGCTCAAAAATAGCCACAGAGAACAATCAGATGGAATTTCTTACTTTCTATCACCCTCTTATTGTAGCTATTACAGATTATTACAGTCAATATGAAGAGCAACTTCATCCCGTAAGCCATGTACGGATTCCTTCAGCCGATCTCAGAAAAGGAACTTATGGGTGGTTTTTGTATCTTACCGATATAGGAGGAGCAAGGCCAGTTAAAGATCTATTCTTTATCGCAATATCGCTCAATCCCTTGAGGGCGTTACATGAGGATGAATGCGACAGGTTTTTGGTTGAAATGGTGACAAAAGCACAAATGATTGCACCGGGGGAACGAGGCGGTTTTGATTTGCCGCTTGAAGAGATTATTGAAATGGCAGATAGAACGTTTGTAGAAAGACTTGAAAAAAAATTAATGCAACTCCGCAAGGCAAATAGCGCATTAGTATCCAATCAATTGGCCAGCCTTGAAGAGTCTTATCGAAGGAACGTCAGTAGGCGGCAGAGTCTTCTTGAAAAAGCACGCATAAATAGAAGGAAAGAAACATACATAAAAGGCCTTGAAACTGGCATTAGAAACCTGACCCTAAACTTTGAAAAGAAAAAACAGGAAATTGAGGCGGCACGAACCATTAACTCAGGCTTTGACCTAAAAGGCGCCGGCATTGCGGAGGTAATCAATGGGAACTGACTGGAAAGACCGATTGAAAGAAATAGGCAAAGAATTAATGCACGATTCCTTCGACAAGAAAAAAACCTTGAAGGAAGTAAAGACTAAGGTACCGGAAAAGAAGCCAATAATGAACTTAGAAGTTTTTATGGAAGAACTTCTTTCAAAGGGATCATCTGACAAAAAAGACGCTGTGAAAATCGTTAAAAAAGAGATTCCCAAAGAGCCTTCGTCGTGTTCTCAAAATATAAGTAAAATGGCCACGGATAAAGATGATGGCTTGCTGCAATCTAACACCATGAAAAGGAGACCACCTTTACCCAAGCCGCCTTCAGGTGGAAGAGAAAGGGTGACTGTCGGGCTTGATTTTGGAACCAGTTTTACAAAAGTTTGTTTGCGGAAGGAATTGGGTGGGGATGATGTACCTATTTACCCAGTTATACTTGAAAAAGATACATATGGTCAATTGGCGTCTCCTTTGTGTCCAAGTCTGATCGCGATTAAAGATAATAAGATTTATTTTGGACAAGAAGCTTTTGCTAAGGCTTCAAATGGTGCTCGTCGAATTGAGCACGTAAAAGCCTGCATTGCATGCAATCTTTTTGATTCTTCGATTGATTGTGTTTCTTCAGCCACATGCCCTTATCTGGATGGAACTTTGTCACCCGTGAAACTTGCATCATTATATATTGGGTGGGTAATGAAAGAATCGAGAGGTGAAGCATCAAAGATCCTCAGAGGAAATCAATTTTCTTTTATTTATAATGTTGGAGTGCCCATAAAACATTTGGATTGGGGACAAGATGATCAGCTATATCAAAAGTATAGAGGAATTTTTTATGCTGCATGGAGAATATCAGAAGGCGTAAAACAGGGGATGGATCTTCAAGTAGCTTTGAGTTGGCTTGAAGAGATAAATGAGATGGGGGTGCCTTCTTTTCAAGACAGTTTGGTTCAGGCTGCACCAGAGTCAAGTGCGGCAATCGTTTCATATGTAAATTCAACTGAATCACAGCCTGGTCTTTATTCTATCGTGGACATAGGCGCATGGACAACAGATGTATCGTTTTTTAGGCTTACCGACATAAGTATGCGTGAAACTGGTGTGCCTCGGCTGTCTTTCTATGCAGCAGATGTTTTGAAGAAAGCGACAAATGCGATCGACGAAAAAATAGTCCGTGCAATTATGGAATATGGTAACCTGAAAAGCATTAAAGATTTTTCTGAGAATGAAAATATCCTATTTTTTATAAGAAGCAAAAGAGAGGCTAATGCTCTTATCGGCACAACTGTGGAATTTAAGACGGAAAACGGTAACTTAGAACAATTTGTGATCCCGAATTGTATTGTGGACTATGTCAAGTTTATACACTCTGAAGGTATTCGGCGAGGCTTTACTCACACATTCAAAGAAGCACGGAATAAAGAAAGAGCGTCGAACATTTGGCGTAATTTTACCTTATTCTTGACTGGCGGTGGCAGTTACGAGACTATTTTTGGAGAAAAAATACTTTCAAGATATAATGAATTTTCGCCAAGAGTTAGAAGTGATATCCTTACATTTAATACCCTTGAAGGCAATAGAAATTCAAAATATCAAAAAAGGTTGGCGGTAGCTGCTGGTCTTTCATACCCTCTGGGTACGTGGCCTGAGCAACTACACCCTTCACAAGTACCTGATATGGACCAACCAAGAATGGCTGACATCCCAGAGGCCGATGATGAACCAGGATAAAAACATACATAATTATTAAAACAAGGCTATGATTTTAATTTATAAATCACTCTGTTGATTAGACGAGCGTAATACCAGTAAAGATTTCTGTATTTGTTCGTAAAATGTGAGTTGCAATACAATGTTAAAAGATATCGACTTACCTGAACCTATTATAGAAGCATTCAAGGAAATTATTAATAAAGCCCCCGCAGATATAATTCTTGAGCTTGCAAAAAAACAGGAAAAACTCCGCCAGGGAGGTTTTAAGCCTATAGAGAAAAATATTGAACTATTCAAGAATAGGCTTCAGGCCATGGTTAAAAACGTTCAGAAGAAAAAGGATGCATGGTTTTTAAAATTCTTGAGAGACGCTGATCTTTACCAAAATTTTACCATTGTCCTGTCTAAGAAAGCCATAAAATACAATCTGGACAGTTTTCTCTCCGTATACGGGAAGGCGAGGTTTCTTGCCAATCTGCTTTTAGATGAGAGAGATGAGATTCAGCAAATCGCTGTTGATTACATGGGAAATGCAGATTGGGAGAAAAAAGAGTTGCCCGCTTTGCAAAATGCGGTCGAAACGATCAAGTACACATATCGGCCATTTTTCCAAAATATTTCGTTTTTTATTCAGGACAACATTCCCGGGGATTTTAATCAAAAAGATGTAGGCCAAAGTACCGGAAAAGACATGCATTCGTTGGTCGAGTTGAGATTGCTAAGAGATTCAATAAAGCGCTACGAAGAGAAAATGAACAAGTTCAAGGGAAAGAACGTTATATTAACCAACGAATTAGAAACAAAAAAAATCAAGGAGATTGAATCTGGCGAAAAGATAAAAAACCTTGAGAAAAACTTGATAACCCTCCAAGAAGAAAATGCGCGTCTTAAAGCTGAACTCTACGTTTTAAAGAAAGAATCAATGGCAATAGATAATTCTTTTTATCGGGACGAATTAATACTCAAAGCTGAAATGCTCCTCAGAGACAATATTTCAAATGTTACTTACAGGCTCGATAAACCTACCATATCAAGACTCAACCTAAATAGATTGATTGATTTGATCCAGTCCCATTACCTTTTACGTTATGAAAATCTTGCAAATGGCTCGCAGTTTGAAAAAATGTTGCACAAGCTTACTGCAAGAGCAGGTGAAATACGTAAGAGCCTTGCAATTGATGACGGTTACAGCCCACTCTTTCATCTGTTAATGAATCGTATAGATGAAACGGTTTCGCCCGATATTTTAAATTACATTTATAATGATCTCGGTGCATTGGATAATTATCGAATACTGACCGGTAAAGAAATGGGCGCATTGTATTGGTGTTGTCATAAAAAAATGGATATATTTTATAGCCGTTATACACCAAAAGATCTTACCATTTTCAGGGAAACATCAAACCCCGTTTGGCATCTTAAAAGGGCAATCAGAGAAAGAATATCTTTTCTCTTGTTGCTGGATGGCTACAACATTACTCACGCATTGAAAGATATTTTTTATCCTTGTTATGAAAAAGGGAAACCGATGGCAAAGGCCAGAGAAAGGTTGCTGACTCTGATAGAGAGGGTTGCTAAGAGATCTCCTGAATTAACTATAAAAGTGTACTTTGACAGCAAAAATCCGGAAGAAATACAACACACAGAGAATATAAGGGTAATATATTCAGGCAACTCTGGCAAACACAGTGCTGACGATCGCATAATCGGAGACCTAACATTTTCTCACATCCATGAAAATATAAAGTTACCATGCTGCCTTGTAACTGACGATAAAGAGCTTGCAAAACAAGCTACTAATTTGGGTGTGATTATTATGTCTCTCAGAGAATTTACTGCATTTATCAACAAAGATGTTTAATATTTATCTTAAAATAATCAGTGTTCTCTAACAACAATTCTTTAAATAATAAGGTGTTACAGACAAAAAATAAAAAATGAACATTTTAAGTTTCTTTTATGATAAAAATTTAGCATACAACAAATTACGTTTAATATAACAAACACAAAAAAGGGGGATGCCATGATTCGATCAGGCAAAGAAGTTCGTTATAAGATAGGCAGCGATGGTTATTACGAAAGACCGACAGCTTTTACGTATTATTTAAAAAATTACAGACTAAGAGAAAATCTTGTCATTAAAGCTCTGACACGAGAAGCTATGGAATCGATGGCATTATGGCTTGCCCATAGCAAACTCCAGATGGATCAATTATCCGATAAGCATAATATTCCTCTACCTGCAAAAGTTAAAGTTCAGTTCGAGGACGAAATAAGGGAAATTAAGTTACCGAAAAGATAATATTTTTAATCCATTAGGATATTGCTTGATGTTGCAAGAAGAATCGATAGTTAGATTATTAACTTTTATCCAAATATTTAGGGAGTTTCAATGAAATTCATAACAGATCTAAAGGGACACCAGTCAGCCAGAAGAAGCTTTATTAAGTATCCGTACATCTACGGGACTGAAGAACCCACATACTCATACTTTGATGAAACCGGCAAAAACCTAAAGAAAAACATTATAGTTGAGGGGAGATTGTGTACCAAAGGGAATGAGATTATGGGAAGAAAGATTGATGACTGTCCCTTTGTGTATATGCCCCCTGATTATTGGAAATCTCTCAACGCAGAAGAAAAATTGTCTAAAGCTAAAGGCTACTTTGACAAAATGATTGAAGACAAAGATCCAGCAACAATACCGAGAGACGCCGTTTTTGTTGTAAGGCTTGCAATAATGAATGTAAAGAGCGGTTGGTGTGAAGTTTATGGTGGCCATACTCCGGATTATATTGCATACAAAGATTATTTAAAGATGACAGATGAACAATTTGCAGGATTCCTTGATAAGCTTTTGGGGACAAGTTCGACATATGTGGATAAAAAAACAATAGCCGATGGCTTTCAGAATAGTTCAAACCTTTATTACCCTACAAAAGAGGATTTGAAGGATGCATTGGAGAAATGCTCTTCCAGACTCAACGCGGGCAAAGAGGAATTTCATATAAATTTTGTATTAGATTGCATAGGAGAAAATCTCGTAGCAGCGGGTTATAAATTAGCAGAAGATTGGCGGACCGTTACTGAAAGAAATATAAAAAAATGGTCTATAAACGACTGATTTAACGAAGGAGATTAACTAAAACAATATGGCACCATCATGGAATCCCAATGATTATAGTAATGCAGTTGTAAGGAAGTTTGTTCAGGAATTGATCAATCTTGTTCATGAATATTCTCTGTATGTTTACCGTGACGCTGGTAAGACGGGTCTTATGATAAAAGATAAAAAGTCTGCTAAAAAATTGATTGAATATTGGCCAAATAAAAACAATAAAAACAAAATGGTTAAAACAGTGAATGACCACAAAGCTGCAAATGTGGCCGACGAATTAAGTTCTAACTACCACAATGCAATAGATAATCTCGGCCCTTCAGTCACAGAGTCCAATATGGCCATTTTTTTAGATTATTTAAGAAAAATTATAATACAGTTGAATAAATTAAATACTATAGATAAATCGAACGTTTTTAACAAAATGTCTTTAGATGAAAACGAGGAAGATTATTTACCAGTGCGTGCGGACTTCGAAAACGCCTGTAGAAAATGCAGCCAGTTTTTGTGGGAGACATCAGGAATACCAATTGATAGGATATTTGAAATTATGGAAAAGGATCTCTTAAGAACAGGCCATAAACTGCATAAAGATTGGCGGATTATTTCAGAAAAAAACATTGCTCTTTGGGCAAAAGCTAATGATGAAAAACAAGGGGGGACTGAATGACAATCCGTGACTTGATTGAAAAATTAACAGATGCAGAGCTGGATAAAAAGATTGATGTGGCAGCATGGCGAAGAAAAAAGAAACTTCCAGATTCAGAAAAAGCCTATTTTAGGGGCTTTATCTGCACACAAAATAACCAGAACTTTAATGAACGAACACCTAACATACAAATCCCGGATGGTGGTGCGACAATACGTAGTTTAATCGAAAAGTTTACGCGTAAGGATTTGGAAAGAGACATAGAGTTAGCAAAATGGCGCGAAGAAAAAAAGGAAAGTGTTACAAGTACCGAGAAAGCTTATTTTAGATTTTTTATACAAAGAAAAAGTGGCAAAAATTATGAGCTTCTTGCAAGCATTCAAATACCAGACAAACTCGACCAACTTGATTTAATCAGCAAAAATAATAGAAATAATAAAATAGAAGCCGGTTTGTATATTCCCACTAAAGAAGATTTTGAAAAGGCATATCGAAAACTGGAAAAAAGGCACAAACAGGGAGTACCGATTGATGAGGTGCTTGATACAATGGAAGCAAATCTTACCGAAAGAGGCCGTAAGCTTCAAGAAAACTGGCGTTCAATAACAGAGCAAAAAATCAAAGAATGGTCAAAATGAGGGTGTTGAAATGGAATTCAACTATAACGAAAAAACAAGAATGATAAAACTTATCCGTTCAGGCAAAGATGTTTTTGATTATTTCGAAACCTCAAGCTTTTTCTTCCCGAAAGAAATCCTGACCCGCTACTTCCTGTCTCTCAAAACAAAACCCTTTGTTATTCTTACCGGCATATCTGGCACCGGCAAGACAAAGATAGCGCAGATCTTTGCCGAATACATCTGCCAGGATGATGCCCCTGAGGAGCGCTCGAAACGAATTGCGTTTGTTTCGGTAAGGCCTGACTGGATGGACAACAGGGGGCTATTGGGTTATTACAACCTCCTTGACGAAAAATACCACACCACAATCGTAACAGAAATACTCCTTGAAGCCGCCCAAAACCCTGATAAACCATACTTCATTGTCCTCGATGAGATGAATCTCGCAAAGGTTGAGCAGTATTTCTCTGATTTTCTAAGCATCATGGAAAGCAGGACGCCTTCAAACCCAAATGGAGAGCCTATCCGCCTGCACCACGCAGAAGAAGTCGATGCGCACAATGGATCAAAAATCCCTGGCAAACTCAATATCCCGCCAAATGTATTCTTTACCGGTACCGTTAATGTTGACGAATCGACGTATATGTTCAGCCCCAAAGTTTTGGACAGGGCAAACGTCGTTGAATTCAACGATGTCAATATTGCAAGCTATACAAAGGGTTACGGCGAATCTGAAGGGTTTGTTCTGAAAGAATCAAACATAATTACAAAACTCATGCCGGCAGATAATCAAAGTCCTTTCTGTTCAAGGGCTGATTATGAAAACACAAAAGAAGATGTCGATAGCTTTTTCAGGGAGATGCTCGGTATTCTCTCCCCGTACAACCTTCATTTCGGCTACCGCGTAATAAACGAGATATCCCGCTTCGTCATAAATGCAAAAAAAGAGATAGATAAATTAGACATTGACGATGTGCTCGACATCCAGATGCTGCAGAAAATACTCCCCAAATTCCACGGCTCGCAGGCAAAACTTGGGGAACCCCTAAATCGGCTTTTTGAGCTATGCGCAAAACCGGGGTACACAGTTGATGCATCGAAAGCGGAAGACTATTCTTATGTAGCCGACAAAGAGCAGTTCCGCTATCCGAGATCAGCTGCCAAGCTTCTAAGAATGCTGCACAACCTTAAGATCCAGGGCTACACGAGCTTTATCGAATAATATGGAAGGCGTCTTTTACTCAGATTCCATAAGAATGGCGATTTCCGAGGTTCCGCACCTGCTTGGAGATGAGGCTTCGGTAATCGAAAATGCCCGTCCTTATGAAGGATACCTGGAACTTGACGAGCTAAAGACATATTTTGTCAGATTTTACGACGAGGTTCCGGAATTTATCTCTCGACTGCCGTCAAACAAAAAATCCTCATGCTTTATTAGAGAATTTCCGGACAAAATTTACGAGATCAACTTCAACAATTATTCGGGCATGACCCGGTTCGGCCCAGTCAATGTCAGGGTAAAAAATAAAAAGATACCGGAAGATCTCTACAACTCGATGCTTAACTATATTGCCCTGAAATACGCCAACCTCATCTTCAGCTTTAATACACCGCTCGGCCAGAGATATAAGAGGGAAAAACCTGGTTCAGACATTGCCTATATCGAATATCTTTTTCTGAAGACATTCCTTCTTGACGGCTCCCCGGACATAGACGGGATTGCAGCCCTTATACTTAATGACCCGCACATGAAGATCAATGTCGAATATGCTTCGACACCCATAGAAAAGGTGTCATTTGTTGAGCCAGGATCACTTTTTAAAACGTTTCTTCAAGCAAACAGCTTCACAATGTTGCCCCCGCATCATCCGCTTACCAGTACACACCTTGCAAACACCCTCGCGCTCAGAACGGGAAGCAATATTTTTCCCGCTCAGGTTGTCACGCAGTATAAATATCACACGGTAGACACTGCAGAAAACAGGTTTGTAAAGCACTTTTTGGAGCAGATACGGCATCGCATGGACAGGCTTGCATCATCAATGATGGGCATATCGGGAACCTACCTGAACGGCGAAATTGAAGCAAACATCGCAAAGCTTGCAAAGAAGATAGACATGTTTCTGAAAGACCCTTTTTGGGCGGATGTATCTCCCATGACATTCATACCGGCAAATTCCCAGGTATTGCAGCGAAGAGAAGGATACAGGCAGCTGTTCGGCCTTTATTCGCTCCTGCAGCTTTGTACAAGATGCGACTTTGACGCCGACGACTTCAAGAACCTGCTCGAAACAAAGGATACGCCTACGCTTTTTGAATACTGGTCTTTCTTCAATGTAAAAGACATTCTCGATGGAAGCGGAAGAAAGATTACAGACTGCCGCAGTATAGTAACAGATGACCAAAAGGAGCAGCGGATCCATCTTTGTACTGTAATTACATATGAGGACAATATTCGCCTTGCTTTCAATCAGGATTACAGCGGGACGGCGGGTTGCTCGCCCGATGACGATTTCGATGAAACCTATGTCACAAATTCAAGCTATTCACACAGATTGATACCCGATATAGTTATAAGCAAGGCCGGTAAAATACTTATCCTTGACGCAAAGTATAAGGGGAAGCAGGGAACAGGTACATTTTACGGTGAAGATGAATCTGGCGGCATATCAAAATGGAAGGATGAAGACATAGATAAGATGCACACATACAGGGAGGCAATAAAAAACGTAATAGGGGCGTTCATTCTTTATCCGGGAGAAATACCCGTTATATATCCTTGTCACAATGCAAAAAGGCATTATGAAGGTGTGGGCGCCCTCCCTCTTAAACCTCTGCAGGGAGGCAGACCGGTAGAAGAACATATAAACAATATAAGCAAAATCATAAATGGTTTTATATCTGAGTAAAAGTCATGCAGAAAAAAGACGCCACCATCCTCTATTCCGCTTCAGATATCGTCAGCTTCCTCGACTGCGAGCACAAGACAACGCTTGACCTCATTGACCTCGAAACCCCACTTCCCAAAGCCGAAGATGACGATGAAGCCATGCTCTACCAGAAAAAGGGTTTCGAGCATGAAGGCTCATACGTAGAGCAACTAAAAAAGAAATTCACCTCCTTTGCAGACATCTCTGCCTACAAAGGCGATATAGATGAAGCTTCCATTAAAACGGTTGAAGCAATGCGTTCAGGGGCAGATATCATCTACCAGGCCACTTTCATAAAGCACCCCTTTCTCGGACATGCCGATTTTCTTAAAAAAGTCCCCCATCCATCTTCATTGGGCGATTACAGCTATGAGGTCATAGACACAAAGCTTGCCAGAAACCCCAAGGCCAGGTTCATAATCCAGCTTTGCTTTTATTCCGAGCTGCTAAGACACATACAGGGATATGACCCCCTCCTGATGCATGTAGTCTTAGGCGACGGCACTGAGATAAGCTTCAGGTGCGCCGATTACTCCAAATACTATGCAACACTCAAGGAACGTTTCTTAAAAAGGATGCAGTCAGATTATAAAGACACCTATCCGGAGAAACACGACCATTGCGACATATGCCGATGGAGAAACATCTGCGAAGATCAGTGGATAAAAGACGACCACCTAAACCAGGTAGCAAACATATCCCGCCTCCAGATAAAAAAGCTTGAAAAAGCCGGAGTATCAACACTAAAAGCCCTCGCCGGCGCAAAGAACACCGCTATCCCCAAAATGGCGCCAGAAACCCTGAGCAAGCTTTGCCGCCAGGCATCCCTCCAGCTCAAAAAAAGGCAAACCGGCCAGAACTATTATGAGCTGCTCCCTTTAGACCCGGAGAGAAAAAGGGGGTTTGCAAGGCTGCCCGAACCTGATGAAGGAGACATCTTCTTTGACATGGAGAGCGACTCCATGGATATAGAAGGCTTAGAATACCTGTTCGGGGTCTATTACTTCGACAAGAAAAAACCCGTTTTCATGCCTATATGGGCGCATAACAGAAACGAAGAAAAGCTCGCGTTTGTCAGATTCATGGACTTTGCAGCCAGCCGCCTTAAAAGATACCCAAAGGCGCATATCTACCATTACGGTCAATACGAAGAAGCCGCTTTGAAAAAGCTCATGTCGCTGCATGGAACGCATGAGGCTGAGGTGGACAATCTACTGCGCTTCGGCAAGCTCGTAGACCTCTATAGAGTTGTAAGAGAGGGGATGATGATCTCAGAACCTGCCTATTCCCTTAAAAACGTGGAGCACTTCTATCTCAGCGAGCGCACAGGCGAGGTCAAAAACGCAGGCGCGAGCGTTGTCTATTATGACCGCTGGAAAGAAACGGGCGACAAAACCTTTCTCCGGAACATAGAAGACTACAACAAAGACGATGTCATATCGACATACGAGCTGAGGCAGTGGCTTCTTAAAATAAGGCCGAAAGAACTGCAATGGGCAGATTATATGGAATCAGCCGATACGCAAGCTCACGACATCAGCGTGCGCAACGAAAAAGAGATAAGGCTCGCAGAATACCAAAGGATGCTCACAAGCAACCTCCCCGACGACAGAAGCAGATGGACAAAGCATGACCACATAAAGGAACTAACATATCAGCTCCTTGACTTCCAGAGAAGGGCGGCCAAGCCTGTCTGGTGGTCTGTATTCTCAAGAGCTGAGATGACGCCGGAAGAATTAATCGACAACGTCGAGGCGATAGGCGACATGCGCCAGGATTTGGCAAATCCCCCCTATATGGACAAAAAATCCTATGTCTATACATACATCTACCCTGAGCAGGAAACAAAGATAAAGACGAACGACAACTGCGTAATTGCAAACACGCTTGAATCTATCAACAACCTTACAGTTGACGAGGATGCGTTTAGGGTTACATTTTCATACCCCGCAAAAAAGGGTGAGCTTGGCCTCCGGCTGAGCATAGGCCTCGGCAAACCTATAAACTCCGACTCCCTCACCGCTGCTGTATACCGCTTTGCAGACAGCATCATAGAGAAGAGCAATAAATATCCTGCCCTGGAAGCCATTCTTTATCAGGATACGCCCCGCATCAAAGGACACAAAAAAGGCACCGCAATCATATATGAAGCCGGGGACATCTCAAACATAATCCATGCTGTAGCAAACCTCGACAACAGCTACATATTCATCCAGGGTCCTCCCGGCGCAGGCAAAACCTATACGGGTTCGCACATCATTGCGGAGCTTCTGAAAAAAGGCAAAAGGGTAGGTGTATCATCAAACAGCCACAAGGCAATCAACAACCTTTTGTCCCATGTGGAACGTGTCGCATCGCAAAACGGCATTGTTTTCCATGGGGTTAAAAAGTCCACAAAGGAAGAGAGCGAGTTCAACGGCAGATACATTCATGACGTCTTCTCCAATGAAGATGCGTTAAGCATTGAATGGCAGCTTGTTGCAGGCACCGCATGGCTTTTTTCCGACCCGTGGGCGGATAAATCGTTTGATTATCTGTTTGTTGACGAGGCAGGCCAGGTTGCACTGGCAAACCTTATCGCCATGGGGACAAGCGCAAAGAACATCGTGCTTTTGGGCGACCAGATGCAGCTCGGTCAGCCCATCCAGGGCATCCATCCCGGACGCTCAGGGGAATCCTCCCTCGATTACCTCTTAAACGGCATGGCTACAATCCCCCCGGAACAGGGCATATTCCTCAATACGACATGGAGAATGCACCCAGATGTCTGCAAGTTTATATCTGATGCCGTATATGACGGAAGGCTAAAGCCTGAGCCTTCAAACATTAAACGCCGCCTGGTATTATCTAAGAATGCCCATCCAGCCCTTAAACCCGCTGGCGTTGTATATATACCCGCACAGCATGATGCATGTTCCCAGAGAAGCGAGGAGGAGGCGTTTATCGTGGAAGAGATATACAAAAGCCTCCTCAGGCAGCATTACATCGACAAAGACGGCGTTAAAAATCCTTTAACCGAAGACAATATCCTGGTTGTCGCCCCCTACAACATGCAGGTCAATCTGCTTAAAAAGACACTGCATAAAAAGGCAAGGGTGGGAACCGTCGATAAGTTCCAGGGGCAGGAGGCCGAAGTTGTGATAGTCTCCATGGCAACGTCAAGCGGCGATTACATGCCCAGGCACATAGAGTTCTTATACAGCAAGAACAGGCTGAACGTAGCTCTATCCCGTGCGAAGTGCCTTGCAATGCTTGTTGCCAATCCTGCTCTTATGTCCATCAAGTGCAGTACAATCGATCAGATGGCGCTCGTCAACACGCTTTGCTGGGTTAGGGATTATTCTGAAAGAAGCGATTAATTATTGAATTTGTGTCTTTTAAAACCAAAGGGAAGGTGATATCTATATAGAACATAGGGGGATGATTATGACAACAGACGAGGCAATCCTATTGCTTAACCAATACATTAAAAGCGAGAGGATGCTAAATCACTGCTACGCGTCAGAGGCTGTAATGAGGGCGCTTGCCCGAAGATTAGGCAGAGACGAAGAGAAATGGGGTATCGCAGGTCTTCTTCATGACCTTGATGTGGAGCTTGTAAATGCGGACTTAAATATCCACGGCAGAGAAACGGAGAAAATCTTAAAAGAAAAGGGCCTTGAACCGGAGATAATCGAAGCAATAGTTATGCACAACGAAACCCTGACAGGCAAAAAGCGCCACACAGAAATCCAGCATGCGCTTGCAGCAGCAGAGACCATCACAGGCCTCATTATTGCAACAACCCTTGTCTATCCCGATAAGAAAATAGCAAGCGTTAAACCCAAATCTGTAGTCAAACGCATGAAGGAAAAGGCCTTTGCCGCATCGGTCAACAGGGACAATATCATGGAATGCGAATCCATTGGGATACCTCTTGCTGAGTTTGTCGATATCAGCATCAATGCCATGAGGGATATAAGCGATAAGCTGGGGTTGTGACTCTATGGCCCACATGATCCCCTCCGACATCTCCGAGTTCAAAACCGAAGGGGAGGGTAGGTTCTACCAATTCCTCGAACGTGTTGCCATTCCCCACAACAACTACATCGCCTGGTACACGCCTGACATCAACGGCAGGGAGCCTGACTTTCTCATCTACTCTAAAGACGTAGGCATCGTGATATTCGAGGTGAAGGACTGGGCGCTTGAGCAGATAATAAGGGCGGACAGCCATACATTTATCATAAGGTCAGCTTCCAAAACAGAATCCAAGACTAACCCATACCACCAGGCAAGGGGATATTATGAGCAGACAATCGACAAGATCAAAAAGGACGGGCACCTCGTATCCCAGGACCCCATGCATCACGGCAACCCCAGGATACCCATCCACTACGGCGTGGTGTTTTCCAACATCAACAGGTACGAATACACCCAAAAAGGTCTGGACAAGGTAATAGGCACAGACAAAATATTCTTCTTTGACGATATCCACCCCGAATCGGACATATGCACAGACACAACAGGAGGCATCTTCAGCGAAACCCTTAAAAATATGTTCCCTCCCCAGTTCACCTTTTCCCTGACAGGTTCTGATATCTCACGCTTAAGGCAGATTATCTTCCCGTCTGTCTGCATAGAATTGCCTCAAAGAAAAGACGACTATGCTGAACACAAAAAGCGCATTTTAATGCTCGACCACCACCAGGAGGCCATAGCAAGAAAGTACGACAGCGGCCACAGGATACTGATCGGCCCCTCCGGCAGCGGCAAGACCATAGTCCTCGTCCACAAAGCTGGCTACATGAGGCAGTACAACCCCGCAATAAAAAACATCCTGTTTATCTGCTACAACATCACCCTTGTGAACTACATAAAAAGGCTCCTCTCCGGCAGGAAGATACCGTTAGGCGAAAGCGGCGTGGAGGTCATGCACTTCTTTGAGCTCTGCTCGCATATAATTAAGGAAACCGTCCACTACGAAAACGAGGACTCTGATTACTACAAAACGGTAATTGAAATGGCGCTCGAAAAGGTAAAAGAATACCCCCTACGATATGACGCCATCCTTGTAGACGAGGGTCAGGACTTCTCCGATGATATGTACAAGTTATTGATCGCCCTCATCAATAAGAAAACTGACAGCTTCACCATAGCATTGGACGACAACCAGAACATATACAGGAACAAGCAGTCCTGGAAGGAGCTCGGCATAAAGGCTCAGGGGCGCGTCCACAGGATCAGCCACGTCTACCGCAACACAAAAGAGATACAGGCATGCGCCAGAAGGCTGACAGACGATCTTAAGCCCGATGAAAAAACACACAATGAGCTCTTCCCCGGCTTCTTTGATTTTCACGGACCTGCACCGGTCTTCAAAAAGTGCGAGACCATGCAAAAGGTGATATCCTACACAGGCAGCACAATTAAGTCCCTGACAGAGAAAGAATATGCGCTCTCAGAGATTGCCGTCATCTATACGGTAAGATCCAGAAAGGACGCAGACGACTTAAACATTCCCCGTGAACTGGAAAAGGAGCTTCAGTCCAAAGGGATAATGACAAACTGGGTATCTGAGGACTACAGGTCTAAAAGGTCATACGATGTAACAACAAACAGCGTAACCATATCAACCATCCACAGCGTCAAGGGCTTTGACTACGCCTGCGTGTTCTTGATCGGCCTTGACATGCTTGAGCCTGGTGAGATATGGTCTGAGCAGCAGCTTGTAAACCTTGCCTATGTTGCGGTGACAAGGGCAAGGTACAGGCTCTATGTGCCTTATGTAACAGAGAACAGGCTCATCAAGAGGTTGCTCGGATAAAAGCAAAGGATCAGCATGAACGGTTCAAACGATACGCACCTTAAATCTGTCGGCTACATACTTTGGATATTCGGCTTTATGGGGTCGCACAGATTTTACTACGGCAAACCCGTTACAGGGACGATATGGTTTTTCACCCTGGGTCTTCTTCTCATAGGGTGGATCATAGATTTTTTTCTTATCCCCTCTATGGACCGCCAGTCCGATTTAAGATACAGAAGCGGCGACTTCAACTACACAGTAGCGTGGGTTTTGCTCACATTCCTCGGCTTGCTCGGGATACACCGCTTTTACATGCGCAAGTGGGTCACAGGCATCATATATCTTCTCTCCGGCGGCATCTTCGGAATAGGCTACCTCTATGATCTGTGGACGCTCAATGACCAGGTCTCTAGGTTAAATAGCAGCTGCTGAAGCGTTTATTATAAATGCGCTTTTAGTTCCTTACGAGGAGACAGATATAATTAGTTCAGTGGAGTTAAAAAAAGACCCCGGGAATAACATTCCGGGGTCTTTTTTTATTAACTGTATTTAGTCTGCTATCTCAAACCAAGAACTTTATCTACGACTTTAATAAGGGGCCTCTTAACCTCCTTAAACGCCTGTTCCCACTCCGCTTCTTTTTCAGAGGGATAAAGATCTTCATCATAGTATTTGCGAATCTTGGATTCGACGAGCTCGACCAGATCCCAAGGGTCAAAAGCTTCGAGCTGGTAACTGTGCTTGATGTGATTTTCTTTTTGAAATTCAGAAAATGCTTTATCTTTGAAGCCTTTGTTGTTAATTGGACTCGGTAAAAGTGTCTTTGCCTGTTCAACGTTAATGCCTATATGCTCAAAGCCAAAAACAACATCCTTGAACTTATTTCTAATCAACTCGAATATGCCGAAGTCCCGAGAGTCAAGATTGCCGAGGTAGAGGATGACAATCTTTTTGCCCCGTTCGCTAGAAATTTCGGCAAATCTGTGCCACTCTGAATAGAAAATATTGTGTTTAAAAAAGCTCTGTGCAGATTGAACATCAACTTGCTTTATTATATCACTCGAACAAGTTAGACATTTGTGAATCGTTTGACTATTTACAATAATCTTGAGCATGTATTCTTGGTTATACCACTTGTTGAAAATCGGCATAATCAGCAACTCCTCGGCTATACGTTCGCGGAGGTATTCTTTCGGATCTGTTAAAATATATTCGAAATATGGCGGATTTTCGTCTTGCGGTTCACAGTCGCAGAGACGCCATGGCCAAGACTCGCCAGTTTCCAAAGCATCGTTCACTATCTCTATGAAGGTATTATAAGATTCTGCCGTATTCGGTATGTTTTCTGACTTTACCAACAGATAATAAAACTGATCACGGTTAATCAAATGATATTTCTTGCCTATTTTGTTCAATGAATTTTCCACAATTTCTTCAGTGATTTTTTTCATATTCTTCTCCTTTTTTTATTGGTGATTGATTATTTAGCGTTTTACGCCTTTTTGTGCGACATGTGCGTGACTAACCTGCTATATTGAGATTAAGTTAGTCAGAAAGGAAATGATAGAAAAAGCGGATCCGGCCTGGCCCTTTCGAGCATATAGACTTTGATTACATCAAAGACAAATAAAAAAATGGCATTCATATATTACGTTGATTGTGGTACTTGAACTTGTCTTTTATTCTATTTTGAGCGTTTTATGGATTTTATAATTTTGAGCCATCCTATTTTTCTCGAGTCGTAATATGATGGCATGTTAGGGAAAAATTCAATTTTAATGGGCGTCAGGAACATTTTAAATGAAAAACGTCCGACATCAATTATGTACTGCATACCGTAGTACCCAGTTGGAAGCTCAGCCGATACAGCACCAACTGTCCTCAGGCTTTCAATAATCCTTTTTAGCGCAATAGGTTTGTCGTATATATTTAGCACTGTTAAATCCACTATGTGCTTTTCCTTTGCATATAGCCGGGCTTGATTGAACAGAAAGTTGGGTGATGCATACACTGTGCTTTTATAACAGAAGATGTCGCACTTGTTGCCCCTCATAATGTTCATGTGAGGAGAGAGCGTGTTTAAATATTCGCGAGGCAAAAACAATTCGCCCCATTTGGCATTTGCATTATCAATTAATCTGGCAAGTTCTTCGCTGCGGGCAGCCTGGTCCGCACGTTTCAGGTACGTTAAAAAATAGTTGGATTCGTTCTTTCTCGTAGGTCTGTGGTGTGATTCTATCGCGTTAAAGATGAATTCGAGGTTATATGGATGGTTTGAAAATATCTCGGAAACGACTCTTGCGCTTATAAGGGGGTGATCACCTTCAGCGTACTTAAGGATAGCGTCATTTCGTAGTTCGGGTATTTTGCCCAAATCATGAGAAAGGCCTACAATTATTGCCGATTGGTCAACCCTTCCATGATGTTCTTCGCTTATAAATTTAATCATGTACCTAGTGACTCTTAAAGTATGATCCTTCAGAGAGATCTGAGAAAGAAGGTCCCTTATTGATGTGACATCTTTTGATTCTTCGTCAGATTTTATAAGGGTCAAAACTACCGACGGGCAGCTTCCTTTTTGCTCCAGGATTTTTAAGATTTCGATTGTGCCTAATAAAAGAGATCGACGCCTGAATACCCGAATATCGGGAACAATGAATTGTACGATGAAATCTTTGATTTCTTCAGTAAAAATTTCCCACGGGATGTCAGGGTGAATATCCTCAATTTTTGCCGGCTGATTATGATTCTCATCGCTGCTCTTTATTTCTTCGATGTATGGCCCCTGGTTTGGCTGTTGTGGGACGACGCTGCTTGAATCTGATGAATCGCTTGCGTCAAATATGGAGTCAACCCAACCAACTATTTTGTCTAATATGAACATGGCAATTATTTTTCAGTTTTTCGGAAGAGTTGCGATTTTCTTATTTGAATATGCTATGCGCTGTCGTACCCTGTTTTTGAGTGATTGGGCGGTTTTGATCAAAAAGGGCATCATCTTACTGTTGATTTTAAAGTATTTTACCGCTTCTTGAGCCACACGGGTTGGTGTAAGTTTAAAATTTTTTGAAAATCTTTTGTCCATCCAGCGCTTCAATTTTACATATCTGTCAGTATTTTTTACCATCTCCTCAATCACTTCATTTAGATTTTCATTATTTTCCATAATAGTTTTCGACCAATGTAATGCGAATTTCTTTTGTACGGCAATAGGCATGCATCCCAACAATTTTGTTGTTTCTTTGATCCATTCTTCTGCATCCATAAATTCTCCTTTTCTATCAAACAAATAATATATATTTGTTATGTGCACAGAAAATACACAGGACAACATAAAGGTCAACGCCATATTTCGAAAAGGGGGAGACTCATGTTGCGTAAACTTCTATTCTTCACGGCCATCAAAACTGTTCGATCTCATGGAGTCTCATGTATGAAAGATATCAGCAGATGTTGAGCAAAGGAACACCCAAGGTAAGTGCCCTTGTTGCGATTGCAAGTAGACTGCTCAGGATTATATTTGCCCTTGTTAAAAATGATACTTTGTATAGAGACGATTATTTACAAAAACTATATAATTGGCTGCATAGTGCGTAAGCGAGGAGATTATCATTAAGACTTTCAAGGCGGATTCTTCGACCTTCATGCAAAGCTTTAAATTGGATTACTCACTTGAAATGAGAATGAATTAATTTTTATGCAATGTAAAGTAAAAAAATTAAAGTTCTATTTTAGTTCTATTTTCCCTGTAGAATGGCTACTGTCCATGAATTACTCGGGTTCAAATCCCGCCTTCGGCATTATAAAAATTTGATGTTATTATGTTTTTAGAAGTTATTTTTAGACCAGTGATGCTTCGGTATCACTGGTTTTTTTAATGTGATTTTTTCCATTGCCCTCTC
>Ga0302244_1000243_pt1 | contig 45196 bp, 38 predicted proteins | sample AAG_UR_Phe_MG_FD_193513 | JGI IMG/M metagenome (GOLD analysis project Ga0302244, IMG submission 193513) | Enriched activated sludge microbial communities from anaerobic digester in WTTP, New Holstein, Wisconsin, United States - AAG_UR_Phe | ecosystem: Engineered > Bioreactor > Anaerobic >... | reverse complement strand
TACGTTGGAAGACAAAACCGGAGAGCATTTTCATAGGAAACAACATGGAGTTGCCTCATGAGTCGCAATCCTTCTGATTCACAAGCACTTAGATGCTCCCCTATTTATAGGGGAGAGAATGTCACGGGAGGATATTGACTATGATCAAACTCACAAAGGACTCTTTTAAAAAGCAAAACATGGTTGTTGCATTCATTGGCGACTATGGCGAATACAGAAAACGATCCATCATGTTCTACTGTTTTTTGTTCGGTGGTACTGCCGTATCATATGGGATTGTATTCACTGCGCTGATGTTTGCCTATGAAACTGCCACAGCCTTCATCATCGCACATTCCATAGCGATGGGGGTTGTTAACACTTCACTCATCACATGGGTTGTCCTCGATCTTTTGAAACCTATCCCGATACCACAGGGAAAAGGGTCCAAGCCAAAGAGCATGACCATATTGTGCCTATTCTGTATGGTACTGTTTTTCGATCTCGTTTTGTATGGACGAGGCCTCGATGGTTTGGCTTTAAAAGTGTTTGTTGCCGGTGCCGGGGGCTTCATTCTATACGGTCTTGTAGCACTTTTTGCCGAAAGGATTGATAATGTAAGAGAAGACACTTATTGCGACACCCCATACGTTGACAACGATTATGACCTTAACGACGACTTGGTTTGTAACCCAAGCTTCAAAGACTATTCGTGCAACATCTATCATGAGGACGATAAATAGTTAGTTACCCGCACTTAATCCTTAAATAAAAACCTCCTTTTGCAGTAGAATCGATTGTTTAGCAGACAATGAACCCACACAAAAGGAGGAACAAAAAGATGCAGAAGAATTCTACCACGACCGCAAAGGTAAACAAAGTCCAAATAGCTTTCACCAAGAGAAAGATGACCGCTTACGGGGGCTTTGCCCTCATCGCCTCCTTCTTCGAACGAATCGGGTTTGCACAGATGATGGAAAGGGCGCTGCTGATCAGGGAATGTTCCCCAAACGCGATCAGGGTATACGCAAAAACCATTGCCTTTATCGCCATGGTATATGCCGGCGCCAACAGATTTTCTCACCTCGTTTACCTTGGCAACAAGGATGTCCTTGCGAAGATATTCGGGGTAAAAAGACTCCCTGATGCTGCAACAACCCTCACCCGGATGTTTAACAAAATCAAAATCGTCAAGGCGGCAGATATCCTTTCCTCGAACATATGGATGTACCTTGCAGAACTCATCCCGTGGAAGACAATCATCGAGGATTGGCTTACCTTTGACTCCAGCGTGCTTCCCCGGTACGGAGAACAGGAGGGGGCGAAAAAGGGATATAACCCTGCAAAACATGGTCGACCGAGCCATAATCCCCTTCTTGCCTTTCTCAACAGGAGCAAATATGTGATCCATCTGTGGAACCGTTCCGGCAATGTTGCCTCCTGGAACAACATCGTCGCCTTCTTTGCCGATTCCTACGAGCGTGTCCGCACCCATATAAAGGTGCGGGGCGTCATTGCCGACAGCGGATTCTATCTGAAGCAGTTTATCGAAAAGCTTGAGGAGGAACGTCTTGCCTACATCATCGCTGTGAGGCTCGTACGGCCCATCCAGCGGCAGATATATGCACTTGCGGACTGGAAGGAGGTTGCAAAAGGAATATCTGTATCGGAATTCTCCTTCATGCATCCCGGATGGTGAAAAGAAAGGCGATACGTTGTTGTACGACAGAACATCATACGGAGAAAGAAGGCAATGGGGAAGATGTTGCCCGTTTTTGCAAACGAGATTGATATCAGGGATTACCGCTACAGTGAATGGATCACCAATTCAAAGGAACCTCCCTATGAGGTGTGGACCCTGTGCAAGCCACGGGCAAATGATGAGAATACCATCAAGGAGTTAAAAGAAGATTTTGCACTGGGAGGTTTCTCCATGAAGAAGTTCTATGCTGTTGAAGCGGCCATGGTATTGAGGGTTCTCGTATATAACCTCTTTCTTCTCTTCAAGCATGAGTTCCTGGGGAAAAAGGAAGAAAGGCGGCACCTGAAAACTCTCAGGTACAAATATTTTGTCATCCCTGCACAGATGGGCAGCGACGGAAGAGACGCCATCCTCCGGATATCCGTACAGAGCAGGAAGATGCGAGCAAAGCTCTCTTCCTTGTTTGCCCGCATCAGTCAATACATTCCGGAGTGTGGTCTCAACTGCACTGCAGTTGGGGCAACCTGAATATAAAAAACAGAAGGTGGGTCAAGAAACCGTAACGGTAGTGATCATTTTGGGTGAATGCGACGGGAAGCCTTGGTGGGGCTCATACTATGGGTGTGTTTAATTCAAACGCATTTTTTGGGCTAAATGAAACATTACCCAATGATCATCTTTTGCTTGGCATTTTCTACAAATATGCTTTCCTTTCGGTGTAAATTATCCGCATTGCAAGCATTTACTTGTCATTGTTCACCTCACCTTTACTGCATAGTACATAATGAATCCGGTTCTTTTTCATGCCTTCAAAAGAACTGTTGCACCTTGGGAGGTGGCTGAGTTCTATTTTTGGTAGTTTATCTTTGATATGATTAAATATTTCTTGAACTGATTTGTGGTTTGAGATAGTGAGAGGTGCAACGATCTGCCGATAGTCAACATTTTTAAACATTTCAGCGAATGTTTCTTTCAAGTCATCAAAGAAATTGACATATTCTGTGGAAATGTGCCGGGGAATCTGAATCCGATCTATAAGGATGATGCCACTTTCCCTTGTAAAGTCAAGCATATAGATATTGCCGATCCACCTTTTGTCCCAGAAGATTCTTATGTTGAAGAAGCGTGGGACCATAAGCTGTTGCTCTGCCAGGCCAAACCCAATACAGTCGTCCGAAATCCATCCTCTCATAAGATCGAAATAGTCTTTTGTTGGATAAAATCTGAAGGTAATCGTATTCGTATATACCTTTAAAAGATGCTCCCTGTAATTGGTTTTTGCCTTCATAACATTTACCGGTTTGTGCAATTTCCTTAGTTCTTCCAGCTCCTTCTTTTTTAGAAACAGGTCAGGATATATCATATGTTTTCTCTCGACCAGTCCTAAAATGGAAATCAAGTAATTATGCAGTTTATTCTTAACATCCTCAGGAAGGTGTGTTTTCTGTGCAACAGAATCAATCTTTTTCAGCACATCAGGTAACTCTTCTGGCCTGAGGCTGAGTTTATAATAGCCATACAGAACCATCTTTTGCCGCGCAGTAAGGCCAAGCCGCGATATTTTTGAAAATACTTTTTGCCGGATAACGTCTGATTTAATGACGATCAATCCATTAATAAAGTTTGGAATTCTCGTAAATAAGAGTTCTGCCATGGCGTTTTGATAAAGAACCTCTTTTCCAGGATCCGCGATAAAGTTTCTCAATGCCTGAAGAGCATCACCATTTTCTGGGTCGAAGAGGGTTGCTGCAACAATGATTTTCTTTAGGTCTTCCAAGGTTACAACTTTTGTTTTTTTTGACTGGCTATAGGCGAGTATTTCTTGTCTTAACAATCGTTTAAAAGAAATAAATGCTTTTACCATGCCATAGGGAGTATCGGCTTGTATGGATAATTTTTCCTTCAGATGAGAGTAGTTATTTATAAAATCGAAATTGTTCTCATGTTTATTTATAAGTTCACATGCCCACGGTATCGCTTCTTCTATATCATGAAAATGGGCAATTTCTGTAAGGCGGGCAATCTCGTGGTAGCTTAAAAAACTCTCACGGGTCATTTCCTCCCGGATTACAGAAAAGTTCTTGACCACATCCTTTGCCTGCAGGACGGCAGGTGTTTTTTTAATTTCCACCCTTTTTGCAAAGGCAAGCATCATTTTACAGTTTCTTTTCCCTAAATTGAGGAGGTTGCTCTCCATCGCAAGGGTAATTTCTTCCGATGTTTCAAGACGGTAGGGAATATCTGTTGCTTTATTTTTTAACATAGCGCACAATTCCAAGCCTAAATCATCTGATAGGATTAATGATTAGCCCCTTATTGGTTTTCATCTCATCCATTTGCCTTTATCAAATAATTTTAACCATTTTATGAGCATCTACTTTTTAATATATCCCCATTTTGTACCGACCTGAACAGGCGCCAACCCTTCAGAAAACTTTCCGACATCATCATAAACAGGTTTGATGGCAATAGAACCTGTTTTATTTATAAAACCCCATTTTTCAGAAATTTTTACAGGTGCCAACCCATCAATAAAATTGCCAACATCGTCATATTCAATTTTTATAACTATACTGCCCTTCTGGTTAATATATCCACATTTGCCGTTCTTTACTACCGCAGCAAAACCCTCAGAAAAACTGCTTACTTTGCTGAATTTAGGCTTAACCACAAACTTTCCCTTCTGATTAATATATCCCCATTTTCCCTTGACTCTAACTGCCGCCATTCCTTCAGAAAATGACGATACAGGAAAACCATCTTCTATTACATCTTCTTCTGGACCACCGAATTGAGGTAGAACTACAATCTTACCGCTTTTATTAATATATCCCCATTTTCCCTTGACTCTAACTGCCGCCATTCCTTCAGAAAATGAAATCAAATCTTCTAAGTTATTTAAACAATCCTCGTCTTTGCTTCTAGGAAAACCGTAGCAATCCCCCAAACAAGTGTGACATTCTGGCAGATGGCTGAATTTCGGAGGGATAACTGACTGACCCTTTTTGTCTACGTATCCATATCGATCGAAAAATCCACGTTTGTAGCGATAGATTATTACAGCAGCCAATCCTTCCGAGAAACTTGAGAATTTTGTATCAAAGCCTTCCTCGCAGTACAAGGATTGGTCATTCGAAAAAACAAACTTTCCAGTTTTATCGATAAGGCCCTGTGCCTGAGACCTGTAATGTTTCACCAATGCAAGACCCTCAGCAAAAGTATCTGCTTCTTCAAATATTGGGGGGATTATGTATTTTCCTCTCTTATTGATATATCCCAATTTGCCACCAATTCTCTCTTGCACAACTGCCAGACCCTCAGCAAAATCAGAAGCACCTCCTTTGAAACGAAATGGTATTACAAGCTTTCCACTACGATCAATATAGCCAAATCTATCATTTTTTAATACCAACGCCATCCCTTCATAAAAATTGCCGGCGTAATCGAACTGGGGTTGTATTGCAAGTTGTTCGGAATATGAATTTGTTACAATAAGCACAAATATCATTACAATTAATGCTGTTATCTTCTTTCGTCCGAGAGGGAAAAGATTCATTTAAAGACCTCCTTTTATGTTCTTGATTAATAACAACACAGTGAATATTTTTATATAAGCTGCACCGTTCAGTTTATTTTGCTTCATTTTTTTGTTGTTTCCTTCAGATTTTTCTTGGTTCCATTGACAATCTTTTTTGGAGGAGACTTAACCATCTTTTTTTCTATATCCGGCGCATAAATTGTGAGCGTCTGGTTTGTTTTAAGTAACAGTCCATTTTTTAGTCCATTTACTATAATGATAGACCGTGCGGGCACATTAAATCTGCTGGCGATATCTACAACGGTATCCTTTTTTTTCACTTTGTAGTTTACGACTTTAAATTTCTTCGAAGAGTATATTGTCAATCTTTCGCCGGCAACAATTTTACCGTTTTTCTTTAGTTTATTTAATTTAATGATTGCATCTTCCTCAACGCCAAAGACATCCGAAATTGATGAAATAGTATTACCTTTTTTAATTACATAACTTATTTGTTGTAGCTTTCTGGTCTTTTCATTCTTTTTCTGTGCGGTAGTTACCTTTTTTTGATTGTTTGTAAAGAGAGGTTTTTCGTTAAATGTATTATGTACGCCATTGAAAGTAGGCATCTGACCAATATCTTTTTCATGAATTTTGGGAAAACCAAACCTCTCGGGTGATCGTACAATGATGCTGGCCGCGAGCACGCGTGGCACATATTCGCGAGTTTCTAAAGGTAAACAATTTTCGATATCCCACAATGTTCTTTTTGTTCGATAATCGTCGATTCCCCGAAGGCAATTGATTACCCGGTATTCACCGCAATTATAACTCGATAGAGCCAAGAGAGAAGAATAGGTGGCGGTTCCAAAGACTGCGAGAATGCTCTTAATATAATTAGAGGCGGCGTGAGCGCTCTTAGATGGGCTATATCGCTCATCAATATCTTTATTGATAACCAAACCATACTGGATGCCTGTCTTGGGCATAAACTGAAAAATTCCCGCTGCTCCTTTTTTGCTGATTGCTCTCTGCTGAAAGCCGCTCTCAACCAATGGAATACCGATCAGACCTTCCGGGAGACCGTGTTCCGCAAAAACCTCCTTGAAGTACAAGATATAATCTTCGCTCCTCTTCAAAGATGCAGCCATAAACCTCCTGAATCTTGGATCAGTTTCAAACAGTTCTATGTTTGCAATTACCTTTCTGTAGAGAATCTCTGGAATCTCAACAACATTCTCACCGAATTCTGTTAGGAACCGCCTAATCTCATTTCTCACATATTCATCGTTTGGCAGCGTTTTTGTGCCATTTAGAATATCTTTGTCCAGTTCCGGAACAGGGAGGTCTTTGATGAGAAGGCCAGCTTCTTCTGTATCAACATCGACTTTTTGCAGTTGACCAATAAGCGTAGGACTCTCTATCGATTTATTTTTTTGACTTTCTACGTTCATAACAGATGATGGTTTAGATTTTATTATTGTGTCTGCATTGCTAACTTCAATGCCTCCTGCAGTTATGGCAGGGGCATCGTTGCCGATATTAACATTATTACTTGTTTGCGCTATAAACGGGCTGGAAGCGCAGGAAAAAAGGAGCATCGATGCAACCAGAGATGCTGCAAAAGTATAAATTTTATTCATTTATAGCACCTGTATTGAAGCATGTACTATGCGCAAACCACCTTGCCTTACCGTTAATGTTCTGCGATACAATACATTTGAGTTTTCTATAGATTTTATTTATCATGCGTACCCTCTTCTTTTGCATGCTCGCAAACATCTCCTGCAAAATTAACCACATCTTTACCGGATATGGCTTTAAGAACCTCTGACATACTCAAAAACCCGCACTTCTCGCATCTGAAACCGTATGGCAATACTTCAAGTTCATTTTGATTGCAAAAAAAGCAGATCATTCAATGCTCCTAGTTGTCCACATTCTTTGCTCTTTTTCGGTTTGCATAGTCTGACTCTTCATTTTTGCGTGTTCAGTACCCTTAATCTTTTTTCTTTCTTTCCTACTCTTGCCTTTTTCTTTTTGACAGTTTTTACTGTTTTTAAAGAAAGCTTCATCCATCACATCACCCTTTTATTTGAACAACACTTCATCATTAAGTTGAACATACTCATTGGCGGCCTCGATCAACTCTCTCCCCGTTGTTTCTCTGAAAGACATTATCTCAGTCTTAACTCCCTTTGATTTAAGTGCGTAAACGAGAGGCGTAAAATCGCTATCTCCGCTAAGAATGACCATCACATCAATTTTATCAGCAAGCGAAAGTGCATCAATTGCTATCTGCATATCCCAATCTGCTTTGTGTGTGCCGTCGGGGAGAGGTCGCGGTTTTTTTGATCTCACTTCGTACCCCATACTTTCAAGAGCCTGAATAAAGCTTCTTACGTCTGCCCCTTCAGATTGAATTATATAGACAATCGCTCTTACAACCTGTCGGCCATTAATTCTTTCCATAATCTTGCGATAATTAGGTTTTGCGCCTCTCGCCCTTGCGCTCAGATAAATATTCTGTGCGTCAACGAGTATCGCAACTCTTTGGCTTGAAAGTTTACCCATCTTGCACCTCTCTAAGGAGTCCACAGGTTATTCATACCGTAAACAAAACAAAGGTTATCGTCCATGAGGTCTAAGGGGCTTTCTTCTGAATCGTAGATTCCTAGAAGTTTATTGCGGATCTTTTTCTCTCTAGGCTCACGAAGGAAAGCTCTTGCAGCCAATGTTGAAAGGCTATCAATTGAATCAAAACCAAAATAAAATGCTTTTTTATGAGCGTATGAAAGCAGGTCATAGAAATAAAGTTTCAAAGGATACTTTACTCTGCTTCCAACAAATGCGGGGATTGTCTTGGGGAAATTGGGTGGTCCATCTACAATGTGAAGTTTAACGAGTCCATAATATTTTGAAGACATTATTAATTTTAGATCGCTGCTTTTTAACACTGGTAGATCTTCCATAAATCACCTCTTTATAGAAATTATTTAACCACATTTAAAGCATATGAAAATTTCATGCCACACAATCAAACTGTAATTATAAAAGAGTCCAAAACGTTGTAAGCATTGATAATACGTATGTTGGCTAGATTTAAAACGTGTTTACTCAACCTATTTAAGCGTTGATTATTTGTAAGATTTTGTATGGAGTAAATTGCATTTGTATGCAACAGATTACAAATATTTTGAAAATAATATTATTGCTAAACCGACTCGGCGGATTCGACCATCTCAGATTGCACTTTTTCAGTTCACGTAATTCCAATGATACAATCCACCAAATTCAAAAAACAGGTTGTAACGAAGGCCCACCCCCTGTGGGGATCATATTCTTCATACACGATGTTCCTCCGTTGCAGCAATCGCAGGAAGGATATTAAAATAACACCGGTGATGGAGTGTCGCAGAGAACCACAAGGTTGCATTTGGACGGGTTGCCCAGAGACACGTGCTCTACCTATGAGAGATAAACAATTCTCAGTGCGAAGCGCGGTGCAGAACAATCGAGGTGTTCGAGGGCAGTTCCCCATAAGCTAAAAAATAGCACTTTTTCGGAGTATCTCCCCTGTAAGAGCGACGACGTAGAGGTAGCAGGATCCGACTGAAAAACACTGAACCGCCGGCCCTGGCAGTGAGGTTACAAATATCTTGAAAAAATATTGTTGTCAAACAAGGCTTCATATAATATATATCCTATTAGAAAGTATGTAGATGGTTTTGAAAGAACACAAAATCCCTATTCTATTGGATAACATCAACTACCATGGTAATGATTCGGAACTGCTTGAAAAGATACATAAGACAACGCAAAAATTACCGGAGGATGTGGCTCGTTTTGTGATAGATCGATGTGTTTTTCTATCAATTGGAAGGGCAGCGCAAGGTATGTGTCTGCCTGCACGTATCGCAGTTAACAGCTTTGAAAAACGCACAAAAAACATGTGGATAATTCTCATCAATGAAAATCTTCCTGACCAAGAAATGCTCACAGCTATTGCTCACGAGATAGCCCATGCTTGGCTTAGACACGATCGTTACGCAGATTTTCCTGATGATGGAGAAGGACAAGCAGCATTAAAGGCTTATGAATGGGGTTTCAGAGGAAACGGGGCTGATCCAGTTTTCTGCCGCGGCAGTTTAGAGGAGTAATAATATAAATATTCATAAGTCATTTTGATAATGACACAGCAGATTAAGTTTAGCTGTTCCCTCAACATCATTGAAATAAGGTTTCTCTTGATATAATGGTCCCTACAGGCAAATTAGCCCTGTTATAATGCTAAGCAAGCCCACCTGATTATCGCAAAGAATTTTGCCTTTCCGCTTTTGCCATATAAAAATGTGATACTCTTGCATAATATTCAGTACATCTCGGTTTCGTCTATAGAAACTATACTATTTTATAGAATTTGCCTAACCAACTCATGTCGGCACAGAATGTATGATTGAATAGGTTTTTAAATTATTGTAATTTGCAACATACAATAATGTTACAAAATTGTATACTTCGGATTACAATAATTAAATGGGTTATATTTAACTTATTGATATATTTACTAACATGATATTCGCCTTCTTTGGTACGACTTTTGCTTCTGTAGTTGTTTATTGCTATGCGTTTAATTGTAACAGAAAAAAATATGTTGAAATGCTATATGAATATGTTCTCTTTGTGTATAATTCATATCATACGTATTAAACGTATTTACTACCTTATAATCTTAGCAAAACTTAAGGGGATAGATCGTGTTTAATTGTGAAATAGCTAAAGACAATGCTGCTCGAGAAAAGCAAGAAAGCATTTTAAAATTGTTTAATGTTAGGATTACATATCCAAATGGTTTCACTGTTTTTCAAAACATCAATATCGAGATACAAAACAGACAATTTGTGGCAATTGTAGGACGTTCTGGAAGCGGCAAAACCACTTTACTACGTTCAATTGGTAATTTAATTCCTCTATCATCAGGTCAAGTGGTATTAAACGGTACTGCTGGAATAAATAGAAGCAAAGAAGGTAAATTGAGTTATGTTTTTCAAAACCCGGTATTGTTGCCATGGCGAACGGTTTTAAAAAACGTCATGCTTCCTGGTGAACTTGTTGGATCAAATAAAAATACCGATAAAGCAAAGGCAATGATAGAATTGGTGGGTCTCACAGAATTTATCAACTCATATCCTGATCAGCTTTCCGGTGGAATGAAAGCCCGAGTAGCAATTGCTCGAGCCCTTACATATAAACCAAGTCTACTTTTAATGGATGAGCCATTCGGCAATCTTGATGAGATCACAAGAAATAAAATGAATATGGAACTGCTCCGGATATGGGAAGCTACCGAGGTAACCATTATAATGATTACGCACTCTTTATTGGAGGCCCTTTTTTTAGCAGATCGCATAATTGTATTGGGTCCTCCTCCTGTTGGAATTGTAGCCGATATTGCCAATTATGATTTCAAACGTCCCCGAAAATTGGATATCCTTGAAACAAGAGAATTTTTATTGAGAGTATCAAAGCTACGGAAACTTTTAGAAAGTGAAAGAAACGGAAATGGCAATTAAAAATGTGACAATATTTAGAGTTGCTCTACCGCCATTCATATTTTGCCTTCTCGTATTGTCTATTTTGGAATTTATTGTTAGAGGTGGTTTTGTTGCAAGCTATCTTGTTCCGCCACCTTCTCTTATTGTAATTGATATTATAGAAAACCCTTTTATGTTCTTTAATGGGGTCTTGGTAACCGGCATTGAATCTGTTTTTGGTTTCGTTTTTGCTGCCGTATTCGCTTTCGGGCTGTCACTTATTTTTGCTATGTATTCATCTATTGACCGCTCTGTTTTTCCGCTACTGGTTGCCCTGAAATGTATGCCGCTCGTCGCTTTTGCACCCATTCTCGGTTTATGGTTTGGAGGAGGTAGTATGGTTGCAAAAGGACTACTTGCAGGATTTATTTGTTTTTTCCCGATTATTGTTAATCTGCGTACAGGACTGAATACTATTGACCAAGAGGCTTTGGACCTTTTTCAATCTCTCTCGTCTTCACGATGGTCAATGTTCTGGAAATTATTATTTCCTTCCGCTATGCCGTATTACCTCTCCGGCCTTAAAACATCTTCAACATTGGCCGTCATAGGTGCAGTGGTGGGTGAATTTGCAAACAGTGATAAAGGTCTTGGTTTTATAATTATGGAAGCGTCATACCAGGGGAATGCAATACGCATGTTTTCATCCGTACTGATACTTATGTTGCTCGGTCTTTTTTTGTTTGGCATTATGAGTCTGATTGATTTGTGGGTACGAAAGATACTACGAATCGACTTAAAAAATGGATTAGATCGTTAAATATTTAGTTGAAAGGAGTTGCTCTCATGTTGCAAGAAAAGAAGGAAGTCAAAAAAGTTACATTTTTTATCATCTCAGTAGTCTTGCTATGCCTTTCCATGGTCTTCAACCTCAAAGATGAACTTAATGCCACTGAATCCTCACAGCAAGCAGCATTACAACAATCTGTTTCTTTTCGCTTAAAATGGCGCTATGGCGCGACGAGTTGCGGCGCATTGATAGCCAAAAACCAAGCATTTTTCTCTAATCAGGGTCTGGATATTAAAATCAATCAGGGCGGTTTTGAGCTTGATTCGAAAAAAATGGTTGTTGCAGGAACTGATCAGATAGGCCTTACAGGAGCAGACGAGCTTATACTGGCCCGCGCTAATGGTATGCCAATTGTTGCTATTGGAGCTGATTTTCAAAAGACCCCGGGGTGTATTTTCACGCTAAAAAACTCGGGCATTCTTAAACCACAGGATTTTTCAGGAAAGCGTATGGGTGTGCGGAAGGCAACGAACGTAGAATATCAGTATGATGTTTTGTTAAAACGTTTAAAGATAGATAGAAAGCTAATCAAGGAGGAACCTATTAAATTTGAACTTACCCGTGCGGCAGAAGGTCATCTTGACATGTGGACTTCATATATAAGCGAAAAACCGAGAGAAGAAGCATGGGGTTCCGGCCTTAAGGATCTTAACACGATATGGTTTGCCGATTACGGGATTCAATCATTCGGAAACGTTTTGTTCACAAGCGAATCATTTCTTAAAAAAAATCCTGAAATTGTAAAACGTTTCCTCCGGGCTTATTATCAAGGGTGGAAATGGGCCATTGAAAATCCAAAACAAGTAGGAGACATAATCAAGAATTTTAACCCTCAAGCATCCAAAGAAATGGAAAACGCTATTTTTAGTTTGACTGCCCCTTTACTGAAGCCGGACAAAGGCAAGCCGCTTGGTTACATGGATGAAAAGCTGTGGGAGGAAACTCAAAAAATAATGTTAGAGTCCGGTCAACTCAAGAAAAGAATCGATATCAAAAAAGCTTTTACAAACGGATATATATCTCATGATTAAGGTAAATACAGCCCACTCCAGTCGGCCATACAGCTGTGATGTTGATGCCTTCAACATTTATGCATCATTAACAAGCAAATTCAAAACTTTGCCTAAAGTACTTGCTAACCACATAGCACATAAACATAACACAGAAGATAAAATACCTGTGCGAATTCTTGATGTTGGCTGTGGCCCTGGTCAGCTCACAATCCCTTTTCTGGAACATCTATCCACCAGCCTTACCTCTTCAATAGATTATACCGGGATCGACTGTGATGAAAGCGCGATAACTGCAAATGAGAACGAATTGGGGAAGATTAACAAACCTGTCAATAAAACAGAGTATATTCATGGAAGGATAGAAGAAAAGGATGTTATTGACAGATTTCGGAGAAAGTTTGACATTATTATCTGTTCCCATGTCCTCTATTACATTGAAGAATGGCGTCGGCTGATATTCACACTCCGAAGGCTACTCAATAAAGATGGTGAATTGTGCGTTATTCTGGTTACAGAAAATGAAACATTGAGTCCAGTTCAGACTATAATTAAAGATGCCGGCATTGCGCAAAATAGCATTGAGCCAAAAGCAGAAGCTTTTCATGACTGGCTTATCACAACAGATTGTATTTTCTTTAAAGAGACACACGGTTCTACTTTCGGTGCAACCCAGAAATTAGAAAAAAATAAAGAAGAAAGTGCAGAGTCATTGGCAAAGTGCTTTGGTTTCTTTTCAGGAATAAGGGATTACAAAGTGCTTTATGACTATGCATCAGAAAATGTGGATAAAACTTTCAAAAGGAAAGAAAATGTTTTTTGGATACAAAAGAATACTACAAGAAAAAGAATTACAGATTTGACATGTTTATCACAATCAATATACAACAAGCTTGACTCTTATATTCAACCTTCACCGAGTTCCTCCAAAAGACAGGATTACAAAGAAAAAGATATAGAAGAACGGGCCGAAATTTTAAAAGTCTTAATGAAACACAAAACAATGCACCCCTTTGATTGGATTCATGGTTATCTATACGATAAAGATATGCGAAATAATCTTGTTCAATCATTTGCATATCTCGCAGGCGGTTATATTGTATGGAAAGATAATAATATTATTGCACTTGCAACAGATAAAGATATCGGCGAAAATGTTTTAAGGCCTCCATTTTTGAATCCTTTTGAATTGAAAGGGCTTCTCTACGCCTTTCGATCAATGCTTCTTCCACCTGACAAGGATTTTATATATTCTATAGAGCCCAATAGTAATAATGCTATTTCAGAGCAATGGCATAAAGCAAATAACGAATTAGAATATATGCGAAAACTGTTTCCAAATGTGACGAAAAAGGAGCTTGATGATTGCATAAAAGAAGAGCTTGCACTGTTTTTTGGAAGGGATCCTTCGGAAACAAATAAAATCAACAATATTTGTAGTTTTTTTGATTTATGGATAGAAAAGGGTACGGAATGGTCATATAAAGTCTCTGAGGTTGCCGATAAATTCAAAATCCTTTCTTCTGCTGCATATGGTCTACCCGAAGTTGGAGAAAGATCGGGATATAGAGCCTTCTGGTTCATAGCTTTTGGCGCATTTCTCAGATGTATTGTAAAGATTACAGGCAAATACAATGCTTTCAATGCCGTTGGTCTAAATCCCTACAAGAAAGCCCATGAGGAAGGAAATGATTTCTGGGAACCTGCAAGGATATTCTATACCCCTCATGCGAAGATTCTCTCAGCTTTCGCCGAGATCGCTCTTCATATCAAAAAAAAGGCTATGGAAACAATACCTGTGGATTCCTGGAAGAATTTTCAGAAAAGCTTGGAATGTTTCTTGATTCGTGTCGGAACTGTTTCAAAAGGTGTTTTTGTAAACAGGTTGAGCGATGTGCCAGAATGGCTCGATGGTAATGATAATTTGATAAGAGATGATCTGGCAGGAATGCCAGTAAATGAAGTGTTGGGATTTACAAGCACATTTGAACCACGCACAGATTCTATTGATGATTTGTATAAATGTTTAAGTTTTAGCCCGCATAATATTTATCATTATCTTGCAGCCGATAATGCTATAGGTGATGCCACGGTGAGAAGAGCCGTAGTTTGGTTTCCTCTCCAGCAACTAAACATCGGAGAGGAAAAATCTCAGGTGTTAGAAAGAGACCTATTGATGTTTGTAGCCAATATTGACGAGTTGAAAATGTACGGTCCTGAAAAAGTTGTTGCTAGCCAATTACTGGGTTTGAAAACAATTTTCGGACAAATTGGTAGACTTTGCGTTGACACTTATTGGGCAAGAGGACTCATGGAAACCGGGATAATTCAGACTGCTGCACGTATTGGGCATGCATTCCAGACCCCTCTTTCCAGTGTTATTAGCAAAGTAAAATCGTTGCCGGATGATATAAAACAACGTGCCATTTTAAATACTTTGGAATCGATACAGAATCTTGAAAAATTCTCCAGAATAGTATGCAAGGGGGAAAAAGCTTTTTTAGATAAGGAAAAAAAAATGAATATATTCAAAGAACAATTCTTGACAACGTTGCAAGACCTTTGTTCAATATATGAGGATATTAAGGTCAGTGATGTCTATTCTGAGTCGAATGCTGTGAAAAAGCAGTACAGAAAGTTGTTTAGTGCTATAAAAAGATATTATAAGGTTATCAATAAAGATTGTTTAGTCAGTTGGAATGAGAAACAATTGTACATAGCTATAGATGGTGTTCTAAAAAATGCTCTCAGAAATATAAACTTGGACCAGCCTCTTATTGAAATGACAATTGAAGCTTTAGAGGATTTCAATGAATCTGGAGTCTTTCTGATATGCAGAAATTCTGTCGAGCTTGATATTAATGAAGCAAAAGATTTAGCCTATAGGCTTTCTTCATGTAACAATATCGATTGGATAGGTGTTTACTTGCTGCATATTTCCTCTGAAGCTGTAGGATTTCCGAGACCACAATGGATAGCAGAAGCATCAAAAGATAAAAGTGATTTGGTTTTTTTAAAGGCACGTGTTCAAATAGGTCTGCGTATAATCAATGAAAGGAGGAATGGGTATGGAGACATTTAATATTTTGCTAATTGATGATAATCTGGATTCGGCAATTCAAGATTTCCTGAAAAGCATACAAGGACTTGCTACCAATGTGGTTCATATTGGTCAAGAAGCCATTAATCTGGCTTCCGGGCAATCGACAATCCCCAAACATAGCATACCTCTATCAGCTTCATTTAAACCCAGTACACTATACCTGTATCATAATCCAGCAAATATCAAAACACACGATAAAGTTCTTTCATGGTTGATAGAAAAAGAAACTGATCTGCAGAAACTGAATTTAGATCTCTTATTAATAGATGATAACTGGGGCGGCGGTGATGTAAGCCATGAATCGTATATCTGGGGACAAAAAAAGATTCTTCCGTTACTGTTTGGTAAATTCACATATGCTTATTTTTCTATTTTTACAAAGCATCCAGACCAGCCGGAACGATTAACAGAATTTACGAATAGTCTGTGTGAGATTCCTTACTTTGGTACCGGGAAAGTCAACTTTATTGATAAGGGGAATCCGGATACGCTTAGAACACTTATTACATTGATTATGCAGCTTAAAATAGAAAGAACAAGAAGGGAGATAGGGGAGAAAATAGCAGCGATACACATGATTGATATTACGTCACCGCCTGGATCTCGCAAAACGTTTGGTCCTATAGTTGGAGGATCCGTAGATATGAATATAATTTATGATAAAATATCTAAGGTTGCCCCTTTCAATTCAACGGTCCTTATTTACGGTGAAACCGGCACCGGAAAAGAGCATATTGCACGGAGCATCCACTATAACAGTCCGAGAAAGGATAAACCCTTCTTTGCGATTAATTGTGCTGCCATACCAGAGACACTCCTTGAGAGCGAGCTTTTCGGATATGAGAAGGGCGCATTTACCGGTGCGATGACCCGTCATGCGGGGCTGTTTGAGCAGGCGAACGGGAGCAGCCTGTTCCTTGACGAAATAGGCGATTTAACGCTCAGAACCCAGGCAAAACTCTTGAGGGCAATCCAGGAGATGGAGATTCGCACAATCGGGGGTAAACGAAATATTGAGCTCGATGTTAGAATTATTTCAGCAACAAACAAAAGGCTTGAGGAAGAAATAGCAAAGGGTAGATTCCGTGAAGACCTTTATTATAGACTAAAAGTGATCGACTTTTTGATACCGCCTTTAAGAAAAAGAATGGCTGATATCGAGCTTCTTGTGGAATATTTCTTAAAAAGATTGAATAAAAAACATGGGGGGGGAAAGCGTATTTCCAATGAAGCATTGCAGTTCCTGATGAAATATTCCTGGCCGGGCAATGTAAGGGAGCTGGAAAACAAGATGGAATCTGCATACATCCTGTGTGATAACGGGGTTATGACTCATAATGATTTTAATTTTTTAATAAATGACGGTAATACAGAATTAGATCATAGCAATAAAAATCATACAAGAAATGTGTTGTCCTCTACACCCGAAAGTTCAAACAGCTCTCCATGGCAACGTCCAGCAGGGGGGTATAAAATCCTTCAAGAAAGAACAATAGAGAAATATCTTAAAAAGTGCGAAGAATATTTAAACAAGTACGGTCATCAGCCGAGGGGTATAAATAATATAGAGGAATTCATCAAGGAACGTTCAAGAGGATTCAGTTCTTCATTGCGTACAAATTACGCTGACTGGGTGAAATTCATTAAATGCGGTAATAATGAAAAAATCCTTGCGGAAAAAGGTCTTCTACAAATTTTATATTTACAAGATAGGATTAAAGATAGCTTAACCAAATAATCTCAATATCGATGGTATTTCAATTACCTTCATAAAAACTAAGAATGAAACGTTGCTCGAATTCTGTAAAGGCCGGAATTAGCCCGAGTTAGCGGATTCGACCCTCAGAATGCTTAATATTATTTTTTCAGGTCACGTAATTCCAATAGGTTACAAGCCCATGACCCTCCCCCAAAACCCACTAAAAGATTACCTTGAGTGTATGATTTGATGAAGATAAATGTATTTTTTGGGGTAAATTGTATCATCTAATGTAAGCCAATTGTAAAATACAAAAAACAAAACTACATTTTAAAACACAATACACTTGTTGTTTCTGAAGTTAAATAACGCACAACAATTGCAGTAATTACCTATAACATATTGTTTATATTCATTTATTATTCATATAAGTCAATCAGTGCCGAGTACTTATCGACTTTAATTCTTTATGGCACAGGATTTGCGTTTCTATATTTTGTTACACAGAACAAAAATTTACAGAACAAGGAGGTAACAGAAAAGATGAATACTAAAAATAAAGGAGGTGAGGAGAAACCGATTCAATATCTTACAGAAGGAGGTAAGCTTGCAGTAAACAGTTACCAAAGGGGTGTTGGCTCGCACCGTACCCGCCCTCTTGATTTTATTAGAGGGTGGGTACTCAATAAGATACCGTTGCTATATATAACTGCAACTAATATTTTCTACCCTTTCCCACCTGTTTCAGTTGTTCTTTATATCATTTATGGCAGTTATAAGTGCTCCGTCGCCTTCGCAAAGGCAAAAAAATTCGGGAGAATTCATGATAATGGTTAACTCATTAATTTTTATAGTTCTCTTTGCAACGCTCGGATTTTTGTTAGGGATCTTGTTGAAGAGAAGTTTGGGCATTTTTGTCCTTTGCGGGTTCTTTTTCGCCGCCCTGAAAGCTTTGGAAATGCTTGGAAAAAATATTGATTGGGCGATTTACCATGCGCTGACAAGTTCGTTTTCGGAGATAGGAAGATCTCTCGTTAATTTACTCAAACATATTATGGATACCGCAAACGTAGGCGCTGTGGTCGTCTTTGTGCTAGGTGGTGTTGCGGGAATCGTTTTATCAAGGAGGTCTTGATGCTTGGCGAGAATGTCGATTGCAAAACATTTACGGCGAGAAATGCTTTTCAGGAGTGGAAACAATACTTTCGAAATATCCATTTAAAGAGAATCCAAAATGTTTCGTGGTCAGCTGTAACAGAAAGAGTGTTCGGAGCGCTTCAAAGAAAAGCACATCGAGATAACATTTTTTTCGTAGAAAGAGTGTTTTACAACATTGATTTTAATGAATTATGTGCAAATCCCGAGATGCTGAACTATTTAAAACTCTTTGGTGGTGTAGTTAGTTTTCTAAAAGAACAACATTTCGGGAAATACACCCCGCGGGCTTCAAAAAAGAGAATTCCCACGGATATTGAGATATTGATAAACCCTGATGATTTTATCCTTCTCTCATCAAAAGGCGTCAATGATGAAGTTATAAGCGATGCAATTGAATATGCAATCAGAAGAGAGATTGAGAGAAACAGTCATGAGTTCGAAAAAATGTTTGAAAGGAAGATTGTTGCAAGATACAAGCAGGATATCTCTATTCAACAGGGTACGGTGGTTTTGAAAATTGGATTTTTCTACAATGGTCGCGTTGATACATCGCATGAGCTTTACAAAGTGCAGTCAAACGGTACAAATTTGAATTTCTGTGATGATCAGTTTTTAAGCATTGGGAAAAATAAGTCATGTTCAATAAGCGGAGTTTCAGACGAAGAGTGCATCGCGATCTTCGAACTTTCAAAAAAAGATAGGTCAATCAAGAACGTCTTTCGTCATACTAATTATGAGATCAATTCCTTTTCTAACCCCGAAAACATCTTACTCACACACAAAGAGATAGTTGATAAAAAAACAAACCGAACTTTAGCAAGAATCGATTTTACCGATATGGCGCTGGCCGGAGAGGTGGGGTATACCGTGCATCCCAATAAAACGTTTGATCATATTATAAATACCGCATGTTCCAGTTTTGTAAGATCAAATAATGTGCAAAGCCTGGTTCTGACAGAAATCGGCGTTCTTAAGAGGTCACACAGCGAAGACTATCTATATATTAATATTGATGGTTCGTTCAGCAAAACAAGCAGCTTAATGACAATGGCAAAAGCAAACATAAATGGGAAAATCAACGTTGTTCTTATGGATCGAACTGGAAGGGAAAGGGCCGTTGAAATTAAAGAAGGCACCATTGAGGTAGCATATAAGGGAACTGTTATAAATGAAATTATTCCGCTTATCCGCCCGCAACATATCCCGGAAAGCTATTGGCAGTATTCTCTCATGATTATAAGAAAATATGGGCCATGCAGGAAGTTTGAGACCCTCTCGTGTATTTTGCAAAAAGATGGGTCTTTTGAAATTGTCAATAACGATGCCCTCTCCGAGCCGCCCTATCTTTTCCGCAATAACACCTTCTATACAGTCTGGCAGAGACAAGAACTTAAACCAAGAGACATTTTATTCGTAAACGAAAAGGTTTATCTGGTGTCACTACCCAAATTGAGGAGCATTACCAATGATTGAGCATCTGTTCATTTCCTTGTGGGTACTCATTCTATCTATTATCATAATATTGTTTTTTGTAAGATCCAACACGTACCTGACCTGGTTTTCCATTCTGCTTTTCCTTATTACCGCAATGGGTATTGTGACGGCTTTCCTGATGGCTGAAAAGGCACCAAAAAGCTTCTCAGAAAGCAGATATGTACACGCATTGACGGAAAATAAGCAAAAAGGCGCAATCACTATCGGAAAAGTAGAAGGCAGCGATATCAGGCTTTTTAACAATGCCGTTGAGGGGTTGCAAGCCAAAATTACTTATACTGGAATAGGAGAGAATCGCCATTATTACATCAGAAATATTGGCATTAGAAGGGTTGAGGTAAACGGTTGGCCTACTAATAGTGCACTCCTCAAAACGGGAAACCGTTTCGGAATCAACACAGAAAAATTTACAGTGGAAAAGATCGGCTTTACAAGCGTTACAATTTTAAATACTGACAGTAATGAACGTATACTCGTTACTCACAGGGATTTCATAAAAAAAATCCAGGTTACTGCATACAGAATTGCGAGTTTTATTCCAATAGTTTGTTATTTGACCTCTGCATATGAAAAGCAGGTTGGCGAGTTAAGAACGCAAAGAGGAGATGCAATCTTTTATTTGAAAGGAAAAGATTTGACCATTTCAGGAAAAACACCTGAAGATGCATTGGATATTTTCATTATGGATGAATACAACAAGCCCTTATTTTTAAGCGATAGGACTTCAATAATACGCAACGGCGACAGGGTTACTATCGGACAGACCCATTACCAGTTCAGTTACGATTCCACAAGTATTACCCTAAAAGCAACAAAGAGACGCTCCGCTTTGTCCTTTGTTTTTGACCAATATGGCAATGGACTGATACCTTTACCTGGCGACGAACCTCTGTCGCTTATGGTGAAGAAGGAAGGCCGGGGCATCGTCATCCATGCGGATGATTCACGCACTTCATTTACGAGGGAAAACGGAGTCTTTACAATTGCACACGATAAAAAGCCTGGAGTGAAGCAGGAGGGGGGGGTCATACATGCAGGTGATATTATAAAAATAAATAGAGGGAAGGGGTCATCAATAGATTTGGAATATACATCTTACGGGGAGAGGCACTTGGTTCTTTTAGCTCTTCTTCTTGTTGTGTTTCTTCTCATTTCAGTTCTTCTAGTCAGACTTGGGCATATCCACGAAGCCAATTTTCAATTCCTTGCTGTTATTTTCCTCCTCCTTGTAGTCGGTCTGATTACTAGAATGAGTCTCGGGCTTCTGACTGAACAAGTACGGCTGCAAGAAATGCTTCTGCCACTTGGAAAAAGTATTTATGAAATCTGCATCGTCGCGTGCATTATATTTATCTCGTTTTTTCATTTTAGTGTAGTCTCGCGTCTGCGTGATTCTTCATCGCGTGCCGGCAAGTTTCTTTCAAAGATAGGTTTTATTAAGTGGCTTCCAGTTTTGCTGCTTACTTTTCAGCTTCCGCGCGGCGAACAAGGCATCGCGTTGAGAGGCCTCGCATTTCAGCCGGTAGAACTCGCGAAATCCCTAATGGTTGTTTATCTCGCATATACGTCCTGGGAGGTGGTGAAAATCAGGGGACTAGATCAACCGTTTGGTCTTAAAAAGCGCCCTGACAACTGGATTAGAAGAGTTTTTGGGAAAGAATATGGGTTATTCAGATATTGTTTTGCCGGCTTTATCATTTTGTTTCTTCTCGGATTTGTGAACGATCTTTCCCCATTTGCCATATTAGCCATCTTTATAACAAGCACCTATCTCTTTACCTTCGACAAGGGTACCAGGGAGTTAGTTGTTCTGTGTGCATTAACAATCTTTGTTATTTCGTCACTTTGGGTTGATATCATTACAAGCGAAAGAAGCATTGCAGATCGTTTTAGAACTTGGACGGACCTATACTCAAGCAATAGCGGCGGACAATTTATCACATCTCTTTGGACCATTGAGAATGGGGGGCTATATGGCCAAGGCTTAACAAACAGTAATGGTTTTATCAATGTATTTGCGATACAGAACGACCTTATCATCAGCTTTTTCATGAACCGCATGGGATATATGGGGTTTATTCTTCTCCTCTCAACGTATGTACTCATGATGATTGCGGGAATAAAGGCGTATGTTAATACCTGCAAAGACCTACACAGGCAAAGCGATGAAAAAAACACGCGACAGCTCATGATTCTCTTTTCTCTCGTAATGTTCGGAATTCAGATTGTTTTGCCTTTTTGTTCAGTTGGAGGTCTTCTCCCGGTGATGGGCCAGAGCCTTCCGTTCCTCTCTGCTGGGAATAGTCAACTGATTTTCCTTTCCCTTTATCTTACAGGTCTTGTTATTTTCGCATCGAGGAAAAACCTTAACGGAGTGACTAATGGAAATTGATAAAAAAATGCATGATCATCATGAGTTCTGGAATAGGAGAATAACATTGGGATTTATTCTCCTGGTTATTATCCTTCTTTTTGTTGCTTTCAAATTTTATAAAATATCACATTCCGGTGAACTGCAGAATGATCACCACATCACTATTATCGATGCCCCTTCCGGCGAGTTAGTTGCAAAAACTTCGGGTACGAGTATGATTGTAAAGCGTGCGACAGGCGTAAGGCTTGTCGAAGCACAAGTTGCAAGAGCAATAGGTGAAGGCGAATCGCTTGAGGACGGTGCTGCAATTGTTTTTGGAAATAATATCTATGAGCTGTCCATCGCAAGGCAGAAAGAAAAGTGGCGTACCGTCTTCTGGAAGCGCATAGACGAGATTCGTGCCCCCGTTACCGTTGGAGCAAGGAAAAAAGATCAAGTTTTGCTTGACTGGAACGAGATATCTACCGATGTTGCCAAGGAAAATGAAAAGGTTTATGCACGTTTTATTGTAAAAGATGGTGGTAGAATAACTGTTGCTGAAGGCATAAAGGGCCTCAAGGTCATAAGGGGTTCCAAAAGTTTTGATATTAAAGGAGGCTTTGACGTACTTAATGGAGATATTCTTGAAGGGCATAGCTTTAAATTTCGTATAAAGACCGTTTACAGCAATTACACAGATCCAACAATTGTAAACTCATTGAAAAGCGGAAGATTTCTCTCCATAGAGACATATGAGGCAACCCCAAAAACGCAGTTTTGCATAAAAGGCCTATATCTGCAATTAAAAGGTTTTTACTATAGAGCAGAAGATTTGCCCTTAAAAGTAGTCAGCGAAAATGAATTACAGGCAAAGAACACAATTGCGCTTGAAGGCATTAAAGACAGCATGGGTGAATTTAGCTTCGTTAAAGAAGGTAAGGACATTTTCATTATTTCCTCTGTAAGCAAACCTTTTATCATTCAATGGGAAGCGGGTTCGCAGAGCATACTTTCTATGGGCCAAAAAACATTGCTTTCTGACAACTGCGATATCATCGTAGAAAATACAGTCGTCAGAATCCAAAAGGATACAGACGGAGGATTTTCTGTCTTTCCCATCACAAACAGGATAAAGGAACAGCATGAAATACCTCTGTCCAAGAGCATCATCATCTCCTCAAAGGAGCACCTGCTGAGGATTCTCTCAGGGGAATATATACCCGACTCTTATGAGTATGCAATGTTCATGAATATCTTAAAAAAGGGAATGAAGGATACTTGCATTGAAAATAGAGGATTTTTCAAGCACAACGAAGCAATGCTTAAATCGAGCGGCATCTCCTCGGAAGAACTGAAAAAGTCGTTTGAGAACCTTGCGCAAACTTACAACAGGGTAAGAGCACCGGTGGGGGTTCTCGTAACAGGTTCAGTCCGTTACCTTGATAAAGAAGGAAACATTCGTGAAATAACCCTTGATTGCAAATCGGGCTGGAAATCGTCGAAATCATCAAATAACCCTGAAACATTACGCGAGGTAATGGTTCCATGGCAATGGCACCCGCCTCTTCATTTATACACTGACATAAGGTTTTCGGGGTTGTCGTGGATGTGGCAAAGAGAAAACTACCGGCCAGAATCAGACAAGCCTGGTGAAAAGATTGAGAGGCTCTTTATACTGAACCTCGATGTGCCCGGAGAAGTGCAAGATGCAAAGGTAAACTGCATTGGAAACGGCGAAATACATGTCTCCGTAAACTCGAAATATATATTTAGTAAAAAATGGGGAGATTTCGAAGAAAAAGCTATTCCCGTTATAAAAGGAAAAAACACAATCGCTATCCTGTCTGAGAGCACCATACCGGCTTCATGCGAAGACGAGGTATATTTGCCTTTTTCAAAAGACATATGTGGCGAAATCGATAATACACTCAAAAAACTTTCCCTCTTCAAAAGACTCCCGTCCAAATTAAATAAAAAAACAAGTACAAATCATGTTGAAGGGTCCCATGTAATTGATGCCGATAAGGAATCGATTCCACGACTTGTAGTTTTGAAGGGCAATTATCTCATCCCGTCAGAAACCGAGATTATGCTTGATAACGTCGGGCCAAAACAAAAGTCCAAGGGCGATGTTAGTGTGAAGCGGATAATAATCGTCAAGAATCCTCAAAAAGAAGGCAGTATCGAAGTTTTTAATGACAATACAATTCGGGCTGAGTACGTGAAAGGCAAAACGGTCTGCGTGGAGGGAAAGATTTCAAATCATTTCAAGCCTGCCAGTGATGGATATCCACCGAGACCATGCCCGAAAGGACAGAAGGTATGTTTTGACGCTGACAGAGAGGGCATCACCTGGGGCAATGGGGATGATTGGCTCCAATACAGTACCTACCCCTCAAAGCTACTAACTGGCGATGTCATAATAGCGGACATGACAACAGCAAAGCTCCATCAAGTAGAGGTCAAAAACAACAACAACACATCTATGAAAAAAATAAATTCCGGATTATATCTGGATATCTCCGTATTTAAGAGCGACACAGGAAAATGGATTATTAATGCCAAGGGCAACGGGATCGTGGTTCATGGCGGAAAACAAGAAAAAGAGGGGGGTGACCACATCATTGTCCCCGGTGACATCATCGAGATACCGTCTGAAGGCATAAAGCTTAAGCTTGAAGACGCGAGAGGAGTTCTGGCGGTAAAAAAACGGGTTGGGAGCAAGTCAGAGTGGGCTTTCCAAAAAAACACCGGTCTCTTGCCAACTTTAGGAATTCCTGGGGGATCAAAGGGCATCATAAATGAATGGAAAGGCAAGGATGTTCAGCTAACTATCGATGATGATGTGCAGAAGATGGTTCAGCTGGAGCTTGAGAGGGGGATACATATAGCTCGTACCATGGACCGGGCCGCAGGGAGAGACAAGGGAAAATTTTACGAAGGGGCATTTCTTCTTCTTGATGCGGTTAATGGAAGCATCATTGCTGAAGGAACAAGCCCTGTCGCAGAATACAATAAAGACCAAATTTCAGATGCTGTTGCACATGATTGGATTCATGGCGACAGAAGCCGCATTGTCAACAGAGGCTGGAAAATGGCTAAGTGGAATCCCGGGTCAAGCTTCAAGCCAATGACCGATCTTGCAGCATCAACGACAGACAACATGGAAGCAATAAGCATGCTCAAGGGAAATCCTCCAAAGGAATACAAACAGGGTAGCATGAGCAATCTAAAAGGTAAATCCCTACCTGGAGGCAATGTGCGAATACCAGTAGACCTGAGAAATTACCACGAAAAACCGGACCCCGGTGAATTCAGGGTGGATTATGAATTAATGAGGTCGATAAATACATATCATGGTTATATTGCTGCTCTCTTATATCTTCCTCTTAGGGTTGGGATACATTCTTATGGAGACGATCAAGGCATTGCATCCAGGAACCTAATGAAACAACTCCATCCCCTGCTCGCTATGTGTGAAGAACTTGGATACAACAGTATTCTCTCGCTTGTGCCTGAAGGAGCGTTTAAAGACAAAAGATTCGCCGCACGATTCAACATATCTTACAACAGTGGTTTCTTTGCAGCAAAAAGTGATTTCCCCCATCGAACTGATATTGGGACTATTATCAGGAGCGGTATAGGACAGGAAACAACCGTAACACCCCTACAGCAGGCCATCTCCATGATGGTTATTGCAAACAGAGGAATGACGATGGCGCCGTATATCATTCAAAGTGTCGATGGAATAACCCTGAAACAGGATCGTACATTCAGCATCAACGCTCCCCATTGGGGCTTTGATTTAATACAGGAAGGGATGGGGAAGGTCGTAAGAGACCGAAGCGGCACAGGTTACTCTGCATTTGTCGATAGTCCCGGCTCAGCGAGAAACTACATTAATGGCAAGACCGGTACAGCAGAGCGCGGGAGCATGAAGGAAAAAAACGACTCATGGTTTGTCGGGTATGTCCGACCGAAGCATTTGGATCCATCATCAAACGACCCCTCCAAGCATACCCTTGTTTTCGTATGTTTGCTGGCAGATACAGGAACAGGCGGCGTCCATGCTGGCGATACAGTAGAACGTGTCATGAGAAGGCTAAGCCGGTATTACAACTGGGAGGAGTAAAGAAATGAGAAAAGCAGATTTTTTTGTCCGGGCATCAGTAATCATTAATGGCTCATTATCCTATGTTTGGGAACCGCTGACAAGACAGGGTTTTTTGATTTCCGAAAAGATCGACCTCCACCGCCCTGTTGAATATGAAGGCTTCTTTATCCTTATTGGGAAAAGTGACGAAGGTGGGGAAGTTAAGAACCACTACATTTTAAAACCAAAAAATGGTGGCAAGTTCGCAGTTAATGACCCAACAGAAGTAAGGCTTACAATGTGTAACGATGAACTTGAATTGAAGCCATCCGGTGAATGGGAGGAGGAGGCTCAATTAACTGACCAAAACTATCTACCTAATGTTGAGATTGTAAAGAAACCCGTTTCCGTTGAAGTAGCCCTGCTGTTTGATGCGACGATGGATTGTCTGCCCGATATTACACTGATCGATGCCGATACACCGGTAACATTCAAAAGAGGAGAGCGGTTCGCAAAGGCAATCGGACTGACAAGGCAAATTATCGCCTCCCTTGATCCATTAACGCGATACTCCCTGGTGCTCTTTGGCGAATACCCTCTGACCGTACATCGTATCAATAATTTTGACATTCCCGGTGAGCCAAAATGGGAGGTAAAAAATCTCACACCAAACGGGTTTGTAGATAAAAGCAGATTAGAGCACCTGCTATCCGAATTTGCATCGGGCGAAACCGACTGCGTCGATGGAGGAGATATGGAAGATGCCCTGGAAAAAGGGATCGCAGAGGTGAATAAAATTTCCTGGCAGTCAGAAAACAGGATACTCATCGTTGTCTCTGACTCGCCGCCTCATCCGGCAGAACAAGACGATATATATCAATCACAGCATTATTATATCTTCCGGAGTGATATTGATTGGAAAGATGAAGTAGCAAAGCTCGAAGGCAAAGGTGTCAATATAGTTTCAGTTTATGGCGATAACATTAACCTTGGAGAAGAAAGGAATCAATTCTTAGAGGTATGGAAAAGACTTGGAAGGACCGGCGGCATCTTCGAGATTGACAAGGAACAAGATGCATCAAAAATTATTGAACAGGTCAATAAGGCAATAAAACATGATTATATTTGCGATGCGCCGATTCCTTATCCATTTATTCGGCCAACTGCTCCATTCATGAAAAAAAGGGGGTTATGATGGATACCAGTCGGGAAGGACTGAATAAGAAGAAAACCATAAAAATCGGTGTTTGGGGATGTGAGAGCGCAGGGAAGACGACTCTTATGGCGGTAATGGCTTTAATTTCCTGGACGCATTTCCATTCCATAGGGTTTTTGCTGAGGGCTCTACGTCCCCTGATCAAGTTTTTTTTAAAGGTTCAGCCCTTTAAAGGATCTCTCAAATATATGAATCAATGGCAGATAAGGCCACTGCGGTCGCATGACAAAAGCAGGGAATTTTTCGAAATAATTATAAAAATTTTTAAACAAAAAAGAATCTTCTTAGGTGCTACTCCGGTTAAGTTTGATGCCACAGACCATATCGCATACGAATTTCACTCACTTACAACAGATCAAACCTTTGAAGCGAATTTTTTAGATCTCAGTGGCGAATTCTTCAAAGGATGTAATTTCAGGAATCAGCAAAAAGAAACCAACATCGGAGGAGATGTCAACGGCTCAGCAGTTGTTGATGGTGTATTCGATTATCTCAATCAGTGCAATGGTTTGCTTTGTCTGGTCGACATCAACTCATCAGAAATGCTATTTTCAAGTCTTTTTAATACCTTGTATGAGCTGGTCGGAAGATCAAGAACCAGGCTCATTGAAAAGCCCATCATTTTCTGTATCTCCAAGGCTGATACTGCAAAACACATTTCAGAAAAAATATATACCTTCGATGATTTGGTTAAAAAACAAGAGATAAGAGACCTTTTTCTTCATCCCAATGGGCCTTTCATGGATGAAGCACTTGGTATGATAGAGACCTACTGCAATACAGACCTGGTGCGATTTGCTTTTATTTCGTCAATCGGAGTTTTAAAGAATGGGAACAAGAAAGTACCCAACATAATGAGAGATCAGAGAGGCCGCTTTCGGCGCATTGACCCTAAGTCAAAAGGTGTAAAACTATTGAGGATCAATGTGCTGGAAGTTTTTGATACCATTTTTCGGCTTTGCAAAGAAAAAGATAAGGTTGATGCGTTATGAAAACATTTATACCATTAAAAAAAATCTCAGTATGCGGTGCTGACTCGTCAGGTAAAACTTGTTTTGTCATGGGACTATTTATATCCTGCACCTTCTCTTTCAAAAAACGGTGGACTTTGACACCTATTACGGGGCATACGGATGCGACAAAATATCTACTCAGCGAACTCACAACGTTCTTAACAAATGGAAAAATGTCACGCACAACTGTCGGAGATTTGTCCGGCAACCTTTACAATTTTTGGCTAACAAGGAGGGATTGTGCACTTAGTTATGAAGTGGAGCTTAAAGATTTATCGAAAAGATTAATGCGCGAAGGAGAAGCGGATTCGCAGGAACAAAAGGATGCGCTTACCTTTCATCGCTCCTCTGACGCAATCATCTGGTGTGTTGATCCTTTCGAAGAAAATGCTGATCAACTTAAGAAAGAGCTTGCATCTATAAAAGCTGGTAATTGTAAGCTTCATCAGCCTACAGCGTTTGTTTTAACAAAGGTTGACAAGATGGTCAGGGCAAGGCACTATCCCTTGATAGCCAAACGTTTATTCAATGAAGCCTGTGGCCGGGAAGTAATCAGAACCATTCAGCAAACATTCGCATTCTACGAATTCTTCTGTGTTACAAGTTTCGGTTTTGCAAGAGATAATGCTGGTCGGCTAATCTCGAACGTGGACGAAGCGGAAGATGAAATTCTGCTCAAAAACCCGAGAAAGGTTATCCCGGAGGGTTTTGAACAGCTCCTGAATTGGGTTACATCATCTATGAGCAAAAGGAAGTGAGGGGAGAATAACATGGTGGAACTAAAACAATTTGTTTACGGGAAAGTTATTCGTGATTCAAGAGACATACCTGGTTATCGAGTAGTCGCCAACTCCAAAGGAATCCAGGACAATGTCATGGGCGCCTGTTATGATGCAGCGATCAAGAATATCGGGAATATATATGATTATGAAGGTTTTGATGGGGCATTTGCGTTATACAGCTATGATGCGTCTACAAAAGTGATCGCAAAGTATTTCAAGAGTCCTGTAATTGACCCGAGAAGGGGCACACATTTTCTTCAAATTCATTTTGTTTTCATACCTGAAGGCGATTACAAGAAGCTGCATTACATGCCCGGGAGAATAATAAACTCAATACCATCGCCGAAACATTTCGAAGATTTGGAGAGCATTCCTCCTCTGGTTATTGATGAGAACGTAAATATGAGCGACGAAATTGAAAAAACCAGGCTGTTATTGCTGGAAGATGATGATTCTCCCAGTCTTTCACAGCTGCTCAGGGCGATCCTATACGACAAACCCGTTATTATTCAACTGGATGGAACACCTTATAAGGCAGAGGAAGTGATCACCGGCGCACTTTGCGCCCTTCCCCCAAACATCCGCAGAGATATTACGTTCATATGGAACCCGCATGATATTTTGAATTGCGAGTTCAAGCTGAAGGTTATCAAGAAAACCAGACGTTGTAACAGCAACCATACGCACGTAAATTTGTCTAAAAAAGTTGTACTGGGTTTGCCGTCTCAATATGAATGCCTATATGCTGACTTTATTGTTAAAAAACTACAGTCAGGTAACGCTGGGCGGTATGTAATAGAGTCAAATATATTTCAATCTGTGCCCCTAAACATAGATACAAATACGTTCCTGAATGAAAGAATCATTGTACAAGAAAAACTTAGATTTCCCTCAGAGGCTCACGATATTTCAACTATTGATGAATATATGTCTCTCGTTCATGAAAGCCCTATTGATCATCAAAGGTTTTGGTCAAATGAAGAGATCGCGAAAGAACTTTTTAATCTCTTGCTCACCATTGCAGAGGAGGAAAAAAACCTAAAAGGATTCAATGAGCCCAACAAGGCTCTTATTATTGATTTAGCCCAACGTAACGAATACGTAAACGATATATTAACATCCTATTGGAACAAGGTAACGCTACTGTGCTTCGTCAGGGACATCGGAGTTTCCGAGAAGAGTCTGGTTGATCACATTTTTGAAGGTTTCAGCGGGAGTACTAAATCTTGGGAACACGTAGAAATATTAAAATTTATCCTGAATAACCCCTCCACAATGTTATCTCAACACAGGGAAGAAACAGAGAGTTTTTTGAATATTTATTATCATGCCGTTAGCGCAATCTTCGGCAATAGCCTTGACGAGGATGAAATCTTCCAGGAACTCGATGACCCGCTGCTTTACACAAGGTTTGTCAATTTTTATCTCTATATGAACCGCGAGAAAGATCATATTAATGAAAATCAGTTACGGAGTTTTATTGATAGACTGATGTCGATCCCAAATAAGGTTGATGTAAATGAAAATGTGAGGAATATTCTCATTGGACTTAGGAGATTTAAAAATAGAACTGTTAAAAAAATGAAAAATGAGCTTGCAGAAGCTTACCAAATGGAAGAATTTCTGGTACCAAGCTTGCCAGATATATTTGCTTCTCGCGATATAAGGACAGTGAAGAAAGAACTGCCGAATTACATTTTTTCTGTTGGTAATAAACTAAATTCGAAAGAGATAATCGCTGAACTCAGAGACAGCAAGCACCGCGACAAACAAAGAGAAATTTACCATTTTATCCTAAAAATAGCTGATCCAGAGGTAAACGTAGATGACATTCTGGAAGAACTCGATAACTCTGCAAAGGATATTCAAGAACTGGTAGAAAACGTTGGAAGATACTCACAGGGCAAAATTGATGATAAAATCCTATCAATATTACATATGGTCTGTGAATCTCAGGAAGACGAAAATGATACGGCGAGAATCCTCTGGAATCTAAATTATAAGTTGCCAGAAAGCATAAATCTTCGAATGCTGATAAGACAATCCAATTGCTTTAACAGGTCAGAAAGGGGAAAAATCAAACAAGCCATAAAAATATCAGGGATTGGTGGTTTTATGGGAACACAGGGGAACAATCGTCTGCATGGTTTATTCCCTTACATTTTCAATACAAATTCTTTTGTGCCTGCGGAAGGGATTGAACCAAATGACCGTAAGTCTTTTTTTACAAGAATTATATCGAATAAGATTGCTTACTTCCTGATCATTCTCTCTTTTGTAATTTCTCTTTGGTTTATACGTGTCAGCAAGCAAAGTGCTATGGAAGCTGTTTATAAAGACGGATGGAGCCCACCGCAAAAGGTTATTGTTTCTAAACCGTTAGTGATCATAAAAGCAGACGTTCCCGTAGAAAATGTTTCGACAGATAAAAAAATTGAAGATGAAACCACGCCGGTGCAGCAGAAAAACGAACAAAAAGATATAGGCAAAGGCAGAAGAGAGAGGGCAAAAAAATGAATGATTATGAGCAGAGAGTCAAGAGACTCGAAAGAGTAATTACATGCGGTAATTATATCTATATTGCCCTGTGGGTGGTGGCTATAGCGCTGATGTCAGCTGCTGCTGCATTATCGGCAAGAACATTAATTAACGCCTTCGACCGTAGGGTAGAAGAATATTTCCATCATGAAGCTGCTTATTTTGAAAGGATTGATGCACTGAGAAATAAAGAGGACAAAGAGCCTTCGCTTATTTTTCTGGACAACTTCGCACTATTTATTGACTATGAGAAAACCAGGCATAGGGGCTTCCAAGAAAAAATGTACGAATATCGAAAAGGAAGAATGAGGGGGGACAACAAAAGGAATGCCGAGGTTGCAATGCTCGCAGAAGAAGAGAATCTAAAATATTTTATTGAGCAGTATTTGGAGAACAGACAGTGAAAGTTCGCTATTCAACAAGGACTTATCAATTTATTTTCAAGCACTTGATGGGGCTTATGGCAAGTATCGTAGCCCTGTGCACATTTTATTGTCTTTTCACAATTTACGTGGATTCTGAAAAGAAATTCTATGCCTTGAGACAAGACCCAATAGGAGGATCAGTGGTGTCGGCAATTGTTAAGTACGACACGCCGGTCTACATGGACAGCAAAGGTGTTGGAAAAGTCTCATTTATTACATTCCAATTAGATCATTATTATCTTTTTGGAATACCACAACATGGAAGATCAATGATAGGCAAAACCACGGATCAACGCGACATTGTCGGTTGGGTTGACGATAATAGCCTTTTTCTCTGGAAAACAAGAAAAGCGATATGGCCCAAGGAAGGCACTAAAAACGTTTGCTTTTCAGGAGAGAAGGTAAAATTTCTTGTCGATGGCGATATAGAAAGAGAACCTGGCGAATTGCGAATGTTAATTGATGCAATCAAAAGAAAGGGAAATGAAGAGTGGTACAGTGTTTTTGATGTTGTTCATCAAGGCAGTACGAAGGATGGGAAGGCGGAGCTGAAATTTGTTGAATGTGTTTTGAAGAAGGAGAATAACTTACAGGAATACATATACCTTTCAAGGGAAGAGTTCGTGAAGCGCCTAACCATTGCAAAAAAATTGGTTGAAAAATTAAAGGCGAAGGCTGTAATGCCAGGCTGGTTTTCAAGGTATGGAGTTGATAAAGACAGATTTTTGAGCTTTTTGATAAAAAAATGCGAGGGCCAGAAAGCGTTTCTCGAAGATCAGAAAAATTGGAGCGGTAACCCATTGGTTGCGATTGTCCCTTTAAAGTTATTTTAGGATGACGGGATGAAAAGAATAATATCTGTGCTGAATATACTACTTTACCTGTCCACAACGGTCTTTTTTGACGCTTGCTCTTCCCCGTCTTATCATATAACACCAAACTATAGCACTTATGAAAGTATGAGCTTGCCCGAGAAACCCTTGCTCTTGTTTCCTGGTGATAATTCTTATGTTCATGAACAAACAATAGCGTTTCAATGGCAAAAGGCAAAAAATGCGGTGCGATACGCATTTGTCTTGGCTCTGGATCAAAGCTTCATGAATGTAATATTTTCAAAGGAAGATATTCGCCAGGAAGAGGTAAAACTTATCAATTTTCAAGTCAAGGGAACCTCCTACTTTTGGCGGGTATGCAGTATTAATGTAATTGGAATTGATCAGTGCTCTGACCCTGGGTATTTTGTGAATGGTTACCCAAAGACCCTTCCGGCATATTACGTAAACTCTCTCGAAAATGTGTCAGTCAATGAGAAGAAAATTATCTTTGCATGGGAAAAAATAACTGGAGCTGATATGTATGAAGTCCAAGTTGCCCAGAGGTATGACTTCTCAAAAATATGGTGGAATCAGAAAACAGAAGAATTGTCTATAAAAATAGCAATCCCAATAGCTGGAAGTTATTGGGCACGAATGCGCGCCCGCTATCCTCGGGGGTGGGGTGAGTGGTCCAAACCGATCCGTGCCTGCTGTTTTAAGAATTGTTCTGAGGAACAAAAAGAGAAAAGAATTTACAAGCCTAAAAAAGAGCTGAAATCTAAAGAAGTCAAGCTCCCTGACGTGGCCATTTTGCCATTGAAGTCACGCTACGTGAAAGGCTCAGTTGTTTTAACGCTAAAATGCAAGGACAAAGGAAGCTTAGATTATCAAGTTCAAATAAGCAAGTTCCCCGATTTTTCCGAAATCTGGTACGAAAAAACAGCCAAAGAAACTGAAATGAAATTTGATGAAAAGGAATGTTCAAAGATATTTCCCAGAGACGGGTCCCGTTTCTATGTTAGAGCAAGGGCTGGCAATAAAGAGGGGTGGGGTAAGTGGTCACAGAAAGAATCTTTCTATAGCGTTAAAAGGATTCCTTTGGTTGCCGCAGGAAATAATGGAGGATTATGAGCAAAATAGTTTTCGATGGAAAGATAATAATCCAACCATGGAACATTTATTATCAGTGCAGGAGCGTAAGCTTTATCAACGAAAAATGGCATAAAACCTATAAAGGAGAATTGTGGAAAAAATGCAGCATGAACAAATGACCATTGAATCGTGCAGAGAGACAGAACCAGATACTGCGAAAAAATTGGGTCCTGAATCCGTTTTTTATCCATGCGAGATTGAATCGCTTATCCCCATTACGGCAGATGGTCAGATGGTCTGTGAAAAGCAATGGTGCACCTATTTTGCCCATATTGTCGATAGTGCCACGTCCCTTGACAATAAAGGGCTTGAAGACGTTGAAGACAAAAGGACAAGGCTCCTTTCCTGGTTGCTACGTCAGCCGGATGACGGAAGGCAGATAAGCTTGCGGTATATTACATCTCCAGACAAGGGATCATTAACCATCGGGATAATAGGCAAATGTAAGGGTGAAGATATAGAGGAAAGCAGGCAAAAAGCGATTACGATGCATCAGGACCTGGCTTATGTGCTGGGCAGCTTTTCTGCCTATAGAACAAAGCCTGTAGAGAAGGCCTCCGATCTTTTTCACTTGCTTGAGCCGTTTGTACCCGGCGAGGTAAAAACAATTTCACGGGAGACCTATTCGGTGTGTGTGAACGGGATGAACTTGACGGCTATATATCCTTTTTCCTTTAACGAAAAAACGTTGTTGAACGAACTTTTCGGGATGCTGCTGCGACATCATGATCCGGTCCTTATAGACATCGTTCTTTCGCCTGTGTCGTTTGAAAAAGAGCTGAATAGAATTGCGGGAGAGGTAAAAAGGGCACGTCAAACATTCGAGATTCAAAACCCAGCCGGGAATGCTTTCATCGAATCATTTGAAAATGGGATAGGCATAAGAAGAACAATCCCCCTGGCAAGACCTTTCAGGGAAGAGGTTTATGGAGAGGAAACTGCCATCGATCTTCTTGAGAAACAGATTGAATCGTTAAAGAATGGCTGTCTGATTGCAGAACTAAGGATTGCATCTCCGTCTTCTATCCCTTCAGCAATTGTCGAGACGCTACGTTATGATTTTTTTGGTCATAGCGGAAGGATAAAGGTTGTTGCTTTCAACGATGAAAGCATGGAGGAAGTATGGAATGATATAAAATATGTTAACATAAAAAAGCCTCGATATGGTGAGGCCATGCTTACGAACGTTATGGGCATTATGCAGGCGAAAACTCTTTTTCAGTTGCCCATCCCAGATAAAGATGGAGTAAAGGGCCTGAAAAAAGAGAGGCTAAACATAATCGCAATTCCTAACGGCTTATCAGGAGGAATATCAGACAAAAAAGGAATTCTTATAGCAGAGGGATACAGCAGAACCGGCGGCGTTGTTCCCGTTCATCTCAACGCGAATGATCTGATGAGCCACCTTTATCTATCCGGAAAATCGGGCTGCGGGAAAACAACGATTTTGAAGAAACTCGTAAGCTCCATTGCAAAGCAAGGTATGGGCTGTTTTTTTCTTGATGTACATGGTGATGCATCAGAACATCTCATGGACCTTATTCCGATGAACAGGAGCAAAGACGTCAAATATTTCGATCCTGAAGATCCTCATTGCCCAGAAAGGCTGAATTTACTCGAAAACGACGGTTCTCCAGCTCAGCAGGACGCTATACATAATGAATTCCTTAATATCTGCTACCGATTATTCCAGGCTGACTGGATGGGTCCAGTTTGGGAGAGGGCATTAAAATATACACTTTCCTTGGCGATGATCAGCCACAAAGCATTAAATGATTTAGGCAGGATATGGAATGACAAAGAGTTCAGAAAAGGATGTTTGGGACTGGTTAACAGAAACTCGCCCACAGGCAAAGAAATCGCAGATTTCTGGGAAAATGAAATGCCTTCGATAGTAAGTTCCGACTGGGGCAAAGGGTACGGAAATTATTTTCTCTCCAAATTTGATAGGTTGCTTTCCTCAGAAATGATGAGAAGGGTTTTGTCCGCACAGAAATCCACCATTGATTTTGAACATGCGATCAATAACGACAAAATCATAATAGCAAGGCTGCCGAAATCTATGGGGGAAATAAGTTCCTATATGCTGGGCATGGTTCTACTCTTCAAACTCAGGGAAGCAGCTTTGCGTCGGGCTTTTATCCCGGAATCTGAAAGAAAGAATTATTATTATATTGTGGATGAGTGGTCTTCATTTGTTTCTTCTGGTGGAATGGGCTATTGCAAAGATAACGATTTTTTGTTCACTTCCTCTCTGGCAGAATTTCGGAAGTATAAAATAGGTTGGGTGCTTGCAAGTCAATCCATGCGCTCCCTCGGTCCTGAAGTGCGAAACGCAGTATTTACAAATGTTCAGTCAAGGATTTTTTTCGGTGGAAATCTTGAAGACAGTACCTTGTTCAAAGAGCATGTCCCGCAAGCGCCATCGGAAAAAGCGCTTGCCTCTTGTCCGAACTATTACGCCCACGCGCATCTATTAGTTAATGGTCAGCATGCCGATCCCTTCACAATAAAAACGATACCGGATTAGCGTTTTGTTTCTCAGGGAAAAGTTAGTGGGAAATGGCCTATTTTAGGGCTTAAAGTGCTAATTTTGGTGCGATTAGTAAAAGCATTGGTGATTAGTAAAAGCATTGGCGCCTTGCTGCTTCGCACTCAGGATGCTATTCATAAAACCATCCTTTCAACTGGTAATTTACAATTAACGCTAAAAGGCCATATGCTTTGTTTGTAGGTGATATACGTACCATCGGAATTGACTCAATAAAATCCTTTGAGCACGTAGAACTTGGGGTCTGAGTAGCAATGGAACAGAAAACCTATGTAAGGGCTTTCAAGGGGTATCGTCGCTTTGCATTGCTGGATTTCTCAAGGGCCTCAGTTCACCACGGACAACCATTTCTGGAAGAGAGAATGCATAACGGCCAAGCATGTTGATGTGGTCATGACCAAGAGGCGATAACCGAGCTATGTCGTCGTCGTGGACCGGGAAACCTTCTGATCTGAGCTGATCAAGCACAGCATCCATATAGATGGTGTTCCAGAGGACAATGATGTTTTCTACCAGTCCAAGAGCCCCGAGCTGGTCTTCCTGGCCTTCATGATAGCGTTGCCGCAATTCTCCTCGATGTCCGTGAAAAATGATCCGGGCGAGCGCATGACGGCTTTCGCCACGGTTAAGCTGTGTCAGAATGCGGCGCCGATAACTTTCGTCATCGATATAGTTAAGCAGATATAGGGTTTTGATAATTCTTCCCAACTCCTGCAACGCGAGAGAGAAAGTTTGGTAGGGCGATCCTTTGTTTGTAATGTACGCATAAGAGCCAAGACTTGTACCACACCCAGCTTGAGCGATCCGGCCAGTCGGAGCAAATCGTCATAATGCTCGATGATAAGCTTCAGGTTGACCCTGTGCCTTGACAGGTCATTGAGCGGCCCATAGTCCGCTTTGGCATCAATCCGCCAGAAGCGCTGGCCACCGATGGGTAAAATTAAACAAATAGGGAAAAATCCCCATAGGATTTTAAAAACTGCCCGTAAACTCAATATTGACAATGTTTTATAAGGTAATTAACTATGCAAAAACACATATCGAGGCATGAAACAGAAAATACACTTGCGAATATTTGTAACAAAGCAAGCACAGGGGTTTTTCAGCAAATCTAATTGTTATTCATTGAAAGCATGCATCTTCCCTGCTTAACCAAAACTATTAACTTCAGAAGGCGCTTTTTGCAAGTACTTAAAAACGTATGAAACTTAATTGAGCATTTGCCCCTGGTTGCACGAATGTTGGGGTCTTCTTATAGCTGGGGGTGGCCCGCCTCTACCTTTACCGACATGCGCCCGCACTGTCCTTTGTTGCGAAGAGTTGCCGATTTGATTGTCAGCTCCACATCCTGCCCAAGTATTGTCAGAAATTCCAGTAAACGCCCTACCGATATCGACACTGGACGACAGCGCATAAGTGTCGATACCTGGGCCTGCGTTGTGCCCAAAATCTTTGCGGCTTCCCCCTGTGTTACTCCTCGTTCTTTCAGAAGCTTATATATCTGTACGGTGAGCTTGGCCTTAACAAGCTCTTGTTCTGAATTGGGGAACCCGAGGTCGGTAAAAACATTGCCGCTACTTTTTTCATGGTCCTTTGTCATGATCAACCACCTTTATTTTTGCCGATATAAATTTTCGGCCAGTTTTAATCGCTCTTTTATCAGGTCCAGATCCTGCTTCGGTGTTTCTATTCCGCGTTTAGACTTTTTCTGAAACACGTGCAGTACATAAACTTTATCGGCAAACCGGACGGTATAGACAGCACGATAGGTATTGCCCCTGTAGTCTTTCAACAACTTCCAATACTCCTGCTCCCCCAAAACCCTTGAGGGGTTTTGTATCCGGTGTAGTTTCACCCAATTGCGCCGCATAAAGTGCATAGCCGAAGACACGGCGAACAGGGAGTGGCAACATCTTCATATCTTTATGGCTTGTCCCGATCCATTCAAGATCTTTCGGCCTCGGTTTATCCATTATTCAAATATATATATAATTATATAACCAGTCAATACATTTTATGCCAAAATGTAGTTTATTGTTTTGTCACAACTCTCCGTTCAGCTTCAATATATTTATAGAGCGTGGGTTTGGAAACCCCCATGGGGTATGGCAACGATTCGGGGGAAAATGGGCCATTTGGTTGCAACTTACTGCAATTAGTAACTTTTATTATAGGGAGGACTGTTCCCAGGGGCCCCTTTATCCTTGGATGCTTTGTTTTTTTAGCCAACTGTGAAGGTTTGACTCAGTTGTGCCATATCTCCGTGCAACAAATCTTTTTGTGGAACCATTTTTGATAAGGGCCTCTATCTCTGGTCTGAAAGCATCGAGTTTGCTCTTGCCCGGTCCTCTTGGCCTGCCAAGTTTTATCCCGGCAAGCTTCTTGGCCCTTAAAGCTTCCTGTGTTCTTTTCGATATCAAATCCCTTTCGATTTCCGATGCCATAGAAAATGCCATGGCAATAATTTTACTCTGGAGGGTATTATCAAGATTCCAACTGCCTTTTACAGCGTAGACATTGACTTCCTTCTGGAGGGCGATTGAAAGAATCTCCATACATTCGAGCATGCTCCTTCCAAGACGCGATAGTTCACTGACAATCAAATTGTCGCCTTTTTCGAGTTCCTCGATGATCTCGCTAATCTTTCTCTTTCTCCATGAAACTTTTCCAGAAACTCTTTCCTCGACAAAAATCACCTTGCCAAGATCCCTCTCATTAGCAAGGTGAAGTATATCTGCCCTATTCTTTTCAATATCCTGATCAACGGTTGAAACCCGTAGATAAGCCACCGTTTTTGGATGGCGGGAACTATTCTCCTTTTTTCTTGTCGTCATGGCCCGATCTCCCGATCCTCATGTCAAATTGGTGCCGTGTGCGCTCCAGCTCTTTTGCAAGCATGCTCTCGTCCGGAAGAGTAAGTTTATATTCCGAGGCAAGGACCTTGTTTGGAAGCCCTTCAAGCGCGTAATGTGCAAGCGCCTTATTTTTCTCGGCACATAAAATTAAACCGACCGGCGGGTTTTCGTCGGGCAATTTCCAGTTTTCTTTTGCATAATTCAGGTACAGGTGCATTTGTCCGGCATCTGCATGGGTGAATTTGCCGATCTTGAGGTCGATGATAACGAGACACTTTAATCTGCGGTGGAAAAACAAAAGGTCGATCCTGTACCACTCGTCGCCTATTCTCAATCTTCGCTGCCTTCCGACAAACGTAAAATCCCCGCCGAGCTCCAGCAGAAACTGCTCAAGGTGATGTATCAGGGCATCTTCCAGATCGGTTTCCGAATATTCGTCCTTAAGACCTAAAAACTCCAAGATGAGAGGATCTTTGATCTCTTCTTCGGCAGTTAAAATATTTTCTGGTTTTGCGTCCCTTCCTTTTTTGAGCATGGATGATTTATTGCGTGACATCAATGTTCGTTCATAGAACAAGGAGCTGATCTGGCGGTCAAGCTGGCGAACCGACCAGCCGCCGCGGAGGGCCTCCGCTTCATAGAAAGCTCTTGCTTCTTCTTTTTCAACCGAAATTAACCTTACATAATGCGACCATGTCAGGGGGAATGATTTCGCAGACGCTGTCTGCGAAATTGGCCACAGCTGATAGAACAGCCGCATTTGTTCGAGGTTCCGTTCGGAGAAACCCCTCCCGTATCGGGACGACAAATCGGCAGCCAGTTTTTTTAATAACGCGCTGCCGTAGACTGCGCGGCCCATCCCTCCTTGTTCATGCTCCACAATCCTCTTGCCTATTTCCCAATAGGTGGCTGTCATTATAGAGTTTACCGCACGGGAGGCATGTCTGCGAGCCGTTTCAAGCAGCTCCGATATGCCGTAAAGGATATCCCGGTACTCTTCTTGAAAAAACGGAGTCTCCGGGGGTTGAATTTCTTTCTTTTTAGTCACCAAGCCGTCCTTTCGTTAAAAACCCTTTTGTTGGATATATTTTGAATGAATAACTATGATATTGTCAATGATTATTGTCTTATTTTATAGTAAACAAAAACGAACCTTTTTACTATAGAGGAGGTATTTTGTGCCCGCCGTTCATGAAACAGCCTATCCACGGTTAAAATCATCTGTGACATCAAAAGACCTTTCTGATGCGTATACACCGACAGAAGAAGAAATGAAGCTTGCCTGTCGCATTGCCAAAGGCCATACTGCCAGGTTACGCTTCCTCGTTCTTCTCCAGACATTTCAGCATCTCGGATACTTTGTGCAACTCAAGGATGTACCGATTTCCATAATCGATCACATTCGGTCTTTCCTCGTTATAAGAAGTACACCGCTCAACGCGGTTTCATACGATAATTCGGGAACCAGGAGGAGGCATATACAGGTAATCCGGCAGCATTCGGGAGTCAATCCTTTCAACGCTGAAGCCATGTCGATAATGTCCGGTGCATTCCATGCAGCAGCACATTCAAAGGAAGACCTTGCAGACCTGATTAATGTAGGTATTGAGGAACTCATACGCTGCAGGTTTGAATTGCCCGGATATTCGACTCTTGTTGACGAAGCCCGCAGGGTGCGTGCCGATGTCAACAGAGAGTTTTATCGCACAGTAAACGACGGAATCGGTGAAAGTGGGCGCAACATGATTGACCATCTCTTTGTCATAGATGATAAAAACCGGCGATCCATGTGGAACGCGATGAAAGAAGATCCTGGTAAACCCACGCTTACTCATTTACAGCAACTCGTGGCTCAGATAAAGTGGTTGTCGCCGTTCGATATCGGCAGCGAAGCGCTCTCACTACTTCCAGAGGTGAAAGTCGCACATTTTGCTGCAGAAGCCAGAAGTCTTGATGCATCCCGTATGCTGGAAATGGAGCCCTCAAAACGCTATACCCTTTCCGCTGCCTTTATCAAAACAAGGGCTTCGCAATACCTTGATGATCTTGGAGAAATGTTTATCCGGCGCATGAGAAAGATCCACCAGAAGAGCAAAGAAGCGCTTGATGAATACCGAACCCGCCATCAGAACCGGACTGATCAGCTCATAGGCATACTTCATCGTCTCGTGACCCTTATTGAAAAAGAGGGATCTCCAGAAGAAAAACTCTCACAAATGCAACTGCTCCTCAAAAACCAGCCGGAACGGATAAGGGAATCGTGCGAGGAATACATTGCATACTCAGACAACAACTATTATCCTTTTCTGTGGAGATACTACAGTAGTCACAGAAAAATACTTTTTGCACTTGTAGGGAACAATGAACTCGCCCTCATTTCTGACAATAGGTATGCCCGCAATATTGACAAAAAAATGAATATCACCTATTTGCAGGAATCAATCCGAGATCACGGAAAGAGCCTGTTTCTTTGACGACTCATCAATCACTGCTTTAAAGCTTTTCGTAATCCTCGTGTTGTCCTATATGACCTCCTCTCAAGGCCAATAATGTTCAGCTACTTGCCAAAGACATTTCCAACATTAAATGATTCCTGTTTCGGCGTTATACATACTACATCTTGCCTGAATAAAAGAATTGCTGCAACAGAAAACTGCATGACGGAACCCAAAAGTCAAAAAAACAAAAGGCATGGTTCCAAACTGCCAAACCCTGAGTGAAGGTGCAAGACTGTTATAAATGAGGGTATGAGGAGTAACACCTACAGCACTTCTTGATCACCTTGTGCTTGTTTCGACAAGCCGCGATAAATCACTCGAAAATGCCATCACGTTTGTCATGCGCCACCAGAACAACAAAGGTGAATCTCTCCCTGTAGCTGAACCAGGGGCGATGCTTAATTTGTCGTGGATTCCCGATAAGTGGTGGAAACTTGTTGCCGGCACATCCAACCGGAATAATATGCCCAAGCATGTTGACCGGAAACAGTTTGAGGTGTGTCTGTTCTCGCAAATTATGCTGGAGCTCAAGAGCGGCGATCTCTGTATAGTGGGCAGCAACGATTTTGCCGATTACCGTCAACAGCTCATATCCTGGGAGGAATATGAGAGAGACATAGCTTCCTACTGCGAACAGGTGGGTTTTTCTGCCAACCCCGCAGATTTTGTTGTAGAAGCCAGACGATGGCTTGAAAAAACATCACATGCAGTAGATGCCGGTTTTCCGAAAAACAATTCCGTCAGGATCATAAATGGAGAACCTGTTTTGACAAAAATAGAGCGGAACACCCCTCCGCCACAGGTCAAGATTCTCGAACAGAAAATATCTGAACGTATAGATCAAATCGGCATTCTCGATGTCATATCCGATACCGAGGCATGGCTGAACTGGTCGCAGGTGTTTGGACCCATCTCGGGATTCGACACAAAACTCGATGACCCCAGGAAGCGTTATATTGCAACGGCATTCTGTTATGGCTGCAACCTTGGACCGGCACAAACCGCCAGGTCATTGCAAGAAATAGATAGGAAGCAGGTTGCATGGGCCAACCAGAGGCACATTACGGAAGACAAGCTGAACGAGGCAATTACCACAGTCATTAATGCATACAACCTCTTCGAATTGCCCAAGCTGTGGGGATCGGGCAAAAGCGCATCCGCTGACGGTACAAAGTGGGATTTATACGAGCAAAATCTTTTGTCAGAATATCATATTAGGTATGGCGGATATGGCGGTATCGGATATTATCATGTCTCTGATACTTATATTGCGCTTTTCAGTCACTTCATATCCTGTGGATTGTGGGAAGCTGTTTACATCCTCGACGGGTTACTAAAAAATATTTCGGATATTCAGCCTGATACTCTTCATGCGGACACGCAGGGTCAAAGCACGCCTGTTTTCGCACTTGCCTATCTTCTTGGAATAAAGTTGATGCCAAGAATACGAAATTGGAAGGATTTGAAGCTTTTCCGCCCGGCAAAAGACAGCCGTTAAATCCATATAAACGAGCTGTTTGCAGAGGCGATAGACTGGGATATTATAAAGACACATTTGTCTGATATGCTCAGAGTTGCCCTCTCCATAAAGGCGGGCCGTGTTTCTGCTTCCACCATCCTGCGAAAACTTGGGACATACAGCAGGAAAAACAGGCTCTACATCGCTATGAGAGAGATGGGAAGGGTTGTAAGAACCGTTTTCCTTCTTCAATATCTCGCAGACGTAGAACTCAGGCAGATCATACAAGCAGCTACGAACAAAAACGAATCATTTCACAATTTCACAAAATGGATATCATTCGGAGGAAACGATATTATCGCCGAGAATGACAGGGCGGAGCAGCGAAAATTCATCAAATACAACCACCTGGCAGCAAACTGTCTAATATTCCATAATGTATATTCAATAACCCGGATATTACACGAACTCGCCGAAGAGGGTTTTGATGTTGATGCCGAGGCTGCTGCCATGTTGAGTCCTTATATAACAGGCCATATAAACAGATTTGGAAAATATACGCTCAATCTCGACAGAGGGATCCCGTCACCAGACTATAATATGACAATCAGATTGAATGGCTTACCTCAAAACATTGCGTATTAACAACATGTTGCAACCAAATGGCCCATTTTCCCCCGAATCGTTGCCATACCCCATATAGAGTTTATGGTGGATTTATTCAGAAGAACTGATGGATTCTGGTTTCTCGGAGTAGAACATACCTTTGGCTACGACGCTGCGATCAAAATGAACGAAGAAGTGTGGCACAGAATGGGGAAGATCATGACCCGTGAAATCAAAAAGAAATTCTCCATCGAGGAAAAAGGGCTTAAAGCTCTTGCCAGGGTTTTTCGATATTACCCGTGGACAATGATATCAAGCTATGAAATCGAGGTTAAAGACGAGGAAATCGTAGTTTCAATTCCCCATTGCGCCTCTCAGGAGGCGCGACTGAAAAAAGGGGTGGGAGAATACGACTGCAAGGAGATGCACTTAGGTGAATTTAAGAGCATCATTGAGGAGGTCGACAGGGACATTAAGGTCGAATGCTTATTTGCCCCTCCTGATCCTCATCCTAAAGAGCTGTTCTGCAAGTGGCGATTCACTATGAATCAGAACAAAATCGAGTAAAAACTTCAATTCTAATTAATCTATATAGCGTTGTTATGTTGTACAGAAACGCTGTTAAAAAGGTCAAGCCACGGCACCCAGTTTTCTTCCAAGTAGTTTTTTTCCGTGTTCACGCAAAGACCCGTCTGGCCCAACATGCCGGTAAAGTGTCTGCCTGGTCACTCCAAGCTCTCTGCATAGCTCCCCTACCCTTGTTTCTCTTTGCCCCATTGCAGCCATGGCGAGTC
>Ga0302244_1000229_pt1 | contig 46579 bp, 39 predicted proteins | sample AAG_UR_Phe_MG_FD_193513 | JGI IMG/M metagenome (GOLD analysis project Ga0302244, IMG submission 193513) | Enriched activated sludge microbial communities from anaerobic digester in WTTP, New Holstein, Wisconsin, United States - AAG_UR_Phe | ecosystem: Engineered > Bioreactor > Anaerobic >... | reverse complement strand
GAATACATAGCAAAGTCATCCCCCGAAATCGAGACATGGTCGCCATTTGTATCTGTGGGCGATGGCGACATGAGCGTTACTTTAAGAACCGATAAACTCCCTGTCTTCAGGCAGGAATGCTTATCCAGGCTTAGACAAACCTTCTACTATTTAAAATGCGGAACAACAATTAATGAAAGGGAACAAATAAAATATTATAAAGGACAGGTGCCTACCATACCGCCCCCTTCTGTCAGGGTAGTTCCACCTATAAGTAAAGAGATAACCGGTGATTGAAATGCGCAAAGGAACTATTATTACTATCGTTACTATTCTGGCAACTATGTGTCTCTGCATCCTGGCAGGGTATATTGTTGTTAAACCATCTGAAGTAGATACTCTTTTGAAACAGGGTGTTCTTCCCAGGCTAATATCATGGAGCTGCCTTATTGTTGGCTCTTATGGACTTGCACGTGGAAGATTCTCATTTATAGTGACAGTGATGTTTTTCGCTATCTCATTCTTTTTCGCATACATTGGCGTTCATACGCCTTTTATAAAAACATTTTATTGAGTAAAAATATTCTATTAAAGACTAATTCTATTAAAAACTGTTCTATCGAAAATTATATTCCCCTGTAAGAAGAACTTTCACTTTCAGGGGATGGGAGAGCATCAATAGAGCATTTTAACTAATTTTCCTTGCAAAATCATCAAAGTTATCAAACCAGTAGCGTCTGTAATTTTCCCCTACTGAAGCTAATCCGCCTTGCGCAGGCATAAGTAATAATCTTGTTTGAATATTTAACCCATTCGACCCACTAAAAGGAAATTTTTTGCTTTCTTTTGTTTCTTTTATTTCAAATATTTCTGAATAATAATCTATTTTTTTATTTATATCCGAATAAGCTGTCCCGTGCGGGTCAACAAATAAGATTAAATAATCATTTCCTTTTTGCAGCCAGAAAATGAAATCCGGATGATAATTATCCATCCTATTTTCCTTATGATTGTAATAAGGTATGAATACCTCGTCCAGCGTTTGGTCAAGTTTTGAGAACATCCACCAATCAAATTGAGTAAATACATTATCGGTTTTATCAAGATATTTTTCCAGTTGTTCGATAAATTTTACTTCGCTACCAACATTGATAATGTGATTGAGATAATCAATCTTTTCTGTTTCTGAAACTATTACTGGGAGATAGTAGTGGTTGGCTAAATATTTAATATGAATTTTTTGATTCTTCATCTCAAAATTTCCTGCCTGCTTAAACAAAATCGTTTGTCGTTCAAACTCCTCTCTAGGAATTTTGCCATACTGCTTATCCAGCTCTTTTTGTCTTTCGGGATAGCATCTGACTTCTTCTATCTTTCTTTTTATTTCTTCGTACTTTTCGCCGTCGCTGAACCTGATTTTTTCAAAATGCACAATTTCCTTTTCTAATTTCTTAAACTTCTCAAACTCCTTGTTTTTAATTCCGAAATAATCAAAAATCCGGTTAAGAATCAGCTCTGGTTCAAAGAGTGAATTCCTCTCGCTAAAATCATAACACTGCTCTTTTTTAACAAAACTTTCTTTTACCTTCTTTAAAATTTTCACTTCGCAATCATATTTAGCCACAGCGACTTTATCGCCTAAAAATTCATAATATTGCGAAGTTATATCAAAATCCTCGTTGCTGATAAGATATTTTTGCAGACCCTTTTCCTCGGCAAAAATCTTCTCAGTAGTTTTATAAAACGGCACTAAAAGCAGATGATCTTTTGCTTCGGGATTCAAAATAAACTCTTTACCCAAGTTTATATCTTGTTTCTCTGCTTTCAGCGTTGCGATTATCTCCTTCAAGTTTTGGGCATTAGTGCCAAAAACAAATAAGCTTTCAATCGGCAAGGTCAAATTTTTTACCCTGTCAAATAACTCTTTCGTTACAACCCCGGCATTAAACAAATTCTGGAGCCGCTTCCTCTGGTATTTCTGTGGTTCTATTCGGACACCCCTACCAACTGATTGCAGAACAAATTTCTTAGCGTCGCTTCCAACTCCGATATTCACAAATAAAAGAAGGTTTGGTCTATTAGAGTCCCAACCTTCATAAAAAGAACGAGAACCCATTAAAATATTTATATCTGAATCATCGTGGTTTATTTGTCTAAAATAACTTTCGTTTTCAAAACTTTCATTTATCTCATATCCCTCTAGCTTATCTTTTAACCAGCCTGAAATATCGCCGATCTTGATTAAAGCAAATGGTTTATCAGTCGTCATTAATCTGAAAATCAATTCTTGCCTATTGCCAGGTATTTTCAAAACTTCAATATTTCCCGGAGTTTTGGCGTTTAAAACATATTTCAAAATATCTGCGTAATCCAGTTTTGAAATCAAATCAGAATTCATGCCACAATCTAAGCCTTCAGGGATATAAAACTTTGGATTATCTATAAACTCTTGAATAAGTTCTTCTTTTGCTTTTTTAAGCAAGTCCTCCCTAATTTCATTTTTTGCAACCTTTTCTAATTCCCTGAAAAATAATTCCAAATCTGATTTTTCCACATCAACGGAATTAACCAACGTCAAAAGAAGCGGACGATGATAGAGTGAATTATCGATTTCTCTAATTTTTTCAAAATACTTATTGATATAAGTTAGTAACAAAAGCGTTTTTAAAATGATTTTTTGTTTTTCAATCGGTGAAAAATCTCCTTCCCCGCGAAACGCCTTAATCTCGGCAGAGGATACATAAATATGCTTACCGTATCCTTCTTCAACAAACTTTGAAAGATTAAAATTAAAAGCGCAGGTTGCAAAGTCTCTTGGATCGGTGAAGGTTGCGGAAAAATTAAATAAAAATCCATTTCTTGAAAGTATGGAGTATAAAATTTGCCGTTTGCTGTCTTCCTTGTCGCCTTTGTGCGCCTCGTCCAAAAGAATATACCACCGCCCGCCGTTGTCGTAGTTTTGAAAATTAACAATTTTTTCCTTGTGTTCATCGGAAATCAAATCAGAACGGTAATAAAAAACGGTAATCTCGTTTCTGGCAAACGGCAAGGCGTTTTCCCGCTTGACGCTATCGTGATCCCTCAAATTTTTGAGGTTTATCTTTGTGTCAAAATTGAAGCTGTTAAACTCCTCAACATGGTTTTTGAATTGGTCCAAAAGGTCATCGCGGTGAGCCAAAAAAAGAATATCCCCTGTAGGTAACTCCTTTTCAGCAATGAGCTTGCCTAAAAGTTCAATCAGTTTAACGATAATCAGCGTCTTACCTGAACCGGTTGCCATCCAAAAACTCATCCGATTGATAAAATAAGCAAAGGAGATTTTTGAATCTATGGCGGGATAATCTCTATCGTATTCTTGCAAGTATTTTGCTGTCTTTTTGCCTTCTTGTTTTTTCAAGTCATAGTCAAAATTTTCCGATAAACCATTAACTTGATAGAGATAATATAAATCTTCTTTGTTTTCTTTTTGTTCTTTGAAATAAAGCCATAAACCTTTAAGCGCATTCTGAAGCCCTTGTTTTTGAAAATCAAAAAGTATTTTGTCTCTTGAAAATCGGCTAAAATCAAACCCTTGCCACTTTACTGGCAGGTTTTCAAAAAAAATATCATCTGCGATGTTTTGAAGATATAGCTTTGACATATTTACCACCAAATCAATGGCTTAATTAATTTATAATCCAAATCTTTTGTGTTTACTTTTGTTCCGTCTTCAAACTCTACCTCGCCATCGCTAATTTTCTTAATCCATTTACCGGTAAGATTAGATAATGTTTCGGCAATGTCTATATTCGGATAGAGTTGAGATAAATCTACTTCTACTTTATTGTTTTCATAATCAATTTCCAGTGTTTTAAGCATCTTTTCATCTTTCATAAAGACATATTCCTGATATGGGGTTTTTGAAGGCGAATTAAATAAATCGCCATCCTCATACTTGCAATTTGCCAGCGTCTCTTCGTATTGCTCAAGTTCATAGTATTTGAAAAAGCATCCTCTTCCCTCAATGTCCTGTGGCTTACCGTTTCTCCAGTTAAGCGAGTAAGAAATTTTTTTAATTCGTGGAATTATGACTGATTCAAAATAATTATCCATTTCAACCAAAATAAATTTTCTATTACCATTATCTTTACTATTTAATTTAATAACTGCATGCGCGGTAGTACCTGAACCGGCAAAAAAATCTATGATTATATCGAAAGTATCGAGAGATGCAGCGCTTATGAGTGTTTCGTATAAAGAAACAGGATGGCAATACGGAAAATTCAGGCCAAGATTATCAAGATCTGCTTTGCCTTTATTTGCATCTTGAATAATTGATCGGAGTTGCATTTCACTTTCTTCTGTAAGAAATCTCTTTTGATTCGGTTGTGTTGTCTCGTCTGAGCCAAAAATAATTTCACCTCGCGAAATCATTTCCTGTAATGTCTCTGGCGTTCTTGAAAAACCATTTGGAGGTACAGGGCACGGTTTACCAGTTATTGGATGAATTAACGGTTTGAAAAACTTTGGATCGGTTCGCGGCTCTGGCGCACGTAAGCTTACACTACGATATACACGACCTTGTTCGTCTATAAAACGATATGCTTTTTCGCCGCCACTAAGCGAGGGGTTTATTCTGATCCAGTCGGCGTATTCTTTTTTAGCTTTTGTTGTAGTCCCATTATATTTGCGTATTACCTCATTTGCTTTTGCAAGAATAAGGCGAGCATTACCGTTACGCATAGATATTGGAATAACAAAATTAGTGCGCCACAAAACGTATTCGTGTTGCAACGCGACGCCGGCACCGGCGGTCATGGGATTTCGTTTATCCCAAACAATAGTTCCCGCGTCGCCTATATCAATTTGATCAAAAAAAAGTTTTAACCGTTCAAATTCATTTTCGTCAACATGTGTTAAAAAAGCGCCCTTAGCCTGTAGAAAATCAATTCCTAAGCGTAACCTGTTTTCCATCATTGTCAGCCAACTGGAATGTCGAAACCTATTAGCATAGAGAAAACCACTGGTGTCAGTGTTGTAAGGGGGATCAATATGAATTGTCTGCACTTTTTCTTTGAATTTCGGCAGGATTGTATTCAATGCCTGATAGTTTTCACTCTTTATCAGCCAGCCGTCTAATGACTTGTCTAAATCCTCAAACTGGTTCAAAATCTCAAGCTCTAAATCCTTGAAATATCTTGTATCAATCGGTGTTTTAGGATTATCCTTGTCTATGCCTAATTCCCCCCACTCCTCAACCTGCTCTTTGTAATTTTTATGCCTTTTAATTTTCTCAACCAGGGTTTTATCTTTTATCCTATCTAGAGTAATTACATAATTTGAGTTTTTGACAAACTTCGGCTTGTTCCATATCTTTACTAACTCATCTTCAAATTGCGAAACGAAATCAATGATTTTGAAGGCAATGTCTTTTAGGATTTGTAATTCATTTACTCTGTCCGCGTCCCATTCTTTCGCCCCTTCCCAGAAATATTGATAACTCCAGAGTTTAAACTGCTCCTGTAAGAATGCTTTGGCGTTTTTGTTAATAAAAAAATCAACTTCACTTTGTTTTTCAAAAACCCTGAAAGCTCGCTCCAGTTGGTCTTCAGTAATAGCAATACCCTTTCTCTTAATGGCTTTGAGTATCTCGTCCTGTTTAGTTTTCGTTCCTTTTTCAGAATACAAAACGGCAAAAACAATCGTGTTGTCTTCCCTGATTTCTTTCAATTCATAAATCAAACTTCGTTTTTCATTAGCTTTTTTGCTTTCTATTTTTGAAGCGTCAAAATAGAATTTGAAGCCGTCAAACTCAACCGGCAAACTCCTGAAAATCCGGTCAGTCTTGACATAGTAGAGCATCTGCGTTTTCCAGAAAAGAATAACATCCTTTTCATCGGTATAAACCTTTTCGTAAATGTTGTTATGAAATGGCGTTGAATTGAAGTATATTGAGCCACTTTCGGTAAAATAGCGACTGAAAAAGGAGTAAAGTTTATCAAAAAGCTCATCCTTAAAATTAGGGTAGCTTTTTAATGCCTCTTCAATATCTTTTTTGAGAATATCCTCAATTTTGCGGTAGTAATTGGATTTAATCCTCATCAAAATAACAAAACCGCCTTCGCCTTCAATCTTGGCACCAATGAAAACATCCTGAAGTGTTTTGTAAAATTTTTGTTCCTTGGTCATATTTGACACTCCTACCTTTAGGGAAAGGGGTCTTTGCGTAGAATATAACCCTTTCTTTTTTTATAAACCCTTTAGTTTTTTTTATAAACCTTTTTTCTCATTTATATTACTTCTTAACCTTTCAACCACCCCCCAAATTTATCTTTGATAGGTCAGGATAGTATTGCTAAAAAAGTGAACCACCCCCCTATGACAAAAAACTTTTTTGGTTGTATTTCGGTAATATATCATATGGACAAAAAAAATGAGTGGTAAAACAGGAACAGTTGTTACATCACAGGAAAAAAGTACAAAGGCAAAAAGCTTTCTCCATGCAATAGCAGAGATTGAGCAGATTTCTGCCTCAGAAATAGAGATAGACCTCCCGCCAGGCGCCTTTCCCACACCGTCTAAATTTTCCTTTTCTGATGTGGCAGTTAAACATGCGGCAATAACAACAGCCGCTACCTTTCTCATGGCCCCCTTTAGCATGATGGTAGTAGAAAAGCTCCTTCCTATCTTCGGCAATTCAAGCCCCGGCATACTGGATATATTTTTTGCATATCTTTTATCCGCTGCCCCCGCTATATCCTTCGTTCTTTTTTTCGCCTATGTTATCAGCAACATCTATATCCGTGGAACTGTCACTAAATCCCTTTTGAATTACTATATCCATTCTTATATTATAACAAAATTCGTTGCAACCTTTTTTTTTCTTATGTTTTTTGCTATTGTTTATAAAACTGTTTTTTCTCAAGCAAACATACATTTTTTTTCAAAAAGCATTCATGATGTAATAAGTGTTATATCAAAAACAAAAGCACTATCTGCATACGAATGGTCATACACATGGCTTGTATATTTCAAAGGCGTGCTTATGCCATCCGCTATATATTCCACAATAATTCATATCTGCTGCGCGTTGCTGCTTGGCGTTGCCTACCTGAGATCATACCTTATCTCTAAAAAGATAGACTTGCTCAGAAGAGAGTGGGAGTAGAGAGGGGATGATACAGACAGTACTTATTCTTGCATTAGGAACAATTATAGCAGCTATAATCTATACCTTTCTAAACGGTTCAAAACAAAAAAGAAAAGAAATCGTTATCCCCCTCCAAGACCTTTCAAGGATATGGGTAGTATTAAACAAAGGCATGGAAGAAAAAATCGATGAGGACATAGAGAAAGAACAGAAAAATCTTGATCCTGATCGCGAAACCCTTGTTGATATTACACCTAATAATAACCCTGAATCTGACGTTAAACTTGACGTTAAACCTGATGATAATCCCATTATTGACACAACATTTTATGAAGAATGTATAGCTCCCTATATAGATATGTTAAAGGCAAAAAACCTAGATATAGTTGTAAAAAAACTTCTAACAATTCTTGATAAATACAAGGATACTTCCTCTATTGTACAAAAACCTTATGATGAAGAAACAGGAGACCTCTATATTATTCTCGATGCAATCAAAAGCATCAATATAAGAGATCATACCTATTCAGTTACAAGAATACTTATAGATTCTATTAAAGATGCATACCCTAATTATAAAGAAATTATGCCTATTGCAATTATTGCAGGTCTTGCCCATGATCTAGGAAAAATCAAAGAACTAACTAATAAGGAAGAAAACCACTCTACTTTATCAGTACAGGTATTTGCAGAGATAGTTAATGAAATTATGGAAAATATATCTGAAGATAAGCAACCAAACAAAACTATCTTGGAATTAGCAGTTCAGGCCATAAAAAACCATCACACACAAACTACCAACCAACTTACAACCCTTCTTAAGAAGGCTGACCAAACCGCAAGAGGGTATGAACTTATGCTGCGAGCTAAAGGTATGAAAGTGATGTCTTTTTATACCTGGTTTAATGTTGAAAAATACATAAGCAGCTACATAGTACCCGAAATTAACGTTACACAGGGAAATACCTGTCGTGCGTTTTCATATAACGGCGTTGTATATGTTCGGACAGAATATTTACACGAAGCAGCATACAGAATGTGTACAGACCTAAAGATTATTGATACCTTTCTTCTTTATGAATCAGAAAAACAAAACGTAATTAGAAAGATAGTTACAACACTTAACGATGCAGGATATATCCATGATATGCTTCAATCTCCACGCATATCCATGAAGTTTGAGCTTGTCATGAAAATGGGTGGTCCAAAAAAGAATATTTTAACGTTAACCCCTTTAAAAGGCGATAGTTTTGATTTGCAGAATCTTGAACAAAAAAAGACTGATTTTCTTATTCACATTGAGGACGTCAAAAAAATCGAAAAATAGACATAAAATAGACATAAAAATAAACATAAAATAAACATATCTCTCTTAACCACAAATACCTCAACTACAAACAAAAAACTTCAAAAGGTAATACTTATATATAACAATCTTTAGTAGGTCACGAACAAACTTTAGAGGATAGAAACCCTCTAATCAAAAAAAACCCAAAACAAATCTAAAAAACTAAAAAAACCAAAGGAGGTAGTCTATGAAAATTTTTCACACAGGAGATGTTCATTTTCAGAACTCTCCTCTCTTAGATGAGATCAAGAAATGTGCAGTCAAGATAATAGAGACTGCCAGGGAAGAAAAACCCGACATGGTAGTTATTGCGGGGGACCTTTTCGACCATGGGGTCCAGCTTGGCTCTCCGGCCTCTATCGAGGCGGTTAAGTTTGTACAAACTTTAGGAGATGTCTCTCCGATAATAATCATCAGAGGGACTACAACCCATGACACCGAAAAAGCGGTGATTGTGATGAAGGAGATAAAAGCAAAAAATCCTATTTATTCAACTGAAACAATTGAACAAATAGGATTATATGGAGATGGGTTTGCCCCAATCAATACCGATGACGGCTTAGGGACAAACGGCTTATTAGCGGTTATTAACTGCTTTCCGACAGTCTCAAAGGCACGTATAGCCTCTGTGCTAAATCCAGAGGATATGTCCTGTCTGGGCAACGAGGGTTCTAAACTAATAGCTGATGTTCTGGAGTATCTCGGCAGAAAAAACGAAAGCTTTGTATCAAAAGGAATTCCTACAGTTTTTGTAGGCCATGGCACCGTAAACGGCGCTATTGCCTCCACAGGTCAAACCATGAATGGCCATGACCTTGAATGGACTGTAGGGGATTTAAGACTCGCAGGATGCTCTCTATACTGTTTAGGCCATATTCATAGGGCTCAGGCATGGGGAAACATCTTTTATTGCGGGTCTATTACCAGATTGAACTATGGCGAGGCAGAAGAAAAAGGATTCTATATCCATAATGTAGAATCCAATACGGTTCAATCCACGTTTATACCAACACCTGCCCGAAAAATTAAAACAAAGAGGGCAGAAGGTTTACCGACAGAGGATCTTCTTGCAGATGTCACTGAGGGAGATTGTGTCAGAATAGTTTATGAAATCAACGAAGAGGATCTCTCAAGAGTAAATGAAGATATTCTAAAAAAGGTTGCCCTTGAAAGGGGAGCGGCAGAAGTAAAAATCGAGAAAACTATTCTTCCCAAATTGAGGGTGAGGGCTGAAGGAATAAGCAGGGTCCATTCATCCGAAGAGAAGCTGAAAAGATGGGCTGAGCTTACAGGCGTAGAAATTACGCCTACGGTCATAGAAAAACTACAAATGTTGGAGGAAACCTTATGAAACCGTTAAGTCTTAAATTAAAAAACTTTAAAGGCATCAAGGCTGGTATGGGTCTTGACGAGGTAGAAATTGATTTGTCTGGGATAAAAGGAATTGCTGTCTTTTCAGCGCCAAATGGTTCTGGTAAGACAACCATCCTCGACAATCTTCACCCATATAGACTTATGCCCTACAGGTCCAGCGGTTATAGGCCATCATCCTTCTCGTTTTATGAGCATGTTTATGAAACCGCTATGAAGGAGTTCGTATTTGAAATTGAAGGCATCTGCTACCGTTCGGTAGTATTAATTGATTCAAACAAGAAAAAGCAGGAGGCTTATCTTTTCAAGAAAAATGGAGAAGGGTGGCTTCCTCTAACAGACGGTAAGATTGACAGCTATGATAAAAAAATTGAGGAGATTTGTGGCTCTCCTGGCCTGTTTTTTGTCTCTATTTTCAGGTCACAAAATGCTCGAAGCTTAAGTGATTATACTAAGGGGGACATAAAGTCTCTCTTCGTGGAGCTTCTTGGCATTGAATCTCTAAAAACAATAGGAGAAAAGGCAGGAGAAAAGAAAAAGGAGAGTCAAGTTAGTCTTCAGGTTCTTAGAAATGAAGAAAATCGTTTAAAAGAGATAATTGTTTTAGAAAATACTATTTTCGAAGAAAACCTATCTCTGGAAAACAAAACCTTGATGGAGAAGGAAAGAATGGCCTCTCAGGAAAAAGGGCTTGAAGAATTAAAGAACTCTTTAAAAGAAACAGAAATTGCCCTTGCAAAACAAGAAGAACAGAAAAGCCTTCTTAAAAGACTGCGAGGGGAACTTGAAAAAGAAAAGATTGAATTTACCAGGCTTCGGGAAAATTTTCAAAAGAAAGAGGCAGGCTATAAGAAGAAGCTTGAAAGTTATCCCGAAAGGGAACACAAGCTAAAAGAGCTTATTCAGGCATTACCTGAACTTAAGAAAAAAAAATACCAGAAAAATGAGACCCTTAAAGAGATAGAAGAGGTTAAAGCTAACCTGGACAAAAGGACAAAGTTAGAACTTATCCTTAAGGATTACGAAAAGCAACTACAAAAGCTTGCCATGCAGAGAGAGTCAAAAAAGGCTCTTGCTGAAAGAGAGCTTAAAGAAGCTGAGAAAAAGGCATCACTGCTTGACTCAGTCCCATGTAATCCTGAAACTGCTTCTTCCTGTTTGTTTGCAAAGGATGCAGTTGAGGCCAGGAATAACCTTGATATCCTGAAAGAAAAACTCATCTCTATCTCTTTTCTATCAGACAACGAAGTTGCGATTGCAAAAGAGATTGAAAAGCTGAAAACTATTCTGTCCGAAATAAATGAAGTTTCTTTTTTAAGAGAAGAGCTGAGTAAAAAAGAAGGTCTTATCGCAGAGATTGATTCGCAATTAAGACTGCTGCCTCTTGCTGAAAATGCAGAGGAAGAGATCGCCCGTCTTGAAAAAGAGAAAGAGGCTGTTGAAACTGAAATGGCTGATGAAGCTGAACAGTATGATAGGGCTGAATTGGACCATAAAGAGAAGGTTATCTCTCTTGAGAAAGAGATAGAGGGTATTAACCTTGATCCATCCATTGAGGCAAAAATCCTTTCCTTTAGGAAGGAAATAGCGAAAACAGAAGAAGAAATATCTGCTTCGAGGAGAATCATCAATAGCCTTACTATCATGCTTGGAGTTTCAAAAAACCGACTTGAAGAGGTTGAAAATGCAAAAAATAACCTTAAAGAGACAAAAGAAAAATTGACTCAAATGGAGAATGAAATCTCTGAATGGGCTTTGCTTGAAAAGGCCTTCTCCAATGACGGTATTATTGCGTTGGAGATAGATGATGCGGGTCCACAAATTTCTGCTATTGCAAACGAACTCTTAAAAGTCTTTGGCGGACGATTTAGCATTCGTTTTGACACACAGGCAGCAAAGGCAGATGGCATAAGTCTAAAAGAGACTTTTGACATTACGGTTTTTGATGCTGAAACAAACGAGGCAAAAAGCATAAGAAGGTTAAGTGGTGGTGAAAAAACATGGGTTGAGGATGCCGTTACAAAGGCAATTTGTATTTACAACAAAAATGCCAGCGGTAAGGAGTTCAAAACGATCTTTACCGACGAGAAAGACGGTGCCCTCGATGCGGAGAAAAAGAGAGAATTTTTCTTGATGAAAAGAAAGGTTCTCGAAATCGGTGGTTATGACGCTGAATTCTGCATTACGCAGACACCTGAGCTTGTAGAAATGGCGGATACAGTAATAGCTCTTGAGAGAGGTAGTGTAAAAATAAATTAAAATCAATAAGAAAATAAACTTAAAGGAGGTTAGAAATGTTGGTTTCTAAAAATAGTTTACCTAGCTGGGTAAAGAGAAAATTCATTGAAGATATAGAAATCATAGGTGAATGGAATATGAAAGACGAACAGATAAAAAAAGCAAAAAGAAAAGCACAGAGAGATCTCGTTGGCTTTATCCTCATACCGGTATGGCGGCAAGAGATAGTAAAAAACTAAACCAAATAAAAACCAAAAAACCCAAAATACCCACAAGGAGGGAAAAAAATGGAAAAACAAGAAAAACTAAACAAAATAGAGAACATTAACAACACAACGGCAGTGGCCAACATAATTCAGGGGGACGACGATGAGATCACCGCTCATGTGGCAACACTCCTAGGTCCTAAGTTTAACTTACCTAAAGCAGGCGTTATTAGGCCCGGGATTATGAAGTTAAAGGGAGGAGCTACCCCTCAAGATAAAGCCTTGTATGAGAAAATGCTTGCAGAAGGGGCCACATGGGATGAAATTGACCAGGAGCTTGGCACGGATGCTAACGGTAAAAGTAAATTAATCCCTGCAAATGTGGACTATTTCACGGTAAGGCCTAGGGATTGCCAAAATCCAAAAATGGCGGAGGAGATATACAAACTCTATGCGGATAAGGACGGCAAACTTAGATCATTCCCTGTATGGTTCCCGGTAAATGAGTGGTGGAATATTATCCCTCATTCACTGAGATGTTTTTCTCAGTCGGGAATCAAGTTTAGAAGCGCATTCAGGGAAAAAGGCAGAAGGGTTTGCGAGTTTCCTCTTGAAATTGAACCAGGCAGGAAGGTATTTAATGGACGTCCTTGGGGAGAAAGACCTTGCGAACCAGATACTTGCCGGGAATACCAAACAGGCGAATGTAAATTGGGAGGGGTACTTCAATTTTACATTCCAGGTATAAAAGGTATTGGACTTTGGGTATTGCCTACCACAAGTTGGTATAGCCTTGTTCGTATTAAAAGTTCATTAGAGGCTGTATCTTCTATCACAGGAGGAAGGCTGTCAAGAATATTCATTGATGGACAAACTCCCTTTGTATTGAAAAAGGTACTCGATGAGGTTAGTAGAGTTGACCCTAAAACAGGTAAATCAATACGACAGTCTCAGTGGCTAATAAATTTGGATGTGCAGATTGACATGTTCGAGCTTGTTAAATATGGACAGGAAAAAACAATAGAGAAAAGAGGGTTGGCTGCTATTTCCATTTTAAACGGTACCCATTCTAACGTGAACCCTATAAAGGATACTGTAAATCCTGTAACCGATGTTGAACCTGAACCTAACCCAGAACCTGAACCTAACCTAGAACCTGAACCAGAAATATTAGCGAGTTATGCCAACGAGGCGACAAAAATTTTTACGAAAGAAATTTCAAGCGATGAAACTTCCGAAGATGTGTTCGTTCCTGAAGAACCTGAAATACCTGATAATAATCATGTAGAGGAACCCATAATGGCTACCGTGAAACCTGATAATCCTGTAAAAGAAATTGTCGGGACTATCAAGGCAGTGTCAGGCACAGGAAAAGGAATAAAAGTAGGAGAAACTTGGTACAATATTACAGAGAAAACGAAAAAGAATGTTGTACCAGAAAAGGGCATGGCAGTAAAAATTACGTACGTTCAGGGATCACGAGGGCTTTTACTCGTGAATGCCATAAACGCTGCGTAAAACACATATCCCCTTCATTCAAATAATTAAACAATCAGGAGGGAAAAAAAATGGAAAAACAAAAAAAACTAAACAAGAATAATCAATTAGTAGCAGTAAGGGCTGTAAAGATAAAAAATAGAATTGTTAAATACTTGGATACTGCATTGGCAAAAGAAGATACAGATGAGGAATATAAGGAAGGGAACATACAAACAGAAAACGTGCCAATCAACCTAGTCGAGGTTATTACTGATACAGCAGAAAAAATAACCGATTTTGTTACTGAGGCATTGGATGGCGATGAAACAGAAAAACTCGGCAAGCTTCTGACACTGGAACTGGATAAACGCCAGGGCAATCTAACCTATGAGGAATATGAAGAAAGGAGAAAAAAAATATGAAGAAAACAGGCATAAAAAAAATAATAATCAATGGGATTAAGTGTCTCCTAACCGAAGACCACCAAAAACATCTTATTCCTACGAAAAAATACAAACACAGATACTCACTCAGACATAATGAGATAGATTGGACTGAGCCTATAACGGTGGAACGGTTTGTTTTCGCAAACTGGTTCGGAGACATTTTGAGCCCTGTTCCCCTTCTCAAGGAAGAAGAGTATAAACCGATAGAGTCTTGGAGCATCTCTGAGTAAATAATCTACAGTTACGTTCTAACAAAAACCAAAAAAATAAAAAAATAAACCCCCTATGACGTTTGTTATAGGGGGTAAAGGAGGTTTGTATGAAAATTCAAAAAGTTATTATAAATGGAATTGAGTGCATTTTATGCGAAGATCCCAGGATAATAATCAAATCAGGTAAATACAAATATAAATATACTATTATTCATAAAGGAACAAAAGCCACTATAGTACCATACAATTCAGAAATTTTTAATTGGTATGGTAACGTATTCAGTACCAAACCGTTACTATCTCAAAACAAATCCATATCGGTTAAAAATTTCAAAGTAGATCCATACCAAAAAGTTTTCTGAGAAAGAAGTCTGGGAACTAATAAAATTATGGAGGTAATAAATGAGAGAAGATATTTTACGACAAAGATATTACAATAAGAATGAAAAAGGGCAAATCATAGAAGATTGGGCTGGTCTTTGCAATAGAGTTGCAAATAGTCTTGCAGAGACAAAAAAAGAAAAACAGGACTTTTATGAAGTTCTGTTAAATTGTCTTTTTCTTCCGAACTCGCCAACCCTTATGAATGCAGGCAAAAACAATATGAGTTACTCTGCCTGTTTTGTTCTTCCCGTTGAGGACTCAATAGAAAACATATTTGAAGCAATTAAAGAAACTGCACTCATCCACAAATCAGGCGGGGGGACTGGATTTGATTTTTCCCGGCTACGTCCTGCTGGAGACATCGTGTCAACAACTAAAGGCGTTGCTTCAGGTCCTTGTTCCTTTATACAAGTTTTTAATGCAGCAACGGATGTGATAAAACAAGGATCCACTCGTAGAGGCGCAAACATGGGTCTTCTAAGGGTAAACCATCCTGACATTATGGAGTTTATCAATATGAAAAAACAGGAAGGCCATCTAGCAAATTTTAATATTTCAATTGCCATAACAGACACCTTTATGAAAGCCCTAGAACAAGATGGGGAAATTCCTCTTGTTTTTAATGATAGGACTTACAGAATTATCAAAGCAAAAGAGATATGGGATGCTATTATTGAAGATGCATGGAGAAATGGAGAGCCAGGCGTTATCTTTATTGATGAGGTAAACAGACATAATACTTTGCCTCATTTGGGGGAAATAACAAGCACAAATCCGTGTGGGGAACAACCCCTTCTTCCCTATGAGGCATGTGTCCTTGGTTCTGTAAATCTTGCCAGACATATAAAAAACGAACAAATAGACTGGACACTCTTGGAATCGACCGTAAAAACGGGAATCAGGATGCTCGATAACATCATTGATATTCAAGCATATCCTCTTCCAGAGATTGAGAAAATGCACAAGGCCAATAGGAAGATTGGTCTTGGTGTTATGGGATGGGCTGATATGCTGTTGTTACTTAAAATCAGATACGATTCTGAAGAAGCTCTTATACTTGCTGAAAAGGTAATGGCTTTTATCGAAGAAGCTTCTGTTGAAGAAAGCGGAGAGCTTGCTAAAAGAAAGGGAACGTTTCAAACATGGAAGGGTTCTGTATGGGAGGAAAAAGGCATTCCTATAAGAAATGCGACAACAACAACCATTGCACCAACAGGCACCTTAAGCATCATTGCGGAATGCTCAAGCGGCATAGAGCCGGTCTTCGCCTGGGAAACAATCCAGAAAAGGCCTGTCGGAGAACATAGGGTGGTACATCCCATATATAAAACCTTCAAAGATGCTGGTAAATCTATACCTGAATATTTTGTCACGGCAAGCGAAATTGCTCCTGAATGGCATATAAAAATGCAGGCAGCATTTCAAAAGCATACCCATAATGCTGTCTCAAAAACGATTAACCTGCCTAATAGTGCGACAAAAGAAGATGTAGAAAAAGCCTTCAGATTGGCGCACTCACTATGCTGCAAGGGTATCACAGTATACCGAGACGGCTCAAGGATGGAGCAGGTTATATCCTCAACTCAAAAAACTCAACAGACACAGGAACCACAGCAAACACAAGAGGAGGAACTAAGAACGGTAGAAGAAGCCAAAAGAATCCGTGTAAAAACTTCTGAGGGAAACGTTTATGTAATTATCACTCACAGAGAGGCAACTCCGCTTGAGGTTTTTATACACTCTCCTGTAGAATCAAAGTATGCTGAAATATACGAGGCGTTTGCACGCGTGCTCTCAACATCGCTCCGACACAAAATCCCATTGAAATCTCTTCTTGAACAGCTTGAAAAAGCCAACACAAAGTTTGGTTCAATTGTCAGTCCTGTATATGCGGTTTTAAGAGCATTCAGAATGCTCGGCATGAACGGATATGGCGATTGTCCTGAATGTGGAAACTCCCTTATTGCAGAAGAAGGCTGCTTAAAGTGTTTCTCCTGCGGGTATAGCAAGTGCTGAGACAGTAGAAAAAGTTAACCGGAGGCTAACCCCCTCCGGTTTTTTTATTTTATGGTTTTTTTATTTTATGGCGGTGTGTATTTGAAAAAATCCAAACTGATTTTGGGCTTCGCCCAGTTTGGCGGCAAATTTTTATACTAACCCCAAATTTTATCTAGCTCTTTTGTATGTTTATATTTCTCTCGCAATTTACTAATATCATCGCTTGATTTTATATTTTTTATCCGTTGGCTAACATATTTTGTGTATAACGGATCAATTTCTATACCAATAGAATTTCTATTTAGTTGTTTGGCGACAACAAGCGTTGTCCCTGATCCTGCAAAAGGGTCAAATACCATGTCATTTGGTTTCGAGGACGACAAAATAATTCTTGTTAATAAATCAACTGGGGATTGTTGCTCATGTAATCGTTTGCCATTTTCCAATCTTAATGGTTCTTGTCCCGCGAAATAACCGGATGTTAGCTCGCGAATATCGTCCCAAACATCAGTTACAAACATTCCGTCCGGTCTTTCATATTTCTCCGTAACTAATAGTGGGGGATTTATTCTTAGTTTATTAAATATCTTGGGTCTTTTTCCTTTAGTTGCAAAAACAATTATTTGATAGTGTTTCCCGAAACCATTTCTTACCGGAACCGCAGATGTCTTTTTTTTCCACACAATCAGGTTCTTGAAGTTCCAGCCACTATTTTCTAGGGCATGAATTACATGGTGAACATTTTTCTCTCTCTGCATAAAATAAATGCTACCCCCAGCCGATGTTCTTTGAAATACTAATCTGCAAATGTCGGTCATCCATTTCCAATAAGTTTCTTCCGGTAAATTATCCTGATAAGAATTATATTTTTTATTTTGGTTAAATGGCGGATCTAGAAATGACACATCAAAAGGAGTATCCGTGTATTTTTGCAGGAATTTCTCGCAATCATCTTGATAAATACTACATTTAATCATATTAAATTAAGCCAAAAGTTTTTCAATTTTAATCTTGTAGAAGTCGTCTTGCTTCTCAATTAACTTCTTTTCAACCAGCCACGACAAAATATTTTTTATCGAATTTTCAGCATTAATAACTGACAATTTTTCCGCAAGTTGCTGTTTATCATGCTTTCTTTCAGATAGATAATATAAAACGACTGCTCTTAGAAAATCATCTTTTGACACGATTCTGCTTCTGGCTAATTCTGAAACTCGTGCCATAATTCTAGCTAATCGATATACAAAATTCTCAGCTTCAATCTCATGATGAATTATCAACTTTGCAAAAAGCGATTTTACTTCTGCACTCGATCTTAAATTGAAAGTTCGAGATAACAAAACCCCAATTTTACCAACTTGCTTTCCGGCAAGTCCTTCGCGCACATCTTTTGCTTTATTAAATACTGATAAAAAGCCCTGCGTTGCCTGCTTCAAAAGATTTTTGTCATCATCAATCAATAAAGATTCAGTATTCGCTCTCCAAAAACGGCTTGTTTTAGAAAATCCAAGGTTCATCTGGTTCAAATTCACAGAACCGAGAACTAATCTATTGTCAGTTATTAAAAGTTTGCAATGCAGGGCATCTTCAGTGGTCCTAATCTCAACCTTGTTTGCAAGAAGTTCTTTTAACATCCTGTTTAATCTGTCACTAAAATCCATGCTTGTGGCACCAGAAAGAATTTTTACATCAATACCTCTAGACAAAATTGTTCTTATTAAAAATTTTGTAAATTCTTGGTCTGTGAAACTTTCTGTTGATATATATACAAAATCCTTTGCATCATTGATTATTTTTTCATATAGCGTTCTTGCGCGAAATTGAAAAGGCGTAATGTATAATGTATTTTTAATATTCCCAGATTCATTGCATAAAGATGACGGATAGTGAGTAACCCAAAAATCTCTGTGGATATTATTCTGTATGACTCGCGGCAATCTAAACAATTCATGATTATTTGTCCCCATTGCATTATTAATAAGATTTCTTAGATTTTGCCCGTTATCTTTTACAAAAGTATTAAGCAGGTAGTCAAATTGGGCTAAAAAGATAGAAATTGTTTTGTCATCTTCAAACTTAATCACTGCATCAAGTTCGTTTTGATCAATTAAGTTTGCTGAAAGTGCCACGGCAGTTTTATCGGTAACCATAAATTTTCCATGAAATGCATACCAGCGCCCAACTGCCGTAGTTGTTCTTTCTGGATCCCCTACATTCCATTTAATAAAATTTACTATCGCGCCGGAGTTAATAAGCTTTTGGAACGAATTTTCAACTCTTTCCCTAACATCATCATTAATACTATCGTAAGGCAATGTAATAATATGAACTTTTACCGACTCAGAAAGTTTCTTATTAAGTTCCTCAAAAATTTCTTGATTATGCAATTGAAAAATCGCAATTTTTATAAATTTTTTTGCTTTCTTTATTTCCGCAATAACTTCAGAGAGTATTGTTTTATCAAATTTGAAAATTGCCATATATTTATTTAATTAAATCCTCAATATTAACGCCGAGGGCCTTGGCGATTTTCGCCATAACCAACACGGACGGCTTTTTGATTACATTACTTTCAATTTTTGTTAGGGTAGTGTATTTAACGCCAGACTTCTTGGCAAAATCCTCTTGCGATAAACCTTGCTTTGTTCGGTATTTTTTTACATTTTCCCCAATGTTGATTTCGCTTGCCATATTTTCAATAATTTGATAGTATGTAAATGATATATTATTCTTTCAATATAATGATACCAAATAAAATGAAAACAAACAAACAAAAAATGAAGAAAAGCCCGCTTCTGGCGTTCTGCTTTGCGAAACAAAGACAAAAAATTCAATTTTGCGCCTAAAATCGGCTGGCGAGCCCTCGCAGAGGGCAAGCCAGACCTTTCTTTTTCCAACTGGCGGAGAGAGTAGGATTTGAACCTAGGAAAGACATGAGCCTTTGGCGATTTTCAAAACCGCTGCCTTAAGCCACTCGGCCATCTCTCCCTATATCTCAAACATCTGTTTCTTTCAATATCCTGACCCCTCCAAGATCCACAGTAATCTTTATAAGCTTTCCCAGTATAGCTGTCTCTATTGCACATGTATTGTTACCTACCTCTTTAACAATACCTTTAAGCTCCATACCTTTATATTTTCCACCGACAACCATAACTGTATCCCCGACTTCAGGTTTAGGCGGCGGTTCAAAAAGATACGCAAGTTCGCCATACTCTTTGAAAAACCTGAAGTAACCATCCTTTGCGGTAAGTTCGGTAATTTTTATGCCAGAAAGAAAAGAAGTAGGAACGATATTTCTTGGATCCTCCGCTACCATTAAATAGTCATTAAATTTCGTATCCTTAACGAGGAGATCCTTTTGAAGGAATATCTCTTTGATCTTTTTTAGTCTTTTAGAATTTCCGAATAGAAGATACATTTAATTATTATATTACCTATCCTCTCTGTGATGTTTTGTATTTCCATATCTTCACTTTTAAATCGTTATCTTTATAAAGGAGGATAAAAAAATTATTTTCTTCATATTCAGGTTGTTTGCTGCTTATAAAATATTCTGTCTTCGTTTTGCGAATAAGATCGACAACCTTGTTATTGTTAAAATAATCAATATATTCTTTAAGGATTTTGCGATTAGGGAAGCCTAATTCACAGGAAGGAATAACTTGCAGGTCAGGTCTCAAATATAGAATCAAATATTGTGAATTGAAATTAGTCAGGACAGAGGCTCCAGCGAGCACATAGGAAAGAGCATGACTGAGCTTTTTTAAATTATGTAGTTGGCTATAATTAACAACGCCTATCAAGGGAATCATACAGAGACAAATCTGTATAACTATTCCTTTTGTAAATATTCCTTTTTTAGGCTGTGTTCTATGCCGTATTCTCTGAGATTGTTCTGATTGTTTTTTTTGTTTTTGATGTATGTCCACCATTTTATTACGATCTCCCACCGAGAAGGCCTACTTTTTTTAAAGGTGGGATGAAAGGTGGTATTAAATATTGCAACTATCTAATAATTTGTAATATAACAGAGATATGAATGGAAAACGCTGGAAACATTCAAAAACCACTGTCTATAATATTGGCTATCATTTTATCTGGTGCCCTAAATACCGGCGTAAAGTGCTAATCAATGAGATAGAGAAGCGATTGAAGGAGCTATTGCTACAGAAAGCCAACGAACTTGGCGTTGAAATTGTCCAGATGGAAATTATGCCTGATCATGTCCATTTATTTGTAAAGGCAACGCCCATTAACACTCCTCACTTTATTGCCCATCAATTAAAGGGTTATACCTCTCGCACGCTTCGTAAGGAGTTTCCAGCATTAAAAAGCAGGCTGCCATCTCTATGGACAAGGTCATACTACTGTGAATCAGTTGGGCATATATCCGAAGAAACTGTGCGCAAATACATTGAGGAGCAGAAAAACAGATGAAGACCTACTGTTTTAAGCTCTATCAATCAAAACAGAATAAACACCTTCATAAAGAGATAAACCTTGCCGGCAGTATCTATAACCATCTAATCGCCCTGCATAAGAGATACCACCGCCTCTATGGAAAACATTTGAATGCCAATAAGCTGATGAAGCATATCACAAAACTTAAAAAGCAGGAACGGTTTGCATATTGGAATCAATTAGGCTCTCAGGCAATTCAGGATATTGCCCAGCGAATAGAAAGAGGCTATAGGCTCTTCTTTAGAAATAAGAAACTGGGCATTAAGTCAGCCCCTCCCTCTTTTAAGAAGGTCAGGAAGTATAAATCCTTCACCCTCAAGCAGGCCGGATACTGGCTTCTTGAAGGAAACAAAATCTTTATCCTGGGCAGGGTGTATAAATACTTCAAGTCCCGTGATATTGAGGGGAGGGTTAAGACCTTAACCGTCAAACGAAATACCCTTGGAGAGATATTTATTTATCTAACATGCGAAATCGAAGAGGCCCCTGTCGAATCAAGATTGGGTGAAAGCATCGGATTAGACTTTGGCTTAAAGAGATTTCTCGTGGCATCAGATGAAACAATAATAGAGTCTCCCCTATTCTTTAAACAGGGCATAAAGAAGATACGAAAATTAAACAGGATTCTCTCCAGGAAGAGAAGGGCTTCTCCAAAGAGAGTTTCCAACAACTACAAAAAAGCCTCTAAAGACCTTGCCAGGGCGCATAAAAGGATAGCGAACAAACGAAAGGACTATCATTTTAAACTGGCGAGGGAGCTGGCAAAAAAATATGCTCTTATCTGCATTGAGGATTTAAACATCAAGGCCATGCAAAAAGTATGGGGCAAAAAGGTATCTGACCTTGGATACAGCCAGTTTGTAAATATCCTGAGATACCAATCTCTTAAGGCAGGCTCCAGGGTGATAGAGATCCCCAGATTTTATCCTTCAAGCAAGACATGCTCTAATTGTGGATATATTCTGGAGGATATACCTCTTGATGCAAGAGAGTGGGCCTGTCCTAAATGTAGCTCTATTCATGATCGGGATATTAATGCTGCTGTTAATATTCTCAGGGTTGGGACATCAACCCTTGTGGGAGAAGGAGTAAGACCTGCTTCGGCAGGCATCCTTTGATGAACCAGAATCCCATGGATTTATCCGTGGGAGTATGTCAAAAGATCCATCAGGAGCAAGAAAAGTATGTCCCCTATCCGGAAGCAGAACCCTTTCTTAACAGTCTTAAGGAAAAAGGCCATACAATTGTTATCGCCTCTCACAGACAAAAGAAGGCTTTCGAACCTACAAGAAACTGGTTGAGAAAAAATAATCTACCCTTCGATAAAGTACATCTCAGCTATGACAAGACAGTCCTGTTTGATAGCGTTGATTACATTATCGACGATTCACCATTGGTAATCAAAAAGGCCTGTCTTGAGGGTATTCCTGTTGCTGCGCTGCGTAAGCCATGGAATGCTATGTTGAATATTCCGTTGCACGAAAATCTTCTTGAGATTAAGTTAAACGGGCATAAATGAGATGGTCAGTATAGTTAAGGGGAGCGTTTAGGCTCCCCTTTTTTTGTTAGGAAGTTTCTTCTGTACTGGTGATTGTCCAATAATTTTTTACCTTAACAGAAGAATTAGTTTTGTTGTTAAGGGTTTTTTGATAGGTTTGATCGAAAACATTTTTTACCAGGCTTTTCAACTTATCTATCCGTTTCTTTTTATCTAAATCGGGTTTTTCCATTTCCATAGCTTTCCATACCTCTTCAACAGAAATCCTCTTAAAAAATTCTGTTATCACCAAAGACATAAACACAGAAGTGTACCCCGAAAGCTGCTTCAATTTTTTTACCTCTTGAGCCTCAATCGCAATGGTTATCCCTTTTTTTGGCATGAATTTTACCTCCCTAGCTTAAAGTAACCTCTTGCTTGAGAAAATTCTGGCTCATCAGGAATGATAACCATATCAGCTTCAAAAATATCTATCTTAATTAAATTTGCACCACCGCCCGCAACAACAACTGTTTCTATATCTGAGATACCTCCAATTTCATCCTTTAGTCTCGTCTTTATCATCTCTGTGTATTCTTCTAAGGCTTTTCTTTTTATGTTTGATATATCTATCTTTTCGCCCTCTAATCTAATTGAACCTTTCTCGAATATCTCAAGCAACCTGGAAAAAGAAAAATTTCTTGCATACCCTAATTCATCAGGGAGAGACGATCTCAATACATCTACTGCCCTTATGAGGCCAAGTTTTTCTATAGTATTTCCTTTTCTTTTTTTCCATTCACCATCTTTTTTAATGAGTATGAGATAATCAAGTGTATTAAATCCTATATCAAGGATAAGATTTTCATCGGATAGCCTCTCTTCTACATCAAGAAAAATACCTATGCCTTGGGGAAGTATGTCGCATTCAACATGATTCGCTTCTTCGATAATATTTTTAAATTTATCAAGATAGCTGCGATATTTTATGGGAATACCAGTAACTATTCTATCTTGCTTTCCTATTATGGTCTCCACGTACTTTAAAAAGACTGGAAAATAGTTCATTAATTCGGTAATGCCCGTTATCTCTATCCTCTGTGCTTCATATTTAACATCATTACCTATCACATAGACTTTATCCCCATACTTGACTGTATCCACCTCGGCTATAGGATCAGGGGTATAATATGCCAACCATGTGGGAAATTTAAAAGTTTTTTCCTCTGATACAACCTTTGTCCATCCAAAACCTACATCAATACCAATCATTAAATACCTCCTGTATAAAAATATTTTTATATTACGATAATATATTACTTTTTTGTTATACTGTTATTGGTGATAAAATATAAAAATATTAAGATAACAAAATATTTTATGATTAAAATTATATATTTTTATAGAAAACCCTTAATTTTTCAATCAGAAAGTCCTAATCTAATCTAGTTATTTATGGTAGCACGATTATTTATGGTAGTTGACAAAATTAGATGATGCCTGGTCCTTCTTTCTTTTTTTTCAGTTGTTTTTCGTGTATTTCTTTATACAATACAGAAGATGGAGAAAACCTTATCTTTTGTCTTGAAGGAATTATTACCTTTTCTTTCAATGCTGGGTTCCATCCTCTTCTACTCGGCATTTTAATAACTCCGAATTTTCCAAAACCAACTATGGTTACTGTTTCTTCTTCAGATAACGTCCTTTTGATTGCATTTAATATTGTGTTAACTATCTTCTCTGCCTGTCCCTTTTTAATGCCTGCTGTATCAGCTACTTCTTTTATCAAATCATGCTTTGTCAATCATCTCACCCCCTATCTTAAAATGAGAGATAGTAGCAATTGAAATCAATTACTATCTTGAAATGTAAAAGCTTTCTTCCCTTTATTGCCAGGGATTTGAAAGGATTGATGGCTGTAATTCCTTCTTTTGTCATAAACTCGCTATAAATAGAGCAATTGTTAAAATATTTATGCAGCAGATGAACCTGGTCTTTTGTAAAAAAATCATCCTTAAAGATTAATCCCAGCAGAACAGGATAATTGTTGTCGCTATGTATGAATGAATCATCTTTATTTATTTCACCATAGTTCAAAGTATATGCTTCAAGGTGAGGGTCATCTTTTAGCATATCCTCTACTATCCCCTTCGAAAGTGTCTTCTTAACCTTCCGGTTTATCTCATAGGGCATTTCAAATAGGTCAGCCTTTTCTACAAAAAAGTAGCCATCTTCCCTGAACCATATCTTATCTACCCCTATAACAATCTCTTTCTGAAAGCTTTCCATAAGGACAGGGTAATACCTTTCCCTATATCTGATTATAACAGCGTTTCTTCTTTTTACACCAAGACCATCCAGGCAGGAAAAAGCCTCCTCAATAGTATTGAATCCTTCTGGACCGCCAAAATATATTTCTTTACCATCCAGATCAACCAGTGAACGAAGCTGGGTCATATCTATATTTATGCAGCACCTCCTCTTATAATATTAATGTATTACTTACGATTGAAATATTGTTTCATGATGCAGTAATATTTCTTGGTAAAAAATTAGAAAAATTATCTTCTCAAAAAAAAATTAAAAAAAGTTGCTACGGAAAAAGTTTGACTATATAAAACAGGCGATACTCAGGAAGTAATATATAAGTATATAATAGTTAGTAGGTCACGAAAGATTCCATTTACACCCTCACGCACAGCTATCCCTGTTTAGCAGGATAGTGTCTCCTATTCAGCAACAATAGGATTATAAGGTACTGTGTGTGTTAGATGCCCCTGTTGGCATCGGAGGCTGCTCGTCTGTCCCGGATGAGCATTTATTCTAAGAGGCATGGGAAGTGAAGCGCGCTTTAAGTGCTCGTGACGAACCTAAAAATCCTATTTTGCCACTGGGTGAACTATGCCCATACGTTAGAAAGACTTCTTGAGTTGTCTAAGAAGCTGTTAGATAGCAAGATGTTAATTAAAGGATTATTTATTAGATAAGAATAAATCCATAGCCTCAAGATTGTAATTTAAGGGTCTCTGGAGGAATAATCTCTATCACCTATAAGCATATCAAGAGGGCTTTTGGGTGCATTCGCCATATTCCTCATGACATGGGTATAGATCATGGTAGTCTCCACGTTTTTATGGCCCAGAAGTTCCTGCACCTCTCTGATATTGACCCCATTCATGAGAAGATGGGTGACAAAGCTGTGTCTTAAGGTATGGGGTGTTGCGTGTTTCACGATGCCGGCTTTTTTCAGGGCAACCCCAATGGCAGTCTGGATTGCCTTGTCGCTTATATGGTGACGACGTATCTTCCCGCTTTGCGGATCAACAGAAAGCCTTTCAGATGGGAACATATACTGCCAGCCCCACTCCTTTCCTGCATTGGGATATTTTTTATCCAGTGCATCAGGCATGTATGCTTCACCATATCCTGCCTTGAGATCCTTTTCGTGTAATGCCCTTACCTTTTCAAGATGTCTTTTAAGCCCTTCCTTTGCCGCCTCGGGTAGTATGGTAGTTCTGTCATTATCACCTTTACCACTTCTCACATAGAGCAGATTCCCATCGACGTCTATGTCCTTCACCCTGAGTCGTGCACACTCCATGAGTCTCAAGCCTGACCCATAAAGAAGTTGAGCAATGAGGAGACCCCTGCCCGAAAGATGAGATAGCAGCCTTTTTATTTCCTCGACTGAGAGTACCACAGGCAGCCTCATGCCGCGCTTTGCCCGTACAGTGCCGGCAAGATTGTTCAAGTCCTGTTTGAGAACTTCTCGAAATAGAAAAAGGAGGGCATTAAAGGCCTGATTCTGTGTAGATGAGGAAACCCTATGCCTGAGAGCAAGATGACTGAGAAAGTTTTTTACATCTTCTCCGTCACAGACAGTTGTGTCGGTCTTTTTTGTCTCGTTTACATATGCAAAGAACCGTTTTGCCCAAGATAAGTTTGCTCGGTGCCATAGGAATAGTGCTTCACCCGCATGAGATGTTTCATCTCACTTAGAACATCTACTACTTTAGATGAAACGGATGCCTGTACCTGCTCAAGACGGGGTTTCCTGAAACGTATACCATCTTTATACTGGTAGAGATAGACTGTTAAGGCATCACGGGCTTGCTTTATGAGCCCATCGCTTACATTTTCCCTCACCTTCAAATAGTCAAGGAACCTTTTGACCAGCGTCTCCATATCTCTTTCCTTATCCTTATTGGCAAATGCAAGGAATTGGCTTACACTAAGGGCGTAGAACGGTACATACTTCTCATGAGTAAGCTTCCTGTCAATAAGAAAGCTCTGGAAATCAGGTAAAACATCTTTTAACCGCTGATTGGGCAATAATACCATAATAAACTACCTTCGCTTTTGATGGTATTATCATATAATGATGTCTCAATTGCAAGCACAACATGCTAAATTTATTTGCTTTTTCTTCTTGACATTTATAGAGCTTCATAGCAAAATTCTACATATAAGAAAATACGTATATTAATTGTTCGCTGATAATTTGAAAATTTATGAACACGATTAATTGCATAGTGATATCTTTTGCACCCGATAAGTGGGGTACTCATGATCTTTTCAAGAATTTTTACCGAGGAACCTATACCTTTACTCCAGATATCCAATATGCTCTGTCAGGTGCAGCAAATCATTTTCATAAAGCTCTTATTTTGCTGCAAGTCGCTCGAGAGCATATTGCCAGACTCAATGAAGACAAGGAACAACTAGAAAAATATGGTTATACTCCTGCACAACGCGGGAAGGAATTATCGGCTCTCATCGAGTCTATATTGCTTGATTTATACTCATCAGTCGATTGCACTAGGAAAATTGTCACCTTCATATACAAAAGTCATCGAGGAGTTAAACAGTCTACTCGTAAGTTTTTCCAAGCGGTCAAAGAAGGAAAAGTTGAAGAAACTGTACCAGTACAAATCCGAGACGCGTTTGCAAGCGCACACTGGTACTCTGATTTTCGAAGAATGCGGGATGCACTTACACACTCGGATATTGGAGCCTGTCATTTAGACGATAAATCAGCAAAGGTCTCTTACATGCATGGAGCATTGGCAACAAACACTAGAGCACTTGTAATAGATGATATCTTTTCACATATCGATAATCTAATAGCCGAAATTAATCAGTTCATGGAAAAAATCTTTCATTTCCTGAATAGCACACTTGAAGATCGTGATGTCTGGCAGATTTGTGGGATATTTGATGGACGAGTGTATTCTCGGTGGGTGCGTCCAAGCGAAGCAAAGGACTTTAATAGTGGAATATGTGATTCGTTTAAATGGTTCGAGAAAGATGAAAATCCTAAATGCCCTTTTATTGGAAAATGCGAGGCATATGGTAGAAGGAACAGCGAACAAATCAATCCAGCTGACCCGGAGCAAGCGCCGGGCAGCTGATCTCTGTCGTTCGCCAACATAGTAAGGGAAATTTCATATGACATATCGAGAACAACAGCGACAAAAGGTGACATCGATTCGGGAGGCGTTTTTCAAAGACCCCGGAAATGGCATGTTTTATGGCAAAGAGCGCGAATTTGCACTTTCTGATCCGATTATAAACTTGTGGGAAGGCATCAGGTATGATGCGGTTGACTATTTTAGACGAAACAATATTGGGTGGTGGCAAAGCAGCGGAGATGATTTGCCCACCGGGCATTTGCTTTCATCGCAAATAGCCTGTGTAAACCATCTGTATTTCATCAGACAAAGAGAAGACCTTGCGACCACGCTTCTGAAAAGCATAGACCCAGACGTGGATAACGCAGTACATGTTGATGATGGATATGTCGAATTCGAATTCATTGGTTCTGAAAAAGCAAAAATACCTTTTTTACTAAACGAAAAGCCTCTCACTCGCGGGGCGAACTGCACGTCCGTTGACGCAGCCATGATTGGTCAGTTACGGTCGGGGGCAACAAGGTTATACCTGATAGAGTGGAAATACACAGAATCATACCAAACCGAAGACAAGTATATCCCCGAGAGAGCAAGCCGCTATGACAGCCTAATAACAGCCCCGGATTCACCGTTTGTCGAGGGACTCAACGCGGCAGCCCTCTATTTTGAACCGTTCTATCAGCTCATGAGGCAAACGCTGTTCGGAAGTCAGTCAGTGAAAGTTAAAGACTATGGTGTTTCTTCTTACAAGCACCTCCATGTTGTCCCATTACAGAATACTGAACTACGGGAAAGAATCACCTCAAATGGCTTGAAGGGAACAGATATCCATGATGCATGGGTTAAGACGCTTAAAGAAAAAGACGCTTTCATTGGGACAACCCCAGAAGCATTGCTGAAACCCCTTGCTGCCATGAGAGACACAAAATCGGTTCTTCATTATTTAGAAAACAGATATTGGGAATGAAGGCCGAACAACCGCATGAACCGGATCGTGTCCCTGGCAGGCCACTCCCGGTTATGCGAGCGTTCGGCAAAAAAATATGACCACAGAATGTCTAAATGCTACAGGGCTTATCCTAAATATCATCGGCGTAATTTTAGCATTTTTCTTTGGCTTTCCTCAGCCATCACACAAAGAAGGAGTTGGCAGAGTCATAGAAGGTGCAACTCTACTACCAGATGGAAGGACGGTAGCCCAACACGATGAGGATGTAAGAAAAAGAAAGAAATTTTATTTATGTATGTCTCGCTTCGCATTGACATTAATTATCATAGGTTTCGCATTCCAACTATATGCTACACTCCGCCAATAAAGGTCGAACAAGGCGGTGGCTGCACCACGGACGTTAGCATTCAAGGAGACCCAGCGTATGAAGCTCTTTTCCTACATCGTCATACATGACACTGGATTTTCGCCGAATCCGTTCTGCGGGGTTTGTACGCTTGCCGACTGCAAGCTGTGCTATGATGCCTTTAGTGGACACCAAGATTGATGTATAATAAAAGAATGGAGGTGCCACAATGGAGAAGATCCCCAACGCAGTATATACAAGAGAGCTTAGGGAAGAGGCGGTAAAGATGATAACAGAGGATGGATTAAAGGCATCAGAGGTTGCACGTTTATTATCGATCCCTAAGTCAACAATAACCTATTGGATAAGGGCAGAGAAAAAGGGCAGACTTTCTGATGTAGGAGGCTCAAAGAAACCCTTAAGTGAATCAGAGATAGAGCTATTAAATCTCAAACGTGAACTTGCCCAGGTAAAGATGGAGCGTGATTTCTTAAAAAAAGCGAGTGCGTACTTTGCAAAAGAGTCGCATCCAGGTACGCGTTCATGAAAAGTCAGCGACTCTACTATACCATTCCCTTTATGTGCCGTATGCTTAATGTATCACCAAGCGGCTATTATGCATGGCTTAATCGTAAGCCCTCAAGACATGCCATAGAAGAGCTAAGGCTTGAGATTGAGATAAAGGCAGCCCATAGGAGAACCCGTGGCACCTTTGGACCTGAAAGATTACAGAAATACCTTTTATCCTATGGCATTAAAGTTGGTATCTGTCGTATAAGAAGGTTGAGAAAGGCGCTTGGTATAAGATGTAAACAGATAAGAAAATATAAGGCCACAACAGATTCTCATCATACACTGCCTATATCAGATAACCTTCTTAAACAGAACTTTGAGGTCTCATCCCCTAATAAGGTATGGGTCAGTGATATTACCTATATCCCTACAGATGAAGGTTGGCTTTATCTTTCAGCCCATAAAGACCTCTTTAATGGAGAGGTTGTAGGATATGCATTAGGTAACAGAATAACCAAGGGGCTTGTTATACAATCTCTTCTGATGGCAGTAAGAACAAAAAGACCTGAACCTGGTCTTATTCATCATTCTGATAGGGGAAGCCAATTCTGTTCCTATGAATACCAGGGATTGCTAAACCAGTTCAACATGATACCCTCTATGAGCAGGAAGGGTAACTGCTTGTGATGTTGCACCTATGGAGAGCTTCTGGGGAACATTAAAAAATGAGCTTATCTATCAGAAGAGATATACTACAAGGGAAGAGGCAATAAGAGAGATTACTGAATATATAGAGGTATTCTACAATCGGCAAAGACGACAGAAAAGACTTGGGTACCTATCGCCTGTTGCCTATTTAAGACAGTTTGTTATGTTGAAGGATGCGGCATGAAAATGTTTTGGAATCCATTATTGACAGCCTGTTGCCCAAATCCCAGCAAGGAACTTAAATGAGTTATTTTTATTGTGATAAATGTTCATAACTGTATACAATTAAGCTGGCATATTATAACCTCTTATGATAAGATAACTCATCGTAGATACAAGGAGATACATTATATGATGGGTTATCAGGAACATACTCAGGAGAAGATATTTTTATATAATATCTATCTTGAAACCAGAGTACGAAAAGGGCACCCATTACGGAGAATAAGGGAGCTTGTTGACCTCGATTTCATATATAAAGAGGTAAAAGATAAATATGGTAAAAACGGCAATGTATCGGTACCACCCCCTGTTATACTCAAGCTCATGTTTCTTCTTTTCTTCTACAATGTCCGTTCAGAGAGAGAACTCATGGAAACCATACCTGAAAGGATAGACTGGCTCTGGTTCTTGGGCTATACTCTTGATTCCTCTGTGCCCGATCACAGTGTATTATCCAAGGCACGGGCGCGATGGGGAAAAGAAGTATTCAAACAGTTCTTTGAACGTATCGTTGTCCAATGTGTTGAAAAAGGACTTGTCGACGGAACAAAGATATTCATGGATGCAAGCCTTATAGATGCCAATGCCTCTAATAACTCTGTCATTGATACACAGTCACTGAACAAATATCTCAATAAAGCCTATCAGGAACTTGAAGAAAGACTGGAAGAGAAAGACCAGGATGGAGTAGGTGCCACCCACATCTCTCTTACCGACCCTGATGCCTCCATTGTCCGTCATAAGGGAGGTAAGCCTAAACTTCAGTATAAAACCCATAGGGCAGTTGACAGCCTCCATGAGGTTATTACCGCAGTTGAAGTAACAACAGGTTCAGTTAATGAGGCACATAAAATGGCATCCCTTATTGATGATCATACTGCTAATACACTTACAAGGCCTGATACAGTGGCACCATAGACAATCTCCTTGAATGCTATTGACAGGGGAATTAACCCCCATATGCCTGCAATACAGACGAGAAATAAAACAACAGGATATATCCAGAAGAAAGGTTTATCTACAATGAAAACACTGACACGCTAATCTGCCCTGCAGGGAAGACCCTCACAAGAAGGTCCTACCATTCACACCGTAACAACATAGAATATGCGGCTAAAGGGAGGGATTGCAGGGCATGTATGTTCAAAAGTCAATGCACAACAGATAACAACGGACGGTCTGTTAAGCGCCATATACGTAAGAAACAGTTAGATGAAATGATCTTAATAACAAAAGGCTATAAGGCCTTAAGAGATATAAAGATACGTCAGCACCTTATGGAACGCTCCTATGCCAGAGGTACCCGTTATGGGTTTGATCGTGCAAATTGGAGAGGTCTATACAAGGTAAGCATCCAGGAATATCTTATCTGTGCAATACAGAATATTGAGGTATTAATACGCCATATGAAAAAACCTCTAAAAGAGGCAATGGCAAGACCTTTAAAAGATATACTGAAGCAGAAGATTATAAGGGGTGGCAGATATATATTGGGTTTAATAAGATTCTTCATGTATCAAATCCACCATCAGTTTGATTATGGTATATGAAAAGATAAGGTTTAGATGCTGCTTTTAAAATATAGCAAAAGGTGTTTTGGGCAACAGCCTGTTGACATTAGAGGTCAAAAGTGCAAATAATTTGTTGACAAACGGCTTCGACTGGCATATTACATCTTGTAATTATTAATCATATGTCAATCAGGAGCTCATCGATGAAAATAAGCCGCCAGGTCAGGAGAGCCAAGAACCAAAAACAGGAAAAGGAGGACCGGAAACTATCCAGGCAATTGGAATTGTCGGACTTCACCTACGAAGCCACCGACGAAAACACGACCTTTTCCGCCATGGGGCCACAACTGGTGGACTTCATAAAGGCCGAATTAAGGATCTTGAAAAGCAATGGGAGAATTATATCCACATGAAGTCTGATGGAGGCTGATATGGCGGGCAATCACAATCCCTTTGTAGCGAAATTTTTGACAATCTACAGCCAAAGCGAATTGAGTACCGCCGGCACACGGGGATACGATCCACAAACTTATGTCGATACAAAGCTCGACCTGAAACTGACCCCCCGTATTTACTCATCCGAAACACGCTTAGTTGTTCTGACGGGCAATGCCGGTGATGGGAAAACAGCCTATATTCAGCGACTGGAGTCCTTAGCCAGAGACCAGGGGGCAATATTTTCGGCGCAAACAGACAATGGCTGCACCTATAAGATGGACGGGATCCTCTATCAGACGTTATATGACGGGAGTCAAGATTTCGAAGGCGCCAAGAACGACCAAATACTAAAGGAATTCTTCTCTGATCTGGAGGGCACTGCGGAACCCAAAGGGGCGTTTACAAAAATTATCGCCATAAATGAGGGCAAATTAAGGGATTTCATTCTTAATAAGAGAGAATATTCCTGGCTGGGAAGGCAGGTGCATCACTATTTTGAATCGGACAGTTTTACACCCCATAAATCATTGATCTTCATTAATCTCAATCTCCGATCCGTCGTGAGTGACAATGAAAACGAGCGGTCCATATTTGATCTCATCCTGGATAGATTTTTAGATAAAGAAGGTCCCATGGGATTTTGGAACGCCTGTGCACCTGAGAACTGCTCTTATGCAAATCGGTGCTATGTTCGTTACAATATTGAGACGCTTCGCCATCCCGAGTTAGGGCCAATCGTCAGACATCGTTTAAAACAGCTTTTTTATGCAGTCCTTTTCAGGAAAATAAGGCATATCACCGTTCGCGATATTCGATCCTTTCTCTCGTACATTCTCATCAACAAATATTCATGCCACCAGATCCAGGCAGACCTTGATCGCGGCTTATCAGTTATAGATCGGTTTTATTACAACGCCGTATTTCCTAATGACGAAAAAGATCGCCTTGCCCGAACGATTTGCGACCTGGATGTTTCCCTCACATCCAACCCGAAGCTGGACAACTTCATTCATTTTCACAGGCCGGATGATGAGTTGTGCGTCAGACTTCTGGTACCCGGGCATGAGGAAAAACAGGATCAACCTTATCTTAAGAAGTTATTTGAAAACATGCCCCAGGGAACGGATGACAATGATCCTATCCGCCGTGACAACGCCCACCGCTACCATCGGTCGCTAAGGAAAAAACTTTTCTTCGAAAGTGCAGAAGAGCAGATGAAGGCGGCAGGATTCCCTATTTGGAAAGATTTTCTCCCCTATAAAAAATTTGACCGTTTTTCCCAGGTCGTTCATGCAAGGGAAGATCAACATTTCGAGCTACGCAATAATCTAACGCTGGCGATTAGCAAATCGGAACGCATTTACAATGAAATTATTGGCAGTGAAAATCTATGCCTTCGCTCTACATCAACAACCAAGGCAAACACAAAAGGGTTTTATAGCTTCCCTGCTTCGGACTTCAAGGTCATTGTCAAAGACATCGGATTTCAGGAAGAGTTTTTGGAATACACGCCGAACGCTCTGTATTACCGATATGTCGGCACTGGCGCTAATCTAAAGAACCCTGTTGAACTCGAAATTCCCATTGATCTTTTTGAAGTTCTCTGTCGCATCAGGGAAGGGTATATCCCGGCAGCCAACGAAGTGAGGACGTTTTTTCTGAATCTCGAAATGTTCAAACGGAGGATTGCGGCAAAACGGCCCGACAAAATATTTCTCACCGATGACGATTCGAGCTTATTTGAAATCAAAAAAGACCCTGCAAATAATCTGATTATGACCAAGGTAGGTTGATGATGGGAATTAACAAACAGCACAAGGCGTTTCGTTTTGACAAAATCATGCCCATTGATGCGAATAACATCATCTTGGAACAGGCTTTTGCCCGCTTTCTGGTGTTGATTCGTACCAAGGGCGTCCCTATTACTACCACAAACAAAGATACGATTTATCCTCGCAGCCTTGTAGATCTGATCGCTGACGATCCAACCCACTTCCAAGGCATGACAACGGATACCCACAGAAAACAACTGCTTGAGGATTGGCTGGCCAATGAATTTGCCACGACCATCAAGGTCGGGCACAGCGGCGACGGCGATGCGCGTATTGCCAACATGAAGCCGATTCACATGTCAACCATTAAACTGCTCGATCCCCGCATCCGCAGCCAGGATAGGGATCTCAGCAAATTTTTTTATAATGTCTTTAAGGACAGTAGCTTGATTATTGGGGAAGGGAGCCTCCTTGTGCCCTATTTGACAACGGGCACCTCGGATTTTGGCGATCATGACAGTAAGATCGATGAGAACAGAGCAGGCGAACTGGATATCGAAACCCTGTTCTTATTGCGCCTTCTCAACGATTTCAAGGTGGATAAAGTCGATAAAAGGAAAAGAATCGCTGCACATGATTTTATTTGTCCAGCGCAACGGCAATTGATCATAAACGACACGGCCCGTCTCCTCGTTTATAATCATTCCATGCCGAGGCGGGAACTTATTGACTACCTGATCATGCTTTTTGCCTTCCATGCCGCCCTCTACTGCCTGAAAAGTTTCCGCCTGATTAATCATTTGGCGGATACGGGACAATACCGGTGCCGACATTGCCGGGGCATCAATATGGGCAGCCTGGATCGTCTCTCTGAATGCGAGTTTCAGCCCGATATTTTCGTCGATCTCACAAACGGCCAGGACAAAGAATGCGACCGCATGGCCAAAGACAAAGTGGCCAATCATCATGCGGTAATGTATCGCTATTTTTCTTCCCATTACAAACTGAAAAAGGTCGATGAATTTGCATCAACATTCCCCGGGTACTCAGGATCATTGGAAGATCTGGTGAAATTCTTTTCACATAAGGATTTAGACGCCTTTTTTAGAATGAGATTGTCGGAAATCATCTCTGTGGAAGAGAATGAGGAATTGGACCCGGAAATAAAGGCAATAAGAGATCTGAACCTACCGCCCCTTGAGACCTTTGTCGAGATTGTGACCCAAAAAACGTTCGACACTCGGGCGAGCAATCACAAAAAATTACTCGCTTCCCTCTGCGGGATGGGGAAGGAGAGCGGCTTTTTGATGGGGGGCCGGGGAAGAAAGAGAAAGTATGTCCTCGGCAATCAACTCCTGGAACTTTTAGTCCAGTTGTCTGTCGTCGGCCATAACCAAAAACGGGGATTTTTCACGCAGCCGATTGCCATCACCGATTTCGTGGAATTTTTGAAAAAGCGCTATGGGTTGTTAATCGATTGCAACAAGGGTGCGGAAGACACCCCCGAAGGGGCAAAGGCATTGGAAAATAATTTCAATGCCCTAAAAACCCGCCTGCGTCAGTTGGGATTCTACACAGATCTATCGGACGCATCCAATTCGCAGGTGATTCGTCCTCGATTTACGATTTAGCCTGAGTAGGAGGAGATACGTGACAAAAAGTGTTGAAGAACAACCGGAAATCAGCGATGGGAAAATCGTTGATTTCATAGACGGGAAAATAAGGAAAGACAGCGAAACAGAGCAGATCCGACAAAACTTTGAACGGACGCTCATCGAGGAATACAATTATCATCCTGAAGATGTTTCCGTCGATTTCAAGATCAAGGTCATGGATGGGTCAAGAAAGGTTACAAAGACCGTCTCTTTGGCCATTCTTCCCGACAAGAAATCCTCCAACCCAACCCAGGATGACGTGTATATCCTGATTATGGTCGTAAAACCGAAAACCCAGCCCACCGACCTTTCCGGCGGCACCGAGGATCTGGAAAAGCTGCTTGCCGCTTGCCCCAACGCCGCCTTTGCCTGCTGGACGAATGGTATTGAAACACTCTTTTTCCAGAAGAAAAAAACGAAGTTCGATGTTGATATTTTTCCAGTCAATGATTTTCCACGCAAAGGCGAAGATGATGCCGCAATTTTTACAACGGATCGTTCCCGACTAAGAGTCGCTACGGGTAATAACCTGCTCTATGCGTTCAAGCGCTGTCATGACTTCATCCACGCCAACCAGGGCGGCTCAAAAGAGCAAATCTTCTGGGAATTTCTCAAGGTTTTATTTGCGAAGATTCAGGATGAGGAACAGGGCGGACGCCCGCAATTTGCCATTCGCACCCTTGAGGAACGAAATACGCCGACCGGACACCAGCTTGTCAAAAAGAGGATTGACGCCCTTTTCAAATCCGTCAAAAAGAAATCGGGGTTTCAAGGATTGTTCGACGATCTGGCCTCAGATATCCGTTTTCAACCTGATGTCCTTACCTTTATTGTGGCGCAATTGGAAAAATATGACTTTCTCCATTCCTCTGTGGATGTCAAGGGCATGGCTTATGAAACCATTGTCGGACCGACCCTGGAAGGAACCCGCGGCGAGTTCTTCACGCCCCGTAACCTCGTCAAGATGGCCGTCAAAATGCTCGATCCCAAACCCGGAGATCGTATCCTTGACCCTGCCTGCGGCACAGGGGGGTTCATTGTCGTTGCCTTTAATTACATCGCCGAAAAACTCCGTCTGGCGGCAAAAAAACAATGGCGAATCCCCGATAAGCCGACAGAAGATGAAGAACGAGCAGTCAATGAACAAATCCATCAGGCAGGAAAACATGTTTTCGGCATTGATTTCAACGCTAACCTCGCCAAGACCGCCCAGATGAACATGATCATGAACAACGATGGCCGCGGCGGTATCTATTCCGTCAATTCTCTCTGGAAGCCTTCCGACTGGCCGAATGAGGCAGCCGCAGAAATCACATTATCCAGTTTCGACATTGTCCTTACCAACCCGCCCTTCGGCACCAAGATCAAGGTCGAGGGCAGCGAAATCCTGGGGCAATACGACTTGGCGCACACCTGGAGCAAGGAAGGGAACCGCTGGGTAATGCAAGGCGCCCTTAAAACCGGTGTTCCTCCGGAGATTCTCTTCATCGAACGCTGCTTCCAATTCTTGAAACCCGGGACCGGTAAAATGGCCATTGTCCTTCCCGATGGCATTCTGGGGAACCCTGATTTGGAATATGTCCGTTATTGGATCATGGCCAATTGTCAGGTCCTGGCCAGCGTGGATCTCCCCGTGGAAATGTTTTTGCCTCGGACGGGCACGCAGACCAGCGTCCTTTTCCTGCGCCGAAAATCGGATCAGGAAAAATTGGCGGAAAGTCTCTCCGGGGAACCGCCTGAATATTCAATTTTCATGGCCATCGCAAAATCTGTAGGGAAAGACCGCAGAGGAAATACGATTTTCAAAAGGGATAAGGAAGGCCGAGAGATCATTCGACGAGACTTATATCAGAAATATGCCCGTTCGACTGTCTTAGATTTTTCACCTATCGTAGAACCTACGGGACGCATAGTGGATGATGACCTGCCGGAAATTGCTGAGTTGTACTTACAATTCATTAAAGGTGAAAGAAATTGAAAACAGGCTTACTTGAACCAAAAACAATTATCATCAATTCAAAAGATATCGCAAAAGGAAGCTTTCGATTAGATTCGTATTTTTACTCTGATTACGATAGAAATTACTCGCACATCATTAACAATTATATCGAATTTAAATCTTTAGGTGAATGTTCCACGGAAATATACGAAGTGCCGCCATTTGTTCACGTATATGTCAAGAAAAATTATGGTATTCCATTTTATACCAGTTCTTCTCTATTTGAGAACGATTTGACACCCGCTCATTATCTCACTCCCAAAATGAAAAAATTAGAAATATACAAAATCAGACGTGGTCAAATATTGTTGGCACGTTCAGGTGATGTATCTGGCGGTGTTATGGGATTGATAACTATGGTCGGGAGAGATCTCGATGGGGCCACTACTTCGGATCATGTTATACGCATCACAGCTAATCCTGATATCGTAATATCAGAATATCTATATTGTTTCTTAATGTCAGAAATGTGTCGCAAAGAATTAGTACGAAATGCATCTGGGTCAGTTATTCCTGCTATACGCCCTGCGGCAATCAAAAACATTCATATTCCGATGCTCCCTTTAGAAAAACAAAATGCTATTGTGCAAAAAATTCGTCTATCAATTGAGCAAAAAGAAGCTTCTCGTGTCCTGATATTTAATGCGAATAGGATGGTTTTAAACGTTAACGGTCTTGCTGAAATAAAAGAAGAAGACAATGATACTGAGTCAGGAGAACATAATAAATATACATCCATTTTCTCGTCAGAGGTACTCCATACCAACCATTCCGGATCTGAGTATCGTCTCGATGCCCATTTTTACAATCCCCTTGCACAACTGGCTATCAAAAATATCAGGCAGTGTAAATCGGAGGTGAAAACAATCGGCGATGTGACTGAAAGGGTTTTTATGTGCGGTCGTTTCAAGAGGAACTATGTAGGTGAGAAATACGGCGTTCCTTTCCTGTCAGGTAAAAACATCATCCAGATTAGGCCGACGGATCTGAAATATATTTCTCTCACCGAAACATCAGATCTCGATGACCTCAAACTAGAAGCGACATGGACACTGATTACCCGCTCAGGAACGATCGGGCGGACGTGCTTCGTGTGGGGAAATTACGAAGAATGGACAGCAACAGAAGATATCGTTCGTGCTGTTCCAAGCCAAGAAGAAATAGATCCCGGGTATCTCTGTGCCTTTTTGTCTTCGCCATATGGCAAACAACAGGTTTTGCGATTCAGGCACGGGTCTGTCATTGACCATATTACTCCTGAGCAAGTTAAAAAAGTCCTCATCCCTTTGCCTTCGGAAACGGATCAAAAAATGATCGGCGATCTGGTGCGCGCGGCCTATGAAAAACGCGCCGAGGCCATTCGCCTGGAAGATGAGGCGCAACAAATATTGATGGCCGCCCTAACCCAATGAATCAGCCGAAATAAGGTTGATGATTCGCGAGGTTTGACATGATCGAACTCAATCAGGAAATGTATTATCAGGAAATGGCTCAAGCCGTCTATCAACACTTGCGGGATTTTCTGCTGACCAAAGAGAGAAATCACTGTCAACGGGTTGAATATCTTCCTCGAGAGGTCATGGTCATGACCTGTAAAAAACTCCTGGAAGACATGGACTTACAATCCCATGACGTTGAAGCCTTTGTCCTTACAGATCAAGTCAAAGAAGCGTACGAGATCGAAAGCGGCGCCCTGATCGAAAAAAGAAACCGCGAATCCTTCGGGGTCCTGGTCGCCTTCATTCCTCAGGGGTTGCGACTTCCGGCGGAAGATTCCTATGACATCCACACCTTCAAGACCTACGATCTGACCGGCGTGCTTCGGGCTCACTGCAAAACGATTCTTGCCGGCTTGCCTGAACCGATGCAATCCATTGCCGGGACGGTCATGGATCAATCCGCCGTAAAACGACAATCCGTGGATCGGCAACTGAAATATCTCTTAGCGCTTAGGGAAGACGGCACCGGGTGGGAAGAAGCGGGGGCCTACCTCTACCTCGTCGGTCTCATACCGGACCTGAAACTGGATGAAGAGGGCGTTGAAACAAGGATCGACCGAAACTATTATTGCGTGGAAGAGGTGAGCAACCCGGATCGCACGATTCTGCAGAGCATCGAAAAACTGGTCGCGAAATACGGCCTCAAACCGGAAGAGAACAATCTGGCTCAGAACCTTATTCGCTTTTTCCGAGAGCGGAATGCCACAGAGACGGACAGATGGCTGAAAGAAATCTTGATGGATTCTACCTGGCGGAGCCTATTGTCCTTTGATAAATGGTCCTTCAAGGACATTGCCAAAGATAAAGTCGAAATCCATCTTCAGCCCCTTGAAGACCCCAAGACCGGGGCCTTAGCCAAAGGATTAACCAAAGACGGCAGCAGCCTCGTTGCCAGCACGAGTTCGACAAATCCTGTCCACATCAAATGGGAAACCAATCCGAAAAATCCGGATGAATTGGGCCATTATCTTGTCACTGTCGTCCGGGATACGGACGATGAGAATGCAGAGGAGGAGCTGCTCCGGCGCATTGTGAAAAAAGGGCGGAGCACCCTCAAATTGGGCTTGAAGGATGTCGAATTGGAAGAAGGGGAATCATGCGCCGCAAAAATCGTAATATACGCGAAAGACAGCGCCGGGCTCACGCTGGATAAGGACGAAAGCGAATCCTTCTGGATCGAAAGCGGGGTCAGCATCGATCCTGTCGTCAAGAAGATCAAAAAGATCCGCAATCGCGCCGAAGCGTTTCTTTATGCGGCCCATAAGCATCGCAAGCCCATAGAAATAGACAGCGAAAACTGGGAGGAAGGAAATCCTAAACATTACCGCATTAAATTGAAAAACCGGGATATCTACCGGATTGCGATCAACAGCGTCCTGTATGACATCGAGCGGCGAAACATCACCGATCCCATGAATGGCGGCGCCTGGCGGATTGACGCCAGAAACGTTCCCCTTCTGAAGGCAGCCGATCTTAAGCCTGTTCCGATCGCTGGTCATAACATCCCATCTTTAGCGCGTTTTTTCGATGTAAGAAAAAGCCTCTTTCAATCCTTTCAGGAATGCGACGCCTTTGGTGTCGTGGAAACATTAGACCTACGTGCTTTCAGCTCGCTCATTGAGGATTATGCCGCTGCTTATCGAGACATCCTCGATGATATTTGCCTGAGGCTTGAGGAGTCCACTTCGGACGGCGATATCAATAATGTCCTGTCCCTGTATCAAATGATCAATCACCTCGATACGGTTCACATTCGCCTGGGTTCGCCGGAGGATGAAGGGGAAGCGGTTCTTTTGTGCCCGACTCACCCCTTGCGCCTCCTGTGGATACAGCAATATCAGAATCTCCTTTTTTATTGGGCGGATTCTCTAAACGGCCTCACCGAAGAAGAGGCCAACCGTTTACTGAACCCCGAGAAGATCACCAAAATTACATCACTCAATATCCCTTCCGCCCTTTCCCTGGGGCATGGAGAAATCTTTGTTAACAGTGATAATCTCGACCTTTACTGGAGCATCTTTCCGAAGAGCAATACAAAAGATATCCGCAAATTGAACAGTTATATTTTTAAACTTCTGAATATCAAGGACAGCAATGGCCATATTACGACGATCACGCCGGAGCAGATCGCGGATAAACTATGGCGTTATCTCAAGCACCATCCGTATGTGACCACATTGAAACTGAACGTCATCAATCCCGGCGACGGGCTTGTTGTGCTCAACGCGATTCGTCTCTTGCAGGCGGATGACGACTTCAAGGAGATGAACTATGATGTCGCCTTCTATGGAGACATGCGTTACGAAATGATGGGCAATGCCTTTGATCGTCTGACCGAAGAAAATTTGTCTGCCGAAGGCATGGAAAAGGATGTGGATGAAGAATTGCTCCGCCCAAATCCCAATCCGCTCTTCCCTAAGCTCCTCTTTTCCAAGAAAAAGGTAAAGGAAAGCGACTGGCCGAACAGCAGCGTCAATGAAGGCCATTTGACGATGGTGATCGACCGATTTGCCACCAAGGTTCTTACGCGACCCGTAGGCCAAGGGGTGGGAAGCTTTAGTCTGCATAATCTGCTGGCGGAATATCGCACAACCTTTGACCTGAAGGGCGATATGGCTACATGGTCAAGGAAAATTATTCCAAATCAAAATAGCGAGATCCGAGAAACTGAAAATTGGGCGCGCTTGAGCTTCGAGATCTCTGATCGGATGTCGCGTCTTGCCTCTTGCTTTTTCAATTGGGGAAAAACTTTGAATGAAGTACCGGCTGTCCAGTTGGAATTGTCTGCCGTGGATAAATATATCATCAACCATGTCCACGAAAATTCCGATTGGGTCTTAACGATTGATCGCAATTTCGGGATTGAGTATTTTGACAATCCCCGCAAATCCAGCGGGAACAGTTATCTGATAGACTATACGCCTGAATTTTTGGACGGTGTGGGACACAGGCTTATTGTTTCCACCTATTGGTTGAGCGAAATCGAAGGTCTGATCAGGGATGGCCTGAAGAAAATGGGCATCCCAGGAACGGGCTTTCACGCCGTCCATATTTTGGACATCTTGAAATCCATCTCCGGTAAACTGGCCCTTAAATTGATCAATAATCCCAAAGATGCCAGGGAGATTATCGGTCTTGCCCTGACGAGGCTTATTCTTGAAGAACAGGGCGATTTAGCCCATTCTGTCCTCATTCCCATTGACTCTCACATTTCTCTTTTTACCGAACATAAACGGCAAGTACATGATGAGACTTTGAGATTGCAGCGCTCTGATTTACTCATGGTGGGATTTGACCAGAATGCCATGAAGCTCCGCTTAATCGAAGTGAAGTTCAGAAGCGGCGCCGGCGCTGGAGAGGAATACGGCCTGAAGGAACAGATCGTATCCAAGAACGAAGACACGCAAAAGGTGATTGAGTCCTTGTTTCAGCCCAAGATGGAGAAGGACCGCTTTGATAGAGACATCCAAAATCACGAGCTGGGCCGGTTGCTGGATTTCTACCTGGAACGCTGCATTCGGCATGGGCTTATTCAGGAGAACTCCTCAGATGAACAAACGATACTGAACGGAATCAGCAAGGTTATTTGCAACGACTTCCATATGGATTTCGAGAAAGCGGGTTACATCTTTAATTTGCAGGGCGTCAGCAAAGAGCTGGAAAACTATAAAGGCAATACTATCTACGTCATCGGCAAGGATAAGATTTCACAGTTATTTGATATTGGTGAAGATGAGATAGAGCTTGAACAGGAAGCGGCGGGCGACACCGTTGCACCAGAGCCGGACACAAAAACAGATGAAAGAGAAGAGATGACTGGTGGCGATACTCAATCAGGTAGTTTTACTGAAACGGAGGAAACGGAAACCATTCGGGTTACGGCTGCGGGTGGTGACGAAGGAAAAGACGCAATAGAAAAAATCGAAGCAGAAGGGGGCAAAGAGGCAGAAACAATGGTCCCCGCCGCTCAGAACCTGCAAATCTATCTGGGCAAAAACAGTGATTCAGAAAAGGCGGTCCACTGGAATCCCTTCTCCCCCACGCCGAAAAAATTGTCCAACCAGCACATCCTGATTGTAGGAACAACAGGATCGGGGAAAACGCAGACCGCCAGCGCCTTCATTGACAGCCTTTGTGAACAGAACGTTCCTGCGATCATCTTTGATTTCCAGGGGGAATACATGGACGCGGAATTGAAGGATGCGGGCGGCCAAACCTTCCTGGCGCGAACAAATGCCCGTGTCGTTGATGCATCGGACGGGATCCCGATTAATCCCTTTGAAGTGCCAATGGATCGATTGATGAACAAGAAGCAGAACTATCAAAAAGTCGTGTACCAGGTAGCCGCCAGTCTGAAGAGAATCTTTGGATTGGGTGACATTCAACATGCCGAACTGAGGGATGCCATTAGTCAGGCGTATGCTGTGAAAGGCTTTATTTCCGGCAAGAAAGATACCTGGGAGAATGACCCGCCATCCATAGCAGACGTCTGGTCCATCTTGAAAGAAAAGGAGAAGGTCGGCAGCGCAACGGTGCGCAACCTTAATCTGCGTATAGAGCCGCTTTTCGCTACGGGGATCTTTCAAGATGAAGGTGGCGATCTAACGTTTAACGATATTCTTGGTCACACAACGATTGTTCGTCTTTCTAATTTGGCTACCCCCGAATTGATGGTTGCCGTCAGCCGCTTCATGCTCCAGAAGATATATTCAGATATGCTGGCAAAAGGGCCGACCAATCAAATCCGCGTATTCGCTGTTATTGACGAGGCACATAAATTGTCTTACGACGAGACCCTGACGGAGCTTGTAAGGGAAGCCCGAAAATACGGTGTTGGTTTATTGCTCGCTTCTCAGAGCCCTAAGGATTTTGATCGAGTGGCATTTGATCTCATGGGCACCAAAATTGCTTTGCATTTGGAAGGAGAGGATGCCAGAATCATGGCAGATAACTTAGGAGTAATCGATAAAAACGACCGTGACATTGCCCGGAAAATGATCTTGAAGCAACCGAATCTCCAGGCGCTGTTGCGGAACAACCACCATGAACCTTATATTCAGGTGGATATTCTACCGTTTTTTAAGAAAACTTAATTGGCTACAAACACTGAACTTTAACTGGAATTGAAGTAGACAAAGGTACCCCGACACGCTGTGACATTATGACATTAATCAAGACCTTTGCACGGTATTTTCCGTAATGCCTCACTGAAGCGGGGAAGTCCCCTGTTTTAAGGAATCAAAAAAAGACTTACGTTCCAGCTTCTCTTGTGTTAAAGAGAAGGTATGGAACAATCGATCAGATACCGGGGCAAGAATTATACCCTCGGAGAGATCGATGAAATTAGAGAGGTTCTTGTAACTTATCAAGACCGAAGCCGAAGGTTCATTTCTCAAGAGATATGCCGACGGTGGGGCTTAAGACAACCGAACGGTGTCCTCAAGGATATGATCTGTCGGGGTCTCCTCTTGCATTTAGAGGCTCAAGGGTTCATCGAACTTCCTCCGCGTAAAAAGAACCCCCTTAATCCGCTATCAAGACGTCAGAAGCCTGAGTTCGTTGAGGTCGATCAGACCCCTTGTTGTGGGAAGCTATCCGATCTCAGACCCATCGAGCTGGTTGTGGTGAGACGAACTCCGTTAGAAAGACTTTACAGGAGTTTGATCGAAGAGCACCACTATTTGGGATACTCTCGCCCTGTGGGAGAGCATTTGGAATATCTTGCGATCTTTCAGGGGCAGCCCGATTGCCTGCTTAGGATGGAGCTTCTGCTCCTCGTCACATTGGGTGTCGAGATCGCCACGTGGGGTGGACTAAAGAGCAGAGGATCAAGAATCTTGACAGGATTGTCATCAATACTCGGTTTCTGATCTTGCCGTGGGTTAGGGTAGCCTACTTAGCCTCCCATCTTTTGGGATTAATGGCTCGGAGAATCTCACAGGACTGGCAGGAGATTTATCATCATGAGGTGGTGTGGTTGGAGACGTTCGTAGACCCTTAAGCGTGGATTTATGGGTACCTGTTATAAAGCGGCCAATTGGGTCTATCTGGGGCAGACCACAGGACGGGGTAAAAATGACCAAACGAAGAAGGCGAACCGGAGTTTGAAATTGGTCTTTGGTTATCCTTTGAGAAAAGACTTTCGGCAGGTGCTCTGTGATTAACTATTGCAAAGGCTTGTGCTATGATGCCTTTAGTGGACACCAAGATTGATGTATAATAAAAGAATGGAGGTGCCACAATGGAGAAGATCCCCAACGCAGTATATACAAGAGAGCTTAGGGAAGAGGCGGTAAAGATGATAACAGAGGATGGATTAAAGGCATCAGAGGTTGCACGTTTATTATCGATCCCTAAGTCAACAATAACCTATTGGATAAGGGCAGAGAAAAAGGGCAGACTTTCTGATGTAGGAGGCTCGAAGAAACCCTTAAGTGAATCAGAGATAGAGCTATTAAATCTCAAACGTGAACTTGCCCAGGTAAAGATGGAGCGTGATTTCTTAAAAAAAGCGAGTGCGTACTTTGCAAGGAAGTCGCATCCAGGTAAGCGTTCATGAAAAGTCAGCGACTCTACTATACCATTCCCTTTATGTGCCGTATGCTTAATGTATCACCAAGCGGCTATTTTAATCGTAAGCCCTCAAGACATGCCATAGAAGAGCTAAGGCCTGAGATTGAGATAAGAACAGCCCATAGGAGAACCCGTGGCACCTTTGGACCTGAAAGATTACAGAAATACCTTTTATCCTATGGCATTAAAGTTGGTATCTGTCGTATAAGAAGGTTGAGAAAGACACTTGGTATAAGATGTAAACAGATAAGA
>Ga0302244_1000225_pt1 | contig 47297 bp, 49 predicted proteins | sample AAG_UR_Phe_MG_FD_193513 | JGI IMG/M metagenome (GOLD analysis project Ga0302244, IMG submission 193513) | Enriched activated sludge microbial communities from anaerobic digester in WTTP, New Holstein, Wisconsin, United States - AAG_UR_Phe | ecosystem: Engineered > Bioreactor > Anaerobic >... | reverse complement strand
GTCTTTTTGAAGTGAAATATTTGTCATTATACCATTGAGACCATGTTTAGAAGACATTTAAGGGTAATTCGGTGCGCAATGGTCCTGATACAAGATATGATTATTACTTAGTTTTGATGATAATTGACAGGAATAAAAAATAAGTTTAGAATTTCAGCAAAAATTATGTGGCTATATAACGGGAATAAAGCGTTTCTTGCAAGGCTTAAGCATGGTGATGACCTTCTACATGCCATCAAAGATGCCTTTGACTCTGTAGGTATCAGGATGGGTGTTTTTATGGCTATAGGTGCTGTCAAAAATGCAAAAATAGCCTTTTATAATCAGCAGGGACGAGTCTACCTTGAAAAACTTGTAGAAGAACCCGCTGAAATACTTTCGTGTATTGGAAATGTGTCGGAAAAGGACGGGGAAACTTTTGTTCATGCACACATAACACTTGGCATGGGAGATGGCAGCGCAAAGGGTGGACATCTGCTTGAAGGCACGACGATTTTTGCCTGCGAACTCTATTGCGTGGCGCTCGAAGGTGAGCAGCTAAAAAGGCAGTTCGATGATGTTACAGGTTTAATGCTCTGGAATTACTGAAAATATCCCCTTTAATAAAATCCTTGAATGCCTGCAATGCCCTGCCTCTGTGGCTAATCCTATTTTTTTCCTCCCTCGTCAGTTCCGCTACATATTTATTCAGTCCAGGCACAAAAAACACGGGGTCATAGCCAAACCCCCCTTCACCAACCCTTTCAAAACCTATAAAACCCTTTAAATATCCATAAAAGACATAACTGATTTCTTTTGCTGGGACATAACATGCAACATATGCCTTGAAAATCGCATTTCTTTTGTTCCAAGGCACATCCCTCATTTCGTTGAGCAACTTGTTTATACGGTCTTCATCGTTTTTACCATAACGTGAAGAAAGTACACCCGGCCTTCCTCCGAGCGCATCCACTTCAAGCCCTGAATCATCGGCAATCGTATAAAATCCGAATCTATCACCTATTTTTCTTGCCTTTTTCAGGGCATTTTCCACGTAAAGCATGCTGTCTTCATCGATTTCAATATCATCAGGAAAATCGCGCAATGAGTAGAATGTGTCGAATTCATGCAAAAGAACGCTTTTGATCTCTTCAAATTTTCCGATATTCGTTGTTGCTACAATGATATTTCTCATATATTCAGATATAAGATGTTACGATCTCCCATTATAAAACCTTTAAAAAGATACTTGAAGACACTGGATTCCCACCAGAAGCATGCGGGAAAAAATCATTTAGGATTTAGGATTTAGGATTTAGGATTGAAACCATGTAACCCCTTTTTGTAGAAGGTTAGAGGGTTGGAAGGTTGGAGGTTTAGCTACACATCTAAACCTCTAACCCTCCAGTCTTCTGTCTTTTCCAGTCTTCTATCTTTTTCCACTCGACCCCCCTTTGACTTTCAAAGGATTTTTTGATTTTAAGAATCACGTTACCAAGAGAACCACTCGACCACTCGACCACTCGACCACTCGACCCCTTGAATCCTCGAACCCTTTCTTTTCCAAGTCCTCTGTCTTTCTCCATCAACTGTTGCTAAGCATGCGGTAATGACAAAAGGTTTTCAAAGTAATCATTCAAGGGTCTCATTATACTAAACTGCAGGGAACATTGGCCCAAGCATGGCTTTTTGTTGCCTTGTAATTTCGCTTATACCCTTCAGGGAATATTGATACATGGTATCGAAATGTTCCTTTGTAAACGGAGTTTTTTCGGCTGTACCCTGAACCTCTATTAACAATCCCTTGCCTGTCATTACAAAATTCATGTCTACTTCAGCCCTTGAGTCCTCTTCGTATGAAAGATCGAGTAAAATCTGTCCATTTACGAGTCCAACGCTGATAGCGGCCACTGAGTCCCTAAGCGGTATCTTTTCGATTATTCCCCTTTTTTTCATTGCCCAAAGCGCTTCTACGAGGGCGACATATCCACCTGTAATACTCGCGGTCCTTGTCCCCCCATCCGCCTGAATTACATCACAATCGATCCAAATGGTTCTTTCGCCTATGATATCAAGATTCAGAACGGCGCGGAGAGCCCTTCCTATAAGTCTTTGAATTTCATGTGTTCTGCCGCCTATTCTGCCGGTTACCGCTTCCCTGGTTGACCTTGACTGTGTCGCCCTTGGAAGCATTGAATATTCAGCGGTTAGCCATCCTTTTCCGGAATTCCTTAAAAAAGGAGGAACCTTCTCTTCTACGCTTACGCCACATATTACCTTTGTGTCACCCATCTCAACGAGAACCGAACCTTCGGGATATTTTAGAAAGTTCTTTGTTATCCTAAGGTCCCGTATTTTGTCGTTTGGCCTGCCATTGTTTCTCATTTCATTGACCTCTTTTTATATACTTTTGAATACCTTCGTGTAGCTTGTTAAATGCTTCTCCTGCAAGCTCTTTTGTGCAGGCAATCCTGATAAACACCCCTGGCATATCTACCCCGAGCAAAGGAAACAGAGAGATCTCCTTAACGTTTTTATTGAATGATGCGGCAATATCTTTAGCAAGTGAAATTGATTTATCAATGTGTTGACCTTGAATTTCTTCAATGGCAAGAAATCTGCCTTTGCCCTTTTTTGTGTTTGTATATGCTATAAAGATGTCTTCTTTCTCCTTTATGCTCAAATCCAAAGCCAGCATCAGCAAGGCTTTTGTTTTGTTTATCCTGTTTACGTATTCAAGATGTGTGTCGATATTGTCTGTGCTTTCATAAATACTCATATTGTAACCCTTGCTGTCAAAGGATTTTTTAAATATTCCCCAAATTGGTTCGGATTTATCGCTCATTCTGTAAACTATTATGCTGTCAGCAGCGTAAACGCTAAAGAGAGGGAAAAACAGGCATATAATAATAAAGATGTACCTTTTAGAGTACTCAAAACGCAAATTCATTCATTGACCTTTTTTTCTTTAATCTTTCTGTATGCATAGCCTATCAACCATATTCCTGCCAAAAAAAGAAAAACAATCAAAAAAATCCAGACAAATGCACCGAGAATATGCAGAAATATCCATAAAAAAAGCAGTATTATAAATGCTGCAAAGCTTATTACGATGCCTGCAATGAGGATGGCAGAGCCGGTGAGAAAATCTTTTAAAATGTGTGACATTTGTCTGTCCTTTCGTTTGTTCGGTTTCCCTTTGCTTCGTTTTTGACAAAATAAACTAATAAACCTGATAAACCGAAAACATATGAAGTTATTTTTTTGCTAATATATATTTTTCCAAATTAACGGCTGCCAGCGCGCCATCGCCAACTGCGGTAGATATCTGTCTCAATGCCTTTTTTCTGACGTCACCGGCAATGTATAATCCACTTGTTTTGGTCGCAAGTGCTTCATCTGTTATTACGAATCCTGCTTCGTCTCTTTCTACGAGGTTGCCGAGAAAAGCGGTGTTTGGTCTTGCGCCTATATAAACGAAAACACCGTCGACTCTTATGTCTGTTTGTTCTTTTGTCTGTGTGTCTTCAACAGTAATATATTCGACCTGTTCTTTGCCTCCTATCTTTACAGGTATTCTATTCCAATAAAACTCCATCCTGTCGTTTCTGAATGCCCTTTCCTGCAATATCTTCTGTGCCCTCAAGGTGTTGCGTCTGTGGATGACGTATACCTTTTTTGCGATGTTTGCAAGGGAAAGACCCTCTTCGATGGCTGCATCGCCTCCACCGATGACTGCAACAACAAGATTTTTGAAAAATGCGCCGTCGCATGTTGCACAATAAGAAATGCCTCTACCCATATATTCATTTTCACCTGGTATATTCATCTTGGCGGGTTCGGTGCCTGTTGCGATGATTACCCCTAAGGATTCATAGACCGCATCAGTGGTTTTTATGACAAATCGTTGGTTTTGATATGAAACATCTTCTACTTCTGAAAATTCCTTAATTAATAAACCGGTGTTTTTTGCATGTGCAGTAAAACGGTCCATGAGGTCTTTGCCTGATATACCCTCAGGAAACCCTGGATAATTTTCTATATTCCATGAATTCAAAGGCGTACCACCGGCCATTATCTTTTCTAAAAGTAGTGTATCTATTCCTGCCCTCATAAGATATATGCCTGCTGTAAGTCCGGCTGGTCCGCCGCCGATTACTATTGCTTCATGACTTTCTGTCATATAGACCTCCTCTTGGCTCAAATCAGATAGCTCATTGTAAGTAATTCGTCAATAATATTCAAATATATTTTTGAAATATATCATTTATGTCGAAAAACCGTTAAAAATATGCTTGACTTATGGTCATTTACCTGCGATTATTATTCGTTCAGTGACTGAACAAATCAAAAACCTTGTTTTAATTCAAAATATGCCAGTTATGGTACGGCGGTAGCCTGTCATGATTTTGAATGTGCAACAAGCGATGCAAATCAGCAACAAACAATAATTCGAGGCAAAAACCGTGAATGAGACCGAGTATAAAGCGTTAAAAGAACTGTCAACCGATGGCACCATATCTCAGCGCGATCTTTCAAAACGTATAGGCCTGAGTCTTGGAAGTGTTAATTATATCATTAAGGAACTTGTCAAAAAGGGATATATTAAAACGCAGAGATTCAAAAACTCGAACAACAAGGCAGCCTATGTTTATGCAGTAACGCCAAAGGGAATCAGTGCAAGGGTTAAACAGACACAATATTTCCTGCGAGTAAAGATAGAAGAATATGAGAGGCTACAAAAAGAGATAGACGAACTAAAAAGGGAAAACATTAAATATAATAATATCGGGGATGCAATATAGTCCTAAGGGAAGGTTATGAAAAAAAAGATACTTGTTACAGGTTCTGACGGATTTATCGGAAGCCATCTTGTAGAGGCGTTGCAGGATGCAGGTCATCAGGTTAGGGCTTTTGTTTATTACAACTCTTTTAATTCCTGGGGATGGCTTGATACTTTTTCAAAAGACAGGCTCAAAGATATAGAGATATTTTCAGGCGATATAAGAGACCCTAATGGGGTAAGAAAGGCGGTAAAAGGAATAGATGCAGTCTTTCACCTGGCTGCGCTTATAGGAATACCGTTTTCTTATTATTCTCCGGATATGTATGTGGACACAAACATCAAGGGTACATTGAACATACTTCAGGCGTGTAGAGATATGGATATAGAAAGGATCGTTGTTACTTCGACATCCGAGGTATACGGTACTGCGCGCTATGTCCCCATAGACGAGAAACACCCGCTACAAGGGCAATCGCCGTATTCTGCATCAAAGATAGGTGCAGACAAGATTGCTGAATCGTTTTATCGTTCTTTTGGCACGCCGGTTGTTATTGCGAGGCCTTTTAATACATACGGTCCTCGCCAGTCTGCCAGAGCCGTTATACCGACTATCGTCACGCAACTTCTTGCAGGCAGAGATGAGATAAATCTCGGCTCATTGCATCCCACGAGAGATTTAAATTTTGTCGAGGATATATGCAAGGGGTTTATTGACCTTTTTGAATGTGATGAGGCTGTTGGCAAGGAAATCAATATTGGAAGCGGAAGGGAGATTTCCATAGGTGAGCTTGCGAAACTGATTATTGGAAAAATCAACCCCGATGCGAAGATAATCTCTGTTGATGAAAGAAAGAGACCAGATAAAAGCGAAGTAGAGAGGCTTCTATGCGACAACACTTTAATCAACAGACTTACTGGATGGGTTCCAAATAAGACTATAGAACAAGGGCTGGAAAAAACCATAGAGTGGTTTAAAGATGCAGATAATACAAGAGGTTATAAAATAGACATATACAATGTTTGATGAGATTGTTCAATTCATTAGGAAGATATTTAATACAACGGAATCGATCCCCCTCCACGAGCCTCGATTTATAGGAAACGAAAAGAAATACCTGAATGAGTGCATAGACTCTACATATGTGTCTTATGTAGGAGCTTTTGTAGAAAAATTTGAGAATATGGTAAAAGATTTTACCAATTCACGTTTTGCCGTCTCGACGGCTAATGGAACGCTCGCACTGCACCTTGCGCTTTTGACTATAGGGGTAAGGCCAGGTGAAGAGGTTATAACGCAGCCCCTTTCATTTGTTGCGACCGCCAATGCAATAAGTCATTGCGGGGCGAATCCGGTCTTTGTCGATTGTGATAGAGAAACGCTTGGAATGTCGCATGAGAAACTGAAAGAATTTCTTGATAAAAATACCTTGTTAAAGGACGATGGATGCTGTTATAACAAAAATACGGGGAGAAGGATTGCAGCATGTGTTCCTGTGCATATTTTTGGTCATCCTGTTAATATTAAAGTCATTAAAGAGAGTTGTAGGTCTCATGATATATATGTGGTGGAGGATGCTGCTGAATCTCTGGGAAGTTTCTTTGATAATCAACATACAGGCACATTTGCGCACATAGGTATTCTCAGCTTTAACGGAAATAAAATAGTTACAACAGGCGGCGGAGGTATGGTTTTAACAGACGACGAGAGATTGGCACAAAGGGCGCGCCATATTGCCACTACTGCAAAAAAAATACATAAATGGGAATTCATCCATGATGAAATCGGGTATAATTATCGCATGCCTAACGTTAATGCTGCGATAGGTTGTGCTCAGATGGAAAAACTCCATTTTTTTCTAAAAAACAAACGAGAGCTTGCTATGATATACAAGGAATTTTTTGAACATATAGGCGTTGAATATTTCTCTGAAAGGAAGAGATGTAATTCCAATTATTGGCTTAACACAATTATCCTCAAGGATAGGATGCAAAGAGATGCGTTCCTCGATTTTGCACATAAGAATGGTATTATGTCAAGACCTGCCTGGACTTTGTTAAATAAGCTGCCGATGTACAAAGATTGCGAAGCAACCGATCTTGAACATGCAAGGTGGCTCGAAGACAGGATAGTAAATCTTCCGAGCAGTGTTAGGGTATGAGAGAAAAGATAATTCTTTTCGGTGGCGGAGGGCATTGCAGGTCATGTATAGATGTGATTGAGCGGGCAGATTGTTACGAGATAGCCGGTATTATTGATATTAAGGAAAAACTTGGGACTTCGGTGCTTGGTTATCCTATAATGGGTAGTGAGAGCGAATTGCCCGAACTGGTGAAAGAACATAAAAATTTTCTCATAACAATAGGTCAAATAAAAAGCCCAATCGTGAGAATAGAGAAATTTGAAAAGGTTCTTCAACTTGGTGGAAAGTTCCCGTTTGTTGTCTCCCCTGGGGCTTATGTATCGCGCCATGCAGAAATCGGGGAAGGCACCATTGTAATGCACGGAGTCATAATTAACGCGAATGCACGGGTAGGTTGCAACTGTATTATTAACACAGGAGCAGTTATCGAGCATGATGCGATTGTAGAAGACCACTGTCACATTTCAACAAAAGCTACCATAAACGGAGGCACGATTGTAAGGCGTGGTTCTTTCCTTGGGAGCAATGCAGTAACGAAGGAGTATATTGTTATCAAAGAATATAGCTTTATAAAAGCAAACAGTTTAGTAATGAAGAGCAATGAATAGAGTTTTTGTAATAGCTGAAGCAGGTGTAAATCATAACGGGAGCGTTACAATAGCGAAAAGGATGATAGATGCTGCAAAGGAGGCAGGTGCTGATGCTGTTAAATTTCAGACTTTTCAGGCAGAAAAGCTGGTTACTGCCTCTGCACGAAAGGCTAATTATCAGATAGATGCAACCGGTTCTCACGAAACCCAGATTGAAATGCTACAACGTCTTCAACTTGAACCTACGGACTTTGATGAGCTATTCCGGCATTGTCGTGAGAAAGGAATTATCTTTATGTCTACTGCCTTCGATGAAGATAGTGCCGATATGCTTGATATGCTTGGGATGGAAATCTTTAAGATTCCATCGGGTGAAATTACAAACAAACCCCTTATAGAACATATCGCGAAAAAAGGTAAGCCTGTTCTGCTTTCAACCGGTATGTCATCCATTGAAGAGGTGGAAAGGGCTATTTCTTGGATTAAGGCTGTTCAGAAACACATAGCTATCAGAATCGAATCATTTTCTTATCCTTTTTATTCCTTTCCTGTGCTTTTACATTGTGTTTCTTCCTATCCCGCTGCTTTTGAAGAGTTGAACCTCAAAGCGATGAAAGTCATGGAAGATGTGTTTAAACTTCAGGTGGGGTTTTCTGACCATTCACCGGGTATTGAGGCGTCGATTGCAGCCGTTTCATTGGGTGCCTCGGTGATTGAAAAGCATTTTACACTCGATAAAAATATGGAAGGCCCAGACCACAGGGCATCTCTTGATGTAAGAGAACTAAAAGAACTAATAATTGCAATACGCAATATCGAAGTTGCTCTTGGTGATGGTGTAAAAAGACCTGTTGCAAGTGAAATGGAAACGAGGACTTTGGTGAGAAAAAGTATTGTAGCAATCAAGGATATTAAAGCAGGTGAAAAGATCGGGCTTGACGTAGTCGGCATAAAAAGGCCTGGCACCGGCATATCTCCTGAATATCTCGAACGTGTTGTTGGTATGGTTGCTGTTCGTCCGATTGCGGCCGATTCGGTTATTGCATGGGAAGATGTTAAAGATGCGTAAAATTGCTGTGGTTACAGGAACAAGGGCTGAATATGGATTGATGTATTGGATTATTAAGCGTGTTCATGACGACCCTGAATTGGAGCTCCAACTTATTGTGACGGGTGCGCACCTTTCTCATGAGTTTGGTATGACGGTTGACGAGATCGAAACAGATGGATTTCCTATTGCTGACAGGGTTGAGATGCTTCTGTCATCAGATTCGGAAACAGCTGTTGCAACCTCCATGGGGCTTGCTATGATAGGATTTGCAAAATCATATGAAAGACTAAAGCCAGATATATTGTTGGTGCTCGGAGACAGATTTGAGACATTTTCAGCCGTTGCATCGGCAATTCCTTTCAGGATACCTGTTGCCCATATCCATGGAGGTGAATCGACTGAAGGCTCGATGGATGAATCCTTTCGTCATGCAATAACAAAGATGAGCCACCTTCACTTTCCAGCTACAGAGGAATATGCGAAGAGAATCATACAGATGGGCGAGAACCCTGAAAGGGTTTTTTGCTTTGGTGCCCCTGGTTTGGAAAGTATTTTCAGATTAAAATTGTTGAGTAAAGGCCAGCTCTGCCAGTTACTGAATATTCCAATAGATAAAAACATAGGTATTGTCACATATCACCCGTCAACGCTCGAGGACCATACTGAAAAGAAGGATATCAACGAAATATTGGAGGCATTGAAGCGTTTTCCAGATATCTTCTGGTTATTTACTTATCCGAATGCCGACATGGGAGGTAGAATAATAGTAAAGAAAATCCAAGGGTTTATTGAGGAAAATCCTACAAGTGGAAGATTGTTTTCATCATTAGGACAGTTAAAATATCTATCGTTGATGAAACACGCTACCCTGATGGTTGGCAATTCCTCGTCAGGTATCATCGAGGCTCCATCTTTCAAACTTCCTGTAGTCAATATAGGCGACAGACAAAAAGGAAGGGTTAGGGCGAAGAATGTGATAGATGTAGAAAAATGCAAGATGAATCAAATTATTGTGGCAATAAAAAAGGCCTTATCTGTCAAGTTTAAGGGAGTTATAAAAGATATTGAAAATCCATATGGAGATGGTAATACATGCGTTAAGATTTACAACATTATAAAAAAAATTGTATTAGATGAAAAAGTATTAAAAAAACATTTTTGGTCTGCTTATGATTAAAGAAAAACTCCATTCTCTTCTAATTACATCTGATGTTACAATTAAAGAGGCAATGCAGAAACTTGGGGAAACGCAGGAAAAAATTCTCTTTGTGGTAGATGAAAACAGCAAGCTTCTTGGAACTGTTAACGATGGCGATATAAGGAGAGGCCTGATCAAGGGACTTAATTTTACCGATACCGTTCACAATATCATGCACAGAAAATTTTCTTACATTTTACAAGACACACATAAGATCAAAGAAACTGCAAAACAAATGATGGCTGAAGAAAAAATTGAACAGATTCCTGTGATTGGTAAAGATGGAGTTATCGTGGATGTGATTCTATGGACGGACATTCTTGGTGCAAAAAGGGTTTCCAAAAAAAAGAAGATATACCAGAACCAAGTTGTTGTTATGGCTGGAGGAAAGGGAACCCGCTTAGATCCTTTTACGAGGATACTCCCGAAACCACTTATTCCTGTAGGTAATAAACCTGTTATCGAACATATCATGAACTCATTCTATCGAAGTGGTTTTTACCGTTTCATTTATACTCTCAATTATAAAAAGGAATATCTGAAACTTTTTTTGAAGGACAATGTATATTCATATTCAATAGATTGGATAGAAGAAGAAGAATACCTGGGAACAGCTGGAAGTCTTGGATTTTTGTTGGGTAAGATTACTGACACCTTTTTTGTTATCAATTGCGACTCTCTTATTGATGTGGATTTTGAAAAAATCCTCCAGTGGCATAAGAAACAAAACGCAGCCATTACAATAGTCGGATGCCATAATGAGGTAAAAATTCCTTATGGTGTGCTGGAGATTTCTAATGGGAAGCTGGAGAGGATTCGAGAAAAGCCCGTTCATGATGTTATTATTAATACAGGGCTTTACATAATGGAGCCGGTTGTGCTTACATTCATTGAAAATGGAAAAAGAATGGACATGGATGAATTGCTTAGGATTATCTGCAGTAGGAAAAAGGTTTGTGTTTATCCGATTTATAAAGGATGGATAGATATTGGACAACTTGAGGATTATAAAAATACCATCAGGATGTTAGGGGAACACGAAGGTGTATAAAAACAAAAGCATCGTTGGTATTATCCCAGCCAGGGGTGGTTCAAAAGGACTCCCGAGAAAAAATGTGCTTCTATTTTCTGGAAAACCACTGATAGCATGGTCAATAGAACAGGCAATTTTGAGCGGAATTTTTGACTCAATAATTGTGAATACCGATGATGAAGAGATTGCGACGATAGCGCATGAATACGGTGCTGAAGTGCCTTTTATGAGGCCTAAAGAGCTTGCTGCAGATAATGTTAATGTCATGTATGTAATCCTTTTTGTTCTCCAAAAACTTGCCTCCGAAGGTGTTTCCTTTGATGTGTCTGTTTTATTACAGCCAACATCTCCTTTGAGAACGGCCGATGATATAATTAAAGCCTTAGAGATTTTTTTCCAGAAAAATGCCCAGGCTGTTGTTTCGGTCTGTGAAGTGGAGCATAGCCCCTTTTTAATGAATATGTTACCGTTGGATGGCTGCATGAACAATTTTATTAGAGATGAGATGATAAATAAAAATAGGCAGGATTTTCCAAAATATTACCGTTTAAACGGTTCGATATATGTGGCGGATGTCAACTTTCTCTATGCCGAAAACACATTCTTTGGTAAGAGAACATACGCATATGTGATGCCACAGGAAAGATCAATAGACATAGACACACAAACAGATTTTCAGATTGCTGAATTTTTACATTCTAAATTGTCGATAGCTTAATGGCAAAGACTATTAGGATAATTCCCAGACTTGACATCAAAGGACCCAACCTGGTAAAAGGTATTCACCTTGAGGGTCTTAGAGTTCTCGGAAAACCTGAGCAATATGCCCGTTATTATTATGAGACAGGGGCTGACGAGCTTATTTATATGGATATTGTTGCAAGTCTTTATGAAAGAAACAGTCTCCACGATCTTATAATGAGAACAGCCCGCGAAATATTTGTCCCCCTGACAGTAGGCGGGGGTCTTCGTACGATTGATGACATCCGAGATGTATTAAGGGCTGGTGCAGACAAAGTTTGCCTAAATACCGCAGCAATAAAAAATCCTGGTATCATTAGAGATGCAGCGAGAAAATTTGGTTCTTCAACGATCATTGTTTCAATCGAAGCGATTCGTCAGCCTGATGGCAAATACCTTGCTTACACAGACAATGGTAGAGAGTACACGGGTTTGGAGGTTCTCGAGTGGGCAAAGCGGGCTGAAGAATTTGGGGCAGGAGAGATTATGATTACGTCAGTCGATAGAGAAGGCACGGGCTTGGGATACGATGTTGCTTTGACAAAAAAAATTGCAGAGGCTGTTTCAATACCTGTTATTGCATGTGGAGGAGCAGGCAAACTTGAGCATATTGAGATGGTGATATCGGAAGGTAAGGCTGATGCGGTAGCCATTGCGTCATTACTTCATTATGATTTTATTAAGTATCATAAGGTGGAAATATATACTTCACGAGAAGGTAATGTAGAGTTTCTCGAAAGCGGAAGGGCCTTTTCCAAGGTCAGCTCAGCGAACCTTAAAGAGATTAAATCCTATTTGTTAGTAAAAGGCTATCCTTGCCGTCATTTAAGCTAAAAAGTGAGTGAAATTGAACAAAAAGCAAAAACCGAAAGTTGCCATAATAGATTATGAGATGTGCAATCTTTTCAGCGTCAATCATTCATGCCTTCATGTAGGGCTGGAAGCTCATATAACATCGGATATTTCTTTTATACTCAAGTCTGATGGGGTTATTCTTCCAGGGGTTGGTGCATTTGGTGATGCTATGAAGAATATGAAAAGGTTTGATCTGATTAACCCTATAAAAGATTTTATTGCCACAGGGAAACCTTTTATGGGGATTTGTCTGGGAATGCAACTGCTGATGAGCGAAAGTGAAGAATTTGGCATATTTAAAGGCTTGGACATAATAAACGGTACTGTGGTGAAATTCCGTTCTAAAAAAAGTGATGGCAGCATTATAAAGGTGCCTCAAGTTGGCTGGAATGCCATATATAATCATAAAAATGAGGACTCGGACGCGTGGAGAAATACAGCGCTTGAGAATTTAAAAAACGGGGAATATATGTATTTTGTCCATTCTTTTTTTGTTGTCCCCTCTGACGATTCTGTTGTTCTATCGTTAACGCGATATGAAGAAACCGAATTCTGTTCAAGCATCGTTTGTAAAAACATCACAGCTTTTCAGTTTCATCCGGAAAAGAGTGCTATTGAAGGTATTAAGATATACCGCAATTGGGCTAAAATTGTAGAAATAGATAAGGAGAATAGACTAAATGAGTAATAAATTTGAAGTAAAATATGGTCTTCCCGAAAAGGTAATATTTTGCAAACGCTGTGTCATGTCAAACCAGCGACCTGCATCGACTGCAGAATTTAAACACACTATTGATAGCAAAAAAATAACACTGCATATTGATGAAGCTGGCATTTGTGATGCCTGTAGGTATGCAGAGATAAAAGAACAAATTGATTGGAAAAAGAGAGAGGAGGAGCTACTCAGATTACTTGATAAATATAGAAGAAACGATGGACATTACGATTGTCTTGTTCCGGGAAGTGGAGGCAAAGATAGTGCATATCAGGCACATGTGTTGAAGTATAAATACGGGATGCATCCTTTAACTGTAACTTGGCCACCAATTATGTATACCGATTATGGATATAAAAACTTTAGGAGTTGGATTGAAAAAGGGGGCTTTGATAATATTTCATTTAACCAGAACGGAAGAGTTATGAAATTATTGACAAGGCTTTCGGTGGAGAACCTATTCCATCCGTTTCAGACTTTTATATTAGGTCAAAAGAACTTAGCACCAAAAATTGCTTTAAGATATGATATACCTTTGATTTTTTACGGGGAAAATGAAGCAGAATACGGTAATCCTATTGCTGATAATCTCACATCTCTAAGGGATAAGTCTTATTATACAATGAACAATCTCAATGAGATATATTTGGGAGGTGTATCTATTCCTGAACTTATTGAAAAATATAAAATTCCTTTAACTGATTTAATGGCTTATCTTCCCGCAACATTAGATGAACTAAAAAAAGGTAAGATAGAGGTGCATTATCTTGGTTACTATCTTAAGTGGACGCCGCAGGAGGCTTATTATTATGCGGTTGAAAACACTGGATTTTGTGCTAGACCATTTCGAACACAGGGTACTTACAGTAAATACAACAGTATAGACGATAAGATCGACGACCTTCACTACTATACAACGTATATCAAATTCGGTATCGGTCGTGCCACATATGATGCTTCACAAGAGATTCGAAACAAACATATCACAAGAGAAGAAGGTATTTCTCTTGTAAAGAGGTTTGATGGCGAATTCCCGGATAGATATTTCAAGGAGGTAATGGAATATATTGAAATGGATCCTGATTATTTCATGGAATTATGTGATAAGTTCAGGTCGCCACATTTGTGGAAGAAAGATGGCAACGAATGGCGATTACGATATCCTGTTTGGGAATGTGAAGAAAACTAATTTGATGAGGTATTGAAAATGCTTAACGATAAAACTGTTTTGGTCACTGGTGGCACTGGAACTTTTGGCAAGAAGTTTACAAAATTTTTATTTCAAAATCTCAAGCCTAAAAAGGTTATTATCTTCAGTCGTGATGAGTTCAAACAATTTGAAATGTCAAAAACATTTCAAGAAAGTGAATTCGAAATACGTTATTTTCTCGGGGACATAAGAGACAAGGAAAGACTTTTACGAGCTCTTGAAGGTGTTGATTATGTTGTGCATGCGGCAGCATTGAAACAGGTTCCTGCTTTGGAGTATAATCCCTTTGAAGCAGTCAAAACAAACATTATTGGAGCACAGAACATTGTTGAGGCCGCAATAGAAAAAAATGTTAAAAAGGTGGTTGCGCTATCGACAGACAAGGCAGTTGCACCAATAAATCTATATGGCGCTACTAAACTTGTCATGGAGAAGATTTTTATTAACGGCAACTCATACGCTGGTGACAAAGTAACCACTTTCAGTGTTGTAAGATATGGAAATGTTGCAGGCAGCAGGGGGAGTGTCATTCCATTTTTTATGGAGCTTTTTAAAAAAGGAATTTATGAATTGCCAATTACAGACGAAAGAATGACTCGATTCTGTATTTCTTTGGATCAGGGAATTGATATTGTATATAAAGCCCTTTCTTTTTCAATTGGAGGTGAAATCTTTATACCAAAGATGCCAAGCATGAGAATCGTTGATTTGGTAAAATCAATATCTGAAAGATGTACCTACAAAGTTGTTGGTATTAGGCCTGGAGAAAAGATTGACGAGACGCTTATCCATGAAGAAGAGGGCAGAAATACAGTAGATATGGGGGATTACTTTGTTATTCTCCCGCAGTTCGAATTTGCAAAAAATACTCGTAGACACTACAGAGAGTCAAAAAAAGTTGACGAGAATTTTGTATATAAAAGCGATAAAAATGATCAATGGCTTTCTGAGTCTCAACTAAAAGATATGTTAAAAACATTAGAGATAGAATCATGATACCTTATGGTAGACAAGCTATTGATGATGACGATATAAATGAAGTGATCAAAGTTCTTGGTTCTGATTTTATAACAACTGGGCCTAAAGTACAAGAATTTGAAGAATGTCTTGCAAATTATTTTGGTTCGAGTTATGCGGTAGTATTCAATTCAGGAACGTCAGCACTTCATGGTGCATATTATGCGTTAGGAATAAATAAGGGAGACGAGTTTATAACAACCCCTAATACTTTTGTTGCTACATCTAACGCAGGCTTGTTTCTGGGGGCAACCCCCATTTTTGTTGACATAGAATCAGACACTGGAAATATTGATATTTCTAAAATTGATGCTTGTATTACAAAAAAAACCAGGCTTATTGTTCCAGTACATTATTCTGGATATCCTGTTAAAATGGTTGAATTGAAGCAGCTTGCTGATAAATACGGACTTTATATTGTTGAAGATGCTTGCCATGCTTTGGGTGCAAAATATAAATACGAGTCTACAAGAAAAGAGGGTGATTATCAAAAAAATATTAAGAGAATTGTAATGATTGGAAGCTGTATGCATTCAGAAATGACTGTATTTAGCTTTCACCCCGTCAAACATATTACGACCGGCGAAGGAGGTGCAGTTCTTACTAACGATAAAAGATTTTATGAGAGGCTGCTCATGTTTAGAAATCATGGAGTAATAAGGGATGATTTCTCGTTGAGCAAACATGACTTGCAAGCAGTGGGAGATTGGTATTACGAAATGCATTGTCTCGGGTATAATTATAGATTAACAGATATTCAAGCTGCATTGGGTATTTCTCAACTTAAAAAGTTAGAAGGTTTTGTAGAAAAAAGGCGAGAAATTGCTGATATGTACCGAAAGGCATTTTTCGATAATCCTTATTTTGATACCCCTGTTGAAAAAGATTATGCCTTATCTTCTTATCACCTCTACCCGATTCGTCTTAAGGATGGTTATAAAGAAAAAAAGAGGGAAATATTTTCCATGATGAGAGAGAACGGATTAGGGGTTCAAGTTCACTATATACCAGTTTATACTCATCCTTATTACCGTGGTTTAGGGTTTAGCGCTTTGACACTACCGGTTGCTGAAGATTTCTATAAAAGAGAGATTAGTTTACCGATTTATCCCTTATTAAAATATGATGATGTTCAGATGGTTATTGACGTTGTTCTAAAGATTTTTAGCTCCATTAAATTACATTAAAATGAATAAAATTGCTCTTGGGACTGCACAGTTTGGTATGGATTACGGTATTAACAACAAAAAGGGTAGGATACCAAAAAAAGAGGTTTTTAAAATTCTTGATATGGCGCATGAAAACGGTATAAATATGGTTGATACAGCATATGCTTATGGCGATAGTGAAAAAATCATAGGCGATTATATTAAAAAAAAAGATAAATCTTTTCATATTGTGTCAAAGCTTCCAAAATGTGAATTGAATGTTGCGCATGATATATTCAAGCGTTCCTTAGTCTCTCTTGGGGTTGATATACTTTACGGTTATTTGCTTCATAGTTTTTCAAACTATAATGAAGAATCTGAAATATGGAATTTTATGTGTAATTTAAAGGAACAACAAAAGGTAAGGAAAATCGGCTTTTCCTTGTATTTTCCGTCTGAACTTGAAATGCTGCTAAGGCATCGCATCGGATTTGATATTATTCAAGTTCCTTATAATATATTCGACAGGCGCTTTGAAGAATATTTCAAAGCGTTAAAGGCAATGGGTATCGAAATTCATGTTCGTTCGGTATTTCTTCAAGGGCTTTTATTGAAAAAACCGGAGACTCTGGGAAGGCACTTTGACAATATAAAAAACAAACTGAAACGTTTACAAGAAATTTCTGCATTGATGAAGGTGCCTGTAATGTCTAACTGTATCCATTTTGCTATAAACAACGATTATATAGATAAAATTGTGGTTGGGGTTGACAATTCTCAACACCTCGAGCAAATAATTCAATGGACACATTATTTTCATCTTTCATCTAAAAATTACGAAAGATTGTGCATGTTAAGGGAGGATAACGAAGATATCCTTTTGCCCTTCAAATGGAACCTAAATTAACTGTTTATTAAAGGACACGAAATGAACATAGTTGCAGTTATTCAAGCTAGATTAGGGTCAACAAGGTTGCCGAAAAAGGTTTTGCTGCCTCTTGAAGATAGGACAGTCCTTGAATGGGTAATTACTCGTGTAAAGGCAAGTTCTTTTGTGAATGATATTGTAGTGGCTACAACATTAAATAAAGAAGATCTTGAGATTGTAAAACTTTGCTCTAATATTGGAATCAGAGTTTATTGTGGATCCGAAGATAATGTGCTCGACAGATACTATCAGGTAGCAAAATTGCTCAAAGCCGACCATGTTGTACGCATTACGGCCGATTGTCCGCTTATTGATCCAAGGGTAATTGACGAAATCGTTGACCTACACCTAAAGACTTGTGCTGATTTTACATGTAACACTATAGAAGTAACCTATCCGGATGGAGAAGATACGGAAATTTTCAAATTTGAGGCTTTGTGTGAATCATGGAAAAACGCAACACAACAAGTTGAGCTTGAACATGTGACGCCTTACGTAAAAAATAGACCCAATATTTTTAATCTTGTAAACCTCAAGTATAAGCAAGATTTATCAAAAAAGCGCTGGACATTGGACAATAAAGAAGACTATCGTTTTATGTGTTTGGTCTTTAAAAATGTTTATAAAGGCAATCCACTATTTTCTATGGGTGAAGTTCTCGATTTTCTGGATAAAAACCCTGACATAGAAAAAATCAATCGACACATTGTTAGGAATGAGGCATATCTGGAACAGATAGAGGCAAGCAAAAAATCTTCTGATATTTAATTAGATTAGAAAATTTTTAATTGAAGAAGGTGCATTTTGAATAAAACACAAAGTCATTATAAAAAGGGAAAAACGTTTATTCCTGGTGGCACTCAACTGCTGTCAAAAAGGCCGGAATTGTTCCTTCCGGGTTACTGGCCTTCATACTATAGTAGGGCCAAAGGATGTGAAGTGTGGGATCTTGATGGGGCACATTACATTGACATGAGTTCTATGGGGGTTGGTGCGTGTATTATTGGTTATGGAGACGATGATATAAACGAAGAGGTCAAAAAAGCTGTCGACGCAGGGAATATGAGTTCATTAAATGCTCCTGAAGAGGTTGATTTAGCGGAACTCCTCTGTAACATTCATCCATGGGCAGAGATGGTACGATTTGCCAGAACTGGTGGTGAGGCTATGGCAATAGCAATAAGGATTGCAAGGGCAAAAAGTGGAAAAGACATTGTTCTTTTTTCGGGTTATCACGGTTGGCATGACTGGTATCTTGCCGCTAACCTTGCTGACGAGAAGTCTCTTGATGGTCATTTACTCCCTGGGCTTAATCCGAGTGGTGTTCCGAGGGCGTTAAAAGGAACATCATTTCCATTCATCTATAATGATACAAAAGGTTTTCTTGAGCTTGTAGAGCAAAACAAGAAAAGAATCGGTGCTATTGTGATTGAGTCGATAAGAAATGTATTTCCAGATAAAGAATTTATTGACACTATCCATAGAGTGAAAAATGAATTAGACATAGCCCTTGTTGTTGACGAGATTAGCGCTGGTTGGAGGATGAACGTTGGGGGTGCGCATTTGGTCTTAGGGATTAAACCTGATATTGCGGTGTTTGCTAAAGGGATGAGTAATGGTTTTCCTATGGCGGCAATAATCGGTAAAAGGGATTTTATGGAATCATCACAAGATACTTTCATCAGTAGTACATATTGGACTGATAGGATTGGTCCTGTTGCGGCTATTGCATCTATAAAGAAGATGCAAAGGCATAATATCGCTGAGCATCTCAAGGCTATTGGTAAAAAGATACAAGAAGGATGGGTGGCTGCTGCAGCAAGAAATGGTATAAATATAAGCGTTTCAGGTATTTATCCTTTGAGTCACTTTGTGTTTAATCATGAAAATCCATTGGTACTTAAAACAATTTTCACACATATGATGCTTGAGAGAGGCTACCTGGCATCAACTTCTTTCTATGCGTCGTACGCTCACAAGAGTAATCATATAGATAATTATATGTCTACTATAGATGATGTTTTTAAGCTTCTTGGGAAATATATTAACGACGGAAATGTAATGATGCACTTAAAAGGAGAGGCCTGTCACTCTGGTTTTAAGCGTTTAACATGAAAAGGGATAACATGGGTAATAAACGCAGAATCAAGGTTGGTCGAAAAATAATTGGTGGAGACGAAACTTTTATAATAGCAGAGGCGGGATCAAACCATAGACAGGACATTAATATCGCCTACGATTTGATTTCGGCAGCAAAAGAAAGTGGTGCAGATGCAGTTAAATTTCAATCTGTTAATATTGGTGAACTTTATTACGATCCATCTACATCAATCAAAAAACTCCACAAACTGATCGATTTGAAGGAGGAATGGCATTACAAGCTAAAGGAATTTGCCGACAAAAAAGATATTATATTCTTTTCTTCACCTACCTATATAAAAGCGGTTGATACGTTAGAAAAAATAGGTGTTTTATTATACAAGCTTGCTTCTGCCCAAGTCGGAACTTTTCCACAAATTATTGAATTAGTGGCATCTTTGAAAAAGCCAGCAATGCTATCGACTGGTCTGGTAACTTACAAAGAGTTGGAAAATGCTATTAGCATTTTTTACAGAGCACATAACCATAACTTTGTAATTTTACACTGTAATAGCATATACCCTACACCTTACATTAAGGTAAATTTGCCCATGATTCAGGTTTATGAAAACATGTTTGGAAACCCTGCTGGTTTTTCGGATCATACCATTGGAATACACGTTGCTATTGCAGCTGTATCAATGGGTGCAAAGGTAATAGAAAAACACTTAACAGTAGATAAAAAAATTTTAACCCCGGATTCAGCTATTTCATTAAACCCTCAAGATTTTAAGATGATGGTTTCATGTATTAGAGAAATAGAACAGTCACTTAGAAAAAGCCCAAGAATTGAAATAGATCAAGAAGAAAGTAAATTTAAAGACGATATCATTTATAGATTGATTTTAGATAAGGACAAAAAAAGAGGGGAAACCTTCAGTAAAGATGATTTTATATTTAAAAGGCACCATGAAGGAATAGATTGCAGGGATTTGAATATGGTGGTTAATTGCATGCAAGCCAGGTATGATTTAAAAAAACGTGATATTCTTTCCTGGGATAAATTGGAGGGCAAAAATTGAATAAAAAAAGAGTGATAGTTATAAATTTAGGTTGGGAACAAGAACCACTTCTTGACAGACTTAATGAAGTTGGTGCCAATATATATGGCATACACAATAATGAAAGCTACTATAAAAAGCCAAAATATAAGGACATATTACTAACTGATTTTAGAGATTTGGTAAAAATATTGAGATTTGCTGAAAAAATAAAGCCTGATGCAGTAATTTCTGACCAGTGTGATTATTCATATTTTGCCCAAAGCTTGATATCCGAAAAGTTCAACATCCCTGGGCCTAGAATCAAGGAAGCACAAAAAGCTACTAATAAATATTTACAACGTTTTCACTCAAAGAAGAACAAAATTCTCGTACCTGATTTTAAACTATGTACTAATTTGGACGAACTTTATCGTTTTGTTGACGAAATCGGACTGCCCATAATAACCAAACCAGTTGATAACAGAGGGAGTTTTGGTATTAATAAAGTCAAAGATTACAAAGACATTCCTTTTGCTTTTTTCGATGCTTTGTCAAATTGTCATTCAAGACTAGTATTGGCTGAAAAATTTATAAAAGGAACCGATATAACCGTTGATGGTTACATATTTAAGGGTATTGGACCAAAGGCTTTAGGATTGGCAACAAAACAAAAACTTCAAGATAAAGGGGGAATAATTGACGGTGAAATTGTCTATCCTGGTGATCTTGATGATGAGCTATATGGAAAGACGGTAAAAACCGCAGAAAATGTAGCCAGTAAGCTTGGATTGTCTTTTGGTTTTTTTCATGGTGAATTTATAATTACTGAGGAAAGAAACATTTATCTTACGGAAATAGCAAACAGAGGTGGCGGTGTATTTACATCGGAGGTTATTGTCCCACATGTATCTGGCATAGATATCTTGGATGTTTATATTAAAGATGTGTTTGGGATTGAAAATCGAATAGAGGAAGTCAGAGTGAAAAAGACCCCTACCTTGATGAAATTTTTTTCTTTTGCAAACCTGCGGGGAAAAGAGGTGAAGAATATTAAAGGTATTAAAGAGGTCGAAGATAATGAAAATACCCTTAGACTTAAGATGCTAATAAAGAAGGGATTCAAAATTCCAGAGATTAAAAGCGGTGCAGACAGACATGGTGTAATAATTGTTACCACCCCAAAAAAGGACATGTTGATACCCAAAACTAATGAACTGTTGGACATATTAGAGGTGGAATGTGAATAAATTTAATATATTAGAGGATACATGCAGAGATAGTCTTTATGTATCGAATTTTTTAATTGAATCTGAGGTGATTTTAGAATTTGCCGAAAAGGTATCTAATATAGGCATTGAGTATATAGAAGTAGGTCATCCATTAGGACTTGGCGCTTACAGAAAATACTCAAGCGGATTTACAGATGAACAACTTTTTTTAGCCTTAAGCGATGTCATAAAAAAGAATAAGGTTTTTTGTTTTTTTATTCCAGGGACAGGCAACATAGAAGACCTTCAACTTTTAAAAGACTATGGTTTATATGGAGTAAGGGTTGGGATAAATGCATCTGAACTTCCGAAACAGATTAGTATTGTTGAGTCTGTTAAAAACAAAGATATATTTGTCTGTTTAAATCTTATGAAAAGTTACACAGTTCCACCAAAAGAGTACGCTATTATGCTAAAAGATTTACGGGATATTGTAGATGTAATATATATTGTGGATTCTGCTGGGTGTATGTTTCAGGATGAAATTAAAGCATACATAAATAGTGTTCGCGATGTTTTGGGAGATGTAAAGATAGGTTTTCACGGTCACAATAATCTAAATATGGTTACAGCAAATGCATTAACGGCAATTGAGTCTGGAGCAAATTTCATTGATACAACCTTAGGTGGTATAGGACGAAGCGGTGGAAATGTACCAACAGAGGTGATGTTGGCAATTATGAATAGAAAAGGTATATTGAAAGACGAGAATATTTTTCTTGAGGCACTAAAAATAACAAGAGATTTCAGAAACTATTTATTAGCAAAAGGTATACATTACAGTGTAAAGGAAGAGGACACTTTATTTGGCTATGCTTCATTTCATTCGTCTTTCGAGGATATTGTAAAAAACTTCTCAGAAAGAGAGGGGGTTGATTTTCATAGAATGATTATTGAGGTGTCTAAAGTTAACAAAACTATTGTGGACAATAATGTGTTGCAAAGGGCATTGTTAAATATTAGAACACAGTGATACTAAGTTCAATTGAATCAAGATGGAAAATAGACAACAAATTCAGGAGTAGCAATGAAGAATACAAATAAAAAATTAAGCAAAATTTTTACCGAGACCATTGAACGTTACTCGAATAGATACAGAAATATGAAATATGATGTAAGAACTTTAGGCTGGGGCACTTGGGAACAGCAAAATTACAGATTTCTTCAAACAATGTATGAAAAAATTGATTTTACAGGCAAAAGGATTCTTGATATTGGTTGTGGTTTTGGTGATTATTATGTTTTTTTAAAGAACCAAAATATTGAAATTGGTTCGTATATCGGGTGGGATTTAAACCCAGATCTGATTGGTGAAGCCAGAAAAAGATTGACTCCTGAGAAAAATGTAACATTCAAAATTAGAAATATATTTGATGAAGAAATCGACAAAGACATTATAGCTGATATTGTTGTAATGATTGGGGTCTTAAATTTTAATTTAAAAGACACATTTGATAATTATGAATATTCAAAAAGTGCAATAAAAAAAGCATTTCATCACGCAAAAGAAGTTCTTATTGTTGATTTTCTAAGTGAGTATCGAGAAGACAGTTATCCCAAAGAGGATTTTGTGTTTTATCATAAGCCGGAAATAATGTTAGAGTATGCTTTATCTCTTACTAAAGATGTTTTTCTTAAACACAACTATATGCCAATCCCGCAGAAAGAATTTATGCTTTTTATGTATAAGTAGCTATAATTAAAATGGAAAAAGTATTTGATTTCAATATTCATCTTCCGCATTTCTATTTGAACGACTGGAATCATTTGGTTTATGATGAGTCCGACTATACTATAGAGCAGTTAAAGAAAAACTACGAGCATTTTGCTGTTGAACTTAAGGAATACGTTTGTGGTGGTAATTTCATGTTCCTTAATGAAAGCATTCTATTTCAGGAGGGAATTCATGGCATATTGAGTAAATTGAAGAATGATTTTGAAAGTTGTTTATTTACATTCATTATCGATTTTAGAAGAGACGACTGTGAGAGTCTTGTAGAAAAAGCTATTGAACATGGCGCAGCAGGAATCAAGTTTCATTCTTATTTGCAAAAGATTTGCTTTGAAGATTTTGAAAATGTTTTAAGGATTACCAAGTATGCAGAACAAAAAAATCTATTTGTCTGCATAGACACCAGTTATGGTACATCGGGTATGTATAAGTACGACAATCTAAAGCTTGCAGCATTTTTATCTGAATTTATAAATGATGTTCCTATTGTCTTATTACATAGTGCAGGCATTAGAATATTTGAAGCAATGCTATTAGCAGACTGTAAGAAAAATATCTACCTGGAAACTTCGTTTTCTTTACCTTATCTTTTGGGATCTTCTTTGGAAAATGATTTTGCTTTTGCTTATAAAAAAATTGGGGCTGACAGGATACTTTATGGTTCTGATTTTCCTTATATTAGTCAGAGAGATTCAATGAACATTATGATGACATTTTTTGAAAAATACAACTTTAGTAACACTGATGTTGAAAATATAATGATAAACAATGCTTTAAATTTCTTCTGCAAAAAATGATGTCTGTATGAAAATGCTTGTAACTATCTAAATATAATTAAATTTCGTTATGCCGATAATAGGCATGGCGGTTAGGGGTAAGTGTGAGAATACTTTTGATCAATGTTTGCATTCGATATAATACTTCTGTCAAGTATATACCCGTGGGGCTTGCCTGTATTGCAACTGCGCTGAAAAATGCCGGCTTTAAACCAGATATTTATGATATAGATCTCCATGAATATAGCGACGAGGAAACACTCGATTTTTTACGAAGCAACAGAGATTATGACATTGTAGGGTTTGGAAATATTGTTAGTGGATATAAATTTACCAAAAAGATTTCCTATATGGTTAGAGAGTCGATGCCAAATACTTTGATTATTGTGGGGAACACAGTAGCTTCATCTATACCGGAGCTATTATTAACCCGTGTTCCTGAGATTGATATTGCAGCTATCGGCGAAGGAGACAGAACAATTGTTGAGCTTGCGATGGCAGTTGAACGTTGTGACGATTGGAGAAATGTACCTGGAATTGCATATCGAAATGGTGGACAAATTTGTTTTACGTCAAAAAGAGAGCCAATCCGGAACATGTCGGACATATCTTTTCCTGATTATTCACTGTTTGACATAGAAAAGTATTTGTTGCTTTCTCCAAAGACTATTTCAGAGCCTATTCCTCCAATTCCTCTCGACAAGATAAGAGCATTACCAGTTAATACCGCACGTGGGTGTCTGTTTAACTGCACTTTTTGTGCTCATGCATTCAAAGGTTATAAATATAGGTATTATCCTTTTGACATGGTGGTAAAGTATATAAAAGAATTGCAGGAAAATTATGGAATTAATTATGTTCATTTTTGGGATGAGCTGACGTTTTTTTCTCGCAAAAGGCTCGAAGAATTATGTGATGCAATAAATAAGGCTAAGGTGGTCTTTTATTGGAATGTGAATTCAAGACCCAATACGTTTAAACGGAAAGACCTTGATTTGCTTAAAAGAGCTAAGGACCTTGGAGCAATGGCTATAGGTGGTGCACTTGAATCGTCTGATGCTAAAATATTAGAGGCTATGAACAAAAAAATGTTTATTGAACAGTATATCGAACAGGTAGAGGTTGCAAGAAAGGCTGGCTTGGATATTTTAACATCTCTTGTTTTTGGATATCCACAGGAAACAAAAGAAACAATTAGAAATACAATAGATTTATGCAGAAGATTAGGCATATATCCATCAGCGGGGTTTTTGCTGCCGTTGCCCAAAACCCCTATATATGAGTATGCATTAAAAAAAGGTTTGATTGAAGATGAAGAAGAATATCTTCTGCGTATAGGAGACAGGCAAGACCTTCATATAAACTTGACAACCATGAGTGACACAGAACTCTTTGATACGCTAAAAGAAGAGATGATTCGACTAAAGAATGATCTTAAAATACCAATAGATGATGATAGTGTTATTAAAACGTCCGTCTATAAAGTTGCGAAAAAGAATTAATCATATCGTTGAACAATGAAACGAGTGTTGATTTTAACAGAAGCGGGTCAAAATATTGGATATGGTCATCTTATGCGATGCAGGGCTCTTCAAGATTATTTTGTATCGCAGGGTATTGAGACCCTTGTTTTGCTTAATTATTTTGGCGATATTCAGTGTAAAGGAAATAATAGTATCAGATTTATTGACTGGCTAATAGAGATTGAAGAAGTGGTAAAATATTCGAATATTTTTGAATTTGTTATTATTGATTCTTATTTGGCACCGGTCGAATATTATGAATTTTTGAAGTCGAATTTTGGCAGAGTAATTGCGATAGATGATTACAATAGGATAGAATATCCTGTTGATTTACTACTAAATACAAATATTTACGGAGATTCACTGGACTATAGTAACCAGCATGCAAGGACGGTTGGAGGCAGTCAATATGTTATCCTTCGTGAATCTATTAAAAACGGCAGAAATACATTTAAAATTAATGATTTTATTGGTAAAGTCTTGGTCATGTTTGGTGGTAGCGACTATAGGGGTATTATGCCAGGGCTTATTGAATCAATTTATAAGGATGGTTATAGTATAATTGCTGTTGCAGGTTCAGATGAATATAAAAAAAGGTTATTAGCATTACTGCCAAAGTCGGATAGAATAAAAATTGCCGGTTTTGCTGACGATAATGAAATGGTAAAACTATTTACAGAAATAGATGTTGCTATAACGGCTGCAGGACAAACGTTAAATGAATTGGCCTACCTTGGGATACCAGCAATTTCGGTATGCATCGACAAGGATCAGTTTTTAAATATAAAAACATATCACGAGAGGGGATTTTTGTTAGACCTAATATGCTGGGATGATAAAGAACTGAAGAGCAAGATATTGGAGCAACTAAACAATATAAAAAAGACATCTTTGAGAATTAAACTTTCTGAAACTGGAAGGACAATAGTGAACGGCACTGGTAAGGAAAATATTTTGAATCTTTTTAAAACATTATAAGACTGATGAAAAAGATACTTGTAGTGGCAGCACATCCAGACGATGAAGTATTGGGTTGTGGGGGTACTGTAGCAAGGCTGGTGAAAGAAGGCTTTGAGGCATACACGTTAATATTGGGCGAAGGTATTACTTCAAGAGATGATTCGAGAGACATAGAAAAAAGGAAGTATGAGATTGAAAACCTCAAAAAAAAGGTTTATGAGTCGGCAAATATCATTGGGGTCAAGGACATTTATTTGTATAATTTTCCTGATAACCGTTTTGATAGAGTTGATTTATTAGATATTGTCAAAACCATTGAAAAGGTGAAATCAATGATTCAACCAGATATATTGTTTACTCATTTTGAAAAGGATATAAACATTGATCACAGAATAACTTATAATGCAGTGTCTGTTGCAACAAGACCTGTAAGGGAAGAGACTGTTAAAGAGCTGTATTCATTTAAGATTTTGTCATCGACTGATTGGAGCTTCGGTTCAGTTTTTGAGCCTGATGTTTTTTTTGATATTACAGATACGCTTGAAGTTAAATTGAGGGCGATAGAGAAATATAAAAGTGAACTTAGGGACTTTCCTCATCCGAGATCTCTTAAGGGTGTTATGATTGATGCAGAGTACTGGGGGATGTGTTCTGGTTTGGGATATGCAGAAGCATTTAAAAGCATCAGAATTTTAAGATAAAAAATTTCATTTGTGGATTTTAAAAACAACTATATCATTAACAACAATTATGTAAATAATTTTATTAACTTATCCGATGAGGAAAAGGCGCTTGTTCTTAAATGGAGAAATCATGAAAGTGTTAGATACTGGATGTATTCGACCCATGTAATATCTAAAAAAGAGCATTTAGAATTCATTAACAACCTAAAAAGTGATAATAAAAATTTTTATTGGCTTGTAAGTGACATGAGCGGCAACGGCTTAGGTGTAATTTATTTGCAAAACTATGACATGAATAATAGAAATGCTTATTTTGGTATATACACGAATCCTGAAAGACGTGGAAAAAAAATTGGAATAATTCTTATTGAATGTTTGAAGACAATCGCATTTAAGATTGGTAATCTCCATACGCTAAAGCTTGAGGTTTTGGACTTTAACGAACGTGCTATTAAATTTTATATGGATGTCGGTTTTCAACGGGAAGGTGTTTTGGCTGAATTTGTATATAGAGACTCAAAATGGCATGATGTTCTAATTATGGGGGCAATCAACAGAGATCAATGATCGAAATAATAAATGATAAAAAAAAACAAAATTTTTATCTTGTTACGACAGCCATTGAAGAATTTTGGGACGTGTCATCACCGATTGTTTTTCTTGGGGATTGGTGTCTTAGATATAGTAGGCGTTTATTTTGGGAACCATTGAACGGTGAAATACTCGATTATCCATGGAATGACAGAAAAAGATTTATAGATGCGTTTTTTTATATCGAGGGACTGTATGAACGTATGCTTGGTATTTTGAAGAATATGCTAAACAGATTTCACAAAGTTGACCATGATCTTTTGTTTTGGAGGATAATTATAGGCCCGTGGTTACGTTGGTATATAACAGTAATATACGACAGATATACTTGTATACAGGATGCCATAAAAAAATATCCAGGGTTTACAACAAAAGTGTTATCAACAGATAACTATAAAATACCGGTTGATACATTTGAATTTATTCAGTATGTCAAAAATGATACATATAATTTACAGATTTTCAGCGTGATACTTAAAAATCTTGGATATAAATTTCCAGAGGTTAAATATTACGAAAAAACTTCTGAGCACAATGATGTTATTAAACAAAAGATGCCGAAGAAAATATTAAGAAGAGCCATTTCAAGATTTCTGAGATTTGCTGGACAATTATGTTGTGAGAACAATAGTATAATACTCAAAAATCCTTATTTCTCATTTAATGCACAGCTTAGATTTTTTATAAAAACTATGGGAAAAGTTCGACCAACTATAGACGATGATTATGATTTAGAAAGTGTTGACGCGGATAGTTCAAAAAGAAGCATTTTTAAAAATATGACAGATGCAACTAATTCTTTTGAAGAAATATTATTTGACATGATGCCTTTCGATATACCCAGGGCATTTGTTGAGTTGTTTGATAAATTTGGTGAGAAAGCAAAAAATAGATATCCACAATCGCCTGTAGCAATAGTTAGCTCAGACTCATGGTATTACGATGAAGTTTTTAAGCAATGGGCTGCAACAGCTAAAGAAAAAGGAACATTTCTTATCGGCATTCAGCATGGAGGTAATTATGGTAGTCTCGATTATATAGCTTCGGATCACGAAATTTTGATTACTGATCGTTTTTACTCTTGGGGTTGGGTTCACAGAGATTACCCAGGGAAGGTGGTTCCGATGTCTTCACCGAAGTTAAGCGGAAGAAAAAAGATGAGTGCAGATAATAAAAAAGAAGGTATCTTGTATGCAACAACATCAATACCAAGATACCTTTTTCAGTTCCCTTTTTTGCCCAACAGGTTTAAGGAGTATCTTGAATGGCAGAAAAGGTTTTTTTATGCAATTTCTCCAGATAATGCGAGTAAAATTCGTATTCGCGCTCATCGTGAGGATTTTGGCTGGGATATAGCAATGAGATTGTTAAATACATTTAATGAAGTTGTGATTGAGGAATGGGATATCCCATTTTCCCATAGCATTGAAAATTGTCGTATTTTTGTGAGTGATTCGTTAACCACCACTTTTCTTGAATCTCTTTCAGTAAAAAAACCTACTATTCTTTTTTGGAATAAAGAATTGAACGAGCTAAGGCCTGAAGCTCAATCTTATTATGATCAACTGTCAGAAGCCGGAATATTGTTTGATTCACCAGAGGGGGCAGCCCATGCTATTGATGTAGCTTATAATGATGTAGAAAACTGGTGGAACGAGCCTCAAAGACAGAAGGCTTTAAGTATTTTTTGCAACAGGTTTGCTATGACTTCAGATAATTTTATAACTGAATGGACTGATGAATTTTTGAAGATATTGGATAAACCGTCGCAGCGGTTTATAAATTAAAGATAACAAGCAAAGGATAATTTAATGAATTTTATTGGTATAAACTGGGATCATCCATCCGGAGCTTCAATTGTCAAAAATGGCAAGGTAGAGGCGGCAGTATGCGAGGAGAGGTTTTCAAGAAAAAAAAATGATATGGAATTTCCACAAAATTCTTTAAGGTATTGTATGAATTTTGTTGATGATAAAAAACAAATTAATGGAGTAGGTGTTGCAAGTCGTGAGGTAAGCTATTCTGGTATGTTATATCATTATGCTATGTTGGAAGTAGATGAGCATGTCAGAGAGCAACATGAGGTTTGGTATCCAAGACTATATGAAGGCAAACAAATCGATGATGCACTGGTGTTTCGAGATAAATGGTTTACAAGACAATATCCTGAAGATTACTGGGCAAATTATGACCCTAGTAAGCGTGATACATATGCAGAAGATTCTATCAAAATTATAGGCAATTTCATGGATATAGATTATTCTAAGATCAGAAGGATAGAACATCATCTTTGTCATGCATATTACGGATATTTTGCAAGTCCATTTAGAAATGAAAAGGCAGTAATTATTACAATAGATGGTTTCGGAGACGGATTGAATGCAACGGTTTCAATAGCAGAGAAAAATATGATTAGAAGGATTTATGAAACCGACAAGTGCATACTTGGGAGAATTTACCGACATATTACCTTACTTCTTGGCATGAAACCACTTGAACATGAATATAAAGTAATGGGATTAGCGCCTTATGCAAAAAGGAAATACTCTCAAAAGGCATATGAAATATTTTCAGATTTAATTTATCTTGATGGTATTGAATTTTGCTGGAGAAACAAACCGAAGGATAGTTATTTCTACTTTATAAATAAGTTGGAGGGTCTGAGATTTGACAACATTGCATCTGGATTACAATGGTGGGTAGAAGATGTATTATGTCAATGGGTCAAGAACATAATAAAGGAAACCAATATTAATACTATAGTTATCAGTGGTGGTGTCTCAATGAATATAAAGGCTATGGGTGAGATAGCTAAATTAAGTGAAGTTGAGAGGATGTTTGTTCCAGGCTCTGGATCCGATGATTCCAACTGTATAGGTGCTGCCATTGGGGCAGCCGCTGAACTTAATGATGGAAAAATAGAAGGGTCAACAAAAGTTGTTTCTTTATATCTTGGTCCTGATACTAATGTTGATGACGTTAATGAAGTGGTTGTTGATGCAAGGCTAAAAAAAGACTATATCGTATATGACAATCCAACATATGAAATGATATGTGATTTTCTTATTAAGGGTTTTGTGATTGGAAGATGTCAGGGAAGAATGGAGTTTGGACAAAGAGCCCTCGGAAACAGGTCGATATTTGCCGACCCTTTGAATATCGATATTATACCTAAGATAAATAACATGATAAAAAATAGAGATTTTTGGATGCCATTTGCACCTATTATAATGGATAGTTATGTAGAAAAATATATTGTTAATCCAAAAAATATCGATTCTCCTTATATGACTATTGGTTTTGATACAACAGAAGAGGGATTTAAATGTATGAGGGCTGCTTGCCATACAGCAGATAAATCGGTACGACCTCAAATTCTGCATATTGATGATAACCCATATGTTTATGGGCTGCTTGAATGTTTTTCTATAATGACGGGAAGAGGTGCTCTATTGAATACTTCGTTTAATTTGCATGGGCATCCAATAGTTAACACAGCTAAAGAAGCCTATCAAGTATTTGAAAAGACTGAATTAGAAGGTTTATTACTTGAGGACGTTCTTATAGTAAAGAAAGCTGCGGGATAATTTGAATAACAAAGCAAAAGATATTAAACACACTGAAGATTTCAGAATCATCAATCAAAATATCAATATTGATGATATCAAGTACGAAACAGCAAGAAAAAAATGGGAATATTATTCCTCGGTTTTGGAGGTTGCTCCCGTTCCGCTTCACGTGGATATTGAGGTTACAAACATATGCGACCTTAGATGTGTAATGTGTGAACGAAGATTCATGAGTAGACCTCAGGGAATGATGTCTTTTGACCTTTTCAAAAAAATTATTGAAGAGTGTTCTTGCATTGGCGTTGATTCTTGTAAAATGAACTTATGGGGAGAGTCATTGCTCCACCCTGATCTAGTTAATATGATCAAATATGTTAAGGATAATTCTAATATTGTTACGCAGTTTAATACAAATGCAAACAAGCTTAACCCTGATAAATCTATAGAGCTTATAAAAGCAGGTCTTGACAAATTGACCATTTCATTTGATGGTATCACAAAAAAAACATATGAATCTATTAGAGTTAATGGAGATTTTAATAAGGTGCTTGCGAACATTGAGTCACTGATCCAAAACAAAATAAAGCTTTCTTCTAAAACGCCTTTTCTGACGATTCAGATTATTAGGATGCCTGAAAATGAGCCGGAATTAGATTCGTTTGTTGAATACTGGAGAGATAAAGTAGATTTTATATCTGTGACTAATATAGGCGCAACAGCTGGTTCGAGTGAGATTCTTTCTCATTCATTGCGTCAAAGATCGGAAAAAGAACGAGTTTCATGTCAACAGCTTTGGCAGAGATTGTCTATATTGTGGGATGGAAAGGTTACTGTTTGTTGTAACGACTACAATGGTTTTTTGACGCTTGGAAATTATGGGGAGTCATCATTGACTGATTACTGGCATAGTAAGAAGTTGAACAATTTAAGGCAAAAACATAAGAAACACGATTTTTCCAACATTATTTGTAGAAAATGTACTGAAACTTTTACATATTTCAATTTATAGAGTACCGTTATTGGCTAAAAGTAGTTTAAAAAAATATTTTTCAATATTAAAATACATTCTAAAAGGCATTAGGATTAAAGACCCTTCAAGAAGCGACGTTCTTGTGTTTGATTATGAAGGTAGCAAGGTACTTAAAGAAACAATCCTTGGCGGTATTCCTCATTCAATCTTGTATACACGTTATGAAATCTTTTATTTTGGTCCACAAATCATATTAAAAATAATTAAAAACTTTTTTGTAACTGAATTACATGTCAAATTTTCTATCTCCATCGTAGGACGTTTATATTTATTATATCTGTTTAGCTGTGTAGAACACATAAGCCCCAAGGTTGTTATTACCTGGGTAGATGATTCAAGAAGTTTTCATTATGTTTCAAGACATTATAAGCGTGCAGCTTTTTACGCTGTTTCTAACGGTTTCAGGTATGAGTATCCGGTTGTGATCCCAAAAAATGGCTACAAGATATCGATGCCGCATTTTATCTGTTATGGTGATTTCGAGGTTGACCTATACAAAAAATATGGTCACAAGATTGATCGTTATCACACAGTGGGGCCTGTAATAGGTAGTTATTTCATGACTGAAAAAGCTAAAGATATTAATTCTAACAAATACGACCTTTGTCTTGTATCCCAGTGCGAACCCACAATAATAAAGGGAATTGTTTATCCAGAAATAAGAAACGCTATAGTTAAGCTTGATGAATTTCTTTCCCGATACATAGAGGAATTTGATCTTACTTTATGCATTGCATTACGTTCTACGGACCCTGTTGAACTTGACTATTTTAGGAAGGCTTATGGCACGAGAGCTCTATTTTCAGAGAAAGCCAATGACTGGCTTGCAACATATCGGGCAATGGCCGAAAGCGATACTATAGTGGTCTTTGATTCCACTGCAGCAGTAGAGGCTTATGGCTGGGGAAAGAAAGTTCTCTTTACAAATTTTTCAGGTACTGATAGATATAGCATCCCCGTATCGAATTTTTGCTTTATAAAAGGAGACGATTACAAGACCTTCAGCGAGAAACTAACGGAAATCAGGAATATGAGTTCATTGGAATATCATCAAAATACAAAAGAAAATCGGGATTATCTGGTGCGTTTTGATCCTGAAAAGCCGGCTCATAAATATGTAAGAAATCTGATTAAAATGGCTATCGAATGTTAAACTATTTGTTGCCTAATATACCATGGAAAAAGTTTTTTTTCATAATTAAAGGCTGTGATTTTTTAAATACCAAGAAGCTGTTATTTCTGCTTTTATATTATGCTATCACAACAATTAATGGTTTTATTGATGGTTTTAGCATGATACTTCTTGTTGATGTTGTACTTAACACAAAAAATTCGAATGTTGTTTCCGGAGTTCAACAAACTTTGAAAATTATACCGTTAAATTGGGATATAAACAGACTGTACCTTGCAGTTGTTTTTTTGTTTTTCATTAAAACCATTCTTGCTTTTATCGTGACAAAATTGGATGGTTTTATGGAGGCAAAACTAAGGCAATCTATACAGGAGAAAGGTTTTAAATTTGTTCTTAATGGAAATTGGGAATTTTTGAGGGATATGCGTGTTGGGCAGAGGGTTGGTGCAATCACAGAGGAGGCAACAAGAGTAGCGCAGTTAATATCGGCAATTGTAAGAGCAAGCTACGGGCTAATAACATCAATAGTTCTGAGTGTAATGGCAATAATGATTAGCATCCAAGTTACTATAATATTTTGTGTAATAGGTGTTCCCGTGTTGATTATTATAAGACAATTGTTTGCTGCGCAAGGGAAGGTGGCAGAAAAACTCGTTACAGAAAGGCAAGGGTTTTTTGCGAGTGTTACCGAGCGTCTAACCTGTCTTTTTCAAGTAAAGGTCGGAGGGGAGACTTCAAGGCATGTTAAGCATGGTCTTGCGTATCAAGATAATTTGACAAGGTTGGAGATAGACTACTGGGTGTTAAGGGCTTATATTACAGCGCTCAATACCTTAATCCCGGCACTTATTTTGCTTGCCTTTTTTATTTGGTCACTGATGAATAAACAACCGTTGAGTGAACTAATGTATTTTATAGCTGGTGTTGGAGTTGTAGGAATGAGAGTAATCAATTATGTAAATGTTGTGACTTCAAACATTGGAAATATAACAGCTTTTTCTGGAAGCATCAACCCTGTATACGACTTGTTTGTAATTCCGAAAGAAACAGAAAAGGATATAATAAAAGAAAAAATTGTATCGGTTGAGATGAATGACGTATGTTACGGCTATCGAACATCTGATATAATTAAGGATGTAAACATTAAGGTAAAAATAGGGGAACCACTTTTCATAAAGGGACCTTCTGGTTCAGGGAAAACAACTCTTGCGAATATTATTTCAGGTCTATACAGACCCCGTGCAGGAAACATAATATATAGAAGTGAATCTGGAGAGCCCTATGATGCAAAACGCTTTAAGCCTAAGATAGGATATGTGACCCAAGATATTTATTTGTTTTACGGAACTGTCAGGGAAAATCTTGTTTTCACAGAAGATAAAGTAGATGATGATTATTTGATAGAATGTCTTAAGAGAGCAGGTGCATATGATTTTGTGGAAAATTTAGGAGGCCTTGATGCGATCCTTTCAGAGGCTGGCCGGTCTTTATCTGGAGGAGAGAAAAGGAGGATTGGTATAGCAAGGGTTCTTACAAAAGACCCTGACATTTTAATATTAGACGAAGTGACGGCAGGGCTTGATGCCGAAAGAAAAATGGAGCTCATCAGGACAATAAAAAAATTGGCAGAGGCGCTAGTTGTTATTATTATTTCTCATGATACAGATACAACCAATTTAGAGTTTGATAATATTTATGTATGTGGGACAAATATTTAAAAAATGTTTAGGAAGGTTCATTGACAATGGCCGATTCAATGATAAGAAATTATATAGAGTTTTATTTAAAAACATATGATTATTTCAAAAATAATTTTTCTGAAGAAAATCCTTTGCCGCCTTTAAATATTTATATTGAGCCTATAAATATATGCAATCTTGAATGTCCTTTTTGTGCTACCTCAATATTGAGGCGCAAAAGGCAACAACTTAATTTTGAACTATACAAAAGGGTTATTGATAGTATATGCATCAATAATTTCAATAATATTATAAGACTTACGCTGGCCGGTCAGGGAGAGCCTCTTCTTAATAAAAAGCTTTTTGAAATGGTAAAATATGCCAAAAGTAAAGGCTTTTTATATGTTGAGTTGATAACAAATGCAACCCTGCTGGACGAAAGTGCAGGCAAGAGGCTAATAGAGGCTGGACTTGATAGGATACAATTTTCAATAGACTCAATAGATAAGAATACATACGATATATTAAGGATGGCGAAGAGAAAAGGGATAAGCTATTTTTATGATACTATGACAAATATTTTAAATTTTCTTAAGTTAAACGTTGAAGGCGACTATGGTGTATACACTGCAATATCGGCTGTCTTGACATCATTAAACAGAGACCAAAGAGAAAATTTTGTCAACTTCTGGAGTTCGCTGCCTGTCGACAATATATATTTTCCGCCTTTGAGCACGTTACAAAACAATAACCCTTCAAATGAAGCTGTTCGTTTTAATGGAGACATAAAAGATAAGCCTATTTGTATAATACCTTGGATATCGTTGAGTGTTAAATCTAACGGAGATATTATTGTTTGTTCTCATGATTATCATAATGTTTATCCGGTAGGCAATATTTTGACAGATGACCTTATTGATGCTTGGAACAACGAAAGAACAAAGAGATTAAGGAAGGCGTTGATCGACGCTGAATTAACTAGTTTTATAGAAATTGGACATGATTGTTACAGCTGTAATAATCCTAATCTTGGGTGTGGTAAGGATGATTTTATAAACGATATACCTGTTTATATGGAGAAGACCGTAATCGGTAAACTTATTAAAACAAAATATTTTGACAAGACAAAATTGTATAATTTGGAAAAAGTTATAAGTCTTGCTAAGTCTGGTGAATTATGACTAGGGCTCTTGAGTTAGGATGCGGCAACAGAAAGAGACCCGGCGTTATAGGTGTTGATATAAATCCAAACACAAATGCCGATATTATTCATGATCTTAATGTCTTTCCATATCCTTTTGAAGATTCATCATTCGAGGAGATTTACGCTGATAATACCCTTGAACACCTGGACAACATTATAAAGGTTATGGAGGAGATTTATCGAATAAGCAAAGCAGGCGCATTAATTCAGATAATTGTTCCATATTTTAGATCTAAGTGGGCTTACATTGACCCCACACATAGACATTTTTTTACAATTGATACTTTTACTTATTTTGACCCCGAGCATGTCCATAATAGATTGTATAATTACTCAAATGCAAAATTTAGAACCGATCATATATGTTTTAATGAAAACATATCTTATAAAGGATTTCCAAAATATTATTACGGATTGCTAAAATTTATGGCAGCAAAATGGCCGAATAGATATGAAACTTACTTAAGCAGCATATTCCCTCTGGATACTTTGACTTTTTATCTAAGAACATTGAAATAAAAATATATTGCTCTTTTAAGAAAGATGAAAGATGAATTTATAAATGTTTCTTATTTTTCGGCAGTAAAGATAGCAAGAGATAATATTTATAAAGGATTAAAAAGAAATGCGGGATATGCTTCAGGTAAGCTTGTTGACATCGGTTGTGGAATAAAACCATATGAACCGATCTTTAAACCGTATGTTGAATTGTACTTTGGTGTGGATTATCCTCAAACAATTGGATCTCATTATGGAATAAACACTAAGGCTGACTTGTACGCAGACTGTTCAGAAACTGGAATCCGCGATTCAGTCTTTGATACGTTACTTTCTACTCAAGTGATCGAACATGTATTTGACACCAGGAAGTTTATTAAAGAATGCAATAGAATTCTTGTGCCTGGAGGTATTGGCATTTTTACGGTTCCTTTTTTATGGGAATGCCATTCTGAGCCATATGATTTTTATCGTTTTACTAAATACTCAATTCAAAAACTATTCAATGAATCTGGTTTTAAAATAATTGTTCTCGAAAATCTTGAGGGTGCATATGCAGCTCTTATGCAGGCAAGGATAATTTATATGTTCGGGAGAAGGCAGCTAAATGTCTTGCAAAAGGTATTGTGCAAATTGAAACAAGTGTTTCTATTGCCTTATTTGAATTATAAAGCGTTACATTTTGACAGGATGTACTACAACTACAACGACAAGCTATGCTTGAATTATCTTTTAGTCGTTAAAAAAATTAATAAATAAATTGTTTGTTCGTAAATTATTGTGAAAAACAAAGTCTTATATATTTCCGAGTGCCACATTTACGGTGGTTCTGAACGAAGCATAATCAATATAATGAATTTTATATCACAAAACCCTGATTTTGAGGTTTATTTTATGTATAGGTATTATAAAATTTACCAGGAAGGGGTTGATAGAGATATATCCACCAGTGTTATCAGGATACCTGTCAGATTATTTTCTTATTTCTCTTTATCTTTCAATCTAGGCAAAAAAATAAAGAACCAACTTTTATATAAGCTCGTAAAATTACCCTTTTGGATAATTAAAAAAATAGGCATTTATGATTTGTACAATTATCTATTGTTCAGAATTCATATTGGAAAAATAAGGCCTAATATAATACATATAAATAATGGTGGATACCCTGGTTCTTCTGTATGTATGAATGCTGTTTTTGCTGCAAAACACTATGGATTAAGTCGTATTATATTTCATATCAATAATCCTGCGGCAAAAAGAAAAAATAAATTTCAAAAAATTTTAGATATAAAGATCAATAAATATGTTGATTTGTTTATATCAGGATCAAGACAAACCATAGACTCGTTAGAGCATTTTCGTGGTTTTTCTTCTGAAAAATTGATGCAGATTTATAATACAATTGAACATCCACGAATTGACAAAAGCAATAAAGAGATTAGAAAGCAATATGGTATCGAAAACGGTGCTTTTGTTATTACGGAAGCAGCTTTTTTGAGTCAAAGAAAAGGACAGATTTTTTTGTTAAAGGCTTTGTTGAAAATTAAGAATAATTTGCCTGAACTTTATCAAAATATTTTTGTTTTTTTGGTTGGTGATGGAGAAGATTACCAATTTCTTTCGAATTATTGCATAGATAACGGTTTGAATAATGTTAGATTTACTGGATATGTACCCAACTATGCTGATTATATAAATGCATCAGATTTATTTATTCTTCCATCTATTGGCTATGAAGATATGCCATTGGTGATTTTAGCCGCTATGGCGATGCAGAAAGCAATAATTTCTACACGTGTGGCAGGTATAATCGAAGAAATAGAGAGCGGTATAAGCGGTGTTTTATTGAATGTAGAGGAATTAGATTCTTTAGACCAATATATTGTCAGATTATTAAATGATAAAGAACTTAGGGTCTTTTATGCCGAAAATGCTAAAAAAAGATATGATGACATGTTTAAGAGAGAAAAAATTTGCCGGCAGTTTGAATTAGTGTATACAAAATATATGGATTATAAAAAATGAACAATGTATTGCTTCTTGGTGGTTTTGGTTTTATCGGTTCTAATTTAATCGAAGAATTAATAAAAAGAAATCGTTACAAAATTTTTGTATTTGAATTTAAAGGTGTGTTAAACCGATTTGGTGATAATATCACTGTTTTTTATGGTGATTACAACAACACAGAAGACCTTGAATATATCTTTAAAAATAATAATATTGACATAGTGTTTCACCTAATAAGTACGACAGTTCCGGTTACGTCTAATGAAAATATCGTTTATGACATTGAATCAAACCTGGTGAGCTCTGTAAGGTTATTAAATGTTATGATCAAATATAATGTAAAGAAATTTGTATTTCTTTCTTCGGGCGGCACTGTTTACGGGAAAGTAAGTGTTGATAAGGTTGACGAAAGACATAGCACAAACCCTATTTCTGCCCACGGAATCACCAAATTGTGTATCGAAAAATATATATACCTTTACAAGCATCTATATGATCTGGATTATATTATTTTACGAGTTGCAAACCCCTACGGGCCTTACCATAATTCAGAAAAACAAGGCATAATAAATGTGGCCATAAAAAGAGCAATAGAAAATAGAAAACTTATTATTTGGGGCGATGGTTCTGTTGTCAGAGATTATATCTATGTCAAAGACCTGGCCTATATTATATGCGAAATAATCGGCCTAAATATCTGGAATAATACTATTAATGTTGCGTCTGGGATTGGTTATTCAATAAATAAAATACTACAATTTGTAAAAGAATTACCCGTTGACCTCGAAGTGATATATTCGCCATCACACAAATATGATGTTCCCTATATAGTATTGAATAATGATAAGCTTAAATCATTGATTAATTATGAGCCTACAGAGATTCGAAATGGAATAAGAGATACTTTTGAGTGGATAAAGGAGAATAGATAGTGAAATTGTCGCAATCAGTTGGTTTCAGAAACATTTTAATTACGGGAGGAACTGGTTTACTTGGTGTTGCCATACAGAGAACTGAGGTAAATAATATAAATGGTTTTTCAATCTATTATCCTGAACGTAGATTAGTTTCAAATTTGCCTTTTTCTATTCTCGCTGCGGATGTAACTGATAAAGAACAGATGCGTAAGGTTTTTGAGTGGGCAAAGCCTGATATTGTAATACATACCGCTGGTATCGGTAGTGTTGATTTTGCCGAAAAAAACAGGGATATTGCGAGAACTATAAATATAGGCGGTACCCAGATAATTATAGACCTTTGTATAGAACATAATGCTCGTCTAATTTATGTTTCATCGAATGCGGTATTTGATGGTGAAACTCCGCTTTATAACGAATTATCTCCAGTTAATCCGATTAATTATTATGGAATGCTTAAAGTTGAGGCTGAGGAACTGGTTAAAAGTAGTTTAAATGATTGGACAATAGTAAGACCAATTCTGATGTTTGGTTGGCATTATCCGGGTGAGCGTGAAAACCCGGTAACATGGTGGTTGGATACACTGCGAAAAGGTTTACCATTAAAGGTGGTTGACAATGTGTATTCGAAACCTCTTTACGCAAAATTTTGTGCAGAAGTGATATGGAAGATAATCGATAAGGGTTTAGGCGGTATTTTTCATATTGCAGGTTTTGACCATGTATCTCTTTATCAGTTCTCAGTAATGACCGCAGAAGTGTTTGGGTTGGACAGTTCTTTGATCGAACCGGTGCCTGACACGTATTTTCCAGAGATTGCACCGAGACCCAGAGATACGTCTTTTGATACCTATAAAATAGAAAACGAGCTTGGATTAAAACCCCCAAGGCTTGAGGAATGCTTGCAACACATGAAATTATCCGAAAAATCAGAGTTTTAGATGATGCGAACCCATTCGAGAGTTATGCTGGTTGGTCCTTATTGGGGAGGAGGTTGGACAGAATCAGTAGAGAGTTCTTTAAAAGGTTGTGGCCTCGAAGTTGAGGTGTTTTACTATAACCGTCCTTATTTTCATAAGGTTATAAAACAGGTAAGCTCGGACCTTGGAATCAAGTATAATGAATTACACTTCTGGATAAGACAGCTTCATTGGATAGTAATGGGTTTACAAATAGGCAGGTTGTTGTATGATGCTGTAATTAGATTTCAGCCTGATTTGATTATTGTCCTAAAAGGCGAATTAATCCTGCCGACTACAATACGCAAATTGAAACATCTAAAAAACAGACCGACCATCGTTGCATGGTGGGTTGACAATCCTGTTCTGTATGGGGAAAGGCATCGTTGGTGGGTATTTCCATACTGTGTTCCGCTGTTTGATAAGTTTTATATATTCGATTATTCATATATAGAAGTCTTAAAAAAGATGGGCGCAAAGGATGTGATATTTTTGCCGTGTGCGGCGGACCCCGCCCATTATCATCCAGTTGACATCACTGAGGAGCACCTGCGAAATTTTGCAAGCAGTGTATGCTTTGTGGCTTCCTTTTACAAGTCCCGAGGCGATCTATTGGCTCCTTTTATTGATATACCCGGTATTGGTATATGGGGGGGTGGTTGGAAGCAATACCTTCAGGATATTGGTAGAGAGGATATGTTCCATATCGTAAGGGCGCAATCGCTTTCTATGGAAGATGTGAATATTGCATATCAAGCAGCGAAGGTTGTACTAAACTCGCACCACACCCAGACTAAGCGTGCTGGATTAAACACCCGTACATTCGAGGTCCTTGCAAGTGGCGGTATGGAATTGACGGACTATGTAGAGGAGATGGAATCTTTGTTGACTCCCGGCGAAGACGTCGTAGTATACAGGAGTCCAGAAGAGGGTGCACAACTCGCGATGCACCTGATTTCCGATGAGTCTACACGCAAAAGGATCGCCCATTCAGGTCACGAAAGGGTCATGTCAGAACATACATACGATCACAGGGTAAGGACGATCCTTAATACGTTGTAATCATAGTTGCATAAATTGGAGGAAAATATGATGGCGGTAATACTGGCTGGAGGTAAGGGGGTGCGGCTGAAGCCGTTTACCATGACAATACCGAAACCATTGCTGCCCATTGGAGATGTGCCTATAATTGAAGTTGTAATCAGGCAGGTAGCTGCAGCTGGTATAAAGAGGGTTGCTGTAATGCTTGGATATATGGCGCAGCTTTTTATTGCAACATTTGGTGATGGTTCTCACTGGGGAGTAGAGATTGAATACTATCTTGAGGATGAACCACTGGGAACGGCAGGGTCTTTGCGAATGCTTAAAAGTCCTGAAAGACATATGCTCGTCATGAATGGCGATATACTGACCACGCTTGACTACAGAAAGATAGTCGATTACCACAAGGCACACAATGCTTCGGGTACGATAGCGGTTACTCAGCGTAAAGCGCATATAGATTACGGTGTCATTATAAAATCAGATGGAGGTGTGCTTGGCGAATATCGCGAAAAACCTGTACTCGAGTATGATGTGAGCATGGGTATCAATGTGCTTTCCTCTGAAAGCCTCGATTTTATTCCAAGTGATGGCAAATTCGATATCCCTGAGTTAATGACAGCGCTGACGAGAGCGGGGAAGAAGGTCGTGTGCTACGATACAGATTGTTACTGGCAAGACATCGGTCGCTTCGAAGACTACGAGCAGGCGAGCGCTGATTTTGTTGCAAACCCTGGATATTTTCTCTCTGAAGCAAAATAAAACCTTATGAAATCAGTTCTTATTACGGGCGTATTGGGTTTTTGTGCAGGGCATCTTGTCAAAAGGCTTCGCACTAATTACAATGTGCGAATATTCGGCATTGATATTGCCGAAAAGGCTTTGTCTGAACTGCATCTTGACGCATACCTATGTGTTGATATCTGTGACCGTGAAAGGCTTGAACATGCAGTTAAATTGTGGGAACCTGATACAATCTTCCATCTCGCAGGGGTCACCGGCGATGATTTGTATAAAGTTTACAGTGTGAATTTTAACGGAAGTCTTGGTCTGTTTGAAACGGTGCGAAAGCATCTACCAGATTCATCGGTTTTAATAATCGGTTCCAGCGCGGAATATGGTTTTGCCTCCCCCGACGATTTCCCGCTTACAGAGGAACAACCATGTAGACCAATCAACGCATATGGTATCAGTAAACATTCAGTAGTGCTTGCCGGTCGGAATTATGTTCAGAAAGAGGGTTTGAAGATTGTGGCAGCAAGACCTTTCAACATTATAGGGCCAGGCATCCCCCCGACGTTGGTGGTGGGTGCAATCATAAAGAGAATCAAAGACTCGTTGAACCGGAAAGATAAAAAATTGGTCATAAAGATGGGAAACTTGAATACAGAAAGAGACTTCATAGATGTGAACGATGCAATGGATGCATATATTAAAATGGTTCAGGGGGATTTCTGGGGCGAAGTATTTAATATATGTTCCGGCAAGTCATACTCAATCCGCAAGGTTGTGGAGGTGATTGCCGGATTTTCAGGTATGCCCGTTGAAATAGAGCATGACCCTGCTTTAGTTAGGATTCCTGATATCGATATTTCTTTCGGGAGTTATTCAAAGGCACAAAGGGCTTTTGGGTTCGAGCCTGTTGTTGATATAGAAAGATCGCTCTTAGAGATCTGGCGGCAATACATGGAAAGAGCTTTATAATACAAAAGAAACAGGCAATGAATCCTGAAGTTTCGATAGGGCTTACATTTTACAATAATGTAGACACACTCACAGACGCACTGAGGTCTATATTTGCTCAATCATTTCAAGATTGGGAGCTTATCATTGTAGATGATAATTCGACAGACGGTTCATATGAACTTGTAAAGTCTGTGAAAGATCACCGTGTCCGTGTTTATAGGGAAAAGAAAAAAATGGGTTTCGTATCTGCGCTCAACCTGATGACCCAGTTGTCAAAAGGCAGATATTATGCGAGGATGGACGCTGATGATATGATGCATCCTGAGCGGTTATCAAAACAGCTCGAGTACCTTAAAACGCACCCTGAAATCGATGTTGTTGATACGCTTATGTGTTCAATGGATCAGCAAGGCAGGGCTATAGGCGTTAGAGACACGAGTACGATCGATGTTAGACCTGAAACACTTTTAAGAGGAAGATTTTTTCATCATGCAACAGTAATGGGTCACACTGAGTGGTTTCAAAAAAATCCATACGACATGGCGTATATAAGGGCTGAAGACTGTGAGTTGTGGTGCAGGACATACAATGCATCGCGATTTGCAAGGATTGATGAACCTCTCTATTTTGTTAGAGAAGGTCTCGTGAATATAAAAAATTATCTGTTGAGTTGTAAAACCGTGAGAAAGGTCATAAGGACCTACGGTCCTTCGTATGTAGGAAGGTGCAGGACTATGGGGTTGATAGCTGAATCTCATATTAAGGGATTTGTTTATCATGTATTTTCTCTTGTAGGGTCTCATGATATTTTGGTGAATATGCGTAACAGAAAACTCAACGAAAAAGAAAAGGTATATGCGGATGATATCATTGCAAGGATAAAATCCACGAAAGTCCCCGGGTTATAATGTATCTTTTTAGTGCTCCTATAATTACTGTGAAACGGATTGTCTGATATAAGCCAAAAAAGACCAGCTGTCTGTTTTGTGATTGCTGCTGAGATTACCGCAAAAGCCTTTCTTCTCGATCATATCAGGGCTATGGAAAGGCACTTCGATGTTTCAGTAGTTGTTAATACAGACAACGTAGATTTTTTGAAACCGTTTGGCATTGAGGTTCCCGTTATTGCAGTCGGTATTGAAAGAAAGATATCAATTACCTCTGATATTAAGGCTCTTTATATGCTGTATTGGCTATTTCGAAGACACGGATACGATGCCATTCATTCCGTGACCCCGAAGGCCGGACTACTTTCAATGATTGCCGGATATTTTGCCGGTGTTCCAATACGTATTCATATTTTTACAGGGCAGGTATGGGTTACAAGAAAGGGCATAAGCAGGTGGCTACTTAAAACATTAGATAGAATACTGGTCTTGTGTGCCACACATATACTTGTAGACAGTTGCTCCCAAAGAGATTTTCTCATAGAGCAGGGGGTTGTATCGAACAAAAAATCCAATGTTCTTGCAGATGGTTCAATCTGTGGCGTTGACACAGATAGGTTTTTTCCTAACATTGAGGCAAGAGAACGTATTAGAAAAAAATACGGAATATCGGAATCGGATGTCGTTTTTCTTTATCTCGGAAGATTGAACAGAGATAAGGGTCTTCACGATCTCGCCCTTTCTTTCGACCAAATATGCAGCAAATACAACAATACCCATCTTGTCATTGTTGGTCCCGATGAGCAGGGCATGAAGGAACAAATGGAGTCAATATGCACATCCTGTAGACAAAAAATGCATTTTGTTGGTTATACGGAGGTGCCTGAGCAGTATTTTGCGGCAGCGGATGTGTTTTGCCTACCGTCTTATCGGGAGGGTTTTGGCGTTGTGGTCATCCAGGCGGCATCAGTGGGAATACCTTCGATTGGAACAAAAATATATGGCGTTATCGACACGATCGAGGATGGAATAACTGGACTGATGTATCGCCCTGGAGATGTGGACGACCTTGCCGCGAAGATGGCTGAGATGATAGAGAGACCTGATTTAAGAAAAAAGATGGGCACAAATGCGCGCATCAGGGCATCTGAAAAATTTTCAAAAGAAACCGTTACGAAAGCCTTAGTAGATTATTATAAGTCTTTGCTCCTTGCCGGTAATTGATAAGGTTATTATCCAACAAAAGGAATAATCGATATGAACAGGATTAAAAGATATATCATCAACATAGCACTTGCGTTGTTCACTATCATTTTGGTTCTTTGCATTGCGGAAGGCATTCTCAGATTGACCGACTACAAAAAGTCACTTGGTGCCCGCCAAATGAGATATTACTATAAGCCGGACAATATTGCCGGTTTTGACATAGCGGAGAATTGCCCGACGAGAAGAATCCATCATGAAGGTAAATATTACATAGATATATGGTCGAACGAGATCGGTTGTTTCGATAGACCCTATAAACAGGAAAAAGATTATATACTGCTTGTTGGCGACAGCTTTACGCATCAGTTTTCTTCATTCGAGAATAAATGGGGTACGCTGCTTGAAAATAACATTGGTATGAGGGTTTTAAAGTGCGGGGTTTCGGGCTACGGAACGAGGCAGGAACTCCTGAAGGCGGAAAAGATTATAGGTGCGGTAAAACATGTTCCAAAACTCGTTGTGCTTGGTTATTTTTTGAACGACCTCGATGATGACTATAGGTTTCCTCCTTTTGTCGAGGCGAATGGTTTTCTTGTAGAAAAGAGAAAGATAGTAGATTATAAAACAGGAGCAATTGAGGTACAAGATGATGCGAGTCTGGAAAGACACGCAAGGTCTTACGAGAGAAAGGTTGTTTGCAGTAAATACGATGAATGCTCTGCATGTAGCTCTGTTTTTAAGAGATGGAAGTGTTATATAACAGATAATTCAGTGCTGTCGGACAGAATCAGACATGCAACGAGCCAGGTCAAGTCTTTTATCAAAGATATGAAGGCAAAGGTAACGAAAGAGACAAAAACATCAATGCCTCTCGAGACCGACATGCTTGAATTCTATCCCATTAAGGATTTTCCGTGGCTCCATGGGGCATGGGAAAACCACTTCGAGAATCTTCGTAATTTTAAGCGTTTTACCGATAAAAATGGGACCAATCTGCTCGTTGTCATTATTCCGGCAAAAGAGCAGGTATATCCGTATTTTATAAAAGACAAGAATATAGACCTGGAGCAACCCAATCGGTTTCTTGGAGGTTTTTTTCAAAGAGAAAACATCCTTTATATCGATTTGCTTGAGCCGTTTCGGAAACATAAAAGAAAAGGAACATCAAAATTTCTTGACCCGGAAAAGGACCTCTATATGAGATTGGACAAGCATTGGAGCAAAAAAGGTGAATATCTTACAAGCCTCATTGTATCACATTACATTATTGAAAAAGGACTTGTAGATGTGCCAGATAGAGAGAAAAGGCTCGAACAGATCAGGAAAAACATAAGCAACTTTAATTAGTCTGTTTGGTGATGGTCATTAAAAGATGTTTTGATATCGTTGCTTCGTTGTTCGGGCTTATACTGTTTTCGCCGGTAATGCTCACAGC
>Ga0302244_1000202_pt1 | contig 50015 bp, 55 predicted proteins | sample AAG_UR_Phe_MG_FD_193513 | JGI IMG/M metagenome (GOLD analysis project Ga0302244, IMG submission 193513) | Enriched activated sludge microbial communities from anaerobic digester in WTTP, New Holstein, Wisconsin, United States - AAG_UR_Phe | ecosystem: Engineered > Bioreactor > Anaerobic >... | reverse complement strand
TCATCAGGAAACTGATCCATAAAATTGATTAGATTCATGTCAAAAATTTTTCTCCTAAGATACATCTTTTTATTTATCTTTACCGACACTCATATAAATATATCCATTGCAGTAAACTGCCGTATGCCCCCAAAGGTTAGCAGGAAGATTTACTGACGAGGTTTGCCAGGTTCCTATGGAACCATCGGCATTTATCGAAGCATAATAAATAGTACTGTAAATAGTTGATTCATCTTTACCTCCCAAAACATAAATTGTATTGGTTCCTATAACCACTGCATGATCTCTCAATCCTACAGGTAAAGGATTCAGGGTAGTCCAGTTACTTATTCCGCCACTCTGCAAAGTTGCGCGGTAAACGGTATTTGTACAGGTTGTGTTATTATAACCGCCAACTACATATACATAGCGGTTATTCCAGGTTGCTGCTTTATGCCCAATAAGGGTTTGAGGTAATACAGTACCCGTGAGCCAGGTACCTACGGCAGTTGCCTGCTTGGTCAGGTTTACATTATCGGACGCAACAATCATGTCGTTATAGGCACCTTTGTTAAAATCCGCATTGGTTGTTTGTGGGAATTGAACCTGTGCAAATACAGGAGCAATCACTCCAAGGATCAGGAAAAGGATTCCTGAAACCATCATTCTACAGCATGTAGAACTATAAAGAAACTTTCTTCTCATGGCATTGATTTTTGATTAATAAATGATAAAACGGACATTACAGCAAATTGTAATGCAAAGTTAATATGAGATCAGACGAATTCAACCAATAAATGTGTTTTTTTTAAAAATATTTTACGCTTTATCTTAAATGTCAGAAATACAATTTCTTACGATTTCGTTAAAACAAATTTAAATTATTTTATCAATTTATTTTTTTGGTTTCGAACCTCAATTTTGTTCACAGCATTCTCTATAAGTTTTCAAACTTTTCCATTTTTGTATAATAGATAGAATTTTGATGATGTTTACGGTTTTAACGGAACGATTTTTTTCTTTTCAAGATTTTTAAGTAGTGATTCAGCAATATTATAAGTAATTTAAGCCTTACAATATATTTATAAATATATATATGTTAATTTGTATTGTGATAAAATATTCGGATTTCCAATTCGTTTTTTATACCCTAAAGACTTATTCAATTTTGTAGAAATAGTTATATCTCTCTATTATTTGATCACTTTCAAATATTTCATCCAAATTGCTGAAGTATCCTTTGCCTTCAGGGAATTTTTCGTTTTTAGCTTTGGAATATGAAATATTAAGAATGTCCAATAATTACCAATTTATATCTATTACTCTACAGCTAATTGAATATCAATATATTATCTTGAAACTTTAATAAAGCGGAAAACTTAGAAGCTTATGATATTTCCTTTATCGTTGCAGGAATTTTTATATTTTTGCTTTTGTAATATACTCAGAGAATACTAACAGTTAATTTTTAATCTCTGCTAAATTGTAACAGGTAGCTGTATTGATAATGGCTGTGCTCATCTCGTTGCAACCTACGAGCAAGTTATGGGTATATATTTCCTTTAAAATAAATCAGGAAAATATTGCCCGGACGCTTTGTGAAAATAAGGATTCTGAAAAGAATACATGTCACGGTAAATGCTATCTCAAGAAGCAGCTTGCTAAAGCTGAACAAGAGGAACAAAAACAGCTCCCGGCAAATCTCAAAGAAGTCATTGAATGGTTGTATGATCATCAGTATGAATTTTACGGTTTTCTCAGTAGTCAAACGCTTGCTAAAGGAGAAAAACTGATTTCATGCGATAACGATTTCTATTTATTCTCTATGATTACAGGTATTTTTCGTCCTCCCAGGTTTTCACAGATTTAATTTTCCGGGTTTTTTAAATATTTATTGCTGCACACTGCAATTTACAGTGTATTTCCGGCATGCTTTGAAGTATTGTCAGGGGATGTGCAGCATTATTATAAATTCCATAAAAATGAAAAATATTAAGATATTGTTTACAATTTTAATGTTGCATTCTGCAATTTTATTAAACGCTCAAAATGAAAAACACGATACAATAAAGGGCACCGGTGAATTAATACGGATAATACCGCTTCAGGAAGTGGTTGTGATAGGCGAAATTAAACACGATCCGTCAATGGTTGTCATTATGGAGGATTTCGGAATTAAACCGGTACAACCTAAGAATTCCGGAGAACTATTTAGTGATATTACCGGCTTTTCGCTGATCAAGCGGAGTAATTATGCGGTTGAACCATCGTTCAGAGCTTCGCAGCATGAGCAGTTAAATGTGATTTACGATGGCGGTATAAGGGCTACCCATGCCTGTCCAAACCGGATGGACCCTATTACTGCCCTGGTAAATCCTGAAGAAGTAACCAGACTGGAGATTGTGAAAGGTCCGTTTACCGTCAGGTATGGTCCTACATTCGGCGGAATGATCAATATGGTTACCGGTACCGGTACGGTTATGGATGGGAAAATACACGGAACCGTATCGGCTGGTCTTGAATCTAACAGCAATGCTAAGGTAAGCATCGTTCAATTGAGGGGTAATTATAAGAAATTTGTTTATTCCGGAACCCTGGGCTACCGGAACTATGGTAATTACAAAGATGGTGATGGGCGGGAAATACCATCATCGTTTAAAAATACCGGTTATAGCCTGAAAGCCGGATATCACATTTCTAATTATCAGAAACTGTATCTGAGTTTTCGGCAAAATTTTGGCAGGAACATTATGCACGCCGGGCTTCCGATGGATGCCGTTTACGACGATAGCAGCATTGCAGGGATTGACTATAGATTTATAACACGTGGCGGCAGTTTTAAGGGTATTACACTTAAAGGTTACTATTCATTTGTTGACCACCAGATGGATAATCACCAAAAAATTTCGTTTGCCTCTACCGAAGCAGTGGCAGGAGTAACGTCAAGAATGATTGGCGGAAAAGTGGAAGGTGAATGGGGATTGGATGAACGGCTTTCACTTTTTACAGGCATTGATTACACGAATCAGTTTCGTAGCGGAAGTAGGGAACGTCTGGTAAAAAAAGATATGACAGGAAATCCATTGCCGGAACCTAAAAAGTTTACCGATGAAATATGGCAGGATGCTTCGCTCAGCCAAAAAGGGGTTTTTATTGAAGGTAAATATTCTATTACAGAAAAATCAGTCTTTACCTTTGGATACAGGGTTGATTTTGTGAATTCAAGAGCTGATAATCCTGACGCTTCATTCGAAGAGATTTATTCGGTTTTATTAAACAGATCGGAAGTAAATTTCAGCGGGACCATTTCATATTCTCTACAGTTAAATAATTATGACAGGCTTGAACTTGCTTTTGGCCAGGGAGTGAGAACCGGAAATCTTGAGGAAAAATACATCTGTTTCTCGAATATTGGTTCTGATGCATACGAATATGTAGGTAATCCATATATAAAGCCTGAGATAAATGAACAGTTCGAAATTGATTATTATGGCAGAATTCCCCATGATGGAATTATCAGCCGCTTCGATTACAGTGGATCGGTGTTTTACTCACGTTACAGAAATTACATTATGGGAATAGTAGATACTACACTGATCAGAAAGTTTAATCCCACCATGACACCTGTTAATCCCAAGGTCTTCAAAAATGTTCCTGATGCTTTTAAATATGGTGCTGAGGTTTTTGGTAGCATCCGTTTCTTCAACCATTTCATCTTTTCTGCTGAGATGAGTTATGTATTTACTGAACGTAAAGACCTGAAGGAAAGTCTGCCACTGACACCCCCTTTGAAGGCTGTGTTTGCGTTTGGCTATGATAGAGAGTTCTTATGGGCTAAGGTAAAATATATAGTAACATCAAAACAGGAGCGGGTATCTTCAGCATTTGATGAATCACCCACCAATGGTTATAGCCTGGTAGATATTGAAGCAGGAGTAAAACCGATGAAAAATCTTACAATAGGCACTTCAGTTCTGAATCTTACAAATAAACTATACCACAACCACCTGAACTTTGCTTTCAATAATCTTTCCGGATTCGGAAAGGAATTCATTACTGAACCGGGAAGGAATTTTACAGTTTTTGTAAGCTATAAATTTTAAGGTTAATAGCTTATTGCACTAATATACAATAGTATATACAATGATAATCCGGATTAGAATGATTTATCGTGCTACAAATTTCTCTGGATTATTGTTTTGAGCTATGATTTTGAGTTCAGTAAATAAGCAACCACAATGTATTGCCTGCCGGTTTCTAAAAACTCTTTTCAGGCTGACATTTCATTTGTTTATACTCCCCGTTAAATTTCACCAATGCGTATTTTGTACTATTGCTATATAATTTTAATGTTTTTACTTTCCCATGTTCCCAACAGCAATCAACAATGATATTGCCTCTTGCTTTCAACCCGCTGAAACTTCCTTTTTCAGCCCAAGCTTCAGGAAGTGCCGGCAATAATTCAATATATCCATTATGGCTTTGAATAAGCATTTCAGCTATAGCTGCTGAGATGCCAAAATTACCATCCATCTGAAAAGGCGGGTGATTGGCAAAAAGATTAGGAAGGGTATTATATGTAAGCAATCCCCTTACCATTGAATAAGCTTTGCCGGCATCAGCGAGGCGCGCCCATAATGCAGCTCTCCATGGCCAGGTCCACGACCGGCGGCTATCACCACTCACTAAAGCATGTGTAAATTCAGTATTCCCGTTATCGGTGTATAAACCGCTTCTCGCCAAAAGACTAATGCGGGCAGCTTCAGCCAAGTCAGCAGTATTTTCAATGCTTATCTGCTTACCTGGATATACCGCAAAAAGATGTGAGGTATGCCGGTGCTCATCTTTAGGATTATCGCGATCGGTTTGCCATTCCTGTAATTGACCCCAGCTACCGATACGGTTAGGCGCCAGTTTCTTTTGCATTTCTGTGATTTTCATTGAAAAGGCATCTTTTTTACCTGCTGCTTCAGCCATTTCAAGATAATTTTGAAAAAGCTCCCATACAATTTGCTGATCATGCATTACCCCATCTTCACGAGGACCATGTTCCGGCGACCATCCATCCGGTACAACAAGGCTTCCATCAGGAAGTTCTTTCAAATGAGCTTCCCAAAAAGCACATATTTCACCAAGCATAGGTAAGGCTCTGTTAACCAGAAAAGTGTCGTCTTTTGTAAAAGCCCAGTGTTCGTAGAAATGAAGGCTATACCATGCACTTGCCGGAATATTCCATTCCCAGCCATTTCCACCGAAAATACTCTGGCTTGTTCGACAAGTCCAACCCGGGATATGTTCACCAAAAGCTTTGCGTGTAGCTACTCTGCATGGTTCAGAGGCTGCTTCCAAAAAATCAAAAAGCGGCATATGACATTCGGGCAGATTGGTTACTTCCGAATGCCAGTAGTTCATTTGCAGATTTATATTGCTGTGGTAATCGCTTGCCCACGGAGGCGTATTGCTATTATTCCATAATCCCTGCAAATTTGCCGGTAATCCGCCCTGCCGCGAACTACTGATAAGCAAATAGCGTCCGTAATGAAAAATAAGACTTTCAAGTCCGGGGTCATCATTTCCGTTAATATAAGCTTCAAGGCGTTCCGGTAAACAAGTATGAGGTATTGTTTTATTTGCGAGCTTAAGACTCACCCTTTCAGTAAGTTGCCTGAAATCAGACAGGTGCCTCTCTTTTAATTTCGAATATCCAAAAGAAACTGCTGTATTTATCTCCTGTTTTAATTTTTCCTCAGGATCTGAACCTCTCCATCCTTTATTATGATCAGGGAGATAATCAGTATGCGCTGCAAGCAAAACAGTAAGTGTGTCGCAGTTTTCGAACCTTATCTGATCATTAATTGCCATAATTATGCCACCATGGTTAACGGGCTTACAAACTGCGCTATATTTTAATCCGTTAGCAAGACTATCGTAAAAAACAAGCTGTTGGTCAGAAGTATAAGTTATAGCTTTCTGAGCCGATTTCAGGATGACAATACCCGATAATCCTCCGGGCTTATCACAGTAATAACGAAAAACCATAGTCTGGTCAGGGAAACTGGCAAATGCTTCGGAATAATAATTAACCCCATTCAGGCTATAAGTTGTATTATGAATTCCATCAATGATATTCAAACTACGCCTGTAGTCAGAAACATCTCCTTTGTGATCAAATCGGAATATTAATTCTCCGAAATTCCGGTATGAGCCAAAACCATGATCTCCTGTTTCATATTCTCCATCCCAGTTATTATCACCCGACCAAAGGCTTTGCTCATTGAACTGAATTATATCTTCATGTGTGCCCCCCATCATCATTGCTCCCAGTCTCCCGTTTCCAACTGGCAGGCACATACTTTCCCAATCTTCAGCAGGTTCAGAAAACATCAGATAAATGTCCCTGTCATTATGGATATTACATGAACTAAAAATAATCAAAATAAATATTAATAAAGCATTGAATATTATCCAATATTCTTTGTGTGATCCTGAAGCATTCTCCATTAATTTATAATGACTTTTCACCTGTCTTTTACTTGACTTAAGATAAATATTTTGCAATCATGAGCTTGTAATTTACCTTTCAATTGTTTGGTATTTTTCAAGGTTTTCTCCTGCCATACATCAAACACTTCAAGAGGCTCCCAACGCTGCAAATGCTGTTTGACATCAAGTGAAAAATCCTTTTCATATTCATTCTTATTGAACACACATACAGCCCAACGCTTATTTGAAAGCGGCTTTACTGAAACCTCAACACCTTCAGTTTCACTGATTATTTTGGCTTGTTTTCCAAGTTCATCCTGATTAATTGAAATAAGATAAGGATTAGTTATCAGTTTTAATGTTTCTTCATCCAGATTTCGCAAGTCGGCATTTAGAATTAGTGGTGAGGCAAGCATGCACCACAGGGCAAAATGAGTACGATATTCAGTAAAAGTGCAGCCTGTAAATCTATGATCAAAAGATGAAGATTTGCCCTTACCATAAAGACCTGTCATAAGCATATCAGGGTCATTCCAGCCTCCGGGTCCGGCATATTTTTCAAGCCCTTTTTGTTGCACATATATTTCCATTATCCCTGTGAGGTCATTATCATTTGATTGCCAGGCATCGCGGCTGTCCCATGTGGTACGCCATAAATGTCCGCCTGCTGCTTTTGCCCATAGCCAGGGCTTTCTTTGACCCCACTCACAGATGGCATAAACTATAGGACGACCGCAATTTTTAAGCGCATCACCCATTTTTTTATAACGTGTGAAAGCAGTTGTAACATCTTTGGGAGCATTGCAGTAATCGTATTTTAAATAATCAATACCCCAATCGGCAAAAGTTTTAGCATCAAGTTCTTCAAAACCAAGACTGCCAGTCACTCCTCCGCAGGTATATTCTGCTGCATCGGAATAGATACCGAGCTTCAAGCCTTTGCTGTGAACGTATTCAGAAAGCTTTTTTATACCGGAAGGAAAACGCTCCGGGTCAGGAAAAAGAACATTACGTCTATCGCGTCCACCAACCCAGAAATCATCAATAATGATATACTCATAGCCGGCATCTTTCATTCCGTTAGCAACCATTGCATCCGCAATTTCCATTATGATAGTTCCACTCACCTGATATTCAAATGAATTCCAGCTATTCCAGCCCATTGGTGGAGTAAGCGCCAGTGAATCCCACGAGTTTAATACAGGTTGGGCAGAAGTCCAAAATATAACTCCTGTAAAAAACAATGATAAAAAAGCTTTAAAAAATGATCTTCTGAGTTTTAAAATTTTTGCAGGATCTGATACCATAATTATATTGGTTTTAATAGTGAATAATATTATCAGTGTTTGTGGCAAAATTAAAGTTTTGTCTTACTCACTGATTTATGTATATCCAAATTTGCAGAGGTATTATACAGGAAGCTACAGGATATAAACAAAAAAAGAGATATAGCTCAGTGCTATATCTCTTAGTATCGCCATACAAAAAACCAAACCTATTCTTTTATTTCTTCCGGGTCAGTAGTCGGTTCCTGAGGTTCTTCAGCCTTTTCCGGTGTTTCACCTTCAGCAACTACGTCCTTAACTTCTTCAACAACTTCATCTGCTTTTACTTTTGCTTCCTCCACTACATCTTTTACTTCCTCTACAACCTCTTTTGCTTCCTCTACAACCTCTTCAACTTTTGTTTGGGTTGCTGGTGCAGCAACAGCGTCTTCAGCTTTTTTCTTTCCTGTTCCCCTTCTGCGGCGTGTAGCTTTTGCTTTGGCAGCTTCTTTAGTGCCAAGCAGATTTTCATTATAATCAACCAGTTCGATCATACACATTTCAGCGCTATCGCCCAGACGCGGACCTAATTTTAAAACTCTGGTATATCCTCCTGGTCTGTCAGCAACTTTCACTGAAACTTCTCTGAACAACTCAGCCACAGCTTCCTTATTTTGCAGATAGCTAAAAACTGTTCTGCGTGAATGGGTTGAATCATCCTTTGATTTTGTAATCAGTGGTTCAACATAAACACGAAGAGCCTTACCTTTTGCAAGGGTTGTTGTTATACGTTTATGTATGATCAGCGACGATGCCATATTGGCGAACATGGCTTTACGGTGAGCGCTTTTTCGTCCCAGTTTACTTATTTTTTTACCGTGTCTCATCTCTGTTATTCTTTATCTAATTTATATTTAGCTATATTCATTCCGAACTCAAGACCTTTTGATGCCAGTAATTCTTCAAGTTCAGCAAGTGATTTTTTTCCAAAATTTCTGAATTTCAATAAATCATTTTTATTGTAAACTACCAGATCACCGAGGGTTTCAATATCAGCAGCTTTAAGGCAGTTAAACGCTCTGACTGACAATCCCAAATCAGATAGCCTTGACTGAAGTACCTGGCGTACATGCAATGTATTTTCATCAAATTCATCTCTTTCATGTTTTTCTTCAGTGACAATAGAAATCTTTTCGTCGCTCAGAAGCATGAAATGATAAATAAGAATCTGTGCTGCTTCTTTTATGGCATCTTTTGGAAAAATTGAACCATCAGTGATTACTGTAAGAATAAGATTTTCGAAGTCTGTTTTTTGTTCTACCCTATAGTCTTCGACAATATATTTTACATTTTTTATCGGTGTGTGTATTGAGTCTATTGAAATAGTTCCCAGATGGGCGTTAGGGTCTTTGTTTTCATCGGCAGTAACATAACCACGTCCCTTTCTGATAATAATCTCAAACACAAGCTTCACAGTGGGTTCCATACGACAAATAACCAGGTCAGTATTCAGTACCTGAAACACTGTTAAGTATTTGTTCATATCACCAGCTGTAAATGTATCCTGTCCGGTAATTGTAAAGTTTATTTTTTCTTTTTCTTCGCTATCATTTATACGTTTAAAGCGTACTTGTTTAAGATTAAGCACAATCTCTGTTACATCTTCCATTACTCCTTTAATGGTAGAAAATTCCTGTTCAACGCCTTCAATGCGAACAGATACAATAGCATAACCTTCAAGTGATGAAAGTAATACTCTTCGCAGGGCGTTGCCTATAGTTAAACCAAAACCTGGTTCTAACGGACGAAATTCAAACGAGCCTTCATACTCGCTCAATTCATTCATGATAACCTTGTCGGGTTGCTGAAATGGTAATATAGCCATGATTACGCTGGATTGTGTTGATAAAGATAAAACAAAAACAAAACGCTATTTTGAATACAACTCAACAATAAGTTGTTCTTTAATATTTTCAGGAATTTCTTCACGTTCAGGATAATTAACAAATTTTCCTGCCATCAGGCTGCTGTCCCATTCAAGCCATGAATACGGATTTCCACGTCCTGACAACGAATTCTGTATTACTTCAAGTGATTTTGAACGCTCTCTGACAGCTACAATATCTCCCGGTCTCAATTGATACGAAGGTATGTTTACAACCTTATTATTTACTGTGATATGTTTATGAGTAACCAGTTGACGTGCTGCATTGCGTGTGGGTGCAATACCAAAGCGAAAAACAGTGTTGTCGAGCCTTGCTTCAATCAACTGAAGTAATACTTCACCAAGTACGCCACCTTTTTTACCGGCAGCTTTTCTAAAAGTATTTTTAAACTGGCGTTCGAGGATGCCATAGGTATATTTAGCCTTTTGTTTTTCCATTAACTGAAGGCCATATTCTGATGTTTTACCCCTGCGGCGGCTATTTCCATGCATTCCTGGGGGATAATTCTTTTTTTCAAACGAGCGATCAGGACCATAAATAGGTTCTCTGAATCTGCGGGCTACTTTTGTTTTCGGACCAATATATCTTGCCATGTTATGATTTGGTTTATACTATTCAACTTGAAAAAATAAGACTCTGGATAATTGATTACACCCTCCTGCGTTTTGGGGGACGACATCCATTATGTGGCAATGGAGTTACGTCAATAATTTCAATTACCTCAATACCGGATGAATGTATGGTACGTATTGCCGATTCACGTCCGGAGCCGGGTCCTTTTACATATACTTTTACTTTTCTCAATCCCAGGTCGTAAGCTGTTTTTGAACAATCGCTGGCTGCCATTTGTGCGGCATAAGGAGTATTCTTTTTCGATCCTCTGAATCCCATTTTTCCGGCTGATGACCAGGATATAACCTGACCGCTATCGTTGGTTAAAGTAACAATCACATTGTTAAATGAAGCACTTACAAATGCTTTTCCAACGGGATCAATTCTTACGACTCTTTTTTTCGACGATTTGGTACTTTTTGCCATATCAGTTATTTTTCTGTCTTCTTGATTTACTAATTATACGAGCAATAAAAACTATTATCCTTTAGGAGCCTTCTTTTTATTAGCTACGGTTTTTTTCCTGCCTTTACGGGTTCGGGCATTATTTTTTGTGCTCTGACCACGGACAGGCAATCCGATACGATGACGAATACCACGATATGAGCCAATATCCATCAGACGCTTGATATTCATCTGCACTTCTGAACGTAAGGCTCCTTCCACTTTTATTTTTTCGCCAATAATGGTACGAATACGATTTTGTTCATCATCGTCCCAGTCCTGTACTTTCTTATTCCAATCCACTCCGGCTTCAGTGAGAATTTTCTGGGCACTACTACGTCCTATACCGTAAATATAGGTTAGCCCTATCTCACCTCTTTTGTTCTTTGGTAAATCAATACCTGCAATTCTAGCCATAGAACTTTATTATTTAATATCAGTTAATTAATTAATTTCTTATCCCTGTCGCTGTTTGTACTTGGGTTCTTTTTTATTTATTATATAAACCTTGCCTTTTCGGCGTACAATTTTACAGTTGGGTGTCCTTTTCTTAATACTGGCTCTGATTTTCATTCTGTTAATCTTTTTTAATATTCACTCTGCAAGCTAGTCTTTATTTATAACGATAAATTATTCTGCCTTTTGTAAGGTCATAAACTGACATTTCAACTTTTACTTTATCGCCAGGCAGAATTTTTATATAATGCATTCTCATTTTACCTGAAATATGAGTTGTAATAATGTGTCCATTTTCCAATTCAACACGAAACATAGCATTTCCCAGAGATTCCAGTACTACACCATCCTGTTCAATTGCTTGTTGTTTTGCCATATTAACTCAGGTTCCTTTTTATTTAATTATTAATTACTTTTTCGATTTCCTCAAAACTTGATAAGATATCAGCTTTATCTTTTCTTACTGCTATTGTATGTTCGTAATGTGCTGAAGGTTTACGATCAAGGGTGCGAATTGTCCAGCCATCATCTTCCTGAACAATATGCCGTTTTCCCAAATTTATCATCGGTTCAATGGCAATCACCATCCCTTCTGAAAGCAATACTCCATGTCCTTTTTTTCCATAGTTCGGTACATCAGGCGATTCGTGAAGATGCTTACCTACTCCATGTCCTATAAGTTCCCTTACTATTCCATAACCCATGGGGTTTACATGCTGTTGTATTGCATTTCCAATATCTCCAATACGTTTACCTGCAACCGCCTGCTCAATTCCTTTATACAGTGCCTCTTTAGTAGCTTTCATAAGCGCAAGAACTTCAGGTTTTACGTTTCCCACAGCAAATGTATAAGCCGAATCGCCATAATACCCATTTTTCAGAACCCCGCAATCAATTGAAACAATATCTCCTTCCCTGAGCTCATATTTATCAGGAATCCCATGAACAACGTTTTCGTTTACTGAAACACAAAGTGTTGCAGGGAATCCCCTATACCCTTTAAAACCCGGTTTTGCACCATGATCGCGGATAAACTCCTCAGCAATCTGATCCAACTCCATTGTAGTTATCCCCGGTTTTATATGCCTGGCTACTTCGGCTATTGTTTTACCAACAAGCAAAGAACTATGTTGAATAAGCTGTATCTCTTCTTCTGTTTTGAGATATATCATTATTTATTTATTCATTATCCACTTACACTAAACGATGATCTTCCCTTAATACGACCCGATTTGGTCAATCCATCATAGTGTCGCATAAGCAGATGACTTTCAATCTGCTGCAATGTGTCGAGCACAACACCAACTAAGATCAGCAATGAAGTACCACCGTAAAACTGAGCAAATTGTCTGCTTACGCCCATTAATCCAACAAGGGAAGGCATAATCGCTACAAAAGCCAGAAATATTGATCCCGGCAAAGTAATTCTTGACATTATGGTATCCAGAAACTCTGCTGTTTTCTTACCTGGTTTAACGCCAGGAATAAAGCCGCCATTCTTTTTCATATCTTCTGCCATCTGGTTTGGATTAATGGTAATAGCAGTATAAAAATATGTAAAAGCTATGATCATAAGGGCAAACACAAAGTTATACCAGAATCCGTTCATATTTGAAAATGCTGCAAGGAATCCGCTGAGTGATTCTGACTGAGCAAATCCTCCAATTGTAATAGGCAGAAACATAAGTGCCTGAGCAAAAATTATAGGCATTACACCGGCAGCATTAACTTTAAGAGGAATATACTGGCGAACTCCACCATACTGTTTATTTCCAACAATACGCTTTGCGTACTGAACCGGAACTCTGCGCGTACCCTGAACAAGCATGATACATAACAGAATTACTATTATAAGAATCACAATTTCTATTAGGAACATTACCAGCCCGCCTCCCTGCTGCTCCATACGTGAGAAAAACTCAGACGCAAGTGCAAAAGGCAAACGAGCAATAATTCCAATCATGATTATCAACGATATACCGTTTCCAAGTCCTTTATCCGTGATTTTTTCACCCAGCCACATTATGAAAAGGGTTCCTGAAATAAGGATTACTATTGTTGAAACCCAGAAAAATGTAGAAGGAGTGGTAATAGCAGGATTAAAAGGGGTTATGGCTTCAGGAGGCAACTGAGAAATCATATTGCCAATATATGCCGGACCCTGAAATCCTGTAATTATTACTGTAAGATATCGTGTTATCTGATTTATTTTACGACGTCCGCTTTCACCTTCTTTTTGAAGTTTCTGGAAATACGGAACTGCCATTCCCAGAAGCTGAATTACAATGGATGCGGAAATATAAGGCATGATGCCCAGTGCAAAAATTGATGCTTTTGAAAAAGCACCACCTGAGAACATGTCAAGTAATCCAAGTAACCCACTTTCGGTTTGGTGTTTGAGATTTGCCAGTTGGTTCGGATCAACACCGGGCAACACCACATAACTACCTAATCTGTAGATCAATATTATCCCGAGAGTGTAGAGAATTCGCTGACGAAGTTCTTCTATCTTATAAATGTTGCGTATTGTTTCAATAAACCTTTTCATCCAGATTTAGATTTTGGTGGCTGTACCACCCAGTGATTCAATAGCTTTTATTGCAGAGGCTGAAAAACCATGTGCTGTAACAGTGAGTTTGGTTTTGAGTTCGCCGCGTCCAAGTATTTTATAAAGATCTGATTTCCCTACAATACCATTTTCTATCAATATTTCGGGAGTTATCTCTTCAATATTGTTCTTTTCGGCTAATTTCTGCAAAGTATCAAGATTGATGCCTCTGTACTCAACTCTGTTATGGTTTTTAAAGCCAAATTTAGGCAAGCGCCTGTAAATAGGCATCTGCCCTCCTTCGTGGCCAAATCTTTTGCTGTAACCGCTGCGCGACTGCTGACCTTTATGTCCGCGACCAGCTGTATCGCCGCTGCCACTACCTTCGCCACGACCTATTCTTTTTCTTTTTTTTACCGAACCTTTTGCTGGTTTGAGATTGCTTAAATCTATCATTATTCAGTTTTTTCGTTGTTTCTTGATAGCGTTATATTTCTTCCACTTTTAACAAATGGCTTACTTTATTGACCATACCCACTATCTGTGGAGTTGCTTCCACTTCAATGGTTTGATGCATACGGCGAATACCCAGTGCTTCCAGAGTACGTTTCTGACGCTGAGGGTAACCTATACCGCTTTTTATCTGTGTTATTTTCAATTTTTTCATTTTCTGAAATGTTTTACTTTTTTCATCAGCCATTAAAAACCCTGCTCATGCTTATTCCGCGTTGTTTGGCAACAGTGTAGGGATCTCTCATTTCAAGAAGCGCATTGATGGTGGCTTTTACAACCGAGTGGGGGTTTGGTGAACCTTTTGACTTAGCCAAAACATCAGTTACACCCACACTTTCAAGTACTGCACGCATTGCTCCACCTGCAATAACCCCTGTACCAGGTGCAGCAGGTTTCAAAAATACTCTGGCACCAGAATATTTTCCAATCTGCTCGTGAGGTACGGTATTTCTTATTACAGGAACCCTGATAAGGTTCTTTTTAGCATCGTCAATTCCTTTTGAGATAGCAGCAGTTACTTCTTTAGCTTTACCAAGGCCGTAGCCTACTACTCCGTTTTCGTCACCTACTACTACTATGGCCGAAAAACTAAACGTTCTTCCTCCTTTGGTAACTTTGGTAACTCTTCGTATTGCAACCAGGCGATCCTTTAATTCAATTTCGCTGGATTTTACTCTTTGTATATTCAAGTTGGTCATAATTTTTTAAAATTTAAGGCCTGCTTGTCTGGCAGCTTCAGCCAGCGATTTGACCCGTCCATGATATAAATAACCATTTCTGTCGAACACTACATTATTAATACCGGCTTCAATAGCTTTTTCTGCAACAAGCTTTCCTACCATTCCGGCCTGTTCTGACTTTGTAACTTTCTTATCAGACTCAGCAATAGCCTTTGAAGATGCTGCCACAAGTGTATTGCCTACGGTATCATCAATAATCTGAGCATAAATTTCTTTGTTACTGCGAAAAACAGTAAGCCGTGGTTGTTCAGGCGTACCTTTTACAACCTTACGAATTCTCATTTTAATTCGCTTTCTTCTGAACTCTTTGAAATTTTTTGTAGCCATTTCTAATTCTTCATTTATTGATCGGATTTTACCACGATTCCGTTAACTTATTTATTTGGCTGCTGTTTTCCCAGCTTTTTTACGTATTTCTTCACCGGCAAAGAGTATTCCCTTACCCTTATAGGGTTCAGGCTTTCTTAATGAACGGATTTTAGCCGCAACCTGACCTATCAACTGCTTGTCAGCACATTCCATAATAATGGTGGGATTCTTACCTCTTTCAGTAATAGTCTGAACCTTAATTTCTTCAGGTAATTCAAGTAAAATATTATGTGAATAACCCAATGAAAATTCCAGTAAATTACCGGTATTTGATACTTTAAAGCCCACACCCACAAGTTCCTGAGTAACCTTAAATCCTTCTGAAACACCTTTTACCATATTGGCAATAAGTGCACGATAAAGTCCGTGCAACGATTTATGCCTTTTTTGTTCTGTGTGTCTTTTCACAACAATATTTCCGTCTTCAACCGCAACAGTGATTGCGGGATCAATGGCTTGTTTCAGTGTTCCGAGTTTGCCTTTTACTGTAACAATATTATTACTCGAAACATCAATTTCTACACCTGCTGGTATTGCGATAGGCAATTTTCCAATTCTTGACATATTCAGGTCTCCTTCCATTAACTTACATAACACAATACTTCGCCACCAATCTTTTTCACTCTGGCTTCCTTATCAGACATAACACCCTGAGATGTTGTGAGAATAGCTATGCCCATTCCGTTCAAAACCCTTGGAAGGTTATGTGAATCAGAATATACACGCAAACCAGGAGTGCTTATTCTTTCTAATTTTTTGATAGCGGGTATTTTTGTAACCGGATCATATTTTAAAGCAATTTTTATAATGCCCTGACGATCGTCGTCTTCAAATTTATAATTTAAAACATACCCTTTTTCATAAAGGATTTTAGTCATCTCCTTTTTAATATTCGATGCAGGAACTTCAACAATCCTGTGATTGGCCATTATGGCGTTCCTTATTCGGGTTAAATAATCTGCAATAGGATCGGTAATCATGAGATTTTAATTATTTTTTATTTTTATTATATTCTACCAACTAGCCTTTCTTACTCCCGGAATTAATCCATTAAGTGCCATTTCTCTGAAATTAATACGGGAAATCCCAAACTGGCGCATATAACCTTTAGGTCTGCCGGTAATTTTACAACGATTGTGTAAACGAACTGGTGAAGCATTACGGGGTAGTTTTTGCAAACCAATATAATCGCCCGAAGCTTTCAGTGCAGCACGCTTTTCGGCGTACTTTTCAACCATTCGACGCCTTTTTAATTCTCTAGCTTTTATTGATTCTTTTGCCATATTCTATTTTTGATTTTTAAAGGGTAAGCCAAATTCTTTTAATAAAGCCAGACATTCACTATCTGTTTTGGCAGTGGTTACGAAAGTAATATCCATACCATTGATTTTATTTATCTTATCAATATTGATTTCAGGAAAAATAATCTGTTCAGGAACACCAAAAGTGTAATTACCTCTGCCATCAAATCCCTTATCGTTAATTCCACGAAAGTCGCGGATACGAGGGATCGAAACAGAAATAAGCCTGTCAAGAAATTCATACATTCTTTCTCTTCGCAGTGTAACACGTACACCAATAGGATTATTGCGCCTAAGTTTGAAGTTCGAAATATCTTTCTTTGACTTGGTAGGGACAGCTTTTTGCCCGGCTATCATTGTCATTTCACTAATTCCAAAATCAATAAGTTTTTTATCGGCAACAGCTGCTCCAAGTCCCTGGTTCAAACAAATTTTCACCAATCGTGGAACTTCCATCGAGCTTTTATAATTGAATTGTTCCTGCATGACAGGAATAATTTCATCATGATATTTCTTTTTTAATCGTGCGGTATAGTTCATTACTTAATCACCTCCCCGGATTTTTTTGAAATTCTGACTGATTTACCTGTTTTTTCATCTTTTTTACGGGTAATACGTGTAGCTTTCCCCGAACCATCAATTACCATCAGGTTTGAAATGTTAATAAATGATTCTTTTTTAATAATACCACCTTTAGGATTATTGGCATCGGGTCGTGTATGTTTTGATACCAGGGAAATTCCTTCTACTATTGCCTTGTATTTGGCATTATCTACGTTAAGAACCTTGCCCTGGCTCCCTTTATCGTCGCCCGCAATAACCATTACGGTATCACCTTTTTTAATATGAAGCTTTTTCTTTGTCATAATCTGCTCAAAAAAATTACAGCACTTCTGGTGCTAATGATATAATTTTCATGTATTGTTTTTCACGAAGTTCACGTGCTACAGGTCCAAAAATACGTGTACCGGTCATTTCGCCCACATTATTAAGGATAACCACTGCATTATCGTCAAAACGTATATATGAACCGTCGCTACGGCGGATTTCCTTTTTAGTACGAACCACAACAGCTTTGGCTACAGTTCCTTTTTTAATATTGCCCGATGGTAAAGCATGTTTAACGGTAACAATAATTTTATCACCAATTGATGCATAACGTCTTCCTGTGCCGCCTAATACCTTAATGCACAATACTTCTTTTGCGCCGCTGTTATCAGCAACATTCAATCTTGTTTCCTGCTGTATCATAATTATTTAGCTCTTTCAATAATTTCAACTAATCTCCAGCATTTATCCTTACTCAGAGGGCGGGTTTCCATAATACGAACTGTATCGCCAATCTGGCATTCGTTATTTTCGTCATGAGTTTTAAAACGCGAGGACTTTTTAACATATTTACCATATTTAGGATGATTAAGCCTGCGCTCAACGAGCACCACAATGGTCTTTTCCATTTTATTACTGACCACCAGACCTATCTTTTCTTTTCTTAATTTCCTTTTTTCCATTGTTTAATAATTAAACATTTATGATTTATCCCTGCTGGGCAAGTTGTCTTTTTCTTAATTCGGTTTCAAGCCTTGCAATAGTTCTTCTATAATCCTTAATTTTATTAGGATTTTCAAGCGGAGAAACCGCATGATTTAATTTGAGCTTTACAAGTTGTTTACGTTCTTCTTCCAGCCTTTCAATAATATCAGGTGTGGAAAGCTCTCTAACTACTGATTGTTTCATAATTTTATATCTTTAATTCCCGCAAAGGTTAATTAAATTTCTTCAACATAGTCACGTCTGACAACAAATTTGGTAGTTACCGGCAGTTTTTGTGCTGCAAGCCTCAAAGCTTCTTTGGCAACTTCCAGAGGAACTCCTTCTGCTTCAAAAATAATACGTCCGGGAGTAACCGGTGCAACAAAATATTCAGGAGCACCTTTACCTTTACCCATACGCACTTCAGCAGGTTTCTTTGTTACCGGCTTATCCGGAAATATCCTGATCCATATTTGTCCTTCACGTTTCATATAACGTGTCACTGCCTGACGGGCAGCTTCAATCTGCCGTCCGGTGATCCAGGCTTCTTCCAGTGTTTTTATTCCAAAAGAACCAAAAGCCAATTGATTACCACGCATGGCATTACCCTTCATCTTGCCTTTCTGCCTTCTTCTGTATTTAGTCTTTTTTGGCTGTAACATTATTGTAAAAAGTTAAAGTTGTACACAATTTTATATTATCTGTTCCTGCGACGTCCGCCACCTCTTTCACCAGCAGGACGGCCGCCTCCTTTAGGTCTCGCAGCTGATGTCTTAGGTTTTTGAGCACCTTCAACAGAGGGCGACAAATCAGGCTTACCATAAATTTCGCCTTTACATATCCATACCTTAAGTCCAATACGACCAAAAGTTGTATGGGCTTCAGCTGTGGCATAATCAATATCAGCCCTCAGAGTATGCAAAGGAACACGACCTTCCATATAAATTTCGCGGCGTGCCATTTCAGCCCCGCCCAAGCGTCCGCCAATCAACACCTTAATACCCTCTGCTCCAATTCGCATAGCCGAAGCTATTGCCGTTTTTATAGCACGGCGGTGAGACACCCTTCCTTCAATCTGACGTGCAATGGTTTGCGCAACAATAAGGGCATCAATTTCCGGACGTTTAATTTCTGAAATATTGATCTGTATTTCTTTTCCTGTGAGCTTCTTTAATTCTTCTCTGAGCTTATCAACTTCTTGTCCGCCTTTACCAATTATTATACCGGGACGTGCGGTATTTATGGTAACTGTAACAAGTTTTAATGTACGCTCAATGATAATCCTTGAAACACCTGCTTTTGACAAACGGACATTCAGATATTTGCGGATTTTATCATCTTCAACCAGCTTTCCTTCAAAGCTCTTTCCACCATACCAATTGGAATCCCATCCTTTGATGATTCCTAATCTAAGACCTATCGGATTAGTTTTTTGTCCCATTCAATATTGGTTTTATTTATTCTGCTTTTTTGCAATTAAATTTTTATTCTTTAGTTTCCTGATTTTCTTCTTCTAAATTTATATTTTCATTTCTGCTACCCAAAACAAGAGTAACATGATTTGAACGCTTACGAATACGATGCGCACGACCCTGAGGAGCAGGTCTGATTCTTTTAAGAACACGTCCGCCGTCAACCTGAATGGTTTTAACGTACAACTGACTATCTTCAATTCTTATTCCTTCGTTCTTCAGTTGCCAGTTCGACATTGCCGACATGAGCAGTTTACGAAGCCTGATAGCAGGTTCTTTCGGGCAGGTTTTAAGAATGTATAATGCCTTTTCCACATCTTCACCGCGAATAAGATCGGCTACCAACCGCATTTTTCTTGGCGAGGTAGGTACATTGCCTAATCGTGCAAAAGCAATTGATTTTTTTTCTTCCTTCCTGCGCTCAGCGCTGTTATGTTTTCTTGATCCCATTATTTTAATTCTTTATTTTTTGCCTTTATCCTTACTTCCCGAATGGCCTCTGAATATACGTGTAGGAGCAAATTCTCCCAGCCTGTGGCCAATCATATTTTCTGTAATATAAACAGGAATAAATTTATTCCCGTTATGAACAGCTATTGTTTGTCCGACAAAGTCAGGAATAATAACTGAACTTCTTGACCATGTTTTGATCACAGTTTTCTTTTTACTCTCGAGTAAGCCCAATACTTTTTTCTCGAGTTTATAATTTACATAGGGGCCCTTTTTTAACGATCGGCTCATTTGAAACTGTATTTAATATTATTGAGTAATATTCAATGAATTACTTTTTCCTTCTTTCTATTATATATTTATTCGATGCCTTTTTATTTGAACGGGTTTTATAACCTTTTGCAGGCAATCCTTTACGCGATCTGGGGTGTCCGCCCGATGCCTTACCTTCACCACCACCCATAGGGTGATCAACCGGGTTCATAGCAACTCCGCGGGTACGTGGTCTGCGTCCAAGCCAACGACTTCTTCCTGCTTTACCTGATTTTTCAAGAACGTTATCAACATTTGATGCCATTCCTACGGTTGCTTTACAGGTTTGAAGTATCATTCTACTTTCACCTGATGGAAGTTTTATTATTGCAAACTTTCCATCACGCGACATTAACTGAGCAGATGATCCTGCACTGCGAGCCATTTTTGCACCCTGACCAGGACGTAACTCAATATTATGAATTATTGTACCAAAGGGTATCTCGCTCAGATACAAAGCGTTACCAATGTCAGGGCTAACACCATTGCCTGAGGATACAGTTTGTCCTACTTTAAGGCCATGCGGTGCAACGATATAGCGTTTTTCACCATCGGCGTATACAAGCAGTGCAATGCGGGCAGTACGCATCGGATCGTATTCGATTGTTTTAACTACTGCCGGAATTCCATCCTTGTCGCGCTTAAAATCAATAACCCTAATTTTCTGTTTATGACCCCCTCCTATATAACGCACTGTCGTTCTTCCCTGGTTATTTCTACCTCCTGATTTCTTACGGGGAATCAGTAAACTCTTTTCGGGTTTCATGGTCGTAATGTCATCAAACGTGCTGATGACCTTAAAGCGCTGACCTGGTGTTGTCGGTTTGAATTTCTTTAAAGCCATTTATCCTGGTTTCTAAATATTGCTGTAAAAATCTATTGACTGTCCTTCGGCTAATGTTACTATAGCCTTCTTATATGCCGCTGTACGTCCGGTAACGAACCCACGCTTTGTAAAACGAGATTTGTTTTTCCCGCTATAATTCATAGTGTTCACTTCCCTGACTTCGACATCATACAGATCCTCGACGGCTTTCTTGATCTGGATTTTGTTGGATTTTTTTTGCACAACAAAAGCATATCTTTGCAATTTCTCGCCAAGCTCTGTCATCTTTTCTGTTACTATCGGTTTTACTATAATGCTCATCGCAATATATATTAATGAGTTTTTAAAAATCTTAAATTAAGCCAGAACCTGCTCTAACTTGCCCAGCGAACTTTCTAAAAAAACCATACTGTTTGCATTGAGGATCTCATAGGTATTAAGGCTACCAGCCATAGCTACCTTAGTATCAGGAAGATTTCTTGCTGAAAGAGTTAATCCTGGATTTGAGTCAGGAACTACAAATAATACCTTTCTGCCCAAATCCTTAAACTTGCTCAAAAGCTCAATAACGTTCTTTGTTTTGGGTTTTTCAAAGGTAAAATCCTCAATAACAATGATATTATTCCCCTGTGCTTTATATGTTAATGCGCTCTTACGGGCAACTTTCTTCAGTTTTTTGTTCAGCTTGAAGTGGTAATCACGTGGTTCAGGGCCAAATGTTCTCGCACCTCCACGAAACAATGGTGATTTTATACTTCCAGCTCTTGCCGTACCTGTTCCTTTCTGGCGTTTAATTTTACGTGTACTGTAAGTCATCATCGACCTTTCCAAAGTACTATGAGTGCCTTGTCTTTGATTTGCCAAATACTGTTTGGCATCAAGATACAGTGCGTGATCGTTGGGAGCAACATTGAAAATTTCATCATTCAATGCTACAGTCCTTCCGGTCTTTTCTCCGGTTATTTTATATACTTCTAGCTCCATCTTTCAACAATTACATATGATCCTTTAGGTCCGGGAACTGCTCCTTTTACAAGTATCAGGTTCTTTTCCGGGTAAATTTTTAATATTTGAAGGTTAATCATTTTAGTACGTTTACCGCCCATTTGGCCAGCCATACGTTTTCCTTTGAATACCCTTGATGGGTGAGAAGAAGCTCCTATAGAGCCGGGTGCTCTTACACGGTCGTGCTGACCATGAGAAGTGGGACCAACACCTGAATAATTATGACGTTTTACCACGCCCTGAAAACCTTTTCCTTTTGAAATACCAACAACGTCAATATATTCGCCTTCAACAAAAATGTCAACACCAACGGTTTCACCATAACCTTTTCTGTTGCCAACCTCAAAACGAGTAAATTCTGCAACCTTCTTTTTGGGGGTTATTCCTGCTTTCTTGAAATGACCCATCAATGCTTTTGTAGTGTGCTTTTCCTTTTTTTCGTCAAAAGCTAACTGAACAGCGGCATAGCCATCAGTTCCCTTGACCTTTATCTGGGTAACCACACAAGGACCGGCTTCAATAACAGTGCATGGCACATTTTTACCGGAAGCATCAAAAATGCTTGTCATCCCTATTTTTTTTCCAATAATTCCTGACATCTCTTCTTTTATTTAGATTAGCGAAGCCTTAACACTTATCAAACTTTAATCTCAACTTCCACACCACTTGGCAATTCAAGCTTCATAAGCGCATCAATGGTTTTTGAAGTTGTACTGTAAATATCCAATAAACGCTTATAAGTGCATAATTGAAACTGCTCTCTTGATTTTTTATTAACGAAAGTGGCCCTGTTAACCGTAAAAATCTTTTTATTGGTTGGCAAAGGTATAGGACCATTAACAACAGCTCCTGTTGATTTAACAGTTTTTACAATCTTTTCGGCTGATTTATCTACCAGATTGTAATCATAAGATTTTAATTTAATTCTGATCTTTTGGCTCACGTTTGTATATTTATTTATTTGAGTTCTGATTAATTATGCTTTTAATAAATATCCTTTGGTTTTATAAATTATATCTTCGGTTAAATTAGCCGGGGTTTCGCTGTAATGCGAAAATTCCATTGTTGAGGTGCCACGCCCTGACGTCAGGCTACGCAAAGTAGTTACATAACCAAACATTTCAGAAAGTGGAACCAAGGCTTTCACCGCCTGCATATTTCCCTTTGCTTCAATACGCTCGAGGTTTGCACGACGACGATTTAAGTCGCCAGTAACTTCACCTATATATTCTTCCGGGCAAACTACTTCAAGGTTCATAATGGGTTCCAGCAAAACAGCATGTGCCTTACGTGCAGCTTCCTTAAATGCCACACGTGCAGCAATTTCAAAAGATAACTGATCACTGTCAACTGAGTGATATGAACCATCAAGAAGGGTTACTTTTAGATTGTCAACAGGAAAACCGGCAAGAATACCGTTTTGCATTGCCTGCCTGAAACCATTTTCAACTGAGGGGATGAATTCTTTTGGAATATTACCGCCCGTAACTTTATTAATAAACTGAAATCCACGAACATTCTGATCAGCCGGACCCATTTCAAAAACAATATCAGCAAATTTCCCACGTCCGCCTGTTTGCTTTTTATATATTTCGTGATGTTCAATAGTTGAAACAAATGCTTCTTTATAAGCAACCTGAGGTGCGCCTTTGCTTACCTCAATGCGATATTCTCTTTTTAATCTGTCAGTAATAACATCAAGATGCAACTCGCCCATTCCGCTTATAATAGTCTGGCCTGTTTCAGAGTCAACCTTAACGACAAACGTTGGATCTTCCTTAGTAAGCTTTTGTAATGCAATATCGAGCTTATCAATATCGTCCTGGGTTTTAGGTTCTATTGCCATGCTGATAACCGGATCAGGAAAACTGATTGCTTCAAGTACAATAGGATGCTTTTCGTCGCTAAGGGTATCGCCAGTACGAATTTCTTTAAATCCAACAGCAGCACAAATATCCCCGGCTTCAACAACATCAATAGGATTTTGCTTGTTGGCGTGCATCTGGAAAATACGGGAAATTCGTTCTTTTTTACCTGTATTGGTATTCAGAACCAAAGCTCCTGATTTGAGTTCTCCGCTGTAAACCCTAAAAAAAGCCACACGTCCCACAAAAGGATCTGTTGTTATTTTAAAAGCCAGAGCGCAAAACGGATCATTAATATCCGGATTGCGTAATTCTTCTTTTTCTGAATATGGGTTCGTACCTTTTACAGCTTCTACATCATAGGGATTAGGAAGATAAGCCACAATATCATCGAGTAAATGCTGAACACCCTTGTTTTTAAATGAAGCTCCACATATAACGGGAGTTATCCTCAATTCAAGTGTAGCCTTACGAATTGCCGCAATCATTTCCTCTTTGGTAATACTGTTGCTATCAGTAAGAAATTTTTCAAAAAGCTCTTCACTTTCTTCAGCAACTCCTTCTATTAGTTTAGCACGATATTCTGCTGCCAGCTCAAGCATATCTTCCGGTATGGGACCTTCTTCATAATTGGCTCCTAAACTTTCATCGTCCCATACATAGGCTTTATTGGTGATAAGGTCAACAACGCCAATAAAATCCTCTTCACTGCCGATGGGAAGTTGCAGAGGAACAGGATTGGCACCAAGGCGTTCTCTGATTTGATTTACTACGTTGAAAAAATCAGCTCCCGACCTGTCCATTTTATTAATGAAGCTAATACGCGGTACTTTATATTTATTGGCTTGTTTCCACACAGTTTCTGATTGTGGCTCAACACCGCCAACAGCACAAAACAATGCAACAGCACCATCAAGCACTCTTAGTGAACGTTCTACTTCAACAGTAAAATCAACATGACCCGGGGTGTCAATAATGTTAATTTTATATTTCTGGTTATGATAATCCCAGAAAACTGTTGTAGCAGCCGATGAAATAGTAATTCCGCGTTCCTGCTCCTGAACCATAAAATCCATGGTAGCTGCGCCATCATGAACTTCACCCATACGATAATTCACTCCGGTATAATACAATATACGCTCAGTAGTTGTGGTTTTACCCGCATCTATGTGAGCCATAATGCCAATATTGCGCGTATATTTTAGCTTGTCTGACATTTATTATATTGTATATCCGGTTTTATTCCTTAGTAAATATTAAAACCTGAAATGGCTAAAAGCCTTATTGGCTTCAGCCATACGGTGAGTATCTTCTTTTTTCTTAAATGCACCGCCTTCTTCTTTTGCAGCAGCCATGATTTCAGCGGCTAATTTTTGTCCCATTGATTTTTCATGGCGCTTACGGGAAAATCCAATGAGGTTTTTCATTCCGATTGACTGCTTACGTGAAGGACGGATTTCAGATGGTATCTGAAAAGTAGCACCTCCAACACGACGGCTGCGAACTTCTACAGAAGGTGTAACATTGGCAAGAGCTGTTTTGAATACTTCCAGCCCATCTTCCTGTGTTTTTGCAGAAACAAGATCAATGGCTTCGTAAAAAATATCAAATGCTATGCTTTTTTTACCACTAAACATGATATTGTTCACAAATTTTGTGACCATAGGATCATTGTATTTTGGATCGGGCAGAATAATTCTTTTTTTTGGTTTAGTCTTCCTCATTATTGAAACTACCTTATATTATTATAACTGTCGTTTGTTTATTTCTTTGCCTTTGGCTTTTTGGTACCATATTTTGATCTGCGCTGTGTGCGACCATCAACTCCGGCTGTATCAAGAGCTCCGCGAATAATATGATATCTTACACCAGGAAGGTCTTTTACCCTGCCGCCACGTATCATAACTATGGAGTGTTCCTGCAGATTATGTCCTTCTCCGGGAATATAAGCATTTACTTCCTTATTATTAGTGAGCCTTACTCTGGCCACTTTACGCATGGCTGAGTTAGGTTTTTTCGGAGTTGTTGTGTAAACCCTCACGCAAACACCACGCCTTTGAGGGCATGAATCCAATGCAGGAGATTTACTTTTATCAACCAGTACCTTACGTCCTTTTCTTACCAATTGCTGTATTGTAGGCATATAATCATTTTTGTTTTACATGATCCTTAAAATTTTTCGGATCTTAAAATCATTTTAATTAATTCAATAAACTAAGGCAAAAAAGTTCAGGATTTCCTGATTCCGGAAAACTGATTTGCTTTTTCAATGTAAGACAGGAATTGAGAGAAGAATAGCGTTCCAGACACCACAGGTATCATAATTATCTCAGTGTCAGGGGCTTTTATCTTTGATATGATACCGTTGAAACCTATATTTGTCTGCTCTTCTCAGGTTTCCTGTTAATCTTACTAAGCTTTAAAGCTTGTCAGTCAGGGACTTTTTACCCTGGTCCGGCCCCATTTTTTGCGGGTGCAAAGATAGAAATATTTTTCAATACCAAAATCAATTGCCTCACTATTTTTTTAAAAAATCTTCTAAAAATCTACCATTCAAAAGGATATTATTAGCTAATATGCTGATTTTATGTTTATTACAAATTAATGAGGCATTAATAAAAAATGCTTATTCAATTAAAAAAGTGCTTTTTAAGAAAAATCCTTCAAAAAAGTTTTGTGAAATCTAATTATAAGGGAGCTAAAACCTGGTTCTAAGCAATGATTTTAACAAAATTTAAAGCCTAAAAGGCTCTAAAATCATTTATCATAATTAATTTCTTTTTCAAGCTCTCCGTCTTCATCCCAGAATCTCCAGATTCCAACACGCTCATCCATTTTATAGGTTCCTTCAAAATATTTTTTCCCATTTTCATGCCAAACAATACTTTTTCCATTTCGCTGACCCCTGGAGAAATGTCCTTCGCTCCATTGATTGCCGTTCTCAAACCAATAATTCCATTTACCATGACGCTCACTATCTTTATAACTTCCTTCAATGCGTTTTATGCCGTTCTGATAATATCCTGTTTCTTTAACCAGAATGGAATCATTGTTTTTAATAATGAAATACTTCTCAAGTTCAACACTTCCATCCGGGTAGGTTTGTACCACAACACGCTCAATATTGGAAGTACAAGCAAAAAGTAAGCTCAGCACGAAGCCTAAAAGAATTATTTTTTTCATGGTTTAAAGATTTATGAGTTCATGTGGATATGCAAAAATAAAAATCACCGGTTAAATAACAACCTCATTCCTTTATATGAATCATTAATTATACCGTTCTCAAAAACAAGACTCCCGTTAACAAAAGTGTGAGTGATTGTTGAGTGAAAAGTATGAGCCTCAAATGGCGACCATCCACATTTATACAATATGTTTTCTTTGTTTACAGTGAAAAGCCTGTTGGGTTCAATTAAAACGAGATCAGCATAATAGCCTTTATGTATAAAACCTCTGTTCTTAATTTTAAAGCAAATAGCTGGTGCGTGGCACATTTTCTCAACTATTTTTTCAAGGCTTATTTTTTTTTGATGCCAAAATTCAAGCATTACCTGCAATGAATGTTGAACAAGAGGACCACCTGACGGAGCTTTAAAATACGTATTATTCTTTTCTTCGATGGTATGCGGAGCATGGTCGGTGGCAACAACATCAAGTTTATCATTTATCAGCGCTTCCATGAGTTCTTGACGATCATTTGCAGTTTTAACTGCAGGGTTCCATTTGATCTTTGTACCCAGTTTCTGATAATCCTCGTCAGAAAACCAAAGATGATGTACGCACACCTCTGCAGTTATCTGCTTGTCTTTCAGCGGTATACTATTATCAAACAATTGCATTTCCTGAGCTGTGGAAAGATGAAGTACATGTAGGCGAGTGCCATATTTTTTTGCCATATTTACGGCATACTCGCTCGAACGGTAACAGGCTTCACTGCTTCGGATAGTAGGGTGCATATTAATGAGAACATTCTCGCCATATTTTTGTAAAAAAGCTGCTGAATTTTGTTTTATTATGGTTTCATCTTCACAATGGGTGGCAATCAGCAATTTACATTCTGAGAATAATCGTTCAAGAGTTTGTGGATCATCAACCAGAAGATTGCCGGTGGAAGCACCAAGAAAAATTTTCACGCCACAAACTGTTGCAGGATCAGTTTTTAATACTTCATCAACATTATAATTGGAAGTACCCATGTAAAATGAATAATTTGCCACTGAGGTTTTTGCAGCGATCTGATATTTTTCTTCAAGCAGTTCCTGTGTAAGGGTTGGAGGCAGAGTATTTGGCATTTCCATAAACGATGTAACACCTCCGGCAACTGCGGCACGACTTTCTGATTCAATATCTGCCTTATGTGTAAGACCCGGCTCCCTGAAATGAACCTGATCGTCAATTACACCTGGAATAAGCAGTTTGCCTTCAGCATCAAGGATATCAATGTTTTCAGGGATCTGTTCATTTGAGGTGCCCCCTCTGAATATTTCTGTGATTAAATCATCACAAATAAGGACTGAACCTTTAAATAACTCTTCTTCATTAACGATCTGAGCATTTCTGATGAGTAATGGCTTTTTCATAATTCAAAACTCTTATTTCTGTTTAATCACAAATCTGTAATGTTTTGTTAAAACACATTAATACCAGATATCTGTTTGCACATAAAACTTTCGTAGGTGCAACTACAGCTAAGACCGGCTAATAAGAAAACTCTGTTAAACCCAATTATTTCAATAAATCGAAAATAATATGTTGTGCTACTTTAACAAACCCGGTTGTTTTCATTTATCTAAGCATCGTACTTTTTAAAAAGGCTTTTCCATTTCATTGTCAATACTCCAAACACAGCCTCTTTAATGATACCTTTCGACATTTTCGACTGTCCTTCAGCCCTGTCGGTAAAAATAATAGGCACCTCCACTATTTTAAAACCATGTTTCCAGGCATTAAATTTCATTTCAATCTGAAATGCATAACCAACAAAACGGATACTATCAAGGTCAATGGTTTCCAACACTTTGCGTGTATAACACTTAAATCCCGCAGTTGGATCTTTAATTTTCATCCTTGTAATCAAACGCACATAACATGAAGCAAAATATGAGATCAGAATCCGGCTCATAGGCCAATTCACTACATTGATACCTTTTATATAGCGCGACCCTATTGAAAGATCAGCTCCTTTTAAAGCACATGCCTCATAAAGACGAATAAGATCATCGGGGTTATGTGAAAAATCGGCATCCATCTCAAAAACATACTGGTAATCATGTTTTAATGCCCAGCGAAAACCATGAATATAAGCCGTACCCAGACCCAGCTTCCCTTTTCTTTCTTCAATAAAAAGCCTTTCAGGAAATTCAGGTATAAGAGATTTCACAATATCAGCCGTACCATCAGGCGAATTATCTTCAATTATTAAAATATGAAACCCTTTAGGAAACGAAAACACCTTTCTAATGATCTTTTCAATGTTTTCTTTTTCGTTATAGGTTGGAATAATTACAAGGCTGTCAGACATTAATTTATATTTTAAAGGATTATTAAATCACTAAGCACTCAGGTAATGAATAAGTTATAACTTACTGACAAGGGAATATCCGTGCAAATATCCATAATTTTTTACTTAATCCTGCCGCTATTTCCAAAATTTCAATTTTTATTCTGTTGTTGTCTGATTTTATATGATTCTCAAATAACAAAACAAGGCTATAACATTGTCATACCTTTAATACTTCGCCCTCGGTTTTTGCAATTATAACTGCGCCACAGGTATCACTCCATACATTTACGGTTGTACGAAACATATCAAGCAATGGATCAACGGCAAGTATCAAACCTACACCCTCAAGAGGTAACCCAACAGCAGTAAGTACTATAGTAATCATAACCAGCCCTGCCATCGGAATTCCGGCAGCACCTATGGATGCCAGCAAAGCGGTTATCACAACTACCAGCTGCTGAGCAAAGGTAAGCTCTACACCATAAACCTGAGAAATAAAAATTACCGCTGCACATTCATAAAGTGCTGTTCCGTCCATATTAACTGTTGCACCAAGTGGTAAAACAAAACTTGTTATTTTATTCGAAACACCGACATTCTTTTCAGTGGCTTCCATTGTCAATGGCAAGGTAGCATTTGATGATGCAGTGGAAAAAGCAGTAATCAATGGTACTTGTAAAGCTTTTAAATGCTTCAGCGGATTAACTTTTCCTACCAGCTTTAACAGCAATGGCAAAGTAATTCCTGCATGGATAAGCAATCCAAAAATAACCACCAACATATACAATCCCATACTTTGAATAAGAGCAATCAAATCACTTTGTTGTGAAACTTTTGTTGCAACCAGACCAAGAATTCCAAGGGGTGTAAAACGAATGATAAAAAGTGTGAGCTTCATCATTACTTCAAACATTGAATTGAAAAAATCTTTCAATCGCTGGCTATGTTCATTTTCAACCTGAGTGATAAAAAACCCGAATAGCAATGAAAAAAGTATTACAGAAAGCAACTGTGAATTTTCTGTAAAAGCCAAAAATATATTTTCAGGAATCACTTTTATCAAAATATCTCCAAGACTGTCTTTAGCAAGTCCGGAATCAACAGTTTGAGTAAAATTTAATTCGGCTCCAACACCCGGTTTGAATAAATTCATAAGCAATAAGCCTGTAAGAATTGCCAAAATGCTGGTTACAATGTAATATGACATGGTTTTTAAACCAAGTCTTCCCAAATTTCTTGAACCGCCAATATTGGTTACTCCTGAAATAAGCGAACTCAGAACCAATGGGATAATAAGCATTTTCAGCAAGCGGAGAAAAACATCTCCCATCCAGGAAATATATTTAACCTGAGTCGGAAAATAAATACCAAAAATAACAGCAATAACCAGTGAAATTAGTATCTGCCAATGAAATGCTATTTTTTTCATAGTGCTTGTCTCAGTTTGTAACTTCTGTAAAAGGCGCTAAAAGTAGAAAAATTTGACAAAAGAGAGGCTAACCCGGTGAATTTAAGATTTAAACTAACCACAGATTAAATTAATATCCAGAGATCTTTTTCTAACATTCTCAAAATCACAAATCACCGAATTACATCAAAAACTATCTGATATTTTGACAATTACACTAATTTTGCACGTCAATACTTTATAAAAAACATGAATTATTCAAACACAACTGTTGCCATCTGTTACGATTTCGACGGAACTCTTGCTCCCGGCAACATGCAGGAACATTCGTATATTCCTAATCTTGGAATTGCAAATACCGATTTTTGGGATCAGGCTAACCAGTTTGCCAAACAAAATGATATGAACGAAATTCTGGCATACATGTGGCTGATCCTTGAAAAATCAAGACAAAAGAATCTTCCGATCAGAAAGGTTGATTTTGTTAATCACGGTAAAAATATTCCGCTTTATCCGGGAGTTGATGGATGGTTTGAACGTATTAATAATTATGGTAAAACCCTGGGACTTGATATAAAGCATTTTATAATCTCTTCGGGATTAAGGGAAATGGTAGAGGGGACTAAAATAGCGCATAATTTTTCTTTCGTTTTTGCATCAGGATATTATTACAACGAAGATGGTATTGCTGAATGGCCCTCAGTTGGCATTGATTATACAGGCAAAACCCAGTTTCTTTTCAGGGTTAATAAAGGTATTTTTAATTTTTGGGACAGCTCAATCATTAATAAATATATGCCTGAAAACCTAAAGCCTTTCCCTTTTGAAAGGTTCATATACATTGGCGATGGCGAAACTGATGTTCCGGCAATGAAAATGGTAAATTATCAGGGTGGATATACAATAGCTGTTTTTGATTCACAAAAATCGGTAAACCGTGAGGGGCGTCTTGCAAAAGATGTTAGTCTGGAATTACTCAGACAGGGTCGTGCCAGATACGTAGCACCGGCTGATTACCGCGACAACAGCGATCTTGATAAACTTCTGACCAATATCCTGAATGATATTCGTTTTGGTCAAAACCTTAAAGAACATAATGGAAAGTTCTTGTAATTGAACCTGATATTCAGCAGTTTACAGGTTTCATATTCTTAAACCTATTCTGAAATTTTCAATTCTATTATCTTTTTTGCAATTTAGAGGCTTTTTATTGTTCCGGCTCATTGAAATACCGATAAACAATTTCTCCCTTACTTTTCCCAACACATTGCTGCAATTCGTCAAGGCTGGCGTTTTTAATATTTTTAACTGATTGAAACCTGCTAAGTAATTTATCAGCCAGCGCATTTCCAATACCATCAATATCAGTAAGTTCTGTTTTTATTGTACTTTTTTCACGTTTTTTACGATGATGGGTAATGGCAAAACGATGAGCTTCATCGCGAAGATGCTGAATAACCTTTAGTGTTTCCGATTTTTTATCTAAATATAATGGAAGGGGGTCTCCGGGTTTGTAGATTTCTTCGAGGCGCTTTGCAATACCAATTATTTCCAATCTATGATAAATGCCTAGGTCGCTTAAACTTTTACAGGCTGCATTAAGCTGTCCTTTCCCTCCGTCAATGATAACAAGCTGTGGCAATGGCTTTTCTTCATCAAGTATTCTTTTATAACGCCGGGTTACTATTTCATACATTGATGCAAAATCATCAGGACCCTCAACTGTACGGATGTTAAAATGCCGGTATTCCTTTTTGTCAGGCTTTGCATTTGAAAATACAACTACAGCCGCTACCGGGTTAGTGCCCTGAGTATTTGAATTATCAAAACATTCAATTCTCTCAGGCAGCTCTTTAAGGTTCAGATCTTTCTGGATCTGGTTTAGAATACGCCTGGTACGTCTTTCAGGATCAACCAGATCGCGTTGCTTCTGCCGTTCAAGACGGAAAAAAGCAGCGTTGCGTTCTGACAGTTCAAGAAGTTGTTTTTTATCTCCGCGTTTTGGTACAGTGAATTTCACGCCGGGTATTTCAAAATCAGGACGCATGGGAACAATTATCTCCATAGCATCACTGGCATATCTTTGCCTGAATTCAGTTATAGCAACCTCAAGTACGTCGCTCTCAGTTTCATCAAGTCTGGTTTGAATCTCAATGGTATGTGACTGAATTATAGCCCCGTCAACGACTTTAATGAAGTTTACATACATCAAAGCCCCTGATTTCACAAGAGAAAACACATCAACATTGCTTATATTGGGATTGACAACCGTTGATTTACTTCGATAACGCTCAAGAGTTTCAAGCTTCTCCTTTATGATTTGTGCTTTTTCAAATTCAAGGTTTTTTGCATGTTCGTTCATTAGCTCCTGAAGCCTGAGTTTTACTGTATGCAGATTGCCCTTGATAATATCCCGTACCGATGATATATTTTTCATGTAATCCTCTTCGCTCTGAAAATTTTCACATGGTCCCAGGCAATTCCCGATATGATATTGCAAACAAACTTTAAATTTCCCTTTTCTGATATTTTCCTGTGTTAATTTCAGATTACATGTGCGAATAGGATATAATTGGCGGATCAGGTCGAGAAGGGTATGCATTATTTTACCTGAAGCATAAGGTCCATAATATTCTGAACCGTCATTTACAAGATTGCGGGTTGGGAAAACGCGGGGGAAGGATTCATTTTTAATACATATCCACGGAAATGATTTATCATCTTTCAGCAGAATATTGTACCGTGGTTTATAAGTTTTTATCAGATTATTCTCCAGTAATAATGCATCCAACTCAGTATCAACAACAATATGTCGGATGTCGGCAATCTTTTTTACCATTACCCTCACTTTTCCAGTAAGGCTGCTATCACGGGTAAAATATGAAGAAACCCGTTTCTTCAGGTTTTTTGCTTTCCCAACATAAATAATCTGCCCTTCTTTATCAAGAAACTGGTATATACCCGGATTCTCGGGAAGGGTTCGGAGTATGGGGTCAATAAAAGAAGTTTCAGTTGAAAACATGATCATTCAGAGATTTAATGATTTAACCCCGTGGTTTATTGCTTGTGTGACTTATTTTGGATTTTTTTGCTTTTAAATTTAATTCAACTTTTTTGTCGTAAATGTTCCCAGCCCTGTGCTTGTATTTGAACTGCTGTTCCATTGCGTGTAATAAGATTTACTCCGGAGCTTTCATCGGTAATATGACCTATTACAGTTACTCCTTTTATATTTTTGATTTTATCATGATCGGAAAGTGAAATAGTAAACAAAAGTTCATAATCTTCGCCGCCATTCATTGCTGCTGTAACCGGCTGAATATTAAACTCTTCGGCCATCATAGCAGTAGCGGTATCAATTGGGATCTTATCTTCGTAAATATTACAACCGGTTTTTGAATTTTTACAAATATGCAGTATTTCAGAAGCAAGACCATCGCTGATATCAATCATTGCTGTAGGTTTAACATCAGCTTTCTTTAATTCGGCCAGTATATCAAATCTAGGTTCAGGCTTTAACTGACGCTCAAGTATATAATCATGCCCTCTAAGGTCAGGTTGCATTGTAGGATCGTTTTTGAACACTGATTTTTCTCTTTCAAGTACTAACAAACCCATATAAGCACCACCCAGATCACCGCTCACACAAACCAGATCATTCACTTTTGAGGTGCTGCGATAAACAACTTTATCCTTATCAACCCTGCCCAAAGCGGTAATGGATAAGAACATACCCGACGGACTTGAGGTAGTATCGCCTCCCACCATATCAACTTTATAGCGTTCGCAGGCATAATATATTCCTTCGTAAAGTTCGGAAAGAGCTTCCACCGAATAACGGTTCGAAACTGCCAAACCTATAAGAATTTGCTCAGGAGTACCGTTCATTGCAGCTATATCGCTCAGGTTCATAACTACCGCTTTGTACCCAAGATGTTTTAAAGGAGAATATGTCAAATCAAAATGAACACCCTCAATCATCAGGTCTTTTGTAGCAAGCAAATAACTTTCGCCGATATCAATCACGGCTGTATCGTCACCAACCCCTTTAATAACAGCAGGATTTTTGGGTTTTAAATTTCCGGTAAGATGATCTATCAAACCAAACTCACCCAATTCAGAAAGCTCTGTTCTATTATGCGATTTGCTCATTTTCAAACAATTATTATTATTATAGAATTAAAAACATCCATACGATGCAAAGGTATTGATTTCAATCCGAAGGAATAGTTGACATTAAGTTTTTCCTTTATTTTTGCCATTCAAAATCCCAAGCTGTATATATGTCGAGAGCTTTATCCTTTAGTAGTCTTATTTTACTGGCATTCCTATGGTTTAGCTCTGAAGCACTGGCGACAATTACAAAAGGATCCTCCTTAGAACTACCTGAAAATGCATCTATTAACATACATCTTCCAGGCATTATTGTCAGCAATGTTGAAACAAGCGTGGAGCTTGAAATAGTTTCAGACCTGATTTCTCATCCTGAAGAACAATCCCTTTCTGTTAAAATAAACAATGAAACCTATGATTTGATTTTCCATTTGGGAAAAGCTTCAATTCCCTATACTTTTAATGAACCAACGATTTTGGTTGTCGAAACCGGAAATATCAGATCTGAACTCCCGGTTCGCCCTATACCATTATGGATGTCGGTCCTGCCACCTTTGCTTGCTATTATTATTGCCTTAACGTTTCGGGAAGTAATTTCTGCTTTGTTTCTGGGGTTATTTGCCGGAACGTTAATTATATGGTTTTACAGAGGTGTTGGCGTTTTTGGAGCTATATTCAATGGTTTATTCATGATCATTGACACCTATATTCCTGAAGCCCTGATGGACAGGGGGCATATTTCCATTATTGTTTTTTCAATGCTTATTGGTGGAATGGTAAGCCTGGTAACTAATAACGGCGGAATGAAAGGGATCGTTGATATTCTGTCGCGTTATGCCTCTACTCCCCGTTCAGGTCAGATAGCAACATGGCTGCTTGGGATAGCCATTTTTTTTGATGACTATGCCAATACTCTTGTAGTCGGTAAAACTATGCAGCCTATAACCGATCGTTTGAGAATATCCAGGGAAAAACTTGCATATATTGTTGACAGCACTGCTGCACCTGTTGCAGCCGTTGCTTTTGTAACCACGTGGATAGGGGCTCAGCTCAGTTATATTTCTGATGGTATCCGAACTCTTAATCTTGATGAAGCTCCATATCAGGTTTTTCTTTATTCGCTTCAATATGCTTTTTATCCTTTTCTTACTTTGGCTTTTGTAGGAATTATTATATACAGTCAGCGTGATTTTGGTCCTATGTTTCATGCCGAAGTAAAAGCACGTAAACAACCTTTAAGCAATATTAAACCTGATTCTATCATTACCGAAGGTAAAGTTAAGGCACGCTGGTTTAATGCTGCCATACCGGTATTGATCATAGTGTTTGGAACAATAACGGGTTTAATTATTACCGGACTTGAAGCTGTTGATTGGGACAAAAACCTGGGTTTTTCAAGGAATCTGTCAAAAATTATTGGCGATGCTGATGCTTATCGTGCTTTATTATGGTCATCACTGGCAGCAACACTTACCGCCGTTATTCTTACTCTAATGCAAAGGTTGCTTTCGCTCAGGGATTCTGTGGAAAGTATAATTGAGGGTTTTAAAACTATGCTTCCCGCAATTTTGATTCTTACAATGGCATGGGGAATAGCTCTTATTACCCAGCATCTTCACACTGCCGATTATATTTCACATATTCTGATGAATTTAAAGGTTAGCCCTTTTATGATCCCGGCAATAACCTTTTTGTTTGCTGCCGGAGTTTCATTTTCAACAGGAACATCATGGGGAACGATGGCTATTTTATATCCTCTGATATTACCTGCATCATGGATGATTTGCGAGGCAAATATGATGGATTACAATGCAACCCTAAGTATATTTCACAACGTTGTTTCGTGTGTACTGGCTGGCAGTGTACTTGGCGATCATATTTCGCCTATTTCTGATACCACTATCATGAGTTCACTGGCAAGTTCATGTAATCACATCGAGCATGTACGAACGCAAATGCCTTATGCTCTTATAGTTGCAATAGTTGGTATAATAGTTGGTACAATACCCACAGCTTACGGGCTTCCGTGGTTTATTAGCTACCCTCTTGCACTTGCATTATTGTATGGAATTATCCTGTTGTTTGGTCGAAAAGTGAGTAAAATTCAATAATTGAATAAGCCATGACCTGGTATCTGATTGTTTTACTTATTATTTCCGGGATATTAACCGGCTTTATCAACACTCTTGCTGGAGGAGGCTCGGTTATTTCATTATCGGTATTTATGATGCTTGGTCTTCCTCCTCAGATTGCCAATGGTACAAACCGGATAGGTATTTTGTTTCAGACTCTTTTTGCTTCCGGCTCGTTCCGGCATTATAAAGTATTCAGTCTCAACGAAGGAACAAGACTCGCCATACCTGCTGTAATTGGTTCAATTATCGGAGCGCAACTGGCTGTAGATATTGACAAGGAAGTTTTTAACTACGTAATAGCCTTTTTGCTCTTATTCATTATGGTTATGATGTTTATAAAACCAGCCCAATGGATTAAAGGTAATGAAAATCTTGCAGTTAAAAAACCCGGATGGGTGCAGATGCTTGTATTTTTTGGAATTGGTTTTTATGGAGGCTTTATTCAGGTTGGAGTAGGATATTTTTTAATTGCAGGAATTGTTTTGGGTGCCGGATACAATCTTGTTAAAGCCAATGCAATAAAAGGATGGATAATGCTTTTATTTACTGCCTTTGCACTTATTATATTTGTTATCAACAAACAGGTGATCTGGTCTTACGGACTTATTCACACTATTGGCAACGTTATTGGAGCATTGGTGGGATCGCGCCTTGCAGTAAAAAAAGGTGCAAAATTTGTTAGGTGGGTTATCGTTGTATTTATTGTAATAACAGCAGCCGATTTATTTGGCTTAATAAACTTAAAAGATTGGTTACACATTTAATACGTATTCTTATGAAAAAGTTCAGTTTTGTAAAATTACTGGTTCTTCTGGTGGCTATTATTAGCCTTCCACAGGTTGTTTCAGCTCAAAAACCTAAATATGTACTGGTCATTCATGGCGGAGCAGGATATCTTTCGCCTGAGAACACCTCAGAAAATGAATTAACTATTATAAAAAACGGACTTCAGCGTTCGCTCAATGCCGGTGAAGCTGTTTTAAGAGCCGGTGGTTCAGCTTTGGATGCTGTAGAAGCCAGTATCAGAGTGCTGGAAGATCATCCGGCGTTCAATGCAGGCAGAGGTGCTGTAATTAATGCTGATGGTAATATAGAACTTGATGCTTCAATAATGGATGGCAGTAATACTATGGCAGGCGCCATTGCCGGTGTTCACACAATTAAAAATCCAATAACCGCTGCCCGTAAGGTTATGGAAGCTTCACCCCATGTTTTACTTATTGGCGAAGGTGCTGAGAAATTTGCAGAAGAACAGGGTATTGAAATAGTTGATCCTTCGTATTTTTTTACTGAAGGAAGCTGGAATGAATATTTAAGGATAAAAGAAACTCAGGAAAAAGATGGGCGTAAAGGTACTGTTGGCGCCGTTGCACTGGATAAACACGGTAATCTTGCAGCAGGAACCTCTACCGGAGGAATGGTGATGAAACAATATGGCCGTGTGGGCGATGTTCCGATAATTGGTGCAGGAACTTATGCAAATAATGAAACATGTGCTGTTTCAGCAACCGGACATGGTGAGTATTTTATAAGAAATGTAGTAAGTTACGATATTTCGGCACTTATGCTTTATAAAAATATGAGCCTGGAAGACGCTGCACATTCTGTTGTGATGGAAAAACTGGCAAAACAAAAAGGAAACGGAGGAATCATAGCAGTAGATAAAGACGGGAATATTACAATGCAGTGTAATACCTCATCAATGTACAGAGGCTATGTGAAATCAACAGGAGAAACCAATGTACTGATATTCAGCAAATAATTATTATATTTACCGGTTGTATCAAAAATAATACAAAAGAAGTTTTTTATCCGATTCTGAAACAAGGTATTTATACAAAACAGGCTATATGCAGGAAATGACCGATTTAACCAAAGAAACTGAAAAGGTGGTTTTGGTTGGTTTGATTACAAACCAAAATGATGAGATATATATTGACGAATACCTTGATGAGCTTGCATTTTTAGCTGAAACTGCTGGTGGAATATCTGTTAAACGTTTCGTTCAACGAATTGACAGACCCGATCCAAGAACTTTTGTGGGTAGTGGTAAACTGTTGGAAATAAGCGAGTTCGTTAAGGAAAACAATATTGACGTTGTAGTGTTCGACGATGAGCTCAGCCCTTCGCAGATCAGAAATATTGAAAACGAACTGGAATGTAAGATACTGGATCGTAATAACCTTATACTCGACATTTTTGCCAGCCGTGCACGTACAGCACATGCACGCACTCAGGTTGAACTGGCTCAATACGAATATCTGCTCCCGCGTCTTACAAGGATGTGGACTCATCTTGAAAAACAAAGAGGTGGTATTGGAATGCGAGGACCTGGTGAAAAAGAAATTGAAACTGACCGCCGTATAATCCGCGATAAAATCGCATTGTTGAAAAAACAGCTTAAAACCATTGATAAACAAATGGCTACCCAGCGCGGAAACCGTAGCTCAATGGTAAGAGTTGCATTAATAGGCTATACAAACGTAGGCAAATCCACTCTTATGAATGTCATAAGCAAATCGGATGTATTTGCTGAAGATAAACTATTTGCCACGCTTGATACGACTGTTCGGAAAATAGTAATAGGAAACCTGCCTTTCCTGCTTTCCGATACCGTTGGGTTCATACGAAAACTTCCACATTTACTTATAGAGTCATTCAAATCAACACTGGATGAAGTGCGTGAATCTGATATTCTCCTGCATGTTGTTGATATTTCTCATCCTGGATTTGAAGAACAAATTGAAGTGGTAAACCAGACTCTGGCTGAAATAAAAGCCAATGACAAGCCTATTATAATGGTTTTCAACAAGATAGATGCGTATAGTAAACCTGCTGATCTGGTGGATAATAATGAAACACAGGAAGAACAAAATATCGAAGCTTTAAAAAAGCTATGGATAGCAAAAAATAATCCGCCGGCTATATTTATTTCTGCAACCCAAAAATCCAATCTCGATGAACTCAGGGATATTCTTTATTATAATGTAAAAGCCATACACTCAAAGAGATATCCTTACGATAATTTCCTGTATTAAATTTATCTTTTAACACATCGCACCGAAAAACCATTACCGCTGAAACTTTTAATACGGGTAACGGAAAACATGGTACTCCCTATCAGGTAAACCCAGGCAGGTTCATTATCAGCGTATATCTTACTCCAGAAATAAGCATTCTGGTTCAAATAATTAAAATCTCCATGTTCGTAGCGCATTCCAGCCATTAAAGCATTGAATCCGATACTTCCACCCTCTTTTAATAAAGCCGCTGCATCTTCCTGACCTATTTCTTCAATAAGACGATCCCAATCTTTTGCTGAAGAAAGGTACCAGCCTGAAGGGCAAGCCTGTGCTGCGCCGGTATAAGAATAAAGTCGTCCGTATTTATCGCAATTGGCGGGATCATTATTATAACACCATGAAGCAGTGTTTTTATAATTTAAATTTTGAGCCATCCATTCATTTTTCCCGATTATCACAGTTTTATATGTTTTTCCATCACGATTATCAGTCATAGTGCTGAAAATCTGAGCTGGAAGCGAAGAAAAATATAAAACCGATAGGAAAATCAAAAATATTTTACGCATGTGACGATCGCTTATGTAATGTTGATAGCTTAATGTAAAAGACAAAAATAATAAATTTCGGCTTGAACTGATATTTGTTATGATAAGGATGGTAAGAGTTACAAATTATTTACTTATCATACATTGCTGGTTAACAGATAATTAATAGTTATTTAATTAATTTTTGTATTTCTGCAAATAAGATGATGTTAAAGTTTATCCTTAGGAATTAAACTTTTTATACTTTTGCACTCCGTTTTTTAAAAATCACTGCCACAGATTATCATGCAGTGAAATCTTTGAAATAAAACAATGGCTCTCCGTAGCTCAGGTGGTAGAGCAGATGACTCTTAATCATCGGGTCGAAGGTTCGAGTCCTTCCGGGGAGACATTATCTTAAACAGGTTCGGGGTGTGGCGCAGTTGGCTAGCGCGCTACGTTCGGGACGTAGAGGTCGCGAGTTCGAGTCTCGCCACCCCGACTTTTTCCAGCCACTTTAGCTCAGTTGGTAGAGCAGCGCATTCGTAATGCGCGGGTCGTGGGTTCGAGTCCCATGAGTGGCTCGTATTCAGTGAATTACTATAAATTAACTGTTAAAAAACAACCTGGATTTTTTTAAATATAAGTGTTTTTATTTCTTATCCATATACATCTTATCCACTCAATTCTAATCCATTTTCATTGCTGAGGTATTCCGTCATTGTTAATATGTTTATTAATGACTCAAGATGAATTAACAGGCTGGAATAATTACTTTATTTAAGTCCCTCATTGCCATCACACTAGAAAAACATACCTTTGCGCCTCGAAAATTTCAAAATCATGGATAATCATCAGTGGCAATTACTATCAAAATTACCTAATGTTGGGAATTCAATCTTTGCGGTAATGACCCAATTGGCAAATGAAAACAATGCTATAAATCTATCGCAGGGATTCCCTGATTTTCCAATTTCAGAAAAGCTTATTTCGCTAGTTAACAAATACATGAATATGGGGTATAACCAATATTCGCCCATGCCGGGTGTATTGAAACTGCGTGAAGTTATTTCTGAAATAGTTAATAAAACTTACTCAGCACATTACGATCCGGTTACTGAAATAACAATTACTGCCGGTGCAACACAGGCTATCTATACCATTATTTCGGCAATTGTAAGGGCTGATGATGAAGTAATAATTTTTGAACCTGCTTACGATTCTTATGCACCTGCGGTAAAAGTAAACGGTGGTCTGGTGAAATATGCCACTTTGAAGCAGCCGGATTTCAGCATTGACTGGGAAAAATTCCCGGCTCTGATATCAAGCCGTACACGAATGATTATTATCAACTCACCTCATAATCCATCCGGTACAGTACTGAGTCACAACGATATAAACCAGTTAATTAGGATTACTCGAAACCGTGATATCCTTATTTTAAGTGATGAGGTTTACGAACACCTTATTTTTGACGGGCTGAAGCATGAAAGTTTGTGTCGCTATCCTGAACTGGCTTCAAAAAGCTTTGTTGTAGGTTCATTTGGTAAAACATTTCATGCTACCGGATGGAAAACGGGTTTTGTACTTGCTCCGGCAAATCTTACCGCTGAACTTAGAAAAATTCATCAGTTCCTTGTATTTTCTGCAAACACACCAATTCAATATGCTTTTGCTGAATTTCTTGAAGATGAAGCTAATTACATACATCTGCCGGATTTTTATCAGAAAAAGCGGGATACTTTTCTGAAACTGATAAAAAAATCAAGGTTCAAACCTCTGAAATGCAGCGGAACTTATTTCTTAACACTTGATTATGGCGACATTTCTGACGAAAATGAAATGGATTTTGCCGTAAGACTTACACGTGAACATAAAATAGCATCAATACCTTTTTCTGCTTTCTATAATAAAAACAACAATAATAATCTCCTGCGTTTTTGTTTTGCAAAAACCGATGAAACTCTTGAAAAAGCTGCTAAAATACTATGCAAGATTTAAAAGTTACACTTATTCAGTCCGATCTGGCCTGGCACAATCCTGAAAAAAACTTAGCTCATTTTGAACATTTGATTGACAGTATCAATGAACCCTCTGATCTGATCGTTTTACCTGAAATGTTTACAACGGGCTTTACCATGCACCCACACGATGTGGCTGAAAAGCTTAATGGAAGAACACCTGAATGGATGCTGGAAATGGCAGTGAAGAAAAACAGTGTTGTTGCCGGAAGCTATATTGCAGAAGATAATGGAAAGTTCATAAACCGTTTGGTTGTTATGTATCCTGATGGAAGTAATTATCACTACGATAAAAGACATCTTTTCAGGATGGCAGAAGAGAACAAATACTTCACACCAGGAAGCAAACATTTGATATTCAATGTAAAAGGCTGGAAAATAAGTGCTTTCATATGTTACGATCTGCGATTCCCGGTTTGGAGCCGCAATACCTTTAACAATGGCAAATTTGCTTATGATTGCATGATTAATGTTGCAAGCTGGCCTGAAGTACGTAATTACATTTGGCAGGCTTTACTCATTGCACGGGCTATTGAAAACCAATCTTATGTTGTTGGTGTGAACCGTATTGGTTCTGACGGAAACGGAATACCTCACAGCGGTGATTCAATGGTTATTGACCCGCTGGGAAAACCTTTGAAACAGCTTGAACCGCATAAGGAATTAGTTGAAACTCTTACAATTTCTGCTGAAAAGCTTGTTAATTTTAGAAACAAGGTAAACTATGGCTTAGATTGGGAAAAGTTTAAGATTTTATAATCTAAATACCTGATAAAACTCTGTCATAAATAAATTTCAGAAAAATGAATGGAGATCCAAATCTGTACCGTATTCTTAAAGAATTAAACATTGAATTTGATTATTATGAGCATCCTCCAGCTCCTACAGTTGAAATAGCTGCTGTTTACTGGAAAGATCTTAAAGCGACACATTGTAAAAACCTGTTTTTTCGCAACCATAAAGGTAACAGGCATTATCTGGTCATTCTTGAATATTCAAATTCACTTGCCATACGTGATCTGGAAATAAGCCTGAAACAAGGAAAGCTGACTTTTGCTTCACCAAAACGTTTAATGAAATATCTGGGTGTTACACCGGGTTCTGTAACTCCATTCGGACTGATAAATGATGCTGAACACCATGTCCATTTATTTCTTGACGAAAACCTTCAGAATTCTTCAACTATCAGTTTTCATCCATGTATAAATACAGCTTCTCTTATAATAAAATACAGCGATTTCATAAAATTTCTCGCATATACAGGCAATACTTACGAGTACGTTAAACTATATAGTTAAAAATCACGTTTCCATAGCAGGATTGCAATTTTTCAAAAAATCGGGGCAAACTATATTTAAAAAATATTATCTATCCTGAAGCCAGTTTAAAAAAGTCCTGTATTGAAATTAACGAATTCGGAAAATATATTTTTCTTATACCAAAATTTGATTTTAATCATCAAAGATTGGTTAAAATCGTTTAGTGGGCGCTATCTTTGCAATTCAATAATGTGTTAATATTTTTATCTTTAAGGTATTATGAATAAATTTCTCGATGAAGATTTCAGAATAAAAGCGGGTATTACCTGTGGCGATCTCAATGGAATAGGTTATGAAATAATTATTAAAACTCTGTCAGATAGCCGGATAAATGAGTTGTTCACTCCTATAGTTTACGGTTCTTCAAAAGCAGCTTCTTACCATCGTAAAACAGTTAATATCAACGATTTTAATTTTAATATTATCCGTAAAGCTGATCAGGCAAATTCAAAGAAACCCAATTTGGTCAACATTAAGGATGAAGAAATAAAAATAGAGCTTGGTATTGCTACACCTGAATCCGGTGCATTGGCATTTCAATCGCTTGAAGCAGCAGTTGAAGACCTTAAGCGCAATCAGATCAATGTTTTAGTGACCGCACCAATCAATAAATATGCTATAAAACAGGCAGGATTTAATTTCCCCGGGCACACGGAATATCTGGCAACTCATTTTGAAAGTAAAAATTACCTTATGCTCATGATAAGTAAGAATTTGCGTGTGGGAATTGTTACCGGCCATATTCCATTGCGTCAATTAGCTGAAAAACTGACAAAACAACTGGTAATGGCTAAAGCCAAAACTCTTCATGATTCCCTGGTTCGTGATTTCAATATCGGTAAACCCAGAATTGCCGTATTGGGACTTAATCCACACTCAGGAGAAGGCGGACTGATAGGAGAAGAAGAACAAACCATGATAATTCCGGTAATCAAAGAATTAAGCAATCAGGGAATGTTGATCTTTGGTCCGTTTCCTGCCGATGGATTTTTTGGTTCATCTGCCTATAAAGATTTTGATGCTGTTCTTGCCATGTATCATGATCAGGGAATGCTTCCATTCAAGAGCCTGTCATTTGATACCGGCGTGAATTATACTGCAGGTTTACCAATTGTAAGAACCTCGCCCGCCCATGGAACAGCATATGAAATAGCAGGAAAAAATCAGGCATCGCCCGATTCGTTCAGAGAAGCCATTTATCTTGCCTGCGATATCTTTAGAAACAGAATGATATACGAAGAAGTGACAAGTAACCCATTAATCCCATTTGCAACTGAAGATTCAAACGAAACTCCTGAAACCTGATCTTAGGGTTTGAAATGTCAACAGTATAAACATCAAACAGAATTATTCGATAACACATTGTGTCTCTGAATGTTGGATCAAAGATATACAGCCCGGTCAATTGCAAAAACATTAAATGCTAAACTCATTGAAGGAAATAATCCTGATACCGGAATTTATCATTTGATAGTTGACAGCCGTAAACCTGTTTCAATTCAAAACGATTTGTTTTTTGCACTCGTAACCCGGCGCAATGATGGGCATCGCTACATTCAGGAACTTATTGACAAGGGGTTACGAAACTTTGTTATAAGTAATTATGACCCGGCCTGGTCAAAAAGTAATGCATCATTCATTATTGTTGATGATACTTTTGAGGCACTCAGGCATCTAACTGAATGGCACAGGCAGCAATTCAATTTTCCTGTCATAGGAATTACCGGCAGTAATGGAAAAACCATAATCAAAGAATGGTTATCGCAACTTATTGGTTCGGACAAACATGTGGTTCGAAGCCCAAAAAGTTATAATTCACAGATCGGAGTACCACTATCTGTCTGGAAAATTGAATCAATACATGATCTGGGAATTTTTGAAGCCGGAATATCAATGCCTGGTGAAATGGAAAACCTCGAAAATATCATTAAACCAACTCTGGGTATTTTTGCGAACCTTGGCGCAGCTCATGATGAAAACTTTGAGGATTCAACCCAAAAAGCCAGAGAAAAAATAAAGCTGTTCAGAAATTGTAAAGAACTTATCTGTTGCGCTGACCACAGGGAGATCATAAATGTTTACAATCAGCTTGAATGGCCAGAGAAACCAAAATTAATTTCATGGGGGCGATATTCAAAAGCTGATCTTAAGATCACGAAATGCGAAAAACATACGGAAAGCACCATTATAAAAGCAGTTTTTAAGAAGAAAAACATCAGTATTGAGGTACCTTTCACTGACGAGGCTTCACTTGAAAACATCATTCATTGCTGGTTAACCCTGCTTCATCTGGGATATAAAAATGAACTTATCGCTGCACGTATGCTTATGCTGCATACTGTAGCAATGCGCCTAACACTAAAGGAAGGAATTAATAACTGCTCATTGATTGATGACAGCTACAGTTCCGACCTTTCATCACTTGCAATAGCACTTGATTTTTTACAACAGCAGAATCAGCACCGCCATAAAACCATAATCCTGTCTGACATATTGCAAAGTGGTCGCAACGAAGAGGATCTATACCTGGAAATAGGGAATCTGATCAAAAACAAAGATATTGATCGTTTTATAGGAGTTGGAGCTGCATTGCAACGCCAGAAAATCAATTTCCCCAAAGATTCGGTGTTCTATCTGTCAACTGATGAACTTATAAAAGCATTGCCATCACTAAATTTAATCAACGAGAGTATTCTTGTGAAAGGAGCGCGCGTATTTGGGTTCGAAAAAATAATTGCGTTCCTGCAGCAGAAAAATCATGAAACCGTTTTAGAAGTCAATCTTGATGCACTGGTCCATAATCTGAACTTCTACCGAAGTAAAATTAAGCCCGGTGTTAAGCTTATGACTATGGTAAAAGCTTTTTCGTATGGTAGCGGAAGTTTTGAAATTGCCAATGCGTTACAGTTCCATCATGTTGATTATCTGGCAGTTGCTTATGCCGACGAAGGTGTTGAACTACGAAAAGCAGGTATCAGGCTCCCAGTTATGGTGATGAATCCTGAAGAACAGGGTTATGAGGGCATTTTTAAATATGATCTTGAACCCGAAATTTACAATCTGCGTACTTTAAGTTTACTGGAACAGGCAGCAAAACAATATTCCGGACATAATCAGGAGGTTCTTAAAATTCATATTAAGCTTGATACAGGTATGAACCGGCTTGGTTTTGATGAAAACGACCTGCCTGCATTACTTACACGATTAAAGGGATCACGTTTTAAAATTGCTTCGGTATTTTCGCATCTTGCAGCCAGCGATGATCCAAACCATGATAAATTTACATATGAGCAGATAAATGCTTTCAGCAGAATGACTGAGGAGCTGGAACATAAGCTGGGTTATGGTTTTCTGAAACACATCCTGAACACAGCAGGAATAAGTCGTTTTCCTGAAGCACAATATAATATGGTCAGACTTGGAATTGGTCTTTACGGGATCAGTAATCTTGCTGATGAACAGCCTTTACTGCAGAGTGTCAGTACCCTGAAAAGCAAAATATCACAGATTAAAAATATTCCGGCAGGTTATACAATTGGTTATAATCGCGAATTCAAAGCTGAAAAAAACATGCGTATTGCAATTGTACCTGTAGGCTATGCCGATGGACTTAAACGAAGTCTCAGCAATGGGAAGTATAGTTTGCTTGTAAATGGAAAACCCGCACCTATAACAGGAAATATCTGCATGGATATGTGTATGGTTGATATTACCGAAATCAAAGCTGAAGAAGGTGATGAGGTGATCATTTTTTCACCATCTTATCCCATTAATCAATTGGCTCAGGCTATGCAAACCATTCCCTACGAAGTACTTACAGGAATTTCGCAAAGAGTGAAAAGGGTTTATTTTCAGGAATAAGCGGACAAAATCTAACAATAAACCATTAATAAAAAGCTTTTATAATTCTGAGGGTTCGAACCAAATCAGAAACCTCCTTATTGCAGTAAATCAGTTGCTCTATCAGGTTTTCCCAAATCCATACTTCTAATTTCATTAATGTTTACTCCGTTTAGCGAATCGGAATAAATCAGGTTTACTTCAGCCAAACCTGTCGAAATAAAAACATCTTTGAGCAGTTCAGAAGAATTTTCATCGTGATGTTTGATTATTGCATGTATGACAGGGTAATTATTAACTAATTCAGTAGCAGTATGGGGCTTATCAAACCAACTGAAAAAAAGTGCTTCCTGTTCTTTGAACAGATATGTATCAGGATATATCGAATTGAGTTGATTGCCAAATTTTTTACCTCCAGCCGGAGTCATCAGCATGCCAAACATCAATCCGCCCTCTTTTCTTATATTCCAATTGTCAACAACTATCACCAGAGCATCGGCTTTGGGCAACCTGTTCACCTCTTCAGCAACAGCTTTGTTATGGCTTCTGATTTGCTTTCTTATTTCAAGATATTCTTCATGCTGTTTTAGGCTTTTGGGATTTAACAGCATTACCAAAGCAATTAAGCCGTATATAATTGCTTCAGCCAATTTTTTCCTGAACTGAAAAATTTCAAACAAAACATTAACCGAAAGATAGAATAAAAACACTGTTATCAATGAATAAGGGATCAGATAATAAGGTTCATAATGTTTGGAGATAGCAAGAACTCCAACTACCAGAGCTGTTAAAAATCCGGCAAGTGCATTTATGTATCTCTTATTGGCAATCCTTTTTCTGATATATGGCAATAATGAAACAAGAATAACAAAGCTGGCAAGCAATGCAGCATACACCAAATGTTTTTCTGATTGAATTATAGTTTTTAGATGCAAAACAAATTGCTGTGGATCAATAACTGATGCTTTTCCGCTCCCATGTTTTCCGCTATGTAATACTATTGAATTTATCCAGTTAAAAAACACCTTGCCTCTTTTGATCAAAGGGAATGTAAAAACCAGAAAAGAAATAATTACTGATGCCAGATAGAAAAGCTTTTTCTTCATCCCCCTGATTATGAACAGCGGAGCAATTATAAAAGGGAAAAAAGTAAATTTCAGTGAAATTCCTACACCAATGATAATTCCATATATCAGCGGACGCTTGTTTTTAGTTTTGCTATGGTCAAACACTCCATGTATATCAAGTAAAGTGGTTCCACACAGAATAACAACAAGTGCAATAAACCATGGCTCAGGCATGTAGCGTTCTATTACCGAAAAAACATATTCAGCTACAAAAGGAGAAAACTGTATAAAAATCGCAGCAGGTAAGTTCCCGGTTTTACGATAAATCCATAAACCTACAAGAAACACCACAATGGTTATTAAAATTATCATGCTGATATTCAGAGCGCTAAGATATTGATCAGGATTTTGAAGTACATCTTCAGAGTAAGAATATGAAGGTCTGAATAAATAAACAATTCGTGTAACAATAGCGGCAAAAATTATCAATGGCGTTCCGGGATGATCAATAAAAAGATTAAAACTCCCCTTACCGAGCAATATCCCACTTAGTAGATAGCTAAATTCTGGATCAATAGCAAATAATGAGTACTCCTGATTTATTACTCTAAGTGCATAACCAATGAAAAAGATAAAAAAGGGTATTACTAATAATGAGATCAGGGAAAATATAGTTTTTGCAGGTGGTATTACCCGTTTGAAAAACATAGGATGAGTATTATTTTCATAGGTTACGGCTGATAGATTAAAAGTCCAAAGATATGTATTAATATAATCAGTTTATGGTATTTAAAAATGTTATTGCAGGTATTATACTGTAAATTTCAATTGAAAAGTATACCACTATTTCAGTTAAGAAAGAACACCACTTGACAAAAATAAATAAATAAATAAATAAAAGAACTGTTTACTGACAAGCTTGAGACGGGAGATAACTCGAGGA
>Ga0302244_1000192_pt1 | contig 51504 bp, 47 predicted proteins | sample AAG_UR_Phe_MG_FD_193513 | JGI IMG/M metagenome (GOLD analysis project Ga0302244, IMG submission 193513) | Enriched activated sludge microbial communities from anaerobic digester in WTTP, New Holstein, Wisconsin, United States - AAG_UR_Phe | ecosystem: Engineered > Bioreactor > Anaerobic >... | reverse complement strand
GATATTGTAAAAAGGTACTGGAAGAACGTACTGTGGAGTCCTTCATATTTTGCCGCCTCCTGCGGGGGTGCGCCGCTGGATATTATTAAACAGTACATCGAGCAGCAACGATCTTAAAACCAAAACCGCGCCTTATATCCCCGCCCTGAACGGCAGGGTTTTACGGCGCAGGGGATAAATAGCACCTCCTGTTGTTATTAAAACCCGTCCTTGCGACGGGTTTTCTTGTTTCCCGGAATTAATACATATTCAAAGAATAAATCTGTAGGTCAAACGAACCCCACCGCCACCAAAAAATATTAAATGGAGCTGCGTGGGCACATGCGCTGAACTTGCGCCCATTTTTCAGAAAAAAAAGGAGGTTGCAAATGGTGTGGTTAAAGTGGACAAACGGAAAATGTGATTATGTTCTTAAGAAGATGTTAGATTTCTATGTAAAAAAAGGGATGGTTTTATACATACTCAGTTGAAGGCAAGGCCACCCGCGCTATGCCTTCAACTCGGTGTTTGTCCGAAAAAGTTTTCGTCGCGAAACAACTCAACAAAATTATTTGCCACTATTGCATAGAGGGGGACGATGGCGCGGGAGTTTGGAAAATTGCCGTCCGCCGACCACAATTCGGCGTCCCCCAGTGTATCAAACGCATAAAAACCGTCTCCCACCGCCCCCAGTTCAAATCCTATCGCTTCGTATGCCCCGTTTCGCTGCATATCGAGAAAAACGGGGAGCATCCCGTCTTCGTAAAAAACGCGAAGCAAGTCCCTATAGTATTTTTGACCGTTTATGTACGCATCGCCTACTTTATCGTAATGGGCGTTGTGGGTGAACATCCACAGGCGGTAGAGCATAGGATCAACAAGACAATCAAGAAGCCGGTCGAACCAGGAGTTCAGTTTGTTTAATAGCTTTTTCATATGCGATTGTATTACTCCCCCCCCTTTTTTTTTGTGAAGAAGATGTTTCCGGCGACGGAGTTAATACAAAATTACAGAACAACAAACAAAGGAGGTAGCGCGGCATCCCTTCACCCGATGCCGCGTAATAACATGGAAGACAACACGGTCAAAACGGCGCTAAGCTATCTAAAACTTGGCTTTTCAGTAATACCGCTCAAAGGTTCATGGTACTCAAAGGGAACGAACATCGAAGACCGCCTGAAGGATTCAAAGGCGCCTTTGCTGCCCTCATGGAAACCGTATCAATTTAGGCAACCGTCACCCTCCGAGTTAAATCCCTGGTTTAGAAAATGGCCGAAGGCGAACATCGCCATTATAACCGGTAGGGTATCGGGGATTGTGGTCGTTGATTTTGATTCAGAAGAGGCTATAGAGTGGGCAAAAAGGCAAGGAATATTAAAAACCGCCGTTGTTAAAACAGGTAAGGGCATACACGCCTATTACAAATATCCGGATAAGGGGGATATAGGCAACAGCGTAGACAGCGGCGCAAAAATAGACATAAGGGCGGAAGGCGGCTACGTCGTTGCGCCGCCAAGCACACATTTAACAGGGTCGCTGTATGTGTGGATAACTCCGATAGAGGAAGGGTTGGCCCCGCTACCTGATGTGTTTCTGCTGAAGACAGCAAGAAGAAGCGCGGACTTTAAAGAATACTACAATGGCGTCAACCAGGGGGGCAGAAACGATGCTCTTGCAAGGCTTTGTGGGAGCTGGACAAACCACGGGCTGACCATCAAGGATTGTCTCGAAAACGCCCATATTTGGAACAGCAACAATAACCCCCCCATGGGCGCTGATGAGGTGGAGCGGACGGTAAAAAGCATTTACAGAAAACACCTCATGGGGGACAACACAACTCAACTGTTTTATCATGAAAAAAACTTCCTGCGGTTTCCGGTAAGTACGCACAGCAAAGCGCTTATTCATAAACCTGAAGAAATATCAGTCGTTTACTCGTCAAAAGAATCGGAAAGAAAATGGTCTGTCATACCATCTGCAAAGTGGGGCATACCGGGACCGTTCGATGAAGCTGTTTTTATGGCGGTAAATAAGATAATCTCCGACAAGCCAAAACCCTTAAATAACCCTGTTGACCTCTGCTCATTAAAGGAAATGGCAAAAATGTTAAATTATAGCGTATCAGGGCATGCGTTGAAGCTAATCAAAGAATCTTTGTTACGCTTAAAATCATTAACCATTACAACAGAAAAAACATACTATGATGCTTCCACAAGGAAATATCTCATGGATTCTTTCAATATATTCGATAGGATAATGTTTACTGGAGAGATCGACGAGGAGGGGGAGAAAATCAAGACGGTGCGCGTGTGGCTCAGTTCAGTATATTTAAAAAATATAAATTCGAGTTATCTTAGCGCTGTAGATTACGACCTGTACATATCTCTCGGAAACAACCTCGCCCGAGGCATATATCGTTCTTTATCGCCCATTATGAGCACCACAAAGTCTATGCCGATTAAAATATCATACGGGAAACTGATCCAAAAATTACAAATTGCAGAAGAAAAATATCTGTCGGACATCAAAAAACAATTGGGAGATGCTCACAAGGTTCTTATATCGAAAAATGTCTTTTCAAAAATATCTTATATTGTGCAGGCTACCGGGAAGGTAGTTATCGTTTATAGCGCCGCCGCCATTTTGCCCTCCCGATAACCTGGGGGTGTAATTGTAGCGGAGTAAACACAAAATAACCCTATAATAATATTGAGGATTTCAGAAACATGCAGGGGTGTAATTGTAGCGGAGTAAATCGCCTTAATCATCAAATATATCAGTAAGTTACCGGGCAGACATGTAGTTATATCATAAGGGGGACAAGGCAAAGGGGATTCCGCAATCCCCCCGAGACCGTAATACATTGTTACAACAAAAATACACAAAAAAAAGGAGACAACTTGGAAACTACAAATTATGACATACCGGTTAAGCAGAAATACGCAGACTTAAGCAGCTGTTTCGTCAAGCCTGCCCGCTGTCCGAATAAGACCACAGGCCTTTCGTGCATATCATGCGCCTACTACGATGCAGGAGCTAAAAATGTCAGATGCCAGTTCGGGGTAAGAGAAAAGGAGCAGGTGGCAAATTCGTGAAATGGACAAACCATGTCGGCCTAACAGGAGCGGTTGCATATGCAATTACCGGCGATATATGGCGTGCTTCCATAGCTGCCACGGGTGCGGTCGTCCCGGACTGGATTGAAGGCGGGAAATATGACCGCAAAATACACAGGACAGTATCCCACTGGATGCTTATGTACGCCATCGTGCTGGTTGTGTCAACGGGGTATCTTATCGCAAGGGGGCACAATGGCATGAACGTTTATCTGTTATTCTTGGGGGATGTCCCTCTCGACACGGCGTTGATAATTGCCGTATTTGTTCAATACGTATCCATAGGGGCGATCATGCATATATGCGAAGATGCCCTTTGCGGCAAAGTCCCTCTTTTAAGCCCTGTGAAGCGCGATTTTGGCGCAAGCCTATTCCGGGTGGGTTCCGCTACCGAATATATCATCACCGTCGCTGTCATGGCTATCGTGGCAGCTTTTTATTTGTTAAAGGAGAATTACTCTTGAGAAGATTTCTGGTTTTTATTGTCATTGCCGTTGTTCTGAGTACTCAGAGCGTATCAGCAAGCGATTACTGCTTTGAAGAAGCGGGGCGGGAGTACAATATCAGCCCTGTGTTGCTTTACGCTATAGCCTCGGTTGAAAGCGGATTCAATCCGAAAGCGATCAACAAAAATGGAAACGGCACATATGACTACGGCATTATGCAGATCAATTCCTCATGGTACAAAAAGCTTGGACATGAAACATGGATGTCCCTTGGCGATCCCTGCACAAATATCAAAACAGGCGCAATGATTTTGAAGGATTGCATTGACCGTAAGGGTCATACATGGGAAGCGGTAGGCTGTTACAACGCTGCGTCGAAAAGCAAAAGAAGCACATACGCAAACAAGATATACAGGGAAATCAGAAAAATGGAAGGTCAAACGGCATCGCTGCAATCAGAGAAAAATAAGAGGGGGGTTAATACAAGATAATGGTTAGAAAGGAAACTGATATTCAGGCAGCGATACTTTCATGTTTGAGGGCTATGGGGATTTTTGCATGGCGGCAGAACACCGGGGCGGTATCAGAGGGCAAAAGATTCGTGCGTTTCGCGTTCCCGGGAATATCTGACATATTAGGAGTATTGCCAGGCGGTAAATTTCTGGCTATTGAAGTGAAATCGGACAGAGGCAAGCTAACGCCAAGACAGAAGGCATTTCTCCAACATGTGGCCGACAATCAGGGCGTTGCGATTGTGGCCAGATGCGTCGATGATGTCATTAAAGAAGTAAATAATTACAGAGATACCGCACGAGTATCTCGGCGTTTTGATTGTGGATAGAAGAAGCCGCACCCTATTGGTGGGTGTGTGCAATAAATGGTATGGGTGGGACTCATGAGGGATGTGAAGGTTGGTTATCTTGCAAGTTTTGTTGTGATTAAATCATTGCCCCATTATGATTCTTATTTGACTAAGCTCGTGAACTCGGAACTGCTTGCCCTGCTTCCGAAGAAATGGGCAACAAAAGAACACAAGATTAACGATTCCGGGTGGGCGGTTATCTATGATCTGAAAGGGGCGCGGATAACGCTGTCACAAAAATGCCCGATGTATGTGAGAAAAATGCTCGAATACCTCTTTGCGGATGCGCTTACCGATCTTGGGGTCAAACTAAAGAAGGTGGCTGCTTCGGAACGGACAAAATTTGCGAAAGTAGCGGCTGAACCCGCAAACGGCAACGCAAAAACAAATCATGAACTGTTCCGTCTTTTTCAGCCGTATATGGAAAAAGCAAGGGTGGAAGACTACATTTCGGAAAAAATATCGTTCGTAAAATATTCCAGGGATATTAAAGAATATGTGATAAACGCCTTGTGTCCGCCGGGGTTATCCGAATACGTTTATATGGTGACCTTGAACAGGGCAAACGAGGAATTGATGATCGATATTACTGTGGATAAAAAATATATGGGATTGTTTGTAGGGACAGGGGGCGTGAACATTCTCCTTGCCTCTAAACTGTGCGGATGTAAAATCAGTGTGCTCGGCGTTAGCAAGGATACGTTGGACAAATTTAAAAATATAACAAATTAGGAGGGTAACATTATGGAACAGCAGGCAGTGGAATCAAGATTGGCAAACGGCGTTAACGATATGAAATTCAAAGACGAAAGGGATAAGAAAAGGTACGAAAGAAAGTTGAATCTCGCTTACGATCCCGACAGCATCTTTATAATGCCGGTCGGCGGACGAATGGGAATCGGCTTTGTTATCAACTTAACAAACCTCGACAGGGCGGTAAACGTGCTGAAAAAGAACATAATATTCAAGGTTAGTCAGGAGGAAGGTGCAGATATATTTGCAAAATTGCAGGCTATATCTGACGCCTTGTGGAAAACTGTTCGGGAAAACGTGCCCGCGCTGCATTCTTTTTCTGCGGCGAAATGGAGAGAGCTTAACGACACAAAAGATAAAAAGCTTGTACTTGCGAACAGAAAGTCCTCAATGGTCATACTTCCTCGCGATGAAAGGATCGCGCAAATTATTGCCGCGATCAAGGTACTCAACGAGAAGATCTTTGATTATCAGGTAAGTGGGCAATTTGAAGAACTTGGGAACCTTGTCACTAAATATAAAGACATTGATGCCGATATCGTCAGCATAACTGATACTATCGACAGTCTTGTCCCGCCGCCGAGGAAAAAGAAAGGTGCACCATCAGCCGAGAGAGGAGGAAACGGCGCTAATGGCGGCAATAGTGCCTGACATGTTTCGGTAAAAAACACGTTTAAAAGCGGTCCTTCGGGGCCGCTTTTTTTGTTTTTACCCCTCGGAATTAATACATACATAAGCAATAAATCTGTAGGCCACGAATAACCCCTTCAAATAGGAGCCTGTGACGGCTTTATACACAGGCTCCCCCCCAAAAAAATCACAAACACACAAAAATCGCGCAGGGCTATATCTGCGTGGAAAAACACACAAAAAAAGGAGGTACTCATGCAACTCGTAGAGTTCGTGAACAAGTATCACGAACAGATAGTGGGAAAAATCGAAGAAGTATTGACCCCGGTGTACCACCCGGGAAAAGAAGTGGATGAAACAAAGCAGGGGAAGATCATTTCCCTGTTGAGGCGTCCATTTCCAGTTCAAGGCGAAATCATAAAAGGGTTGGCGAAGGCAATGTACGAAAAGGGTCGCAAAAAGCTCTTTGTTTGCGGTGAGATGGGCACAGGCAAAACCATCATAGCCGCTTCAGTTGTGCATTTGTCGCCGAAACCGCTTCGCACACTCGTAGTTTGCCCGACACACCTGGTTGAAAAGTGGAAGCGCGAGGTTGCGCTAACAATCCCCGGCGCAAAGGTTGTAGACCTTTCCGTAAAAGACGTAATCGGGAAATTACAAAAAATGCGCGGAAGGCCGAGGCCTGAAGTGCATGAATTTTATGTAATATCAAAGGAGCGCGTAAAGCTCTCTCACGGGTGGAAACCCGCGCTCTGGATAAAAAACACTAAGTGGGGCCCTGAACCGGTATGCCCTTCATGTGGATCGATACCAGTAGACGATGAGGGAGAACCCCTCCCGGAAACGGTATTGCTAAAAAAGAAAAACGTGTGTCAAGGCTGCGGAGAACCTCTCTGGCAGGCTACCCCGAACCCTCGGCGCTATGCCCCTGCGGAATTTGTAAAAAAATACCTGAAAGGGTATTTCAACATGACAATCCTCGATGAGATCCACGAGTTCAAGGCCGGGGATTCATTGCAGGGACACGCCATGGGTGTTCTTCTGTCATGCTCCGAGTATTTTATGGGACTGACGGGAACCCTTTCCGGCGGTTATGCCGATGACCTGTTTTTTCTCTTATACAGGTCGAACCCCGCGGGATTAGCCGAGTTTGGCTATGCTGGCGTTGAAAACTGGCAAAAGCTGTATGGTGTGCTTGAGGAAGTGGAGGTCATAGACGAAGAAGACCACACATACGGCAGGCAGAAGCGTCGAGGCAAGACGATGAAAAAACGGCCGGGCATATCGCCTGAAGTAATAGGCCGATATTTTCTCGACAAGTCTTGTTTCATAAGGCTTGCCGATGTCATAGAGTCGCTGCCTCCTTACGACGAGTATGTTGTATCTGTTGAACTCGGCCAGCAGGAGGAAGAGTACAAGCGGCTCGAAAGGACGCTTGCAAATGCAGTAAACGAATTTAAAAAGCTCGCTCTTGGGGCTATGCTCCAATCGTTGCTTTGCTACCCGGACTCGGCGGTAGTATTCCCCGAGGATATAGAGATAAAAGACAGAATCGGGAGGCTGCTGGCAAGAATAACAGCGCCTATGGTTGATATAGGCAATCAGCTTCTTCCAAAGGAAAAAGAGCTCCTCCGGATTATCAAGGAAGAGCACGCGGCAAAACGAAAGGTGCTCGTCTATCTCGTCTTCACAGGACGGCGCGACATCCGGCAGAGGCTCGTGAAAATCATCTCTGCAAAGGGATACCGTGTCGGAATACTGCCCGAAACGGTGGAACCAAAAAAGAGGGAAAAGTGGATAGAAGATAACGCTGCAGAGTTCGATGTGCTAATTGCGAATCCAGAACTGGTAAAGGTTGGTTTAGACCTCATCCAGTTTCCCTCGATTGTGTTCTTCGAGGTCGGCTACAACATCTTCACATTGCGCCAGGCGGCAAGAAGGTCGTGGCGCATCGGGCAGAGTCAGCCCGTAAAGATCTACTATCTCTGCTATCAGAAGACGATGCAGGAGGCCGCCCTTGTCCTTACGGCAAAAAAACTTGAAGTTGCCTTCTTGACCGAAGGTGACATGCCGGAAGGGTTAGGGCAATACAACTCCAGCGGCGGCTCAATAGCCGAAGAGCTTATGAATGCCCTCGTAGAGGGCAAGACAATAACCGGCGCGGAAGTAGTCTGGGCAAACATGCGGAAGAAGGAAATCGAGTCTTCCCTTGAGATAGGGAAGGACGAAGTTGCTTTTTCTGAAATGACTACGGTGAAACAACGCGAAACAGCAAGAACGACCGTGACCGACAGTACAGTTATAAATGTCACGGTCATCACAAAGGGAAAACGGAAGGTGTCGAGGTTGTCGGTCAGATATGGCGACCTTGATACGGAACTAAAAGGGAAAATGGTTCAGTTCGAACTATTTTAAATAAAGGAGGAAAGATGATAACAGTAACATACTATTCTATAGATGGCTGCCGCAAGACGCGGCATTACAAGTCTCTCAAAGGGGCGCAGGGTTTTGCCCATAAGCGGGTCGGCCCACATCCTGAAATCGGCATGAGCTACGCCATCAGCGACGACGGCGTGGGCAAAATAGTCGTCAAGGGGGAAGCGACGCTAAGAGAGATCTTCCCGAGAAGGGAGGCTTAATGGCACGAGCAGCGGCGCAAATGAAGATGGGGTATTATCCTACCCCTGAAAAAACACTTAACTTGCTGCGGAGGAAGATAAAGCTAAATCCCCACGCGGCAATAATTGATCCATGCTGCGGTGAAGGTGCCGCCATGCGTCAAATGGCATATCTCCCACCCGACGAGCGGGAAAGTCACTATAAATGCTGGGTCAAGTTCTACGGGGTAGAGCTTGATACACATCGGGCGCAAATAGGGCGTTCCTTGTGCGACCCGGATGCAATCGTGACTGGGAGCATTTACGATACAGTCATCCGACCTGCGGGTTGTTTTTCGATGCTGTATCTTAATCCCCCGTATGAGTACGAAAAAGGGGAAAGGATGGAGTTCCTTTTTCTCAAAAAAGCGCACAACTGGTTAAAGCCAGGCGGTGTGCTGATTTTCCTTGTCCCTGAGCTTGTGCTCCGATTACCGAAGGTTGTAACCTGGATCAAAAGAAGGTACGAAAACATCCGGGTATATCGCTTTCACCGAGAGGAATACCCCGTGTTTAAGCAGATAGCATTGTATGCGGTGAAGCTGCCCGAAGAAATGCACGGTCAGCATCAGTTAGGGAATTCGTTTGGGGATACCCCATATATTGAGGACACGCTTGGGGATTATGTTTACCCCGTACCCCCCGGCTTGTCGCCGGCAGTGTTTGAGCAAAAAGGCATGACGCCGGAAGAGGTGGAGGCATTCCACGCCGCCACGGTAGCGAATACGAAAAAGGCTCTCGGATTGGACAAAGCAAAGGAGGCGGCGAGTGCGCTGTCACCTTTGTTCCCGCTGAGAAAAGGACACATCGTGTCACTCCTCATGTCGGGCGTATTGAATGGTCGGCTTACCGACCGTCTGGTGTTCAAGTGTTTCACAAAGAGACACCAGACTGAAACTACCGTCGTAGAGGACGGAAAGACAAAAAAAGTAACGCTGGACTCCTACGTGTCCGGCATACGCGTCATAGAAAAAGGGGAATGGTACGACGTAATTTAGTCTAACCTTCTCCCCGCAAAACCCAAATTAAAAACACACAAAAAAAAGGAGGCCAACATGGCACCAAAAAGATACCCGGATTGCGAGGGTTATACGGAATGCCTGCTAAAGGCGGCTATTACTCAGACAGAGTTTGAATGTCCCGAGAAGTGCCCCCGTTATAAGAGAAAAAAAACCGATAGCGATGACCCTGTGTACAGGGAGGAAAACAACATTGTCAAGGGTCTTGGCTTTTACTGCACAGACCAGACCCTCAAAGGAACCAGTCCGGAAAGGCTTGTGGATACAGACGGATATGGGGGAGGGCTTGTGTATGTTGCAGATTGATAGAGATTTTAACAAAGGTTACTACACTCCGCCCGGGTTTTACGGAACGGCGGAATATCACCGACCGACGCTTGCCAAGCGTTTTATAGCCACAGACGGCGTGATGTTTGTGTTCGAAGAGCAGAAGTGTTACTGGCTGTCCGATGTGATGGCCAGCTACATGAAAAAGTACGATGCCCACGAGTCGTGGTTTTTTACCGTGGATGTCGTGGTGAAGGGAAGCACCTGCGACGTGGTTATAACAGACGGCAACTACAATGTTGTCGTCAAACAACATATCGGTTTCACAGACCTGGAGAAAAACCTCAGATTTTTTATAGCGCAGCAGGACGATCTCTGGGTTTGTATGCTCCCAAGCGAATATTAAGGGGGGCGTTATGGGTGAAGCGTTACTAAAGGAAAGGGAGCTGCGGCCTCCCATTGTGACCGCAAAATACAACGGAGTAGAGGCGTTGTGCGATATGTGCCTCTACGAAAAGCTGCACGCCGCTACATGTAGGTTGGTGGTGATGTCGCTGTACGGCTCAGAAAGCCAGTGCAGGGCAATATTCGCCGCCCTTACACAATGGCAGCATGTGGAAATAGCTGATGCCCGCGTGCGGAGTGGTGGCAACATGCGCTACAAAAGTGCAAAGGTGGGGTACGGGAAGTACCACGCCGTTATATGGTGCGATTCCCCAGTGGAAAAAGCCGTCATTTGTTTTGACGGCGAGGATGAAAACGATGCGTGGGGAAAGTTTTTTGATAATAGGAAAGTACCTCTTATCAAGGAGTGGCTGCCCAAGCTGGCATCTGCCCTCGTTGAGGCAGAGTACGTAACGGTGCTGGATGGCATCGGGGCGTCCGGCTATCTTGTGGATACGTCCGACGACAAAATATGCGATTTGATCGTTGAGAAGATCGCATAACATTAACATAAGGGGGGGCATTTGCCCTCCCTTTTTTTTGTTGAGGCCGCGGAAGTAATACAACTAAGAACATCTTAACCGAGTATATAAAAGGAGCCTTTTTCGATGGTACATAATCGAGGATTTATCCACCTGACCCCGTTGATCATAGTATGTGTTCTTGCCGGTGCCTGGTATCTGCATAAGAGCTACAAAGAAAACAGGCTTCAGGAAAACATCGGGGCCATGTTGCGGGACTACAGGGCGGCTATCACCGCCACAATCTCCAACGAGGAGGACAAAAAAAAGGTCGAGGCTGCTATGGATGTAATCGAGGAAATTGTTCTCAAACAGGCCGCCGATGTTGTTAAAAATGAAAAATTTCAGGAAGTAGGGAAGGAATTAACAAATTCCTTCACATTAGATAGCGTGCAAAAAGCGTGGGACAATTTAGTCACAAAAAAAACAGGAGATTAAAATATGATCGAAGAAAAAGTATGCCTGCACGAACTGGGCAACCTGTTAACTGTAATAGGGGGCGCGTCTTTTCTGCTGGATAAGATGGTGAAAAACGCTAACATGGAGTTGATCAACAAGGTAGCAATAATCAACAAATGCGCTCAGCGTGCAATGAGGGTTGTTGCGGCTTCAAGATGGACCACCATTAATAACGACAGAAGCGTAATCGACCTACACACAGCCGTAGCAGAGACGGAAAGTATCCTGCGGATGATGACAGGAGAACACGCAAATCTGTCATTGGACAGCGAAACAAACTGTATGGTAGCCGTCGATCCGATTGATACCGACGAGATACTGATAAACCTCGTCAAGAATGCCGCTGAGGCCATAAAAACAACCGGTCGCAGGGGTACGATAAGCGTTGTGGTTAAAAGATCACAGTGCAAGGCAACATGCCTGACGTGTGGCGAAAATGTCACCGGGGAGTACGTCACGCTTGCGGTTTCCAACGACGGTCCGCAAATACCAGCTTCAGTCATTGATACTCTTTTCGAACGCGGATACACAACAAAGAAATACGGGTCGGGCATAGGGCTTTATGTGGTTCGTCTAAAAACCCATCTTGCTGGAGGCCATGTTACGGTTGTATCCAACCCCACCCTGACAACGTTTAAGATATACCTGCCCGTTGCTGAAAAAGCAACAGAGTGCAGTCCCGTAAAACACAATCTCCCTCCGGGGAAAAAAGCCGCTATTTTGGTACAGGAAAGATCAGTGCTAAAAATGCTGGAGGAGTTCCTTTCCACTATGGGGGTAAACGTTGTCCCCGATTGTAGCAGTGAGGAAAACACCCTGGAACTGGTGATATGTGACAGTAAAAGTAGCAACATAGGGGTTGTCCAGGAGATGTTGGCACACAACCACAAGGTTAAGGTTATGTGCATAACAGATCACTGTATAGATACAAACGGCGCTGCCAGGGTACATTTTTTGGTAAATCCGTTTAGTTATGAAAAATTTGTAGGTACGGTGTGCGGTATTCTTGCACCGAACAGCTCCAAAAATAACTAAATAGGTGGGCAAATTGAAATTAGCAAGTTTTTTTAAGAACCTTACCGCAAAACAAAAGCAGCGGGTCAAGATTGCCGCCGTAATCGGATCCGCCTGTCTGCTGATAATAGTTAGCGTTTCAATCACGGGGAAGAAAGACGCAACTAAAAAAGAAGAAGCGGTGAGGCGTGACAGAAGGTATACGATCTTGTCCGACAAGGCTGAAAAAGACCTGTGGATTGCTGCGGAAGCGCAGAACATAAAAGCCCTTGAAAAATCCAACGAGGATATGAGGGCGGAAATGGACAAGATGCGGAAAGAGCTTGACACAACAAAGCAGCAGGTAAAAATGCCTCCGAAGCCAGTGCCCGAAAAAAGCGCTACAGCAGCAGGTGTTCCCCCAAAAGGGGGGGTAGCGAAACCGGGAGCACAGCCTGCACAGCCTGATGCTACTTGGCCGCCGGTTCCCCCTCCGGCCCCACCCGGTACAACGGCAATATCGCACCCGCCTTCGACGAAACAATCCACATCGGCAAAAGATAAGGACCAGACCGGCGGCGCAGGATCGATAAGGGTGTGGCAAACAGACCAGAAGCAGTCTACGCTAAAAGACAAGGCAAAAGACGACAAAAGCCATGTATGGGTTCCTACGGGGAGTATAACCAAAGCGGTCATTCTATCGGGAATGGATGTACCTTCATCCTTGAAGGCAAAAAACGAGCCATACCCGGCGCTTATGATGCTTTCAGATTACTCTCTGCTGCCGAACAGGTTCAGAATGGACATGAAGGAATGTTTTATCATAGGCGCAGGCTACGGCAACATGGTAGAGGAGCGTGCTTATATCAGGACGGAAACGCTCTCATGTATAAAGCACGATGGCACTCCGTGGGAGGTGTCGTTAAAGGGACAAGTTGTAGGCGAGGATGGGAAACTCGGAATGCGTGGGAATGTTGTGACGAAGCAGGGCAAGCAGATCGCGCTATCCATTGTTACAGGCATACTGTCAGGCTTGAGTACGGCGCTCAAACCCACGTCTCCGATGCAATTTGTGCAACTGGACAAAGAGGATAACAAGACGAGGATGGTTATGCCTGAATTTGGTGATGTTATGCTTGGCGCGGGTATGGTGGGTACAGGGAATGCTCTCGCAAAGGTATCGGACTATTATCTCAAGCTTGCCGAACAGATGTATCCCGTTATAGAAATCGAGGCAGGGCGGGAAGTTGAAATAATAGTAGTAAAAGGCGGCAAATTAACGCCGCAGGAAAACAAAAAACAGGAGAAGGAAAAACAGGAGACCACAACTCCAACAAAGTCGCCATCTCCGAAGAAAGGGTAAGGAGGTTTCGTGAAATATCTACTGATGGCTTTGGCCTTTGCTATATTCAGCGTCTTCACCGGCAGCTTGCATGGCGCAGGGAATGATGTCAAAATCCCTATGCCGAATGTGCATGTAAAATCCATTGAGTTCAAGAATGAACTTGGTTTGTTCGAAGTGGCGACAGAAAACGGAAACCTGTTTTATATGACGAAGGACAGGCGATACGCGATCATGGGCAACGTGTTTGCCCTCCCTGCTATGGAAAACATCACCGAAGAGAGAAAAGCGGAAATCTTTAAGATAGATTTTTCATCGCTGCCTTTGAGCAATGCTGTAAAGCTATCCGCAGGGACAAAAAAAATAGCGGTGTTTAGTTCGCCCGATTGTCCCTGGTGCCGGAAACTTCATGAGGATATGAAGCTGTTAAAAAATGTGGAAGTCTACGTTTTTCTCGTTCCATACGGTGCACCGGAGAAAGCTAACGCTATATGGTGTTCTGCGGACAAATCGGCTACTCTCGAGAAACTTTACACAGGCGCAAAGATACCTACCGGAACAAATTCATGCGATGCCGCCTCCGTAATCTCCGAAAATGGCAAGCTTGCGAAGAAACTCGGATTATCCGGCTATCCCACAATCGTTATAGACGACGGTAGGCGCATATCAGGATACATCCCGCATCAGTTACTTGAGACAAAAATATTCAAGAAAACAGCAAAAAGGGGACAAAAGTGAGAACATTAAGATATGCCTTTTTTTGTGGTGTGCTTGTTGCTATTTCAGGCTGCGCATCAAATTTTACGTGTCCCGCCCCGGCTTCCGGACTAAAATGCAGCCCTGTGTCCGTTGTTTATGATAAAGCAATGTCCGGCGAAATCATGACAACACCGGCGGTAGATGCGAAATCAACACAAAAAAAACAAAACAAGCAAGCGGAAGTTGAACCTGTTGACAAACCTCAGATGCCCTCAACCGCATCCGGAAGACTGCACGCCGAAAAGATGGTGCCGCTCCGTGTGCCCCCGAAAATAATCAGGATTTGGCTTGCCCCGTGGGAAGACGACGACGGCGATCTCATTCAGGGCGGGTATGTGTACAGCGAGATAAGCGACCCAAAAAACAGATGGGTTATCGGGGAGAAAAAACAAGACGGCGGCAAAAAGCACATGCGGTTTTTCTCGGGGAAGGCGCCGGAAAGGTTAAAGGAGGGTACGGTAGAGCGAAGCTCTCTTGTCAGAGACAAACTGCCGGAACACAAAGACAGCAATCAAAAACGCCCGCCAGAGGTTAAAGCAATCCCGGTAACCCCTTCTCCCGTGCGGCCCCCTGCCAAATCTACGGAGCAGGGGAAAGCACCGGACAATCCCCCGCGATCCGATAATACAGCGGGGTGTCCGAGCGGCACATGCCCCATAAAAAGCTCGACAACCCCTGCTGAAGACGTAGCCTCATATAATCCGAAAAGCTCATCCGAGTATGTTTTTGAAGAGGCTGTTGAACCCGTATCACTTGTCACAGATAGTAACCCTGCGGTAGCTGACAATATTGCCAAGAGGAGGGCTACAGTGCGTTCTCGAAAAGTCAACATGCGAAGCGGCCCCGGCTTGGCCTATAGGGCGAAGGGAAAGGCGGTGTTCGGCGAAGTGTTTAACGTGAACGGCTCGGCTATCGGTGAGGATGGCGATATCTGGTATAGTGTTTTGACCCAAAACGGGGAATGCTGGATAAGAGGTACATCGCTTAATGTTGTCCAAGAAAAACCCTCGGAAGTAATACAGAAGATATGAACTTAATAACATGGAAATATTATATGGGGAAGAGGAGGTAAAAAGTGTATCAGGCAAGGCACCTAATGACCGCGTTAAGATGTGGCAATGACACGTATGCTGAGATATATCATGGGGTTGCGAAGCAGCACAACATCACCTATGACGAGGCAAAGGAAAAGGTGAAGAACCACACGGAAGAATATTTGAGAAATAGTTATGAGCTGCGTAAAAGGTTTGCAGGGTATGGCAAGGCGTTTGAACACTTTTTGAGGGAGGAAGCTACTGCTATTACAACTGTGAACTATCTAACGAGCACGTTACTGAAAAACAACGAAGGATATTTTGGTATCCCAAATTTGCAATAAGGAGGTTCTTATGGAAAAGGAATTGTTAAAAAGGGTCGGTAAAACACTTGGCAAGGTGGCTTTGTCTCCGCTCACAACTGTGGCGGTAGTTTTACTTCTAAGTGCTGCTGCATCGTATGCCGGAACATCCGGTACAGAATTTTCTGACATCTACGATACTTTGAAAGGCTGGACCAACGGCGGTCTTGGAAAGACCATCGCTGCGGGTGCTTTTCTAACGGGTATCGCCATGGGAGTCGTAAAACAGTCGATCATTTCGGTAGTTACTGGCATAGGCACTGCGCTTGCGGTCAATTACACCCCCACGGTAATTGAAAACGTAGTCACCGCTATAATTTAACTAACTGAGCCCACTGCACACCCGTGCCGGGGGCTTGCTAACTAAAATATGGATACTTTAAAGATAACCAGACAGATGCTGGATAGGCATTTACTATCCGAAATGCTACCGTATTATGCATTCGACAAGGAATCTGAAACCTACGTGCTATCTCACGGCATAGGTATTGTATTCGAGTGCACGCAAGTGTGGGGAGGCACAACAACAGTAGATGCCTTAAAGGGACTTTTCTACCAAAATTTTCCTACGGGGACGTCGATTCAAATAATGGTTTATGCCTCCCCTACAGTTAAATATATGATGGATGCCTATGTGCATCTCAGGGAAAACCTTTGCACTAAGCCTGCATTGCTGGAGGCCGCGAGGCGCAAGCGAGACTTCGTTGTTAAAGGGTCAAAGGAGTCGATGCTTAAAGGCTACGACTACCGTGCGAGGAACTTCAGGCACATAGTGTCGGTGGTTGTTCCCTGTCAGGATACTCCGGAAGGCTACAGCGTCGGAATAAAAACCGCAACAAGGATAAAGCCGACCATCTATCAGGCTTTGAATACGGCGCATTTAAACCCGAGAGAAATGCAACCGTCCAAATTTCTGACCATTCTATCCGAGATATTGAACCCGGGTCATAACCATGACGAAATGCAACACTATGACGAGCGCAGCGTGCTTCGGGATCAGATTGTATATGCGGAAAATGAAGTAAGCGTGGGGAAAGACCATCTTGTGCTCGATGGAAAATATTTGAGGAATTTCTCGGTCAAGCAATTCCCCCAGACGTGGGATATATCCGACACGGTAAATTATGTAGGCAGCCTTTTTGATAACGTAAGACAGGAACCAGTGCCGTTCATGATAACGCTGAATACCGAATATATAGATAAGATTAAGTCTGTCGATGGTGTCCAGAAAAAAGCGATGGCGGTGTCATATCAGTCGTTCGGCCCTATAGCTAAATGGGTCCCCGAACTGGCGGAAAAGAAACATAACCTCGACAGTTACGTAAACAAGGTAAAAACCGGAGACGCGCCCGTGGGGGGGTACCTGAGCATTACGGTATTTGCAGATTCCCCAGAGGAGCTCGAGTCAATGTCAACTCTTTGCGAAGGCCTGTTTCGTGGGCTTGGCTTTATATTGCAGAGAGACAATTACATCATGCTGCCTATGTTTTTGCTATCCCTGCCGCTTGGGTATCAAAAGGATGCCCAGGGCGACCTTCGCCGCCGTAAAACCCTTAAAGCATCAGATGTAGCCGAACTTGCGCCGATAGCATCAGACTGGGCGGGGTTTGGTACGCCCATACTTCAGTTGCAAGGCAGAAGGGGCCAAGTCCAGTTTTTTGACCTTTTCAGCAACCCGATGGGCGGTTATTCAGGTATTGTTGTTGCTGCGACCGGGGCGGGCAAATCATTTTTTGTAAACGAGCTGATAACATCGTACCTTTCTGTTGGAGCAAAAATATGGGTTATTGACGTCGGGCGCAGCTACGAAAAACTTTGCAGTTTTTGCGACGGCTCGTTCATGGTATTCGGAGCAGATTCGAATGTGTGCCTGAACCCGTTTTCGGGGGTTAGCAACATAGACGAGGAAATGCCGATTCTAAAATCCATAGTAGCTCAAATGGTATCAAGGAACGCGCTCGACGAATTATCGCTGTCGTTCATAGAAGAAGCGATTAAAGAAATGTACACAGAGCATGGGTCTGACATGACGATATCGCATGTAGAGGAATATCTTAAAAACAAGGGCGAACCTATCGCAATATCAATAGCAAGAAGGCTGTATTCTTACACAGCTCAGGGGGCATACGCATCATACTTCAACGGTGTAGCAAGCCTGACTGCCACTACGGATCTCGTTGTCATGGAGCTTGAAGAACTGAAGAGCAAAAAAGACCTGCAGGAAGTTGTTTTGCTGTCCCTTATCTATCAGATACAGCAAGCTATGATGGACAGAACAAGCTACAAGCTGCTTATCATTGATGAGGCGTGGGATCTCCTTACGGGCGGCAACACAACGCAATTCATGGAAACCGCCTACAGGCGTTTCAGAAAATACAAAGGCGCCTGTTTTTCAATAACCCAGTCGGTCAACGACTTCTACCGTATACCGGCGGGCATCGCAATCATTGAAAACTCGGACTTCATGTTTTTGCTGCGCCAACGCCCCGAGTCAATCAAAATGCTCCGTGAATCGGGCAGGGTGTCACTGAACGATGCCTTGTTTGATTTGCTCAATAGCGTCCATACCGATCAGGGTAATTACTCCGAGATATTCGTATATACCCCTGTCGGTGTTACAGTAAGCAGGTTGATCGTTGACAGGTTTACGCAGCTACTTTACACCTCTAAAGCCGAGGAATTCACCGCTATAAAAAAATACATCGAACTGGGTCACGGTGTTGATAAAGCGATAGAAAAGGTTATCGAAGATGAGGAGCGCGGATGATAATAATATCATTATTACTGGCGGCGACACTTACTGTATCGCAGGGGACTGTAGATTATAGCGTACCGGGTGGTGTAGGCAAGTACGAAAAGACAACATCCTATGTGTTGACCGAAGAAATAAAGCCCGCCACGACAAAAACATCTGTCAAATCCACTGGTTTTCCTACTGCAATCAAGCCTAAACGTGTTATCAGGGTCCCGGTCAAACAGGAAGATTTAACACCGTCCTTCACGCGTGAGTAACTTGAACCTCAAGATGTCGTAAAGATTCTTGAAAAGATATTGAATTCCAAATAAGGAGAACGTATGGAATACCCCCTTTTTTTCAAAATAGCCAGAGTAATGCAAGGGATTACCCAGAAGGAAGTAGGCTTGGCAGCAGGCGTATCTACCCAGGCGATCAACACATACGAAAACGGCAGGGGGACCCTCTCGCTGGAAACATTGTCGAAAATAGCCGCACGCTTGAATATCAACCCCGAATATTTGACTGACCCAACGGATACCCCCTTTCTCTCTGATGATATTCTGATTATGTCGATTCCGGCGGCCATGCCCATGCAGGCCGTATACCAACTGCTCTATTTCCTTGCAAAAAAAACTGAAATGATAGAAGTGCTCTTTTTGCATTCAAACACGATATTTGCCAAGAGGCTCATGCGATGCCCCAAAGCGGACAATCCAATCATGGCGATCGCTTGCCGGGACTCCTATGGCAATATATTCTTGTTCAAACGGCAAAACACCCTAATCGGGCCTATCGCAATCACAGGCGACAGAGAGTTCAAGATCGACCTGAATAATACCGACAACTCTTTGAACAAATCCATCATCACCAATGACAAAGAAATCAGCGATAAACAGCTCAGAGAAATAAGAGACGCAACTATAGCTCGTGATGAATTGGAGGAAATGTTCGGAAAAATACATAGTGTAAAACTTACAAAAGACGAAGAACAAATAATAGTAAAAATGCGGGAAAAAGGGATAGAAGCCACGGAGATTCTTCGTTTTATGGCTGCCCTTGAATAGCTTTGACTTGTTTTTCTCTGCCCCACAGACAGTATGATATCGGCGCAACTGCCGCTGCCACAAAAATTACTATGCTCGTTACAACACCGCCTTGCTCGACAAACGAATGCCATCCGCTATTGGCAACCGTGAATCCCCCGCAGACAATGGTAACCAGATACGGCACGCCGCAGACACAGTAATAAACGGGTTTCTTGAACAAGAAGATTATCCGTCTGTTTGGTATCGTATAAACAAAACCCATGATAACCATGAGCAGGGCGGCAAGCCGTATCGCCCCGTCATGATGTGTCCCTGCGGGGTTCAGGCCAATCACACCCACAATGCCATATAAAATAGAGATTGCCCCCAATATTGTCGCCGCGATTTTTGTAATAACGCTTGCGATATACACACTGCTTTGTGTTCTATCTGCCCCATTCAAAACCCGCACCCGTGGGAATTGTATGCGTTCTGACAGGCTCAATATCGCTATCAACGGGGTCTCTGTCGCGTTCCGTGTGATCTATGTGGTTTGTGCCGGGTTGCTTCAACTTAACCGCAGTGCCATACGCGATAATTCCCACTACCGTGCCTTTTGCGTGCGGGGAAAATACGGCGGAGCTTATCTGTATCCCCATAACGGCGTCGGCATTGAGCGCAGCAGCGTTTTTGGCGAGTGCGGCAATCGCTTCGCTGTTTGCCAGTTGCATGGATTCCTCATAACCCGTAACTCTGCCGCCAGTGAAGTCTTTGAACGCGGCAATCGCATCCCGAGCAAAACTGATGCCGGTGACATATGAAGCCGAAATAACTCCGAGATATGCCCGTATGTTGTTATGCTCAATATAGCCGGTTGAAATTATCATACATTTTCCTCCTTGTTTTGGTTCTTACATATTATTAATTCCACCGTTTGAAATATTTCAGAAACGTTTCCGTCTGCAATCAAAATATATCAGGGAAGTAATACATAAGAAGAAGTGCCCATCTGGTTGATGCCGATTTTGGGAGGCAAAGAACCAGTGGGATTTTTGTTGTCGTGTTCTGTAAGTTATTGAAATAATTAAAGAATTTCTTAAGTTTTATTTCCTGATGCCGATAAATATTACATGAAGGCAAGGAAGAAAAACAAGGGAGGTGAAAGGGTTTTTAAGCAGTAAAAAAATAAACGGCAAGACGCCGAAACAAAAAAAACAAGGAGGTTCACCATGGCTTTTAGAATCGCAACCAATACCGCATCAATTAACACCCAGAAATATTTAGCAGCAAATCAGGCTACACAGGACAAAGCTCTCCAGAGGCTTTCCTCAGGCACCAAAGTGGCATCTGCAAGAGACGACGCTGCTGGTGCGGCAATCTCATTTCAACTCAATGTAAAAGCTGCATCCCTTGCCAAGGGTATAGACAACGGCAATCAGGCTATAGGCATGCTGCAGACTGCAGAAAGCGCAATGAATACGGTAAGTAATATCCTCTTACGGTTGAAAGAGCTTGCTACCCAGGCTGCATCATCGAACACCGTAGACAGGGATAAACTTGATGCAGAAGCGAACAAACTTGAACAAACGCTCGACAATATCAATACTTCCACAAAGTACGGCAGCATGGAAGTTTTCGGCTCAGAAACCTTCACATTTCAGTTGGGGGATGCGAACAGTGCGGCAGAGCAGGTAGGCTTCAGCCAGGTGGAGGTAAGTGCGGCATCCGTAGGCAGCACGGCCTTAGACGGTGCGGAACTCAGCTTGGCCAACGTTGCCAGCGCACAAGCTTATATTGAAGCTGTGGACAATGCTATTGCCTCAATCAATAGCAATAAGGCAGACATCGGCGCCACAATGAACCAGATCCAGTTTCAGGTCGATAACATGACATCCATGTACGAGAACACAAAAGCAGCAAATTCAACCATCACCGACGCAGACTTTGCCGGAGAGATGGCGGACTTCACTAAAGCCCAAATACTTCAGCAATCAGGGGTATCCATGTTGGCTCAGGCGAACCAGGCCCCACAAATGGTGCTTTCCCTACTTAAAGGGTAATAGTATCACTCACAATACTCCCCCCTCCCGTTGGGGGGAGTATTTTTATGTACGCCTCAGTAACGTTCAAAACACATCATTTCACAATCTTTTACCTTTGCCGGGTAGTAATACATAGATAACGTACAACTAGGAGGTAGTCATGCCCATTGCTTTTATTATTACGGTAAGCCGGGAAACAAGGGAGGTCTCAAATGAATAAGATAACCACGGGAAAATTGCGTGCCCTTATTGTTTATTTGGCCGCTTTCAGGTTCAAGACATCCAGAAATATATTGTTCGGGATGTTGATAATGATATTAAGCGGAATATTCTCACCTGCATATAGCGATACCGATCTTGCCGGCGGCAACCTTACCCCTGCAAACGGGGATACGCTGACTGGAAAATATACCAACGTGGGAACGTTTACTATTCCTTCCGGCGTTACTGTCAACGTCGGGGCGGGAACCCTCTTGGAAATATATGCCAACACGATAAATATTGAAGGCACGCTCAACGGCGCCGGCAGAGGATATCCAGCAGGCAACTATGGTGCTGCCGGCGGCGGCCCCGGTGGTGGTGCTGTGGTATCGGGGTGGGCAGGCGGTAAGGGCGGCGGTTATGGCGGTCAGGGCGGATCTGGTGCTCCCACTTACGGAACATCTGACGGGACAGATATTGATATGGGTTCTGGCGGCACAATGGGTATATATTCTGGAAGCTATGGCGAAGTTGGTGCAGGCGGTGCAGGCGGTGCAGGCATACTCTTAAAAACAACCGGTAATTGTACTGTATCCGGCACAATTACAGCTAATGGGGCGCCGGGGCTGCGTTATCTGTACGGCACTGGTTCCAACGGCGGCGGCGGGTCAGGCGGCGGCATATACATTGAAAGCAGTGGTGCGCTAACAATATCCGGCACTGTTACAGCTAACGGAGGTTCTCCCGGTGGTGGTCCCGGGTATGCTGGAACAGGCGGAGGCGGAGGCAGAATAAAGCTCTTTAGCGCAAACGGTAGCATAATGGGAAGCACAATTACCGCAACCGGGGTTAATAATGTTGGAACTATATATAAAAATTTCAGCACATATACAGTTACCGCATCTTCGGGTGCTAACGGTAGCATTTCTCCTCTCGGAACAACAGAAACACCTGTAGGAACTTCGCAGGCTTATACAATGACCCCCAATGAGGGGTGTTACGTGACTAACGTCCTTGTGGACGGAAGCTCGGTCGGGACTGTAAGCACGTACACGTTCAGCAACATCGAGGGTGACACTTCGCATACTATTCATGTTAATTACTTATGCCCAACCACAGTAGGCAACAAAATAGTACACACCTTTACCGCAAGTGGCACTTTTGTTTTGCCCCTCGATGTGGGAAGCAGCGAAGTTGAATATCTTGTTGTCGGCGGTGGCGGTGGCGGCGCAGGGGCTAAGGGCGGCGGTGATTCCTCATGGCCTGGAGCCGGCGGTGGCGGCGGCGGATATCGCTCAGGTGTTATCACGATCGAAAAAGGGCAGCCATACGTAATTACCGTAGGTGCAGGTGGTGCAGGTGGTTCTGCTATCGGACCGGCTGGCAAAGGAGGAGACTCTTCTTTCGACAGTCTAATAGTAGCTGCAGGCGGCGGTGGCGGATACGGCACCGGCGAAAATAGAAACGGAGGCTCTGGTGGCGGCGGCGGCGGGTTAGGAAACGTTCCCGAAACAACTCCTCCTCAGGGATATAGCGGCGGGCTAAATCCAACTTCAATTCATAAGCAAGCACCGGGTGGCGGCGGAGGAGGAGCTGCAGCTTCAAATATATCGGACTGTTATAATGGCGTAACCGGCGGCGCGGGCATCAACAAAAGCATAACCGGTGTTTCTGTCGGGTATGCAGGCGGAGGAGCCGGCGGTGTATGCCAAAACGTTACGAACTCTTGTAATTCTGCTTATCCGACCGGAACGCATGGCGGCGGTCGTGGCGGCAGGCAGTTCGGTTATCTGCCTACTCCTGGGGCACCAAACACAGGCGGTGGCGGTGGCGGTGGTGGGTATAATAATGGAGAGAGTGCCACTAATGGCGCTGCGGGTGGCTCCGGTATAGTTGTAATCAGCTATTTAAAGGATGCCCCGCTAACCATTACGGCTACCGCCGGTGAAAACGGTACAATATCCCCGTCAGGTACAACATCTGTTAATTCCGGGGAATCACAAATATTCACGATAACTCCCAGCGCAGGGTACAGGGTAACCGATGTTCTTGTGGACGGCTCAAGCGTTGGGCCTGTAAGCACGTATGAGTTTACTAACGTGACAGAAAACCATACGATTTCAGCTACGTTCTCAATAAATACATATACAATTACAGCTTCATCGGGCGATAACGGCACAATCTCTCCTTCAGGCGCAACATCTGTAAACCATGGAGGCTCTCAAACTTACACAATTGCTCCAAATGAATCCTACCATATAGCTGACGTCCTTGTGGACGGCTCAAGTGTTGGGGCAGTTTCTTCCTATACGTTCACAAATGTATCAGGCAATCACACTATTTCAGCTACGTTCATTACAAGTTCATTTACAATAACCTCTACAGCAGGCGAGGGCGGAATAATCTCCCCCTCGGGAACAAAAACGTATGGTCTGAAAAATGATGCGCTTGATGCTAATGTCGTTCTTTATATGCCTGGCGATACCGATTTTAACGATGTCAAAGGAAATGCGGTTGCAAATAACGGGAGCGCTGTTATTTCCGACACATCTCCATATATCGGTGCCGGGCATATGAGATTTAACGGAAATGTTGCGACCCCCCCTCTATCGGTCGCCACAAGCCCGGACCTAACGTTTGGTACATCGGATTTTACTTTTGAATTTTTTGCAAAACCGGATATATCACAAAATACTTACGGGTATATTATGTCAAACAACATAAATTACCCCGGGTATGACGCATGGACAACGAATGCGTGGTTTATACATAACAATCATCCCACATCGCCGAACCGCTGGAGGATGAGCGTTTACAACATTGGCGGCTGGATACTAACATCAACCTCTCCGTCTAATACAAATGAGTGGACGCATATAGCTATCGTTCGTTCGGGTAACACGTTTATGATGTTCGTAGGCGGGAACCTTGAAGCCACCTATACATCATCTGCTTCGCTGGATGCGGGCACAGGGTCTACTCCGATGTATATTGGCGGGGATTCGCCGAGCAATGTTTATTTGGGTGCTGCTGATGAGTTACGCATTACCAAAAGGGCAAAATATACATCTTCTTTTACTCCTCCTGTATATACGCCGGCTACATATGTTGTAACTCCCAACGAAAACTATCATATCGCTGATGTCCTTGTGGACGGCTCATCTGTGGGCGCGGTAACAAACTACAATTTTGAAAATATAACCGCAAATCATACAATATCAGCATCCTTTGCAATAAATGCCTATGGTATAACCGCAAGTGCCGGTGAAAACGGCAGCATTTCTCCTTCCGGTGCAACATCCGTTAATCATGGCGGTTCTCAGGCATTTACAATAACCCCCAACGAGGGGTACAAAGTATCTGATGTTCTCGTGGACGGAAGCTCTGTGGGTGCTGTAAGCACGTATACGTTCAGCAACGTAACCGCTCCACATACGATCAGTGCAACGTTTGCTACCAATACTTTTGCAATCACGGCTACGGCAGGTGCTAACGGCAGCATCTCTCCATCGGGGACTATATCTGCCAATAAAGGTGCAAGTCAAACTTTCACCATAACTCCCAACGAAGGCTACCACGTAGCCGATGTCCTCGTAGGGGGCGTAAGCGCAGGGGCGATAGCAGCGTATACGTTTGAAAACATTGGTACTCCCCCTCCTCCTGCCACGATAGCACCAGTGGCAGCATCGGGCGGTACTGTAACGACTGTAGGCAATAAAACCATACACACATTTACCGCAAATGGGACGTTCACTGTCCCTGAAGGTGTAACTGGAAATATTGAAGTTCTTGTTGTCGGTGGCGGCGGCGGTGGCGCAACCGGCGGCGGTGGCGGTGGCGGTGTTATTTACAACACATCTTATCCTGTTTCTGCCCAAACATATGCAGTTGTAGTAGGCGAGGGAGGCGCAGGCGCAATAGAAACACAAAGTCCCGCCGCATCGCCCGCTGGTACATCCGGGCAGGATTCTGCTTTTGGCGCATTAGTAGCCAAAGGTGGTGGAGGTGGTGGCGGTAATAACGCTTATCCCGACAACGCGCCAATCGTGGGAGGTTCAGGTGGCGGCGGCGGATATAGTAGTATATCACAGGTGCCTGGCGCAGCGGGGACAGACACGCAGGGGTACGCTGGCGGCAATAATGCGAGTTATTTAAGTTTGCCTTACCCTGCCGGTGGCGGTGGCGGTGCAGGTGCTGCGGGTGGAAATGCCACGGCTATGGACGTTGCCGGTAACGGCGGTGCAGGTCTTACCTTCAACATTACGGGTAGCCCGGTAAACTACGCCGGTGGTGGCGGCGGTGGTGTTTGGGGTGCAGGAACCGCAGGCTTGGCAACTCACGGCGGTGGCGCAGGAGGCGCAAACGCTTTGGGATCACCAGGTACACCTAATTCCGGTGGTGGTGGTGGCGGCGCAGGATACCTGCAAAGCGGCGCCGCAGGCGGATCCGGTGTAGTAATAGTAAGTTATACCACTGCAGATTTCGGAACTGAAACGCAGGGGTCATACACAATCGATGCAACGTTTGCTCTGAATACTTACACTATTAGTGCCACATCGGGCGAAAACGGCACGATTACTCCGTCAGGCGAGGCAACTGTTAATCACGGCGGTTCTCAGAGCTACACAATAACCCCCAGCGAGGGGTATCGCGTTGAGGTCGTTCTTGTGGACGGAAGTTCGGTCGGTGCGGTAACGGAATACGAATTTGCTAATGTAACCGCTAACCATACCATATCTGCGACATTTGCTTTAAACACTCATAACATTACCGCATCCGCATCCGAGGGAGGTTCAATAACTCCGTCCGGAGTAACTGCGGTAAACAACGGTGGTTCTCAGAGCTACACTATAACGGCTGGCGAGGGTTACTATATAGTTGATGTACTTATCGATGGGCTATCAAACGGTGCGATATCATCGTACACATTTTCCAATGTGAATGGCTCACATACGATATCGGCTACATTTGCGATCAATACTCACATTGTGAGCGCCACAGCGGGCGACAACGGCACAATCTCTCCTTTGGGGGAAGTGACAGTAAATCAGGGAGCTAACCAAACGTTCGCCATCACCCCGAATGAAGGGTATCACGTAGTCGATGTTCTTGTGGACGGAAGCTCGGTTGGTGCGGTAACAAGCTATAATTTTGAGAATGTTACGGCGGCTCATACGATATCGGCTACATTTGCTATCAATAGTTACAATATATCTACATTATCCGGCGACGGAGGCTCAATAACCCCGTCGGGAGTAACTACATTAAATCACGGTGGTTCGCAAAGCTATGCTATCACAGCAAGCGAAGGGTATCATATAGCCGATGTTCTTGTGGACGAAAACTCTGTTGGTGCAGTATCCACATACGAGTTCACAAATGTAACCGCTAACCATACCATATCTGTAACATTCGCAATAGAGACATATACGATAACAGCATCCGCAGGTGCTAACGGTTCGATTACGCCTTCTGGTGAAACGTCGGCCGAAAGCGGGGCAGGTCAGGTCTACACTATCACCCCGAATGAAGGGTATCATATAGCCGATGTTCTTGTGGACGAAAACTCTGTTGGTGCAGTATCCACATACGAGTTCACAAATGTAACCGCTAACCATACCATATCTGTAACATTCGCAATAAATGTGTATAACATCACCGCTACTGCATCAGAGGGAGGTTCAATAACTCCGTCCGGCACGGTAACGGTTAACCACGGTTCAAATCAGGTTTTTACAATGGCCCCCAATGGCGAATATTTCATAGAAGATGTCCTTGTAGACGGTGTGTCTGTGGGGACGGTTACGAACTATGAGTTTACAAATGTAACAGGAAATAGAACCATAGCGGTCAGCTTCACGCAAAGTGTCCATACGGTCACTGCAACGGCAGGCGAGAATGGAAGCATCTCTCCGGTAGGAGATACAACAGTTGTCCATGGCGGTTCTCAGGGTTACACAATTACCCCGGCTGAAGGCTACCACGTGGCCGATGTCCTTGTGGATGGAAGCTCTGTTGGTGCGGTATCTACATACGAAATCTCAGGCATTACGGCAGATCGCACCATATCCGCAACATTTGCGATCAATACTTACACGGTCACTGCAACGGCAGGCGAAAATGGTTCGATTACGCCTTCTGGTATCACTAATGTCGAACATGGCGGCTCTCAGTCCTACACTATAGCTCCCGATGAAAATTTCCTTATAGGCGATGTAACAGTAAACGGAAGCTCTGTGGGTGTGGGCACCTCTTATGAGTTTACCAATATTACGGGCAACAGCACTATCGCTGCAACTTTTGTGAGGCCCCTCCCGGTGATAGGTGATATTACCTGTCCTGAAAGCACTTACCCCGGCCAAGCGATAACTTGTACGGCGACGGCTACTGCTGTCAACGGGACGGTTGCCTATGAATGGGCGGCAACAACCGGGGAGGTAGTCGAGCAGACAGGCAACTCGCTGACGGTTAAGTTCAATACGTCCGGCAATAAACTTATTACCGCAAAAGCATACCTCACCGAAGATCCTCAACGGTACGCATCCTCAAATGTGACGGTCGCGGTCGATGAAATCGCTATAAGCCTAAATCTTAATTGTCCGGAACAGGCGGTCAAGGGTGAGCCGTTTGAATGTAGCGTGGTCGGCGAAACCCCGATAGGTTCGCTATCGTACAAATGGTCTATTAGTAATGGTTCATTGACGGAAGAAGGGGACAAAGCAACAATCACACCTGACAGGTCGGGTACAGTCAGCGTAAAGGTTGCAGCAACCCTTTCAGAATCTCCGGCTGTGCAGAAAGAAGCATCGAGATCGGTAACGGTAATTTTTACAGGGGAGGTTACCCCCGTGATCAAAGGATTAAGGTATCCGTATATAAACACCCCGATGACTTATACTGTGGAAGCCCCGTGTATCACGAAGACCACCTGCACGGTCAAAATAGCGGTGAATGGCGTTGAAGAGAACAGCGCATCAGCAACTTTCTCTTTTCCTGAACCCGGCAAGTACACAATTACCGCTGAAACAACGCTTACCGACAACGGGCTTAAAAAAACAGGACAGTATTTGATATACGCGGAACCTATGCCCAAACCGTTGATTTATCTGCAGGGGCCCTCGGCGGCTTTTGCTGAGGAAACAACTACATACAGCACGTCTGTTGCTGAAAAACACAAGGTGCTGCCAGTTATGTTTGAATGGACACTGCCCGATGGGTCAACCTCAACCGAACCGGAAGTAACATTGTCGCCGGACACAGGGGGCATTGTGTATCTTACCTGTAAAGCATGGGTAGACGGGTACAGAGAAACAACAGAAAGGGTTTTGACAAAGCGGATTAACGTTGTTGCGTATGTGTTCCCGCTGCCAAAAATATATGTACGATTCCCCGAGGGGTCGGCTCCTTATCCTGTATCGCTCGCGGCGCGAAATACGGTGAAACCCACACCTGGAGCGCCCTACCGTATAGTGTATAACTGGGATTTCGGTGACGGGGAAACCCTTACAACACAGAAGGATACAATATCGCATATATACCAGAAGACGGGAAGTTATTTGGTTAGGATGACAGCTACCGATCACAAGGGGAATGTCACAACTGACGAAGCAACCATTAACGCTGGCGTACCGCCTCTTGAGCTGTCTCTTAAGATGTCGAGTTCTAACACGGCTATGAGAACACCGCTAACTGCTTACATTAGGTCATCAATAACAAAACGTTCATCCCTTGACCGTCTTGAAAGCCATGAGTGGAGAATAGATGACACCCTCATTGAAGGGACTCAGCCCGAATATCTGCGGACTACGTTTACGGAACCCGGGGAATACGAGGTATTATACAAGGCTACAATGAAAAGTGGCACGGTCGGGACTAAAACGTTAAATGTTACGGTTAACCCAAACACGCCTCCGGTGTGCGAGATAGAGTATACAGATTATCCAAGCTCAAACGCGGTGATCCTTAAAGCAGTTTGTACGGATGCAGACGGCAGGTTGTCCTCGTACAAGTGGGATCTCGACGATGGGAGAGGGTACAGATCGGGATTTACCAAGATTACACTGCCGGCGAGCGTGTCCAGAGTGTTTAACATTAAACTTCAGGCAACGGACGATGCGGGAGGTGTAACAGAAGTGACAAGAGAGATTTCGATAACAAGATAAGCTTATAAAATTGGGGGAGGTGGTTGCCTTCCCCGTTGTGCTTAAGGAGGAGAAAGTATGCATTTATTACCGACTTGGATAAGGAGATGGACAGCAGGATCTATTTTAGGTGTTGCCTTGATGGCAATCTTGTTGTTTAACGTAACTCATTCTGTGGCAGAAAATGTCAACTTATCGGCTGCCGCACTGAGCGGCCTTGCGACGTATTCTTCCGGCAAGATTTTCGCGCCCAAGGGCGTCCTTGCCGATGCTGCTTTTATTGAGGCGGGTTACCGCAATGTTTTTGTGGTTAAGTCTGACGGTACGGTATGGGCGTGGGGGGATAACGCATGCGGTGCCCTGGGAGATGGCCCCGACTCTGGTTTCAGAGCATATCCTATTCAGTTACGAGGGATTGGTGGCGAGGGGTATCTGACAAATGTTATTTCAATTTCTTCTTTTTTCTGGAAAAACTACGCCGTCAGGTCGGATGGTACTGTGGTGGCGTGGGGGAGTAATTCGTGGGGTTCTTTAGCGACTGGCGGTAATCCCAATGAATATTACCCTAAGCAAGTTATGGGCATTGGTGGGGTTGGATATTTGACGAATATCGCTGCAGTAGCTGCGGGCGATATCAATAGTTCAGCTCTAAAAACAGACGGAACTGTAGTATCGTGGAGGTGGTCTACGAATCCATATATCGTAAACAGAAGCCTGGGAACCCCTTTACAAAATATTACTGCTATTAGTTCCGGAGATTCCCATGGCATAGGACTTAAATCGGACGGGACTGTATGGTCATGGGGAAGCAATTCGGTGGTAGGGGATACACTACTATATCCAACCGGCTACGAAACAGGCTCTGGGTATGCAAGACAGATGGGCAGCATAACTGATGCCACTGCGGTAGCTGCGACATCATACCATTCTTTCGCCTTAAGATCGAACGGGACTGTATGGATGTGGGGGGACACCACGTATGAAACGCAACTCGAAGGCTTTACGAATATTGTTGCGATAAAGTCCGGGACAGATTATTTGCTCGGACTTAAATCGGACGGCAGCGTTTGTACATATGAACCGCACATTATAAAAAGATTCCTGGCATACCCCGATACGCCCGTGTTTACAAATATAATACAAGGAGATTACAACTCATATGCCATATCCGGGTCATCTATGTACGGATGGGGTTACAACAACGATCAGTCTTTTCCGTTGTTAGGAATGCCGCCGGGCAGCTACCCTCAACCGACGTTGCTGGACACCTCGTCAAGAGGAACCGCAATATTGCCCGCTATAACCGGTTATCTATTGTCCATAACTCCCGATGTTGCCGTCGGACCGGACAGCCATATATCTTTCTTTTTTAGAAGTGGCGGCGGCCAATGGAAAAAATGGAATGGAACCGCCTGGGAATTGGCAACATTTGAAGAAAGAGCCTCCGGGAATTCTGCCGCAGAAGTAGCTAATATCCCGGCGGCGGGATGGTCAACGCTTCCATCGGCCAACGTAGAAATAGGGGTAGTATTTAGAAATTCTGCCTCAACGCCGGGGCCGTTTTTGAATAGTGTCACATACTCGGTCGCATCCGAGCCTACGGTGTCCCTATCGGGCAGCAACACCGCCGTTATAGGTATTGCGAGCGATTACTCGGCTTCGGTTAACACAACGGGCGGGACGGTTGCCTATGAGTGGACAGTAACAAAAGGAACTACGTCTTCAACGACCAACATTGCACCGGTAACATTTAATGCAACCGGCAGCGCAACTGTGGCTGTAAAAGCGTATATAGCAGAGTATCCCAGTTTATCAAAGACAGCTTCAAAATCGGTAACCGTATCTTATGCAGCACCTGCAATAACCTCTGTAATCTGCCCGTCAGACCTACAGATGGGGGAAATAGGCCAGTGTACTATTACGGCCACCGCGCCGGGAGGCACTATTGCTTACAGATGGTACGCGCCTGACGCCGAATTCGATGCAAACGATGCTGTTTCGAATGTTTATTTTACGAAGGGTGGTTCAAAAGTAGTAACAGCTCAGGCATACCTCGTTGAAGACATGACGGCAATAGCATCATCATACGCTCTGGTCAATGTATCTCCCATAGACATGTCCCTTACCGCATCATGCCCTGAAAGTGCGGCAAAAACGGTGCATTTTGATTGCGTTGCCGAAGGGTCTACCGATTGGGGTACGGTGGCGTACACATGGACACCGGATGCCGAGCTTGTGTCGCAGAATTACAACGATTCGAATATATCGCTTGTGAGCGCTTCTGTTGGGCAAAAGAGTGTTAAGGTTAAGATGTACCTTACCGAAAGGCCTCACTTGTATCTTGAAAAAATCATGACCGTCGATGTGGGAGCGCAACCCCCCGAGATATTAGAAGCATCGTGCGAGGAAACCCTAATGGTTGGTCAGATAGCAGTGTGCAGTATAACTGCAACCGTTCCGGAGGGGATAATAAGATACCAGTGGTCATCGCCGTCCGAAGACAGCGTTGTCGATGCTGGTGAAACCGGGTCGGCAAACATACAGTTTAAAACATCCGGACAGAAAACGGTCAAGGTGAAAGCGTACCTACAGGAATACCCGACGGCGGCTGTTGAGCAGACGTTTGGTATAACGGTACAGCCAAACCAGATTACGTTAAATCTGGTTTGCCCCGATATGGCAGTAACAGATACGTCTATACCGTGCACGGCTGCTGCTTCTGCCGATTGGGGCGATATACAATATAAATGGGAGGCTCAGTATGGTAAAGCAACCGCCGGTGAGATGCCGGGCAGCGGCAATATCACGTTTACACAAGAAGGAACCAGGGTTGTTAAAGCGACAGCGAGCATTGTAGATGCTCCTTTTGTATCTGCCGAGGCGACTGCGACGGTGAGTGTAATATCCGCCAAAGAGGTGACCCCTGCAATAAGCGGCCCAAGATATGTTTTTGCCAATATGCCTGCAACATTTGCGGTAAAAGCACCTTGTATTGATGATGAGTCATGCCAAATTAAGTGGTATGTGGGCGGGGCGGAATATATGGCGGAATCGGTTGAACTTATCTTCGACACACCGAGTAAAGTCACAATTGTTGCTGAAGCCGTCCTTGCCAACGGGGGTGGGTCAAACACAGCACAACATGTGGTGTATGTCGAGGCTCTGCCCAAGCCGATATTCAACATAGTAGGACCTTCTGCTGTTTTTGAGGGTAGGGAAACAACCTATACAATCGGTTTATCTGAAAAACACAAAATTTTGCCTATAGAGGGTGAATGGACGCTTCCCGACGGGTCTAAATCGTCCGAGGACAGCATTACGGTCAGTGCAACTTCAAACGGCACGTTCAACATATCATATACGGCATGGGTGAAGGATAACAGGAGCATAACCGAAAGGACATCTACAAGAAGGATAAATGCAGTTGCTTACGTGTTCCCCGAACCAAAACTGGATGTGCGTGTCACTGATGGCTATGCGCCCTTCAGGCTTACGCTCCGCACAAAAAACACATACAGGCCGACCACAGGTGCAGATTACGGGATAACCTATAACTGGGATTTCGGCGACGGGGAAACCCTTACAACCGATAAAACCTCAGTAGCCCGAACATTCCAGAGGGTAGGGACGTACAATGTAACAATGACTGCCGTTGATGCGGTAGGAAACATGTCAAGTGATCAAGTTACAATCAATGCGACCACACCGCCACTGGAACTTGCTCTTAAATCTTCGATATCCAATGCGGCAAGCAGAACTCCGCTAACTATCTACGTCAGAAGCGCAATAACAAAAAGGATGCCTCTCGACAGAGTTGACAAGTACGAATGGAGAATTAACAACACCATCGTCGAAGGGACTCAGCCAGAATATCTGCGGACAACTATTACCGAACCGGGGACGTATACATTCACTTACGCCATTAGTATGCTGAGCGGCGCAACTGCTGAAAAAAGTATTGAAATAACTGTTAACCCAAACACGCCTCCGGTATGCACGATAGAGTATACGGATGATGCAAAGACAAAATACGTTACCTACAAAGCAGTTTGTACGGATGCAGACGGCAGAATGTCCTCATATAAATGGGATCTCGACGATGGGAGAGGGTACAGATCGGGATTTACGAGAATATCCACAAAAACTGTGGAATCAAGGGTCTATAACATTAAACTTCAGGCAACGGACGACGCGGGGGGCGTGACAGAAATAACAGCGCCCATAACCCTCATAAGATAACCCTCCGCCAGAATGCCTTAAACGGCAAAATCTATAAACGCCGCATAACCTATGCGGCGTTTTCTTTTGCCTGGACAGAGAAGTAATACATATATGTAATGCCTGCAATCAAAAAAACCAACATAAAAACAACTCAAGGAGGAATGCTGTGCAATCCACAAAAAAAACCAAGGATGTCGTTAAAATATGCTTTCGTTGTAAAGGGAAAGGCTGTGTTGTCTGTGAAGGAATGGGGAAAATAAGAGTAAGTGAGAAACAGGCGGTATAGCCAGTCGTACCAATAATCCTTAACATAGCGGTAACAAAGGAGGTTACTTAATGCTCTACGATAAATGGGTAAAAGAATGGAAGTCGGCATTGGCCGAGAATTTTTTTCTGCGCGTTCTTTGTCTTGTGCTTGCGCTGGCAGTCGTTATCAATGTGCTGTTTTTCAGAAGCAAGGACAGAATTATACTTGTTCCACCGAAAATGGAGAAGGCAGCATGGGTGGATCAAGACAAAGTATCAGAGAGCTACCTTGAGCAGACGGGGGTGTTCTTTGCAACGTTTGCCGGAAACATGTCGCCTATCAACGCTGAGTACAACGCGAAGCTGTTGTTGGAGCATACAGTTCCGACCGCGGCGGCGGAGTTAAAAAACGAAGTGACATCACAAGCCGCATATTTCAAGAAAAACAACGTAACGCAGGCGTTTTTCCCGGAGGGCGTGAAGGTAGATTCAGAGAAAAACTTTGTGTCGATTGAGGGGCAGGTAATACGGTATGTCGGGTCCACGAAAATTGCTCAGGAGCGGGCGATCATAAACGTGAAATTCAAGGTAAAAAATTACAGTATAAAGATTGATGAGCTATATCTTGATTACCCGGAACGCGTAAAGAAAAAAGAGGAAGAAAAGGAAAAAGCCGATAAGAAAAAACAATCTCAGCAACAGAAGAAGGAGGATGCCCAGAATGGTCAATAAGTCTGCTTTAATAGGGTTTGTACTGATGTTGTTGTTTTACTCGCCTGTTTATGCCTTGCAGGTAATTACTCCTGTCGAGGGGGAAACGACATATATAGAGATGTCGCAGAAAGATCTAAACGTCATTAAAACACCGTTTCACGGGGTCAAGGCTCTCTCTTCCAGCAACCGCATTGACGTGAAGGTGGAAGGCAAGTCACTGTTTGTCAAGTTTACAAGCACAATTCCGGAACCGCAGGAGATTATCCTCACTAATTCCGCCGGAGACATATATCCTCTTGTGCTTAAACCAAAAGGTATTCCGTCTGAAACAATCGTGCTTAGAATTCGTGAAGAAACAGGCGAGGCGCTTAAGTGGGAGTTGGCACAAGGGCAGGTGAAAGCGGTTAAAGAGCTAATAAAAGGCATGTATGTAGAAATGCCCCCCAGAGGTTTTTTCGTGGAGAAACTCGAAGAAGACAGAACCGAGTGGAAAGAAGTTTCCAGGACTCTCATAAGGAAATATAACGGCGCAATGCTTACAGGGGAGGTGTATGTCCTTAAGGCTATCGAACCTGTAAGCCTCGACGAAAAAGAGTTTCACAAACCGGGTATTCTCGCTGTATCCATCGATAAGCATGAACTCGCCCCCGGGGAAAGCACGAAGGTATATGTTGTCAATCAGAAAAAGGGTGGATAGTGACGTTTAAGAAAAAACTTGCGTGTGCTGCGGCCGTGTCGCTGATAATCGCAGTATCCATCCACATGATAAGCATAAGATATATTATTGCGTTCGCCCAACATGACTGTCTGCCGTATAAGCTCTATGTTATCGACAAAAAAGTCAAACCTACAAGGCGCGGCGAATATGTATGTATAAGCGGAAAGGGCATTCCGCGCTACGGCGCAGGGAAAAAGCTTGTGAAGGTAATCGTCGGCGTGCCCGGCGACACTCTTGTTGTAATACCTGCCCGTGAGGATATCCATAAGGATGTAAAGATAGGGGGCAACACATATCGCAGAAAAATAGCTGCTATTGTAAAAATAATTGACCAGCATGACGGGGAACGCTCATACGAAGCGTTTGACAGAGGAAGGGATGGAACGCCGATACCCTTTTTGCACGAGTACGGCGTAAAACAAATAGCTAACGGGTATTACGTTGCGGGAACAAATCCGGCGTCGTATGACTCCCGGTACTTCGGGGTGATTGATGAAAGCGCAGTTATTGGGAAAGCTCATCCTGTTTTTTAGTGTTGCGGCGTTGGTTTTGTCTGCGTCTGTTACGCATGCAACAGAGGATAATATCGTTTCTGTACCATCAACATACACTGACAATATAGAAATCGACACAAACGCTGGCGATTTGCTCATTGAGGATATGAAAGACGTTGTAGAAAGGTTCGCGCAACCGGAGGATATGAAAGACGTTGTAGAAAGGTTCGCGCAACCGTCGGCGAAGGACATCGAGGCTGCGGAGGCCATAAAAACCCGGTCGGACAGGGTTGCAGAAAGCCAAGTGCTACCATCGGTTGCCGAAGAGAAACAAAAACCACCAAGGGCGACCTGCGATTTTAAGGTATCGTATCTAATATCACTTTCAATGCCGAATGATACTGTTGAAAACGTTGTGAGAGAAGCCATGAGGATAAACGAAGAATGTGGAAAGAATGTGGTATCTGTGGGAATCAGGGGTTTTATAGGCGGTGATATGAAGAAGACTCTTGGGGTTCTTTACCGTCTGGCAAAGGGCATACGCGCACATATGCCGGTAAGGATACTCCACAAAATGTTCAGGGAATACGATGTTAAAGAGGTGCCGTATATCATCGTAAAAACAAAAAACGGCGTGAAAACGGTAAGAGGGGATGTCAGCATAGACTATGCGGTGGAAACGGCAAGGGATAAGGAAACAGCGGGGGAGGTGTATACGCCGATCATCGAGGAAGACTTCGGCGATATGATCAACCGAAGATCAGCGGTGGTGATGAAAAAATACGGGGAACGGCAATGGAAAATTACCGCTTCTGTCACAAGGTACGAAGGCAGGTTTAAAAAGGCCGAAAAAGATGTGGTGTACTATGTTGACCCCGTTTATACAGCGCCGGAAGATATAAAGAACTCAAAGGGCGCTGTACTTATCAGCAGGGGGGAGGCGATAAACCCGGCCGATTATGTCCCCCTGCTTGGAAAGTATATTGTAATAAACGGTAAAAACGAGGAGGAAGTGGAGTTTGCAAAAAAAATTAAGCCGAAGGCAATCATAATTATATCAGGTGATGCGGTTGAACTCTCTAAAAAGCACCGCACGAGGTTTTTTGTAGCCGACGATCTGATTGTTTATGGTCTTGAGCTAACCAGAACACCGTCTATAATCGAGCAGGAGGGTAAGTATATACGTGTTACAGAAAAAAAGCTTTAAGAGTAAAACCATATTGCTTGCGGTCATAGTTATGCTAATCTCGGCTATCTGCTGTGTACCCGATGCTAATAGCGATCCTGTGCCTGTCGGCAGGTGCGAAAACAAATTCCCCAACCTTATAGACGATATTAACTGGGGCGCCATGTTTCCGCTGCGGCTCGGCGGTATGGTAGTTCTGGACATGGGCGATATGCCGGACAATGTAGACACCAGCAACCCGGATGATTTTAACCCGGAAGAATTTATATGCACATGCCCCGGCGACGACCTTATTGACGATGTTGGCGTATGGCTGTCATTCTGGGAGCCTGCGAGGGTGTGGGAGGTTACAATGTTGCCCGGCTGTTTCTCGTTCCTTTTCGGCACTGATATGGGCGAGGCATTGGAAGGATTCGGCGTAAGAGGTACACGAGGTGGGCAACCAAACGAATTAGGCGATAAGGCGTTCTATAACGTACATATGTACGCTTTTCCGTTAATGCTAATCATGGAAATTATAGGGGGAGGTCTTGACTTTTGCTCGGACTGGTTCACCGACATTGATTTAGGGTATTCCACAATTTTCGACCCCCTATGGGGAAACGATGAATTGTCTATATGGCTAAACCCCGAAGCCGCCGCCTTTGGCAATCCTATCGCCCAAGCGCTGTGCGCCGCTGACTGTGTTACCGCATCGGCAGGATATCCGATAAATTCGATGTTCTGGTGCGCGGGTTGTTGGGGTTCGCTTTATCCTTATACCGGCAACACAAGTCTGACCGCATCGCCCGTGAGGACAACAAGCCTGATGGCTGCAAGGCTGATAGCTAAACTTGCAAGATCGCCAGTACCTCCCGCGATGGAGATTGATACGAGCAGTCCGGGCGCAAAATGTGGCGATGTGTCGGACATGCTGAAACCACTTATAAAGAAAAGTCAGTACAGGATGTGCATGTTAAGCCCCGTACCCGAGACGGACACCTGCCATACGTTAGGTGCATCTACTCTACTATGGGGCGATTACAGAAACATACCCGGGACGGGAGAAACACACATATACATGACATGGAGGAAAAGAAACTGTTGCCTAAAATTCCTTTAAATCTGTTTGCAACAATAACCCTTGCAGTATTTCTTATGAATTTGTTTGCCCCGTGCGTACACGCGGATTCGTTCAGCGATTCCCTGACTACCGGAAAAGCACTCGGCGACGGGGTTCTTGGCAGTTACGTCCCCGGCAACGTGGATATGAATATTATTCCGAATTACAACGCGGCTCAGGGGCAACAGGGGACATTCACAGGATTTTACACAAACCCCGGCGGTATGCAGGGAGCAGCTTCCGGCGAGGCTCTCGATTTCATCAAAAACTCATACGAAACAAGACAACATTATGATCTGTCAAACGACCCCACGTTTGGTACAGGATGTCTTGAAAGGGACGCCGAGGGGAACTGCACCATGTGGTCACTTTCAAAGGAACTATTTGATAATACCTATCCTGACTGCAATAAGGTGCTCATACCCGAGTACGAGACATCGAACACGGCCACTTGTACGGATGCCGCCACGTTTTCGATAACGCCTGAATGCACGGTAAGAAAGTATATAGACACCCAGGTCGAATACGTCGAGGGCCCCTGTGGTTCGATGGAGTTCGAGATCCGTCCCGATCAGATTTACGCTATCTGCAAGGAAAACTATGAGATGTATAGAATAAACATGGGTACAGTTTCCAACCCCCCTTCCGATTGGGCAGGTGTAAGGGCAGGCTTGTGTTCGCCTATAGGGGGTTGCGACTGCTTCGGAACATGCCCTACAGACGCCGTTACCGTAGCCGGCGAGGGCGATTTGCCGGAAGGTTCTCAATGCATATTTCAAGGCGTTGTAATAAACTGGTGCGTGGGTGATTCCGGGGAGAGGGTCTGCAACGCCACCTGGTATAAATATTATCTGCACCAGAAGCCGTCTATTGTCGAGCGGGTGTATCTCCGTTCCGACCAGACGTGCAGCGATGAAAGCATAAACGAGTGGAGTCAGGAATGCAGCCTGTGGGATTATATTAAATGCGACAGTGCGGGTCTTAATTGCGTTTATCTTGTGCAGAACGGCTACGAAACAGGGAATACATCGGATACGGAATGCGAAGAATATCCGAGCGTGATGGGCGCATACGGGTATAGCAGCATACTCTACGATACAAACGCATACAACAATTGCGTCGCAGGCTGCCCTACATATCTTGCAAACTTCAGAAACTGCACAGTTGGTGACGGTGAATCGGCTGTTTACTGCGATTACTGCGAGTCGTGCGCACTGTGCGTGGATGCCTGCGTGGAATGCACCGGGTGCAGTTGTCCGCCAAATTCCAACGTATCGGGTGCCGTCTGCTATCATTGGGACACTATTACCGACCCTACCTGTCAGGCAGCCTGCTACAACGCTTCGGCGCTTGCATTGAACGGATATAACGTGTGTATGCCTCCTGACGGTCTGGAGGGTGTCACGCTCAATAATCAGCCTGTGACAACAACTCCATCGGCGACAATGGTATTTAACACCGCCGAAGGAAGTCTCAGCGTCCAGTGGAAGGCCTTGTTTGGCGGCCCAGGGGCGGAAGATCGGCTCAACAACTGGTACACGAAAATGCGGTTTCAGTGCAAGACATATACGAACACATGCAATACCCTTGTAGAGCAGGGTTGTGTTTTGTTTGGCCAGCGGTGCCTCGACGACGAGTGCAATCAACACGAGTACACATATAAATGCGGCGAGGACAGAGTAACAGGCTACAAGGTCACTTATAACTGCGCCGGTACCATAAGATGCGTGGGTACGGATTGCAAGAGCGTATCCTATGATGCAAACAACGAATTTGGTGCGGCGGCGAGCGCGGGGGAGATACTTAATCAGGCGCGGATCGATTCAAACAGATCAGGGACGAACTTTCAGATATTTCCCGGGAAAGAACTGGAGTGCCAGTCGGGGCCGGAAAACTGCTGCAGGCCGACAACGGGCGGGGTATCCATAGCGGACTATATATCTGCCGCCAAAGCCATGTACGACATATACAATTATGCTGCAAACGGCATTGCCGGTGTTGCTGAAGGTTACGCGGCTAATATAACAAGCGTAGGGAACTGGCTCGCAAGCAATACTGGTTTTACGGCAGCTACGACAACCACAGTGGAGGCGGGTGGAATCGCGACAACGACAACGGTAGTTGAAACGGGCCTCGGCACAACAACTATGACCACGACAATGGCGGCAGAGGGAATGACGGCAAGCGCTACGATGGCCTCTCCGTCAATGGCGATTAACATGATCGGCAATGTGGCCGCTGTGGTCGGTATACTCGTTACTGCCTATACCGTTGCAAACATGATATATGACCAGACGTTTGCGTGTACGGACGAGGATTTTGAAACCTCGGTAAAGGTCGGGTTTAAACTTTGTCACCTTGTGGGGACACGGAGTACGCGCAAGCTCGGATTTTTTACACAAAGATGGAATCAATACTGTTGTTTTAACAGTATTCTTGCCCGGATAGTTCACGAGCAAGGGCGGCCTCAACTCGGCATTGGTTGGGGCGGGGGCATTGCGGCACCAAATTGCCGAGGTCTTTCTGTTCAGGAGCTCGGGTCTATAGATTTTTCGCAGATTGATTTGACTGAGTACATACAGCATGTTACGCATAAAACAAGCATGACGCAGACTGATATAGACCGGATATCAAACAGCTTAAAAAACAAATTACCATAAGGTATAAACGGAGGTAGATCATGTCGAAAATAGGATTCAACCGGAATACATTGTTAAATAACATGTTTTTCCCCTTGCTCGCCGTTTTTGCAATCTTCGCAACCAGTACTTACGCAGCAGATATGGCAACGGTTATAAAAGTAATCGACGGCGACACAATTAAAATCATGTATCAGCAGGAAAAACAGTCGGTCAGGCTGATCGGAATAGATACACCAGAAAGCCGCGCGAACAAAAAGGCAAATAAGGACGCAATGCGCTCCGGGCAGGACGTAGCTGCCATAACCACAATGGGAAAACAAGCTACAGCATACGCAAAAAACATGGTAAAGCCTGGGGACACAATATCAATCGAATTTGACGTGCAAAAACGCGACAAATACGGTAGGCTTTTGGGTTATGTCTATCTCTCGGACGGAAGGATGCTGAACGAAGAAATCATCAGGGGGGGTTATGCAAGCGCAATGACCATTCCCCCTAATATCAAGTACCAGGCAAGGTTCTTGAACGCCTACAGGAATGCAAGAGAAAACAAAAGAGGTCTCTGGAAGTGAGATACACAAAATATTTACTCCTTGTCTTTGTCGTCGCCCTCGTTACCTCTTGCGCATCTGCCAAAGGCGGATACTTGGTAAGCTCAACGCCAAGAGAAAACGTGCAGCCTGTCCATGCCGCAGGCGGGGTCGCGTCTGCCGCATCGGGCATATTGCGGCTCATGTCGTTGAACCCTATGGGGTTGTTAGACCTACTGAACGCCTCTACTGCTTTTCGGAAGGCAGGGAACGACCTAACGGTTATCGAGAATCCTCCAGTGGCGGAATCGGAACGGTAAAATACGGCGAGAAACAATATGGGTAAAATTAAACAAATAGGGAAAAATCCCCATAGGTTTTTAAAAACTGCCCGCAAACCCAATATTAAAGCCACTTTAAGCCTCAAGAGATCTTCAATGCTAAAGTCTATTGCATCTTTTAAATAATCGAAGGCTCCTCAATAAAGGCAGTATACCAGAAACAACGTTGCGGCGTCCCGCGCAGTAGTAATACATATTTATATATCAAATCAACCTCAAAGGAGAATGGATGAATTGGCGTGAAACGATATTAAAAACGGCGGTTCCGGTGATATTCGGAATAGCCGCCGGCGCTCTGTCAGGTTGGTACGCCGGGAAAATGAATAACTATACGATACTGACTGTCGATATGAAGGGCATAACCGCCGAAAAAAAAAGTGAGCTGGTCAAAAAGTTCCGAGAAAATGCAACAGAACCCAATACTTCATCTGTGATTGAAAAAGAATACGCGGAATTCCTTGTAAAGCTGGATACGGCTCTTGACCCCTATCTTGCCGACAATAAAACTTTGATACTCCGCAAAGAAGCTATCATAGACGGTAAATACAGGGATATTACGTCGGAAATATCCGCAGATGTGAAAAAGAAGGAAAAATATGCGGGCAGGTAGACTAATTGGTTTAACCCTGGCTGTCTTAATTTCTTCTTCTGCCGTTGCATATTCCCAAAGTAACTGGTGGACGCGCGAAAACGAGGGATGGTTTTTTTATAACTATTATTCCGAAGAAAATGCCGAACTCGAAAAAGCAGAGGTTCCGCCTCCGCCTCCGCAAGCTCAATCTGCCAGTGACGAATTGTATACCGACAAAATGACACGCATAGGGAAGGAACTCATGAGTACAGCGATTGAGGACCCGACCGAGGAAAATGTTAGGGCATATATGGAGCATAACAAAGCGATGCTTGTTTCGTCCGGGAATTTCTCTGTAGCCTGGCAAAAAACGCTGATGAAATATCCTCACCTACTTTTTGAAGGAGGTCTGAAATATTCGCATGGGGATATAAAAGATACCATTGGCAGTCTTGGCAGGCAAGCCGGTCTGTATTTTTTTCATTCGTCGTCATGCCCCGCATGTCGGCAGCAGGCGCAGGCTCTTAAGGATTTTGAACAGGCGCACGGCGACAGCATAACTATATTCCCTATTACGATGGATGCGCCGCTCCCGGAATATCCCGATGCGGTAGCGGATAACGGGATGTCTGCGACCCTCGGTGTTGACAGAGTACCTTCAATTTATATTGCGTTCCCGAGAGATGGCAAAATAGATCTCATATCGGCAGGTTTTATAGACAAATTCGACCTCGAAAGGAGGCTTTTAAACTATGCAAAACCAATTGATAAGGAAAGCGTTGAGGCCCTGCTTAATAATTCTCACGGTGGCCTTGATTATATTGCCGACCGCTGATACGGCGTTATCAGATGTAGCATCCGAACTACAGGCAATGTTCGATAGTCTTGGTGTTACGTCCACTTCATCGTCGTCAGGCGCTTATCATAGCCAATCCCGCGGGTACGTCATGGGGGGTTCTGCTGTAGCTCGTACCCCCACTAAATACGTAACGCCTCTTGTTCTTCAGGCTCCCGATCTTAAGGCTGGTTGCGGGGGAATTGACGCCATGTTCGGGGGGTATTCCTATATAAATTCCGAGGAGCTCAAAACCTTCCTTCAGAACGCAGGGACGCAGGCGATGGGTTTCGCTTTCATAATGGCTTTAGAAGCAGTATGCCCAACATGCAGAAGCATCCTCGATACACTTAAAAAATTAGCCGATACCGTTAATAAATTCGGTCTTGACTCGTGCAACGCAGCAAAGGCTGCTGTAAATATAATAGGCGAAAAGCCAAAGGCGTATCTTCAGGATGCGTTTAGCGAGTGGGGAAAACTGCAAAATGACCTGTGGGACCCTGTGAAATCGAGGCTTGAATGGGTAAGCAAAAGCTTGGATGAACAGCACGCGAAGATATATGAAAAGGCAAGAGACCCGAGAAACCCGATGAGGACATCCGTATCCACTATGGAAAACCTCGGCACAGGGCTGACAGAGGGACAGATGGAGCTTGCCATATCTATCCTCGGCACAATGGCGCCAAACCAAATGGTCACGGAGGATGGCACCGAAATGATGACTGCAGATTGTTGGGACATACCGCCGGTGCTTACCGTAAGGGACTTGATGGAAGGGTCTCAAGCAGATAATCCGCTCAAGATACTGAAATGCGGCAACGGATCGTTTAATAACAACACATGCCAGAAAATCGTGAAGGAGAATTATACCTTTAGCGGTTACAAAAAGATGTCACGGGATATCCTGTATGGGATAAGGGATAAAATAATAGCCAGCGAGCCGTTAACGACCGAACAAAAGACATTTATTAACTCGACAAACATCCCTATTATGTCCGCGCTGAAAACTGCGCTCAACACGTCTCCTGAAGTCGGTACCGCCATGATTGAAAATATCACTGACCTCACCGCTCTTTCATATGCCATGCACGTTTTTAGAATGTATATAGGGTTGTACAAATTATCGGCACAAAAGCCTTTATGCGGAGATGTCCCCCGCGAACGATACCAGTTGGTTCAGGAGGATTTTCGCAAGCACGCAACCGAGTACGCCGCAAACCTGGAAATAATAGAAAAAGTAGTTGCCCTTTTAAGAGACCTCGACAGGCGGGCATACACAACAGCATCGATGCGTCTGAGGGCGGCTATGACGGAGGTAGGGTGGTAGAGTTATTCTTGGAGGCTGAAATATGACAATATATACATACGGTTCCGGTGAGTTTGTATATAATATGCTTGAAGCAGTCAAAATGCTCATGGCGGGGGGTGTAATCCTCGGCTTGCTGAAGATAGTGCTTATTACGTCTCTACTGGCCGGTCTTGTATCCGCTACGATAGGGCAACTTCTCGGTGGCGCGAAGGGCGCTATGGCCGAATCTGCCCTCAAAGGCGCAGTAGAAGTGTCCCCCTTGCTTTTAATCGTCAGAACCGGTCTTTTTGCAGCTATTGCAGTCTACCTGTTAATGAACCCCTATATTGTAACAGATGTTACGGTAGAGGATAGGTACGATCCCGGGCAGTCAAGGGTCGCTACTTCCGTCCCGATGGGCATTGCCTTTATCGGTTATGTCAGCTCCGTAGTTGGCGATAAAATGGGCGAGACTATCGAGGAATTGATAACGCCTGTTGAGGCTGTTCGCTTCCGAACCGGAGGCGGCGTGGGTATAGGCCCGAAATATGTGAACAATCTATTCGATATAATGCCGCCGGGTCCAGCGTCGGAGTACGGGGGTTCAAGCAACATCCCCACAAGGGGAGTCGTAGAAGCATGGTTCAGCAAGTGTATTTATTCGCAATTCGGCCTTATTGAAGGCGAAGGCGCAAAAGCGGAGGGGTTTAAAGCGTTTAGAACAACAGATTTTATATTAAATGATACTGCCTTTCAACAGCCCCCGTTCAATGACCCTAACACTCCCTTGCCCGTACAGTACATCGGCTCGCCAAGCGCAAGCGAAACTACATGCCTAAATGCACCGGCGCAGATACTAACCCACTGGTACGATGGAAATGTATTCAGCAAGTGGATATCAAGGTTCAGCGCAAGCCATTTCGGTACTAAGGAAGACGACCCGACGGTGATCCCCCGTGTATATGATATGGTTGACAGATACTTCCCCGGTGTAACTCTTGGCACACAAGATAAACTCGTCCAACTTGCCGTTCTCAATTCCGCATACGCTGCTTACGTCAAGTTTGCATCGGAATATTCGGCTCTCGGCTCGGCAGATATTGCAAAAAAGAAGCAAGGCGGGACATGGATAGAAATGGCTCGCACAGGCACTAAATCGCTTTTTGTCATGAGGCAGATAGCGGAGGCGGCGGCATACATGTTCGGGGCATTCCTCCCTGTATTTATTGCCACAGCAGGTCTTGGCGTGCTGTTCAAATATGTCAAGTTTGTGTTTTGGCTGCAACTGTGGGTGCCGATATTCGTCATATTCAATGCCATAGCTGATTATCAGCTAATCAAAGCAATAGACAGCGTGTCCTCATGCTACGGCGGTTCGTGTTCGCTTATTCTCAATTTTGAGACAATCGACAAACTTAGAACTGAAACGGGATATATAATAGGCTACATAGGCTTGCTTTCAATTTCAGCGCCCGGCATAGCGTGGGGCATACTCAAAGGCGGCGAAAGCTTGGGAGGCATGGTGGGGTCGGCCATGGCTTCCTCTGCGGCTGGTTCGGTCGGGGGTAAAGCAGCTACAGAGCGCACAGGCGCGTTGACGCATTATACTACGGGTACTGGGCTTGCATCCGCTGCTGCGGCAGGGATGGGGCAATCTCAAATGCAACATGGAATGGCAGCCGTTGACAAATACGGCGGCCTCGGCGCATACGGCGACAGCATCGAATCGGCTATGCGGAAAAACCTCTCGGTAGACAGGCATGTAAATGCCGGTGCTGCTAATGCTGCAGATATGATGAGTATTGCTGCTATCCAAACAGGTGCTGGAACGCAATTCGAAAAAGGCATTTCCGAAGCACTCAAGAGCAGGGATATGTACGAGTTTGCCAAGAGGGACGGCCTTGTGTCGCCGGAAACCTCATTTTCGGACTATGTACGGCAGATTGACAGGCATCAGACCGTAAACATGGCCGACGGAAGCAGAAGGACAGATTATTATGCACCGGGCGGCAATGTGATGTATTCTACACATCAGGGCGAGGGTGCAGGAGGTACGTACTCGTTTACAACGAGTGCCTCTGGAAAAGTTGTGGCAGGCACCAGAGAAGGCATTTTCACATTTACAGACAAGGCAGGTAATGAACGGGCAATCGAAGGCAAATTGACAATGCAGGGAGGCGGCTACACTGCGACGGGAGTGGATAAAAAAAGCGGTCAATACGTCACCGTGTCAGGGGCGGCATCAGACATAAATCTTCAGAGGGGCGACATAAAAGGCTTCAATAACTTTCATGAAACTGATCAGAGGGGGACAAAGCAAGATCTAACGATGTCGAAGAGTGAGGCTTTGCAGATGTTTTCGGGTCAATACAAAGGGACGGATTTCTATAAAGGCTTACAGGGCATGAAAGACGGACAGGCGGTACACGTAACAGCGCAAAAAGACCAGGCCGGAAGATACGCATCTGTTACGGCAACGCAGGGCGGAGATTCAAGGAGCACCGATCATTCCGGGAAGTTGACGGGGCATACGAATCTCCACAACGACATCGATCAAACGGTTGTCAGGAAAGGCACCGATATATCCACGGGGTGGAAAGAAGTGGTAAATAACAGCAAAACGACCATAGGCGCATGGACTGACCCGCAGACAGGGGAAATGTTCAACGTCACCCTCCATCAAGATCCGGCTACAGGAAAGGTAATCGGCGGACAAATGCAAAACGTTGTAACAGGGAGTACATTTGCGTCTTATACAGAAAAAGACAAAAACGGCAACACCGTTACCCACACGGGGCACAAATCGTTTCAAAGAGATCCAAAGACGGGGAAGGAAGTGTCAGAGTTCACGGAAACCAGCAGGAGGACAATCGATAGATTCGGCTATGCAACACAGGAAACTATCTCGCCTGATGGAAAGGTTTTGATGAGAACAGGAGACAAGGGGACAAAAACTACTGAGTGGCAGAGATTTATGATGGAGCTTCAAAAAGGCGCCAACGTGAGTCTTTTGGGCGGATTTATTACGGGAAACGACGATTTGCAGCAACTGGAAGAATGGCAGAAGAAAGCCATAAAAGCTGGAGGGGCGACAAAAACAGGCTTGGACGCTACAAAAGAGATAGTGACTGTAGCTACTAAGGGGAAGGTTGTCCTCGGTGGTGGTTCAGGCGGAAGGGGTTCAGTCCCCCAACCTAACCTACCGAGACCGACGAGGCCGCCTCGCGCCACGAGAGAAACGCGCGGTCCTATCCGTTAACATTATAATAAACAAAAGGGGAATGCCATGTATCACGCCATAAAATATCTTAAAGTCGAGAACGGAATTATCGCATTAGCCAATGTTCCTCGCAATTACTTTGACGACAGTGCAGAACAAATTGATATCTCATTTAAGGTTACGGAAACGTGTGTTTTGGTAAGCATAAGAGACCTCAACATTCCCATTTGGGACGACATGCTTGAATACATGACAAAAAACAGAAATATAACGGTTTACTCTATTAACAATCTCGAAAATAACATAGAATCACCGGTTCTTGGAATTGAAATACCGGAGCACTCGATGGTGGAGGCAAAGGCTATTTATAACTACATCAAACAGGAAAAAGCAGCACCCAAAGTGTCCGAACAGGAAACCACAAAGCAAACTTAACTATTTGTTATGATCATCATGGTAAACATTCCCGAAATAGTCCGAATATGCGGGATCATAAATATAATCATTTTGGCTGCAATCGGAGTCGTCGTGTGGTTCATAAGAACTGTTCCGCCTTAGCAGGTATATAAACATAAGGATTCCCGTAATCACCACAGAGGCCAAACCTACCATACGGACACCAACAGAATATTTCGCCAAGGGGCCACCAAGCATGCCACCTCCTGTAACGGTCGGGTTACACATCCACCATGTCGTAGCAGCTATAAAACAAGTACAGTACATAACCACAGAAAGTACCTTATCGGCGGTACTTTCACCCCTTTTCACCCCTTTCGCCGTCAAACCATAGTTCACCGCGGCAATCCGCATATTTCTATCCGTGCTTACCAAGACGACATCTTTAACCCTGCTGCTGGTGTAACGACCCGTATTTCTTTTTACGTATAGCGCCGTCCCGATGATCTCGTTGTCGGCAGCGTTGTCCAGCGAGTTCACCGTAACCGATGCGCCCTCAATCAAAAAGTTGTTCTTCCGCTGCTGCCTCTCGATAGCCTGAGACGCCTTCCTTGCCCAGTAAGCGGTATTGCCGTTGCTGCTGTTTTTGAGTCCGTCAAGCTGCCTGAGGACAACGGCAGGGACTATAACACCGTGGCGTCTTGATTTTTTGACGACATTAGGATTGCTTATAAGCGCTGAAGTGTCTATAACGTATATTTTAGCCATACATCACCTTATTAGCGGTCTCTCTTTGAGAGGTCTGTCTTTAAGCGGCCCACCCTGCATCTTCAATATTTCCCGCTTAGCAAGGGGTCTATCTGTTCTCGGCAGATGCTTTGTTGCTTCCGTAAGCTTGTAATCTTCGTAATCACTTTTGCTCATAAAAACGCCCAATTCTTTTATATACACAATTTCTCCTTTTTGCTATTATTTTTTGTATCCATATATATGTATTACTCCCGGGCGATATATATTGTAGCAATTAGTATTATTAGTGCTTATTAGTTTATCGGATTTTTTGAAAAATGCTTAAAAAAACGGCACTCCATCTTTTTCAGATAAGAGTGCCGGGTGGTGCGTTGGGTGACGATGTATTAGTTTGTCGGATTGTTGGTGTATGTTCTGTATGCGGGAACGCAAGAACTCTGAAGGCATTGGAATCTGTCGGCTTTGCTTCCTTCGAGGCATACCGCCAAATCCTGTGCGAAACCGCTCCCCGGGGACATATTGTATCTGCCGATTTGAAAAGCTACCTGGTGCCCCGCATGGAATCCGATACGCCTGAACTTGTCAGGTTGTTTATCGATCCACGAGAGACAACCGACGTTGCAGTTCCCCGGCGATTCCTGAAGTTGCCCGTTGACTTCTACCATGCACTTTCTGCCGGGGGGGTTAAACAGATCGGGGGAGTTTTTGCCCGAACCCAAACTATCCAGCATATCCCGATTTTTGTTGTAATCGGTTGCAAAGTCCGTTGCAATACGCTTGCACACAGATACCAGAGAAGCCTCTTTCTTCCCTGTAACATTTTTTACAACGTTCAGCATACCTTTTTCAGACATGCTTTTGGGCGATAATGCCAAAGCCAACTTGCATCCTTCTGTGATTTGCGCCTGTTCTGCAGCGGTAAAAGAAAAAGCTTGATTAGCGCATAGCAACGCAAATAAAAACAGGAAAATAACAAGTCTCTTTGAAGCAGTTGAAAACAACATGTGCAGCCTCCCTTTTGGTTTATTTTGTTTTAATTGTATTACTGATTCAACCGATAAAAAAAAGCATACAGCAGTCCGCCGCACCCTGCGATGAAGTAGATACACACGCTTATCCAGTAGTTGACCGGGGATTCTTCTTTCTTAATTAGCCCGCCGCCTTTAACGCGCACTTGTCCGTTTTTCAAGCCTGAGTAGCTGAACCACAGCAGGGCGCTCGATGCAACGACAATGAGCATACGCAAAGGTAGTCCGCACATAATGATTAAGATAAATTGAAAAACAGAAAAAAATCAACGTTGAATATTCAGCAAAAGTTTTGCCGTAGGTTTTGGAGGGCGGTGGAGTTAATACAAAAGAGAACAAAATACTATGAAGGAGGGACGAATGGTTGAAATATACAGGCACACCGACGATCCGATGAAGCTGTTCTTTTGGGAGATAGACGAGGTGATAGTAATGTCCGCCGCCTGCTTTCTCGGGATTATGATCGATATGCTGCTAACCTTCGGTGGAATAGGGATAGTGTGTGCGTATCTGCTTACGAGGTTGAAGAAATCAAGTTCTGAAGGCGTAATGATTCATTTCCTCTACTGGCATGGCTTTCTCAAGCTAAAAGGCTGTCCTAAAAGCTATATAAGAGAATTTGTAGGATGATCTTCCTCTGATAGCGTTCAGCGCGACCCCGAAGGCATTTTCTGTCTTCGGGGTTTTTTTGTTTCTACGCCCCGGAATTAATACATATACAGATAATATATTTGTAGGTTTAGCCGAACAAAGCTTGTTTCACGACAACCGATAGGTTTTCGTGAACGGCTTCCAAAAAGAACGAACTCAACACCCCGATAGGGCATGTTGCGCCTTCGTTCTTCAAATTATAGTCAAAAACACCGCATCCGATAGGATCGCGGAAAAATAAAAACACACACAAAAGGGAGGAGTTATGTTTAATTTATTCAAAAAGGCAAAAGATACCACAACAGTTGCACCCACAACGCCGGCGTTCCACTTTAATTCTGGCCTGTTAGTCAAAAACGGTGAGGTTTCTCTGATAAGAGGAACAGCATATGATCCCGCATCCGAGACCCCGATCGGCGCATGGGGCGAAGTTGTTATTGATGGAGTGGAGTATTATACCTCCATAAACCTCAATGGTTTTTCCGCAGCAAAAATAGAGAAAGCTCCAGCGGTGGCTTTGGCAAAAGCCATGGAAATGGCGAAGATCAAAGATGCCGCTGAACTTACAGCATACATCAAGGCAACAATCAAGCCCTCCCGATAGTTGCGAGAGGCAACAATCAATGCTATACTTAAGGAGGAATCATGAACATGTCAGTAGAGGCGATAAAGATATACAATATATTCAAGCAGAAAAACTTCACGGACGAGGAAGCGAAGGAGATTGTCGGTTATTTCGACACGACCGTCAAATCAGGAACTGCGACAAGGGAAGACTTGTT